>ERZ795060.2699-NODE-2699-length-17544-cov-4.379153_pt1 | contig 17544 bp, 17 predicted proteins | sample MGYA00375144_ERZ795060 | MGnify/ENA primary metagenome ERZ795060 (study PRJEB30189, sample SAMN05720157) | activated sludge metagenome | isolation source: anaerobic digester from wastewater treatment plant | place: Japan | collected 2015-05-15 ...
CCCCGGGTCAGAGCAGAGATGCAACTTCAGGAAAGCCGTGAACGCTTTCGTATCCTCTTTGATCAGTCACCCATCGGGCATATGGTCATCAGTCCGGAGGGAAGAATTACCGAGGTAAACCGTGCCTGGCTTACCCTGTTAAAACGCTCCCGTGATTCGGTTATCGGTCTTCCATTCAGTGAGATCGTCCATGAAGAGTCCAAACCACGCTTCTTTGCATGCCTTACGGAGGTGCTTAAATCAGATCACAAACACAGTCTGGAACTGGTGCTCATCGACGGAGAGAATGCACCGGTGACGGTCCTCATTGATGGCAGTGTCATCAGGAACAATGACGGGACCGTTGCGTATATGCAATGTGTCATCCGTGACATCACGTATCAGAGAAAGACAGAGAAACGGCTTCGCTGGACCGAATCACTCCTGACCGAGATTGTCAGTATGCTGCCGTTTGGTATTTGTGTAACAAGGGGTGCTGATCTTGAAATCGTTTATCACAACAAACATTTTCTGGATATCTGGGGTCCTGATCTGATATCTGAGATACCAAGAAAAGGAAGCCCCCCGACCCTTCAGGACTTTTTTTCCGTTACCGAAGGATTTTCAGGCCCCTTGATTTCCACATGGAATCCTGAGGCATGTAAAAACCCTGATGTCATATGCAGAGACATTGATCTTACCGGAAAACGGGTGATTCGTGCATTTCGACGTCTGATGTCAGAAGATGGCGAAGAAGAGAGAACACTCTGGGCATTTGAAGATATCACCCGGTTTAGAAATCAGGAAGAGGAGATACGCCGATATGCACGAAAGATTGAGATACTGAGCAGAATTATCTCTCTCTCCGGTAGGGCCGGTTCTGTCTCACTCCTCTGCGATCTCTCCCTTTCTGCCCTTATATCGGTTCTGCACTTTGAAGGAGGGGCATTTTATCTTCTGTCTGGTGACAGGAAAAACCCGGTGATGATTGCGAATTCAGGTCTGTCCCAGGAGTTTATTCTGGAAACAGAAGAGATCGTCCCTGATGATTATGCCTTTCTTTATAAAGAAGGAAAACCGCTCTTTACTAATAATCTCTCTCTTATCATGCCCGAATTTGCCAAAAAATGGGGCATTGCCGGGTCTGCATTTATACCCGTCTTATCTGGAGAGAGAATCATTGGTTCTATCCATCTGACCAGCAGCAGGCCTGCTCTAGTCTCTATTGAGGAGCAGGAGGTCCTGCTTGGTATTGGAAGGGAGATTGGAAATGGTCTTCAGCGTCTTTCAGATCAGAAGCAATTACATGAAGAACGGAGAAATCTGGAAAATCTTGTTCAATCCATCGGTGATCTTGTCATCGTCATCGATGCGGCGACCACCACGATCCTTGCGGTAAACGAGGAGGTCTCCAGAAAGACCGGGCTTTATAAAGAGGAACTGATCGGGCGTCAGGTCTGTGAGAGTAACACAGCGTATCTTACGTACCTTCCCCTTGAAAAAGCGGCATATGACAATCAGCCGGTAAAATATGCCGTCCCCCAGCCTGACGGGTCACGAACCATTATGGAGACCAGGGTTACATCCGGATCATGGAATGGAAAATCGGCGTTCTTCTGCCTCTGCAGGGATGTAACATCCCAGATGATGGCCCAGGAAGAGATCCGGGTATCAGAGGAGCGGCTGAATGCCATCTTTGTCACCTGTCCGATTGGTATTATCCTCTTTGACCCTGATGACACCATCATCCAGATAAACCCGGCAGCGGTATCCATGTTTGGAATAACAGATCCACTCGCCCTAGTCAGATACCACTACAAGAATGATCCGAATATCCCTGATCCGATAAAGAAGAGAATTGAAAATCGGGAGGCATTTACCGCTGAAATGACCTACGATGTATCCAGGGCCGGATTCGGAGGGGAATTCAGGGATACCGGTACTGATGTTTTGTATATCAGGATTATGGTCACGCCGGTCACGTTTTCGGTGTCGGGGATCCGGGATGGGTATTATATTCTGATTGAGGACATCACCGCACGCCATCATATTGAAACTGAGCTTCGGTCTTTGACACAGAAACTGGCCAGAATCATGGATGCCAGTAATGACGGCTTTTTTATGTACCAGGTTCAGGATAACACCATCACCATCTCACCCCGGCTTATTCAGATGCTTGGCCTTCCAATGGACCGGGAAGAGTATCCGCTCTCTGAGATCCTTGCATATGTGCATGAAGATGATCGTTTCGTACTGCAATCTCTATTTGATTCACTAGGAGAAGACGGACCTGATAGTATGTCACATGAGATTCGGATGAAACATCCGGAGGGAGGGTGGATCTGGGTCTATTTCAGAGGGAAGGTAACGGGATATGATGATGCAGGACATCCGCTCGGGTGTGCCTGTGCGGTGACTGATATTACCAGAAGAAAAGAGAGTGAGCAGAAACTTTTAGAGAGTGAGAACTTTAACCGTGGCCTTATCAGCAGTCTTCCAGATTATATTCTGATCTATGATCAGTCCGGGACCATTTTATATGTGAATGAGAGTTCGCTTCAGGCTATGCGGACAACATATGAAGATATTATCGGGAAGAACATTCTGGATTTCATCGTTCCTGAAATGCGTGGCTTTGTCAGGGATCAGTCTGAAAGAAGGATGCGGGGAGAGAAGGTTGCCCGGTACGAGACCCGAATCCTGCGTTCTGACAACTCGACTATTGATGCAGAGGTTCAGGCAACCGGCATCCTCTACGAAGGGAAGCCTGCGGTCGTTGCCGTTTTGACAGATGTCACCGAACGGAAACGAAGTGAAGAAGAACTCGCCAGGTACGCTGAGACACTAAAAGGGACGGTAAAAGCGCTTGCAGCATCAAACCGGAAACTCAACCTCCTGTCGAATGTGACCAGACATGACATATTAAACCAAGTTCATATTGTCATGAGTTACCTGGCCCTTCTTCAGGAGAATTCACTTGATCCGGAGATTGAACAATTCCTTGAGAAGATAGCACAAGCGGTTGGCTTTATTAAGAAACATATTGAATTTACGAGAACGTATCAGGAGATCGGTGTCCATTCACCTGTCTGGCAACGCCCCGAAGAGATCCTTCGAAAATTGGACTTTGAAGGAAAACAGGTCATGATAGATCTTCAAAATCTCGAGATGTATGCAGATCCGCTTCTGCCAAAAGTCTTTGAAAATTTGCTGGATAACACCCTCCGTCATGGAATAGAGGTCACCACAATATCAGTCAGGTATGAGATACAGCCAGATTCCCGGCTGATGGTGGTGTGGGAGGATGACGGGACCGGCATCTCGGATGATGCCAAAACCCGGATTTTTGAACGGGGATATGGGAAGAATACCGGTCTTGGGCTCTTTCTAATAAGGGAGATACTCTCCCTTTCGGGGATTACCATTTATGAAGCTGGAAGAAGTGGAGAAGGTGCCCGGTTCTGTCTCCTCATTCCTGAAGGAATGTATCGGTTTCATGCGCATGATGCATAAGATATTCATGAAATATTAGAATTTTTCTGGTCATGCGACTACTTTTGATATTATTTTTTAAAATGGTCACAATTTCGTAACATCTTTATAATATTCGTACGAACCTAATGCTGGTTAGTTCTATGCATATTCCAGATGCGTTTATTCCACTTCCCCAGGCAGCAGTCTACTGGATTATTGCCCTTGTATTTCTTGGTCTTGCAGTCCGGTGGGCCAGATCTGAATTAAACGAGGATAAAATCCCTCTGATTGCTGTTCTTGCCGCTGGTATCTTTGCCCTCCAGAGTTTTAATCTGCCGGTATCGATGGGAACCAGTGGCCATCTTGTCGGCGGCGCCTTGGCAGCCATCGTTCTGGGGTCCCCCTTTGCCGCGGTCTTCATCCTGACGCTGGTACTTATCATCCAGGGATTCATTTTCGGTGATGGTGGTATCACGGTAATGGGTGCGAATATCCTGAATATGGGTGTAATCGGTGGTTTTGTCGGGTATTACTCGTTCCAGGGTCTGTTAAAAGTGGTGAAAAACCCGTATATTTCAAGTGCTTTTGCTGCATGGCTTGCCTGTCTTATCCCGGCACTTGCCTGTGCAATTGAGATGGCAATTGCAGGAACGTTCCCTCTTGTTCCCGGTCTTGTGGCAATGGGGATATACCACGCCATCATCGGGGTCATTGAAGGAATTGTGACAGCAGTCATCATCTATGTTCTTGCCATGGCCCGTCCGGACCTTGTTGATACATCAGTCGGAGTTACATCAGCATGATTGATAATAAAACGTTCTTAATCGGTGGCGTTCTGCTTGCCCTCGTAATCGGTATCGTTGCAGTTTTCCTTGCATCAGGCGACCCGGATGGTCTTGAAAGCACAGCACTGGTGGTATCAGGACAAAAAGACCTCACTGGCCTTTCACCAGAAGACGGAGATCCGGAGGTTATCGGGACCGGTTCCTTTGCATATGAATCACCCATGCCTGATTATTCCCTTGGTGAAGAACTGGGATCGACAGGGAACATGATTGCAATTGTGGTCGGAACCTTGCTCACCCTTCTTGTGGTACTGGGTGCGTCATATATCATCAGAATGAGTAAACAAGGCCAGTACTAATTACATCCAAATCTTTCTCTTTTTCTTTCATTGTATTACGGAAATTATTTCAGTATTATTTTATTGTAGCAGTGGTAATCCATAGTACTGAATACCCAACCCAGGTTTTCCCCTCTCGCATAAAGGAGATACCCAAATCATGCACATCATCGAGACGCAGGATCTCTGTCATACCTATAAGGGCAATATCCATGCCTTGAAAAATATCTCATTTATCGCTCCCAGAAATACCAGAATTGCAATCATCGGCCCGAATGGTGCCGGCAAAAGTACATTATTCAAGCATTTTAACGGAGTCTTAAAACCAACAAGCGGGAAGGTCCTGATCAGGGGAGAGCCAATCACGAAAGAGAACATCCGTGAGGTGAGACGGACGGTGGGGCTGGTCTTTCAAAACCCGGATGATCAGATCTTTTCGCCAACCGTTGAGCAGGATGTGGCATTTGGACCGACGAATATGGGTCTTGATGATGAGGCGGTCAGACACCGGGTATCAGAAGCGTTACGGACCGTCGGTTTGTCAGAGTACCGGACACGAGTTCCCCATCATCTGTCTGGTGGAGAGAAGAAACGGGTTGCAATAGCAGGTATTATTGCGATGGAACCGCAGGTACTGGTTCTGGATGAACCGACTGCAGGCCTTGACCCACAGGGAATCAGGGAGATTATCCGGTTTATCCGGGAAGTATCGGTCAAATATGGGATGACTGTGATCTTTTCAACTCATGATATCTCCCTGGTTGCAGAACTGGCAGAATATATCTATGTCATGAATAACGGTTCATTTGTTGCCGAGGGAACAGTTGCCGAGATATTCTCACAGCCTGACCTTCTCACCAGTGTCCGCCTTGATCTGCCTATCCTGCCAAAACTTATCTTGTTCCTAAGGTCAAAGGGAGTTGCCATAGATATGGGGTATACCTATCAGGAGGCTGAAGCTGCATTTTTAAAAGCCTTTGGAAAGATTGCATGATTGAAGACTTATTTGATCTTGAGCAGGTGACATCCAGAACAAGTCTTATCCATTCTCTGGATGCACGGGTGAAGATCATCATCTGCATTGCTGCGATTGTTGCACTTGTTGCTGTCCCGTATTCACCGGTTGTCTATACAGTATCCGCCATCTTTTTTGTTCTTTTTCTCGTTCTCTGGATCCTCTCCGGTATCCCGGTGATGGTCTACATTCGTCGGTTGTTTATTGCCCTTCCCTTTGGATTTATGCTCTGTGGATTTCAGATCTTTTTTAAGAACCGGTACTATACTGACTACCACACGCTGCTTGAGCTCCCCTTTGGTATCCAGGTATTCTATGAGTCGGTTCAATTTGCAACCATTCTGCTTGTCAAATTTCTTGTCTGTTATTCGTTTATCGTCCTGCTGTCATCGACCTCATCGCTTCAGGACCTCCTTGAGGCAGCAGGCCGGTTAAAAGCCCCTCCTGAATTGATTCTTGCGCTGGGTATGATGATTCGGTATCTTTTTGTCTTTGGCACCATCTACCGGAAGGTGACCGATGCTTTAAAGGCACGGTTGTTTGATCCATTTGACCACCGGTTGCCGTACCGGTACCGAATCGTCAATATGGGATACATGATGGGTTCGCTCTTTATCAGATCACTTGAGCAGGGGGAGAGGACCTATGCCAGCATGCTCTGCAGGGGGTACGGGCGTGACAGTTATATCTTTATCAGGGATAAACCACTGCATAGTTCGGATCTGATCTTCCTGTTCTCCTGTCTATTTATTATCATCCTGGTTCCTTTGTTCTGCTGGTATGATCCCTACGCCCTTATGGATCATACGATATTTGGGTAACCTTTCTCTCGTCTGAACTCTTCTCATCTTGAAGCAGAGAATAGTCTGAAGAGAGAAGGTGTAAAAAGACCAGGGCATAATAGCGCAGGAATGTAACCACCGGTGTCATGACAATGAGACTGATGACTGCCATTAGAAGAAAGGGCAGGATAAACCCGGTACTCATAATTTCCTCAAAGGAAGAGAGTCCGGGGATCATCATGAGCAATGAAAACCCAAGCCCTTCCATCAACCCGGCCAGCAGGATACCAAGGATGATTCCGGTCATGAGAGTAAGTCCGATTTTTATCATCAGATATATCCCCATCTCATCCCATTTCCCCCGTATTTCCTGAAGGAGAATAAACCAGCCGCGAATAATGCCACAGGTATGAACGATCATGACTGGCACAATAAAATCCGTGGTAATGATGGTAAGCATCCATACCGGAATGATCAAAATCAAAAGCCCGGCCAGTGCATACAAAAGAGCGATATACAATACCGCAGGATTATCAGGATGAGATGAGAGAACCGGAACAGCGATGGTCATCACTGCAATGAGGGCACAGATTCCAATTATGGCAATAGTGACCAGGTAAAATCCAAGCAGCCGGATGCCCATTCCTGTTCGGGCCCAAAGTGAGGGAAGTATCTGTTTTGTTTCAGATGAGAGGTAATCTACGAATATGAACTGGAATATGGAACTGAAGAGGGCATATCCCAGTAAAATGAGGAGAAGTCCGGTCATGACTGTTGCAATCATGGACGTCCCGTTCGCGATTATATCTCCTTTTGATTCCATGAGAAAGGGAATATCTCCATATGATAGATCTGGAACCGGACTTGAAATCCATGCCCCGATGAAGAAGGAGATGATGAGAAGACGTACAATCTGACCTGGCTTCATCGGCCAGAACCGCCTGATGGTATACCGTACAGCCGGAGAGAGTGCAAGAATGGCCAGATATTCACTCACCACCATCACCTGTCAGGAGCAGATCTGCTCATATTCAGTGCATACTGACACTGATGCCTACGGGAAATTGTCTGAACCGGACAGGCTGTACACTGGGGTGTTTTTTTACAGATTGTATTCCCAAGGTATACGATCTGGGCATGAAAGTCATTATATAACGGGACATCCGGGGATAACCGATCCATGAAGAATTGTTGCATATCCGCATAGGATGCCTGTTCATGGAACCATCCCTGTCGGTACCCGATCCGCCGGGTATATGCATCGACTACAAAAACCGGTTTTTCAAGAGCATATAAGAGTATCGAATCAACCGTCTCTGGTCCAAACCCTGAAAGATTAAGAAGTTCCTCTCTGATCTGTCCAAGGTCACGGGATGCCATCTGGCTGATATCCCCATTGCAGTTCTCAAAAAACCAAGTAAGAAATACGATGATCCGCTGTGCTTTCTGGTTATAATAACGCGATGATCGGATCAGGGGAGCAATTGTATCCGGTCCGGCCTGAATCAATGCATGTGCATCCATAAGCCCTGCTTCTTTGAGTGCACAGACCGCCTGATAAGCGCCGTTCCATGATACATTCTGGGCTAAAACGGCACCAATAATCGTCTCAAATGCAGAATCAGCAGGCCACCAGTTCCGGGGACCAAATATATTCCGAAGAGCAGTATACCATATCACAAGGTCTGGTCCGTTCCATTCCTTCATTTTATTAATTCACATAGAATATGGAATGGATTACACAATAACCAGCATGGTTACAGAGGTATCATACGTTTCGAATACTCCTAATACTGTATGGACTCGCGGATTCGTATTATCCTCTTTTGTGGCATACTCATACTTTTCATCATCCCCCTCTTCATTATCGCTGGGTCTGAGACCTCATGGTCTTTGTATACTCTTATACGGATTGCAGGGGTATGGGGTTTTATCTCATTATCTTTTGGCGCTCTTCTGAACATGAATAAGAATGCGGTGAAATCACAGTTTGGAAAGCCTTTTCTCAAAATTCATCATATCTTTGCGATAGGCGGGCTTATTCTTATTACCCTGCATCCGGTCCTCTACGCATACCTGGCTTTGAATCCTGGTGTTTTTATTCCTGATACCTCTTCGCTCTATGATTTTCTGGCAACAGGCGGGCGAATTGCATTTATTCTGATCTATCTGGCCTTTTGTGCCGGTATTTTCAGAATGGCTCTAAAAAACCGGTGGAGATTTATTCATGGTCTGATATATCCGGCTCTCATACTCGCGGTGGTGCATGCAAATCTCATCGGCCAGACGATGGTCAATCCGATAGTTTCGGTAATAATCAACGGGCTGGCCCTTTTGGTTGGTCTTACCTTTGTCATGGTGCGAATCCGTCGAAGAAGGAAAAACGGTGATGAGAGCCATACATCCCTGCGACTGACCGGTGCATCAGAAGAGCAGATCAACAGGAGTGCCAAAGATGAACAAAGGAATTGAAACGATATGCACTGTCGTCTGATTGCATGGTTTTTCCCCCAAAAAAGCGTTTGATATGGATTGGGGATTGCTATGTCGTTACGTTAAAAGGATGACTTCATGAAAAGGGGTGACTCTTCAAGTTCCAAAACCCATAAAACCTCATAGTACGAGTGATGTATTCAGATATGGCTCCGACGTCAAAGCCGAAATCAGCACCATCATCAGATCAGAATACCATTGATGGTCCGCTCTCCTTTGAAAAGGTCTGGTTCATGTTTCAGGAAACTGATAAAAAATTACAGGAGACAGATAAAGATCAATAAATGAGAGCAACTATTCACTTTCCAGTGGGGAAAATTAGTCGAATCCCTGGTAGAAGGAGATATTATTAAAATTCTGAATCAGCTGGGTATAGAGGTCACCGATACCATAAAACGGAGGTCTGGCAGGCGTGACGGAATCGATTATGTGTTTGATATCATTGCCATCAATGGAGCTGAAGTTGTCATTGTTGAGGTAAAAACCACACCCAGACCGGAAGACATCAAACATTTTCTCAGGAAGTTACAGCAGGCAAAGAAATGGATGCCGGAGTACGCTGACAAGAAGATCTATGGAGCTGTCGCTTTCATGTCAGAAGATGCAGGGGCGAGAGCTATGGCTGAGAAAAACGGACTATTTGTGATCCGGGCTACTGGAGATAGTGCCAGTATCGTAAATGCGGACAATTTTGTGCATAAGTCCTGGTGATCATTCTCCTGCTTTTTTTGTGTATCGGGTTCCCGTTCCGGTATGATAAGTGCACCAGTCAGATCGATGCATGGTGCAGTATGATGTGGAGTCATGAGACCATAATCTTGCGATCAGTAGGGTATAATTTAATGCACAGGATGGCATACCAGTTTCATGAGACAATGACCCTCATGCCTCCACATGTATTGATTGTCGATGATGAACCCGCCTTAAATGAGTTATTTGTTATAGGTCTCAATAAATATGGGTTTAAAACTGAGGGGGTTCTTGGCGGGCAGGAGTGTCTGGATCTGCTCAGTACCCACTATCGTCCAGATATTATTCTTCTGGATATGATGATGGAACCAATGGATGGATGGGAGACGCTGAACCGGCTGAAACGTATTGAGGAGCTTAAGAACATCCCGGTTATCATGCAGACAGGTAAGAATCTTACCTATCGTGAAGCTGAACAGTTTTCGTATTGCATCGAAGATTACATCATGAAACCCGTTACGCCGAAACGGTGCATTGATCATATCACGTCTGCGCTTGAGAAAGTCAAATCAATAGAAGAGATAATAAACCATGGATTGCGCGCCGGATTGCCTGAAGAGAAGATACGAAAGTTCGCCCGGCTCTATCGGACGATTGAGGTAGCCAGAAAACTTCTGATCATCCTTGAAGAACGATATGGGAATCATAACCCGGCAGAAGAAAACGACACATATGGACCGGATGAATATTCAGAGTTTCTCCGTCGTCTTGAGCGGGAATATGATGAACTCCAAAAAGAGATTGGTACCATGAGTGGTCTGAAACCGCTTGTAAAGAGTTCTCCTTAAAACTTTGTTACTCTTCTTCATTACATCCGTTTACTACACATGATGAGATGATAGATCCCACGGCCCTGAAGGCATCCTGAAGATCCTGGTAGTTAGGAATGTGTGCCTCACCCAGCATGTCAATGGCAGCTTTCATGGAATCCCCGCCAAGGAGGCATCCAACCACCATCGATCGTGTAAACCGGGAGAGACGGATCATCTCATGAGCAAGGTTTTTGGGGTCCATCAGAGCCACCGGAGCGGTTATGACTACCGCTATGTCCCAGAAGTTCTGGTATTTAATAAGAATGTCAAAGACCCGGGCAAATCGGGACGCATTGCTGTCACCAAGCAGATCAACCGGATTTTTGTGTGACCAGAGATCAGGGAGGAGCTTGTTTAACTCCTCATAGACCACATCAGGCAGGTTGATCATCTCAAGGCCATATTTTTCTGCGTAATCTGAAGCCAGTACTCCAAAGCCGCCGGCATTGGTAAGGATTATTGTTCGTTTCCCTCGGGGGTATCCTTCCGAGACAACGAGCCGGGCGATATCAAACGCCTCGCTTAAGGAGAATGCCGGAATGACTCCCGCCTGTCTGAATGCGGCAATATATGTCTCAAAGCTGCCCGCGAGCGATCCGGTATGTGACGAGGCCGCCTCCCGACCCCGAACTGATGATCCGGATTTTAATGCAATAACCGGTTTTCGTCCCCGCATGGTTGCAGCGTACCTGATAAAATCCCTCCCGTCCCGAATCTCCTCCACGTACAGAATAATTGCATAGGTGGTCGGATCCTGATCCAGTACCTGCAGGTATTCAAGAAAGCCCATATCACTCTGGTTTCCCACACTGATGACTGAAGAAAATCCGATACGACGTGATATGGACCAGTCAAGAACGGTTGTGATGATCGCACCACTCTGGGAGATAAATCCGATCTGACCGGACAGGGGCGACTGGACATCAAAGGTTGCATTCAGTTCCAGGGGCGGTATGATAATTCCCAGACAGTTCGGTCCTACAATCCTGATTCCTGTCTCCCGCGCCACACGAAGCAGTTCATCCTCGATCTTCTTCCCTTCCTCCCCGGTTTCCCTAAATCCGGCGGTAAGGATGACCGCCACTTTTACTCCACGCAGACCTGCTTCATGGACGATCTCCGGGACCTTTGGTGCAGGGATGGCCACAACCACCATCTCAACTGGTTCAGGGATATCTGATATGGTTTTATACACTGGAATACCAAGGATCTCTTCTGCCTGTGGATTGACCGGGTACAGTTTTCCCTTAAAGTTCAGGAGATTTCGAAAGACGGCATATCCTACTTTCCCAGGAGTTCGCGAGGCTCCCACAACGGCAATTGATGAGGGGTGTAGGATGTCAGGGACTGGAGGGAGCTCGGGTCGTGCTGCGGCCGGTGCTATCTCACCGGTCTGTGTATAAATGCGTGCATCAACAGCACAGGCCCCCTGTTCATAAAGGATAACGGGATTTATATCAAACTCAATAATCCGGTCATCTTCAAAGAACATGGTCCCGGCTTTTTGCAGGAGTGTGACAAGTGCATCTTCATCCAGTGGTTTTCTTCCCCGAAATCCTGAAATGAGCTTGTATCCGCTCATTTCCCGAATCATATCCCGGTATTCATCAGGGGTGACTGGAAGCACCCGCATGGAAAAGTCATGGAGTAGCTCAACCAGGATACCTCCCATACCGACGGTTATGATCTTACCAAATGAAGGATCAATCCGTCCTCCGATTAAAAACTCTGTTCCGGGTGGTGCCTCCTGAACAACCATATATCCGGAGATCTCAGCATCCAAAACGGTGTTCTGTACCTTGCTATCCATCTGGATCAGCGCGTCCCGTACTGCATCAGGGCAGGAGAGATTGAGTGCAACTCCCCCCGCATCTGACTTGTGAATGACCTGGGGAGAGACGATTTTAATAACGACCGGATACCCCAGTTTTTCTGCGGCTTTTACCGCATCCTCATGAGATGGTGCAAAGAAAAATTCTGGAACAGGAATTCCGTGCTCGCGTAATATCTGGTATGCTTCGTATTCAGGGAGGAGTTTTTTCTCCATGGTTTTTCCTGAAGTTGATTATAGAGTAAGAATGAGATAAGGGTTATCTCTTAGAGATTCCGAAGGAGTGCCTGAAAAATTCCTTTTCTGAGAAGTTCTTTTGCCACTGGCCCCTCGGGAAGGTCGACAATATCTGAGAGCGGGTGACCATTAATAAAGAATGCGGATGAATTTTCTGGTATGGCTGCCTCATAGGAATTATTGATATAAATAAGTTCCACTCCGGTGTTGCTCCTTTATGTTTCCATTCCACCCTGAGCACAATCTTTTCAATAACGTCTCCTCCACATCCTGGACAATTACCACATTTATCCGGAGTACATCCGGAACTGCTGATTTCCGTCATATCGTTCCTCATAAAATGTGCCCGGTCGGGCGGTGTATGTGTCTCGTATCTATGGGTTGTATGCGGTCATGGGTATTCGTTTCGGTTTGTCGAAAAATTGGGTGACTTTTATTGAGTGAATTCAGAGAAAATATTTTGTGCAGGTGTGCTCCCGGAGACGGTGAATGTCAGGTGGGGGTGTTTGGCATGTGGGGGGGGCTTGGAGGATTACCAATTCAGGGGACCGTTCCGGTTTTTCTCTGCACACTATACACGTCCGTTTGTCCGGGTATATGAGGCTATAGGAAACAGGGTGAAAGTGAAAAACAGGAAAACTCAGGATTGCATCAGGGATATTATATCGATTATTTTCAGATAATCTGATGAGAATAGGAGTAAAAATTTTCAGGTTCACTTTCGCAGAGGCACAGTTTCCAGTAAAAAGCTCAAGGATCATGCATGAGAATCAGATAGGGATCAACACTGAAATGGGCGACGGGAAGATCATACTCCACCTTGACATGGATTCGTTTTATGCCTCGGTTGAGATCCGGGACAATCCGTCACTCTCCGGACGGCCGGTTGTGGTTGGTGCAGATCCCATGCACGGAACAGGCCGCGGGGTGGTAAGTACCTGTTCGTATGAGGCACGGGCGTATGGTCTGCACTCGGGTATGCCGATATCACAGGCATATCACCTCTGTCCTCATGCGGTCTTTATTCGGCCCAGGATGGCGCTCTATGCTGCAGTCTCATCCAGGATAATGCAGATTCTCAAAAGCATGACCCCGGAGATCGAGCAGGTATCTATTGATGAGGCATATTGTGATCTGACCGGTGATCAGTCATATGTTCGTGCCAGCTCACATGCAGAAGATATAAAGCAGGTCATCCGTGAGCAGGAGGGACTGACCTGCTCAGTCGGGCTTGGGCCCTCACGCATATATGCAAAGATGGCATCAGAGCAGCAAAAGCCGGACGGGTGTGTGATAATCCCTCCAGAGGATCTCCTTTCATTTTTGCATCCGCTTCCAGTGGGCAAAATTCCGGGTATTGGAAAGAGATCCGTTGCGGTACTGGCGAGCATCGGAATACTCACCGTCGGAGATATTGCCAGGTGTGATATTCAGATCTTACAGGATTTATTTGGGTCCCATGCCGTCAGGCTTTCCGAGATTGCACGAGGTCTTGACCGGGAGGGTCTGCGTACATCCGGAAAACGGAAATCAATCAGTCGTGAACATACGTTTTTAAAGGATTCACTCTCTCCGGATGAGATCCTCTCCTCACTTCATGAGATGGTTCTTTCTGTCTGTCATGAGCTGGAAAGACGGGATAGCTACTCGCGCACCATCGGCCTCCGGATTCGCGATTCTGGTTTTATCACGAAAACCAGGTCAGTTACCCTTATACAACCGACCCGTGAGGTCAGGATTATTGAAAACGCAATCGACACCCTCTTTGCTGAGATGTGGGATATGACTCCGGTTCGTCTGATTGGGATTAGGGTATCCGGACTTGTTCATCATGATCCGGTTCAGCGCACCCTCTTTGATTTTTAAACTCCCTGCTCTGTATTCCGGCAGGTGAACCGGCCGGTACCCTGACTGGCGGTACCATGAGGCCAAAAACCTGAATACACAAACACAAGGATTGATACCTTTATTAAAGAGACATAATAGTATGGGAGATTCAGGGGGACATTTTGAGAAGGGAAGGTGGGTTGAGGAAGAAAGCCACGTCCCGTCTTCAGCTGATAATCAGGATGATATTGAAACCAGGCTCCGTTCAGCGGCCGGTCAGATTGGCCGGGGCATTGATGAATTGCTTGCGGCAGGTGGTGATCTCATCGGCACCCAGGAAGGAAGACAACACCTGGGCAGAAAACTTGACCAGATTACCGGAGACCTCATCCGGATCTGCGAAGATATCCGGCGTGAGGGTGGAGAGTTTATTAACCAGGCACGAGATCGTATTATGAAGTGACGTTTCTGCATACGCAGAACCAAAGTGTATCCCTTTTCGCTGACTGTCGGATCTATATATGCCCAAATGGCTTGATGTTGGAACCCAGGTAATAAACCTGGACTATATCCAGAAATTCCTCGTCGTCGAAGTAACGAAGGAAAGGAAAGGGCAGGTTGTCGTTGAAAAGGCGATCCTTCGTGCCCAGCTGAAGGATGGCGAACAGGTAAACATAGCGGCATTTAAAAATAAACTGGATGCCATGACTTGGATCCGTACCCGGCTTCGGAATAGCGAAGAAAAGGTAATTCAGGTCAGATAATATTTTTTCGCACTCCTCTTTACACCCCGTAAGTGAGGGAGCAAAGGAATGTTTATCTCTCCGAAAAGTGAGAGAAAAAGGCATGAGCAAAGGCTTTGCTGTTCCTCTTGATGTTCCGAAAAGTGAGCAGGATACGTATATCCGGAATTTGAAAACGATTACTCATGATTCCGGCCGGTTGATGCTTTTTGCCGGGGACCAGAAGATTGAGCATCTGAACGATGACTTCTATGGCGAGGGAATTCATCCTGATGATCATGATCCTGAGCATCTCTTCAGAATAGCAGCAAAAGCAAAGATCGGATGCTTTGCAACACAGCTCGGTCTTATTGCAAAATATGGTGCCGATTATCCCAAGATTCCCTATCTGATTAAGATCAACTCCAAGACCCATCTGGTCCCGACTGCGCAGCATGAACCCTTTTCAAATCTGCTAAATACCGTCGAACAGGTAGTTGCATTTAAAAAGAGCAGTAAACTGAACATTCTCGGTATTGGATATACCATTTACCTTGGCTCAGAATATGAATCTGCCATGCTCAGTGCTGCTGCACAGGCCATTTTTGAAGCACATCAGAACGGACTCGTCACCGTACTCTGGATCTATCCCCGGGGAAAAGCGGTTAAAAATGAGAAGGATCCACACCTTATCGCCGGTGCTGCCGGGGTCGCTGCCTGTCTGGGTTCTGACTTTGTCAAGGTAAATCCGCCGAAAGGAGAGGGAGCATCATCAGCAGAACTTATCAGGGAGGCAACGCTTGCGGCAGGGCGGACCAAGGTGGTCTGTGCAGGCGGCTCCAGTGTTGATCCGGCAACATTTCTGACCCAGCTGTGGGAGCAGATCCATATCGGCGGATGTTGTGGTAATGCAACAGGAAGGAATATCCATCAGAAACCACTTGATGAAGCGGTTCGGATGTGTAATGCCATCTACGCCATAACCGTGGATGGGGCAAGTGTGGAAGAAGCGATTAAGATTTATCATGGCTGATACTGCTGATAAAATTAAAACGATAGGGATTCTGACCGGGGGAGGGGACTGCCCTGGTCTGAATGCGGTCATTCGTGCAGTGGTAAAGACCGCACATCTTTATGGCTACTCAGTCATCGGGATTCGGAACGGATGGAAGGGTATTGTTGAAGGGGATGTAGAGCCCCTGACTGAGTTTTCAGTAACCGGTATTCTGCCAAAAGGTGGCACCATACTTGGTACATCACGCACCAACCCCTTAAAAAGCCAGGAACAGACGCAGCAGATGCTGACGAATCTGAAACGGTTCGGAATTGATGCGGTTGTAGCCGTTGGCGGGGATGATACCCTCAGTGTTGCAACCCGGCTCCATCAGATGAATATTCCGGTGGTCGGGATACCAAAGACGATAGATAATGACCTCTCGGGAACTGATTATACCTTTGGGTTTGATACGGCTGTTTCAATTGTCACCGATGCCATTGATCGGCTTCATACCACAGCAGAGTCGCATCACCGGATTATGGTGCTCGAGGTGATGGGCCGGCATGCCGGGTGGATAGCGACGATAGCAGGGATAGCCGGTGGTGCAGATCAGATTCTGATCCCTGAAGTTCCTTTTGATATCGATGATGTCTGTGAAGGCCTGAAGAAGAGGCGTGAGCGGGGAAAAAAGTTCTCAATTGTCGTTATTGCAGAAGGAGCAAAACCGACTGATATGGCTCATTTTGTCACAGCCTCCTCAAAAGTTGACGATTTCGGGCACGAACAACTCGGTGGCATCGGTCATCTGCTTGGTCGTGCAATCGAAGAACGGGTTGGTTCGGAGACCCGGGTGACGGTTCTTGGTCATGTGCAACGGGGCGGTTCTCCAACGGCTCATGACCGTGTCCTTGCAACCAGGTATGGTGTGAAGGCGGTTCAACAGATTCATGAGGGAAAATATGGGGTTATGGTCGCCCTTCATGGAGATAAAATTGTACCTGTCCCCCTAAGTGATGCCATTACCCAGAAAAAGGTAGATCCTGAGCTTTACGAGATGGCCCGCATCTTTTACTAGTTACTTTCCAATTTTTACCAGAATCTCTTCCAGAGATGGGTATTTTGACTCGATTCGTTCGACTGTACCCCCGCTTGCGGTGATGGTACTGGTAATCTCATTGAGTGCCTCAATGGAGTGAGCAACAGACATCCACAGGTTTCCTGAGCGTTCAGCCGGGATGGAGGGTGTTGATTCTTCAGGCCAGATGAACCATATCTCGTATCTGATTGAACCAAACTGCTCGCGCAGCTCAGGCATCGTGCCAAACACCACCACCTTTCCCCGCCTGAGGATCATGACATGGTCACAGATCTCTTCCACCTGGGCCAGATTATGGGCAGAGAGGATGATGGTTTTTCCCTGCATTCTCAGTTGCTTGAGATATTCGATGATAAATCTGGTTGTCATCGGGTCAAGGCCTGATCCTGGTTCATCATAGATAAGG
>ERZ795060.2706-NODE-2706-length-17503-cov-544.731201_pt1 | contig 17503 bp, 8 predicted proteins | sample MGYA00375144_ERZ795060 | MGnify/ENA primary metagenome ERZ795060 (study PRJEB30189, sample SAMN05720157) | activated sludge metagenome | isolation source: anaerobic digester from wastewater treatment plant | place: Japan | collected 2015-05-15 ...
AGTTCTTTTTCATAAGAATATATAGTGTAGCGGTGTGAGAGAATGCACACAGAAGGATAAAGTGGTGTAAAGAGCAAAGGGCGCAAGGTGGATGCCTAAGCACCAAATGGCGATGAAGGACGTGGCGAACTGCGAAAAGCCTCGGGGAGCTGTAAGCGAGCTTTGATCCGGGGATATCCGAATGGGGAAACCTGTCAGGAGTGAAATCTTGACATCTCCGTAAGGGGAGGCGAACCTGGTGAACTGAAACATCTTAGTAGCCAGAGGAAGAGGAAGTAACAACGATTCTCTGAGTAGTGGCGAGCGAAAGGGGATTAGCCTAAACCGGCGCAGAGTCGGGGTAGAGGGACGGCGAGGTCTGGTAATTACTTATAGGCGAACCGATCTGGAAAGGTCGACCGTAGAGGGTGATAGTCCTGTAGTTGAAATAGGTAATTATTGGTAGTCGGATCCCGAGTAGCCTGGGGCACGAGGAATCCTGGGTGAATCAGCGAGGACCATCTCGTAAGGCTAAATACATTTGGTGACTGATAGCGTAGCAGTACCGTGAGGGAAAGGTGAAAAGGACCCCGGGAGGGGAGTGAAATAGAACCTGAAACCTTGTGCCTACAAGCGGTCAGAGCTGGTAGCGTAAGTTACTGGTGATGGCGTGCCTTTTGCATAATGAGCCGACGAGTTAATGTTTTAAGCGAGGTTAAGTGTTACAGGCACGTAGCCGTAGCGAAAGCGAGTCGTAAATAGGCGTGATAGTTTAAGGCATTAGACCCGAAACCGGGTGATCTACTCCTGGTCAGGCTGAAGGTTGGGTAAAACCAGCTGGAGGGCCGCACCAACCGTCGTTGAAAAGGCGGTGGATGAACTGGGGGTAGGGGTGAAAGGCCAATCAAACCCGGAGATAGCTGGTTCTCTTCGAAACATATTTAGGTATGGCCTCAGGAGAGATTAATAGAGGTAGAGCACTGAATGGGCTAGGGGGCTTATAGGCTTACTGAACCCAATCAAACTCCGAATGCTATTAATTGATTTCTGGGAGACAGGGCGTGGGGGATAAGCTTCACGTGCGAGAGGGGAAGAACCCAGACTGTCAGCTAAGGTCCTTAAATAGGTGTTAAGTGCTAAAGGATGTGCAATTGCAGAGACAGCCAGGATCTTGGCTTAGAAGCAGCCATGATTTAAAGAGTGCGTAACAGCTCACTGGTCGAGTGGTAGTGCACCGAAGATAATCGGGACTTAAGCATCTTACCGAAGCTGCGGAGTAGCCATAGATTTAATTTTTGGATAAAACTGAGGATTAGATAGGTTACTGGTAGGAGAGCATTGTGTATACGGAGAAGGTATACTGGGAGGTATGCTGGAGTGTACACAAGAGACCATGTCGGCATGAGTAACGATAATGCGGGTGAGAAACCCGCACACCACAAGCCCGAGGATTCCTGAGTAAAGATAATCTTCTCAGGGTTAGTCGGTCCCTAAGGTATAGCGATGAGGCGAAGCTGAAGGGAATCAGGTTAATATTCCTGAACCTTTGCATAATGCGATGGAGTGACGCGATGGTGCGGCAGGGACGGCTGTTGGAATAGCCGTTGAATGCGTGTAGGAGGTGATGCAGGCAAATCCACATCACAGGTACTCCGAGGCGTAGGACGAGGCGTAAGCCATAAAGTCTGCTTAGATACATTGCCGAGAAATAGCTTCTAAGCGTCAGTTATGCAGAGACCGTACCGCAAACCGACACAGGTGGGCGAGGAGAATATCCTAAGGTGTTCGAGCGAACTCTGGTTAAGGAACTAGGCAAAATGGCCCCGTAACTTCGGGAGAAGGGGTACCCCGTTATGGTGAAGGAGCACATCTGGAGCCAGAGGGGGTCGCAGTGAAGAGGCCCAAGCGACTGTTTACCAAAAACACAGGTCTATGCGAAGGCGAAAGCCACGGTATATAGACTGACACCTGCCCGGTGCCGGAAGGTTAAGTGGAGAGGTTATCCTAACTGGGAACAGTTAGGAGAAGCTTCGAAACGAAGCCCCGGTAAACGGCGGCCGTAACTATAACGGTCCTAAGGTAGCGAAATTCCTTGTCGGGTAAGTTCCGACCTGCACGAATGGTGTAACGATTTGGGCGCTGTCTCAACCAGGGGCTCGGTGAAATTGAAGTAGCGGTGAAGATGCCGCTTACCCGCGAACGGACGGTAAGACCCCGTGAACCTTTACTGTAGCTTGGCATTGTAAACTGGTGCAGTATGTGTAGGATAGGTGGGAGGCTGGGAAGCGTGCACGCCAGTGTGCGTGGAGCCGACCTTGAAATACCACCCTTACTGTATTGGTTTACTAACGATGCTGAGGGCATTGGACATTGCCAGGTGGGCAGTTTGACTGGGGCGGTCGCCTCCTAAAGAGTAACGGAGGCTTACCAAGGTTCCCTCTGGCTGGTTGGTAATCAGCCTAAGAGTATAAAGGCATAAGGGAGCTTGACTGCGAGACTGACGGGTCGAGCAGGTGGGAAACCAGGTCTTAGTGATCCGGCGGTCCTGAATGGAAGGGCCGTTGCTCAAAGGATAAAAGGTACTCCGGGGATAACAGGCTGATACCGCCCAAGAGTTCATATCGACGGCGGTGTTTGGCACCTCGATGTCGGCTCAACTCATCCTGGGGCTGAAGAAGGTCCCAAGGGTTCGGCTGTTCGCCGATTAAAGAGTTACGCGAGCTGGGTTCAGAACGTCGTGAGACAGTTCGGTCCCTATCCTTCGTGGGCGTAGGAAATTTGAGGAGATCCGCATCTAGTACGAGAGGACCGGTGTGGACGGACCTCTGGTGTACCGGTTGTGATGCCCATTGCATTGCCGGGTAGCCATGTTCGGACGGGATAACCGCTGAAAGCATCTAAGCGGGAAGCCTACTCCAAGATGAGATTTCCCATGAGACCGGTGGTAGACTACCACCTTGATAGGTCACAGGTGTAAGGTGGGTAACCACTTCAGCCGAGTGATACTAATCGGTCGATTGACTTTCACTACTATCTTTCTGTGTGAACTCCTTACACCGCTAAACTATCCTGATGCCAAAAAATAGATATCATAACTAAGATACAAGTTTGACGAGAGGCGTCAGTGATGGTGGCTATAGCAGCGGGGAAACACCTGTTCCCATCCCGAACACAGAAGTTAAGACCGCTTACGCCGATGGTACTGCACGGGTAACCGTGTGGAAGAGTAGGGCACCACCATCACTGACGCCTCTTAGGTTTATAAAAAGAAAATGTAGTGAAATTGGCGCTCTAAGTAAGATAAAAACTATTGAAGTGAAAATTGATATTTATCGATTCCCCAATTTAAATACCATTCATATCTCACAGCGTTTATGTAGCTTAGGATAGTACAAGAAATTTGTATATATCAAATATATTGTAAATATTTTGGTTATGACTCTAACTTAACCCTAACTTATCTCCATACTGACGATTACTTAGCTGAAGTAATAGGAAAGAGCCAAGAGAGAGCTTAGATATTTAAAAATGAATTTGTTTGATAAAATACGTGATTAAAAGGGAGTATTATAAATGATTTTATGAAAATAGGGAAAACACCTGTTCATATTCTAACACAGAAATTAAGACCGCTTATGCTATTGATATTAAACGGGTAACCTTGTGAAAAAGTAGGTCACTACCATCACTGACACCTCTTATGTTTATAAAAAGTATGCTTATCCCAGCGTTATGATTTGGTTTTACAATGTATCCAGTTATATTGTTATAAAAGATGAATAATACAGTAATGCATTAAGGCAGGGATAATAAAATGGATGATAAATTATATAAGATATTTGAAGAAGTAAAGCGAAAATCGGAATGCACACTTGGTCCGAGAGCCTATCGGGATGCTGATGCTAAAAGAATGAGACCAGAAGAACCAGATGATATGCGCACTCAATTTGCCGTAGATAGAGATAGGATATTGTATAGTGGTGCATATCGCAGGTATCATGGTAAAACTCAGGTTTTTTCCTTTACTAATTTGATTGATGAAGAGATGACCAATCGGAATTTGCACATAGCTTATGTTTCTCAGATTTCTCGCACTATTGGCAAGTATTTAGGATTGAACACAGAATTAATAGAAGCTATTGCGTTGGGTCACGATTTAGGACATCCACCTTTTGGTCATGATGGAGAGATAGCTTTATCTGATGCTTGTGTGAGACATGGTATAGGGCATTTTCATCATAATATTGAATCTTTGCACATTGTAGACCATATTTCTCGTAAAGGAAGAGGATTGAATTTAACCTTTCCCGTAAGAGATGGGATTATTTCTCATGATGGAGAAGTGCATAATACGATTTTATATCCTGAAAAGGACAAAGATGAAGCTCGGATTCAGGAATATATAAGATTAAAGAAAGAAGGAATGGAACTTGATTGGATGCCGGCAACTCTGGAAGGATGTGTAGTTAGAATTACAGATACGATTGCTTACATCGGTCAGGATATTGAAGATGCCATTCGTTTTAATCTTTTGAAAAGGGAAGATTTGCCCCAAAAGGTTACTGATAAACTGGGTAATACCAACAGTCAGATTATAGACACTTTGATTAGAAGCGTTATTATTAACAGTTATGGACAGGATTGGATAGCTTTTGATGAAGAAACTTCCTATTATCTTCTGGAACTGAAGAAATTCAATTATGAAAATATTTACACCAATGAAAAAGTGAAAAAATCCAATAAAATCATCTATCGCACTATGGGAATAATGTTTGATAAGTATCTGGAAGACATTGAGAAAAATAACCGGGAGTCCAAGATTTTTAAACATTTTTTAGACCATAAATCTCCAGAATATCGGGAAGGTTTTTCTCCTGCTGAGCAGGTGCGTGATTTTATTGCTACTATGACTGACCGCTATTATAATGAAGAGATTAAGGACTATTTATTACCTTGGAAATGGTAAAGTTATTCTTTAGCTAATTAATTAAAGGAGGATATATCTTCATATTCCTCTATTTTCTTATATTGCCAGGAGAGTAGGATTCTATCTATTAATGCCACTATTCCAAACATAGCTAAACTCAGTAGGATAATGACTATTATAGCAGCAAAGACACTGGCAGTACGGAAGGACTTGGTAGAGCGAGTAAGATAAATTCCGAGACCAGCATTTCCACCTAACCATTCACCAATTACAGCAGCCATAACACTATAAGTGGCAGCAAGTTTTAATCCAGTAAAGAATGCAGGTAAGGAAGCGGGTATTTTCAAATAGCGATAAATCTTCCAATCGCTTGCACCCATTGATTTTAAAAGTCTGATTTGTTCTTGTGAAACCTGTTTTAAACCATCATACAGACCCAAAGCTATAGGGAAAAAGCACATCAATACTACGACAAAGATTTTAGCTGGAATGCCATAACCAAACCAGAGAACTATTAGGGGTGCCACAGCAATGATGGGAATGGTTTGTGAAACAACCAGATAGGGATAGAAAATCTGTTTAATAATTTTTGAACTATGCATAGCTAAAGCGGTTAACACTCCCAAAATAGTTGCCAGAAGTAGTCCAGAAACGCTTTCAATGATAGTTGGTTTCATATGAGACCAGATTAATTCAGGAAATTCTTTAAAGACCTGAATAACCTCTTTAGGTGAGGGCAGAATCCAGAATGCAACAACAGTTCTGGAGCTTAAGTATTGCCAGATTAGGATGATTACTATGAAAAACAGGATGGGGAGATAATATTGAGAAGCGTTCTTTTTCATTCTTTACCCAGGAATCGTATTTCAGTTTCCAGCTTAACTCCAAATCTATCATAGACAGTTTCTTGCACATATTTAATTAAAGCTAAAACATCAGCTGCAGTAGCTCCACCCAGATTTACGATAAAACCACAGTGTTTTTCCGAGATTGCCGCTTTTCCTATTTGATAACCACGTAAACCGCATTGTTCTATCAATTTACCAGTATAAAATCCTTCTGGTCTTTTAAATACAGAACCGGCACTGGGAAGGTCTAATGGCTGTTTTTCCTTTCTCTTTTCTTCAAAGGAGCGCATTTTTTCGGCTATGATGTTTGGATCTTCTGGTTGAAGTTGAAAGACACTTTTAATATGAATAAGGTTTTTTTCTTGAAAGATACTTCTGCGGTAGGCAAAATTATGCTCGTTAGCATTGAGATGCTTGATGGGATTTAAAGAATTTAAGCTATCCAGATTGGGCTCCAGATAGTCACTACTAAGAAGGACATCTTTTATTTCAGAGCCATAAGCACCAGCATTCATAAAAACTGCGCCACCGACTGTTCCTGGGATTCCAGAGGCGAATTCCAATCCGGAAAGTCCTTCTTCCTTAGCAAAATAGCATAAGTCTTTTAAAGTGGCGCCACAGTATGCCTCTATAAAATTTCCTTCGTGTTTTAGTTGATTCAGTGCAGAAGTCTGAATTACGATGCCATCTACACCTTTATCGCTTATCAATAAATTAGAACCATTACCGAGGATGAAGTAAGGTATATTAAAACTGAGGGCAACTTTCAATATATCAATCAGTTCCTCTATATTTTGCGGTTGGCAGAATACTTCCGCTGGACCTCCAATCTTAAAACTGGTATAGGGAGCTAAAGGCACATCAAAACGGATATTTCCTTTCTCTATTAGGGTGGGTAATTGTTCTTTTATCAGTTGATCTAACATCATTACTTACTCACATTGAAAAAACGGATAACTTCATTGAGCAATTCCAATTCGCTTTTAATTTCCATGCATTTTGCTGGAAGCACTTCTTTAAAATATTTTCCATAGTATTTATTTGAGACGCGTGAATCCATTATCAGAACGATACCGCGGTCTTCTTTACTGCGAATAAGTCTTCCAAAACCCTGTCTTAATTTAAGCAGAGCATTTGGGAGCATATAGTGCATAAAAGAATCTTTATTCTCGGTATTAAGTTTGTCAATCAGAGCTTCCACAATAGGTTCAGAAGGCACTTGAAAAGGCAATTTAAAGAGGATAAGCATAGAAAGTGAATCGCCTTGAATATCAACACCTTCCCAGAAAGAATTGGTTCCCAAGAGGACGGCATTTTTATAGCTTTTAAATTCTTCCAGCATAGAGGAGCGGCTATAAGTTTTTCCCTGAGCAAAAAGCGGTCTTTTGCGATGATACAGAGGCTCACTTAGATAATCATAAACACTGTTTAAGTCCTTGTAATTCGTAAAGAGAATCATTGTGCCAACATCAACGGAAAGAACCAGTTGTTCAACACATCCTAAGGCTTGATTGATAAAGAAACGGTCCTTGGGCTCAGGGAGAAAGCTACTTATCATCAGGAGTGACTGTTTATCGTAATCAAAGGGAGAATCTACAATATATTCGTCCAGTTGTTCAGGTGGAATGAGGCTTAATCCACTTTGAGTAAAAAAGTATTTAAAAGATTGGCGTAAAGCAAGAGTAGCAGAAGTAAAAATAATGCTCGGAATATTCTTATAAAGCATTTCGTTTAACTGGAGAGACACATCAACGGGTGCATAGCAAAAAGTAGAGACAGGAGTTTTTGGGTCTGGACGCAAGTCATTTTCTATCCAGAGTGCATTATTCATCAAATCTGGATTTTCCAGAATATCCAGACCAACCTGGATATCTACACTTCTTTTTACTAAACCGTTTATGGATTCATTTAGGGTATCGTAATTGGGAACTTGTTTGCTGTTTAGCATAGAAAAGGTATCAGCTAAATTGGATAGTTGTTTCAGGAAAGAGTGCCATTGATTATTCAGCTTATCCAGTGATTCATATAAATGGGGGAAATCTTCGGGATTTTTAATTCTCAGTTTTGAATAGGAATCTGCCTGTTGACAAAGGTCTTGCGCTTCGGTGAAAAGCTCCAGCGAAATCTTACGCATAGTGCTGATTTGTTCACTCAGACTTTTTGTAATCATCTGGATTTGTTCATTGCTGGTTTCAGGGATAACACTTCTTTTAAGCATAAAATCAAGCTGATTAAGAAGACCCACATTTTTCCTTTTTGTAGCTGGAGCGAACTGATTAAACAGATTTACTAAATCTTGATATCCAACCTCAAATCCAAGATTTTTAGATGCAGAGTCCATTAAATTATGAGCTTCATCTACCACCAGATAATCATACTTCCCCAGGGTGGTATTTTCCATTCTTAAATCAGTTAGCAGTAAGGAATGATTAGTGACTACGATAGTTGAATTTTCTATATGTTTTCTAAGATTGAGCACATAGCATTTACCAGAGTGGGGACATTTTCTTCCCATACATTGATAACGGTCAGAGCAGATTCTTTTCCAGATGATATTAAAACGTTTTCGGTCAAAGGATGAATTTTCCGAGATATCTCCAGATTTTGTGAGCTGTTTCCAAATATAAAGATAGAGCAATGCCTGAGCTTCATAAGGAGTTAAAGCAGTGGATTGTTCCATCAACATATCATTCCATCTTCGTTCACATACATAATTTTCTCTACCTTTAACCAGTGAGGCTTTAAAGGGCAGAGGAAGCATCTTTTTCAATTGAGGCAGGTCTTTATAAAAAAGCTGGTCTTGCAGATTTTTGGTATTAGTAGAGACCACTACCCGAGTTTTATTCTTATGCGCAAAAATCATAGCCGGAACGAGATAGGCAAAAGATTTTCCTACTCCAGTTCCAGCTTCAATTACCAGATGTTTAGTATTTTGAAATGCTTCTTTCACTTTATTTGCCATTTCCAATTGACCAGAACGGAATTCGTAATGAGGAAACTTCTGAGAAAGCAGACCTTCGGAATTGAAAACCTCATCCAGCGAAATATTATGGAAGGGAATATCATTTTCTATCACATTTGGTTTCGCATAGTCAAGAGGAGTAGTGTGTTCTCCTTTCAGCACATAGCTTCTTTGATATTCCACCAGTAAATGGAGATAATCATACAAAGAATTATTCAGTTGAGCCTGTTTACTGAGGTCCAGCAAGCGAGCATTAGTCATCATTGAATGGTGCTTGATAATGTGTTCGGTCATAGCTAACAAAAGTAGACCACTTGCTTCAGCATCGGCAGTAGCTCTATGAGCAGCTTCCGGGGTAATATGGAAAAACTTTAGCATAGTGCTTAGTTTATGGTCACTGACGAAGGGGAAATAGACTCTTGATATTTCTTGTGTATCCCAGAATTTATTAGTTAGAACAGCACCTTTATTTAAAGCGGAATGATAGTTTATGAATCCGATATCAAAAGGTACATTATGTCCCACCAGAACGGAATCTCCGACAAAAGAGAATAAATCCTGCAGGGCAATTTTTGCTTCAGGAGCGGTGGATAAATCATCAGGATTAATATGAGTGAGGAATTCTATATATTTTGGCATTCCCCGATGTGGTTTAACCAGCGTGGAGAATTGGTCTTCAATTTTCCCTGATTTGAAACGGGTGGCAGCTAATTCTATAATTTCATCACGGGAAGGGTCCAGACCTGTGGTCTCTATATCAATGGCTACAAAATCCAGATTATTCTTTAAACCAGCCAGCTCTTCTTTTTCCATTATTGAGGGATTTCCTATTCGCCCTCTTTATAGAGATTATAGCGTTTTAGTTTCTGAATCAAGCCTTGACGTGAGATTCCCAGTTCTTTTGCTGCTTGAGTTTGATTCCAGTCAAAAGCTTCCATTGCATCTTGAATCATTTTACGTTCCAGTTCTTCCATTGCATCTTTTAATGTTTTCCGTCCAGAAAGGATACTGATGGTTTTCTGATTTTCAATATAGCGTCGCACTTCATCAGAAAAATCGGTACCTCTAATAAAAGAAGCATCTTCAGCCAAAGTAACAGCTCGTTCTATTTCATTTTCCAGCTGTCTAACATTTCCGGGCCAATCATATTGTTCCAGCATTTTCATTGCTTCATCAGTGAATCCTTGAACATTTTTTCCCATTCTGGTGTTATATTTATCCAGAAAATGGATTGCCAGAAGCGGAATATCACCAGTCCGATTTTTTAAGGGTGGAACTTCTATGCGGATTACATTCAATCTGTAATACAGGTCCAGACGGAAAGCTCCAGATTTAACCCTTTCTTCTAAAGGAACATTAGTGGCACAAACAACGCGGACATCAACTTTTTCTGTCTTTGTGGAACCAACTCTTTTGATTTCACCTTCTTGCAGAAAACGAAGCAGCTTAGCCTGAGTGCTGGGAGTTATATCCGCTATTTCATCCAGAAAGAAAGTGCCCCCATCCGCTATTTCAAAAAGGCCTTTCTTGTCATATGCAGCTCCAGTGAACGAACCTTTAACATGACCGAAAAGTTCGCTTTCCAGAAGAGTTTCAGGCAAAGCACCACAATATTGAGCTACGAACGCTTTATTCTTACGATTGCTTCTATAGTGCAAAGCACGAGCTAAAAGTTCTTTACCAGTTCCACTTGGTCCTTCCAGAAGGACAGTTGTAGGTGTGTCTTTTACCTTTTCTATTATATCAAAAATCTTGAGCATCTCTGGACTTTGTCCGATAATATCAGAGTATACATTTCCCATATTAAGTTGTTCTCTGATGCTATTATGCGTTTTTTCCAGACCAGCAGAACGAATATTTTCTATGGTGATAATTGCTTGATTGGTGAGTGCACTGAGCAGATTTATGATACGTTCAGAGAAATAGTGTGAACCGCTTTGTGCAAAAAGTAACACCGTTCCCAGAACATTCTTTCTTATGAAGAGCGGAAGCACTATGATATGATTGTAAGAAGGAGCAAAATGCGGTTGCTTGAAGTCTTTTATGCTATTCGTGTCATATGCCATATTACAGAGATTCATAAAGATATCATAATACTTATTCTCTGAAGAAAAATTCTGGAATATCTTATATTCCCAGGAATCTGGAACGGTCTCACTTCTATGCAGACAGAGTATGCCTCCATCTGCTTCTGATATATCAATTAGTCCAGAAAGTGTTTGTTCTATTAGTACATCCAGATCTGAGATAGTGTTTAGCCTTTGGGTTATTTCATAGAATTGGTTAAGCAGATTTTCTTCAAACTTAACATCTCTTAATTGTGAAGAATATTCCCGGGAAATCTTCTGCATTAAAATATCATTCTTCTCCAGAAGCTTTATAGAACCATATTTCTGTATTATTTTCTTATTAGTCTTTAATATTTCCAGTGCAGCTTCCCATTCTTTTAAGTCAAAAAGAACCTCTGCCAGCTCATAATTTGCCAAAGAAAGTTCATAATTATTGGAGGTCTCCACAAAAAGTTCTATAGCCTGGTGCAGATGTTCTTTAGCGGATTCCAGATTTTTTCGTTCCAGTAATGCTCTGAGATAATGAATTTTCCCTAATTCAAACAAGCGATTTCCTTCACTTGCCATATTCATCGCTTCGGTTAAATAATATTCTGCACTATCGTAATTTCTGGTTAAAATGAAGTAGTAAGCTTGTTTTTGATATCCCTCTATGATTTTATCTCTCGCATTGATAGATTTGAAGAAATCCAGACTTTCCACCAGATAGGTATATGCCTCTTTAAATTTATGCAGTTTAGTTAGCACACTTCCCAGATTACCATATAAATCAGCCTTAATGAAATCGTCATTAACAGAAGGAAGTAATTCTAAACCTTTAAAATATAAATCATAAGCCAGAGTCAGTTCATCCTGTTTCTCATAAACTTCACCTAAGTTATTGAAAGAGCGAAGTAATCCCTCAGTAAAATTGTTCTCCTCACTTTTTTTGATTGCCTGTTCATAAAGTGCTATGGATTGTGCCCAGTCACCTTTTTTGAAGTAAAGAGCGCCCAGATTGTTTAATGATGCTATAATATTGCGATAAAATCCAAAGTCTATTGCTGTCTGTAGTGAATTTTTTAAGGCTTCTTCTGCTTTATCATATTCATTATGGTCCATCCATGTGATGCCAATATTATTATATATATTTGTGATATTATAAGGTTCATTAAGCATTTTTTGTAGTTTAAGTGCTTCTTCCAGATACATCAATGATTTTTGACCGTCACCTTTATCATCCATCAAACCACCGAGGTTATTATAACAGATAGAGATTCCGTTTAGATTGAAGTGTTCCTTTTCCAAAGCCAGACTTTTCAGAAAATATTGTTCACTTCTATCCCAATCACCTTGAAACATATAAAGTACTGCCAGATTATTATATACGGCAGCCAATCCACTATGGTCATTGGCAAGACTAAAGAATTTTTCCGCTTCTTTAAAATTCTCCTCAGATTGTTCCCATTCATTAATATAGTAAAGGATTTTACCTTTAATTTTTCTGGCTTCACCTTGCAGTAAAAGGCGTTTATCTTTATCGTTGATAGAGGTACTTTGATGGCTGATTTTTTCCAGTTCTTCCAGTGCGGAATCGTAGTCTTCTGTTTCACCAAGGATATCAGCTTTAAGAAGCAATATCTTCAATTTCCAGTAAGGGTCTATGGTCTCGGGGGAATATTTATTGATTATTTCCAAAGCAAAGGCAGTAGAATTTACAGCAAAAAGATTACTGGCGAGTAAATAGACAATTTCTTCTGCTGGTAAGAAGTTTTCCGTGCAGATGTGCAAGCTCTGACGAAGATATTCTATGGCTTCATCTTTCTTGTTGGAATTGGCATAAGCTAAGCCAATATTTTTATGGATGAGCATTTGTATGTCAGGCTTTTTAGTATGCTGAAGTTGATATTGATAAAGCTGCAGCAAGCTATCATTATCAGATAGATTTTCCAGTTCTTTTATGACCGCTTCAAAAGCTGAAGCTTCATATTTATTCATCTGCATCAAAATCTTTACCTTGATTTGTTCTTCACTTTTATCTTCTGCTAAGTTATCCAGAAGTTTTTGAATCAAGGGCGAAGACAGAGCTTCCGGATGCTGTTCCAGCCAAATCATCATTGAAACTTTTTTCTGGACTACCCAATCCAAATCAGGATGTTCTATTAATCCAGCGTTGTACAATTTTTCCAGGTCTTTTTTAATGTTTTTTTTGCCACTAATATTTTTGATATTATCTTCGTTGAATTTCTGGTCTAAAATAAACATACTGAGTAGCAATTCTTTCTGGTTTTCAGGAAGATTTTCCAAAGTCTCAAAATATATCTGTAAGGGGTCATAATTTTTATCCAGAAATGGAGTTAAATCAAATTCAGTTCCGTTTTCCCCCAATTGCATATCATTGAAAATCTTTTCCAGGATAAGCATATTACCTTCAACTATCTTCTGCAAAATCTCACTTTCTTTACCGACATTTTCTACTGCTTCAGGAAAGGCAAGTTGTATTATATTTTGAACATCTTCCACGGTTAAAGGCGGAACTATCTCCCAATGGGCAAAAGGGAAAAGACGCTGCTGAGAAAGAAAAACTATTTGAATACCACTGTCTTCAGCATATTGCACCAGATACTGTAAATAATCCCGGCTATATTTATCTAAAATATCACCGTCATCTATGATTATTGCACGAGGAGTCAATAAGTTATGTCTATTCAACTGCTCTGTGAGATAGTAGAAAAAATCATATTTTCTGCCCGTGCGATATTGTTGATTGTATTCCTGATAAAATTCTTCCAAGGCGTCAGGTTCAACATCACTTATTATGGGTAGTAGCAGAGAAAATTGATTGAGATAAAGAGGGTGCGGCGAGTAGAAATATACTTTTTCGTAAGTATTTTGAAGAGTTTCCATCAGAGGTTTTATCAGGTATGACTTTCCTGAGCCAGCTTTTCCCGTTATCTCTATCAAATGGCTATGTGACTTGTCCAGTAAAAGGTTCAAGACCTTTGACAGCGAAAAGCGCTGACTTATATAATTATGTAGCTTTTGTGTTAAACCTTCCGTCATATTTTTTACCTCTGTTTTAAAAAGAAGCATTTACATTTGAGTTGTAAATTATATTTACACTATACTGTCAAGAAAAATAATCAGCTATTTTCAAATTTGTTCTCCTATTACTTTCTTTTAACATTAGGAAGCTATTTTTCATTGACTTAATCACAATTCACGGTTTTTTGATAAGAAGTAACACCTGAAATGTCAAATTGTGACAGCCATTTGAAGAAGATGGTAGCAGAATATGATTTGAAGATTTACTTAAAACAAGAGATGTGATTATGAATTGGCGGTTAGATTACAACACGAATCGACCTCACAGTTCCCTAAACTACATGACTCTAACTAAATTCCGAGAACACTATGAAAACAATGTTGATAACAAACGTGTCACCTTACAAGTGGTGTAAAAAAATGGGACAGGGTCACAGTAGATAACAAATCTCATAAAGTAAGGAGAAAAAATGGTTGATATTATTAAGGTAAATGAAGAGTTAGATCGCTTCGCAAGGAGAATTGGTCTATCTCGATTAAGCGATCTTGTAGGTTTGGATAGAAGTTCTCAGTATGTACGATACATTGATTTGTACGATGGTTTATTGTTGGATGTGAACATTGTTGATGAGATGGTTTTCCAGGACATTAATATACGAGAGCTCCCTGAAATATTTATTGTTCAGGAAGCACAATCAGGCGAAAACACAACAGATTGTACTCATGCCTTTTGTGAAGCAGATATAGATGACGAAGATATGAAAACTGCTTTATCTGAGATCTACAAAACCATACTGGACAGTGCACAAACACGAGTAAGACAGACTATAAAGCTTTGTAACTGTCTTAATGATATAAAGACGGTTTTGATGATTTGCTTGGTTGGGTATGATGCTAAGTTCCTATATTATTCTGCTATGTTAATAAACGACTTATTTCAAGATGATTTTCAAGAACTCGACGGAATAATTGTTTGCATTTTACAAGAAAATGAGATTGTTGTAGAAAATGGAGAAATATACCCAATTGCTTTATCAATAGTAAGACATGAAGATAAAGTTAAAAAGGACCTATGCACGAGACTTGGCGATTTATGGAAAGACTATCATAACGCAGGAGGTCATAACGCATCTAGAAACATCAATTCAAATACTCTTGAAGATATAAAAAGGTCAAACAATAAAGAATCTCTCACGCTCAATAAGGACTTCTTTGAAAGTGAATATAGGAAAATATGCCTTGACCGTGGAATTGATCCAGTATGTATATTGCAAACATCTGTTATACTTCCATATCATATTCCTTTAGATGGTCTTAAGGTCACTTTTAGTGTTAATGATAAGTCACTGGCAACCATAGTGTTTCATTCAATCAAACATACGCAGCCAATATACACCGATTTAGAATTGGAATCACCCTGGACTCAGGAATTATCGAAGTCATTCATAGAGTTTATTTATGCCACAAAAGATGAATCAAACCAACTAAGTAATCAAGAGAAAGATGAAATCAGCAAAGTGTTTGATATTTGCTTGGAACTTCTAAACTACTTAGTTGTGTCGTATCAGATAACCTATAAAGATCCTACTGTTTATAGAATTACACTGCCAATGTTAGAACCATGTTGCATTTGTAGATTAATCGACCCATCATCATGGAAGACGGATAATGTGTTATTACCCTTAAATTACAATATCCCGTACGAGAAATCTGTTGTTTCAGATGCAGAAGCTTCAACTGTGGTACATTATGCTAATGTTCTGAAACAAAACTGGAACCCATTTATGCTATCTGCAGAACTGATAGTTGGTGCAGATAGAAACATAGCAGTCGGTCAGTATAGAGAAGCTATAATTAATATCCAATCAGGTTTTGAGTCTTTTATAATGATTCTAGCACAAGAGATATACAAAGATGAAGGTAAATCTTTAGCTGATTTAGAGGCTCGATTCATAAATAATGGTCTGATCCACATTCTTAAATCAGAGTTCCATAATCGTTTGGGAGGGCACTGGGATATAACTGATGCATCAACAGCGATAGGGCAATGGTATGCAGAATGTTACATGCTAAGAAACAAAGTTGTCCATACTGGTTACATGCCCACACACGACGAAACACAGCAGGCTTTTTTTGTTTGTGAGAACTTCATTCAAGAGATTATAGCCAGTTTGAAGAATAATCAGAAAAAATATCCTGATATAGCAAGGTACTTTGTGGTTTCAATAGTGGATGAAAAAGGAGAAGTTATTCAGCATGCCCGGGATGTGATTTTTGGACTAAGCAAGGATATTACTGATAAACCTGATAAGACAAAGGTAACCAAGGATAAGACCTGATTCAGAAGTTTTCAAGATTTGTATAGTTCAACCATTGCACTTTCACTGCGAGTTTTTCCAATTGGTCAATTTCGTTGAGATTCTGCCAGTTCCGAAATCGGTACGAAAAAAGTCCAGATTTGACACAAAGCTGTTACCAATCAGTTCAAAGAAGTCCAAAACCACTATGACATATTTCCGAAGCAGTTCTAAACATCTGTGTACCAAGATAATGGTTTATGCAGATTTATCATACGGATTGCGTTCTGACACTTTGGGTATCATTTAATAGAGTTAATAAAAATTACTTATTACTCATATCTTCTTTTTTCTTTTTCTATATGAAAGCAACCTTAATTTACAGGAAAATAATCCAAATTTTGTAGGTGATACTTTCTTTTTATAGATTATCTTCTGGAACATAATAAAAAAGGCTCAGATTTGTTATCTGAGCCTTTTCTTTACTTGCAGAAATGCATATAATTGCATTTCTGACGGGTTAAATCACAAGTCTTCTGTTTCAATCTGGAATCCGAATTGATTGAAAAGGAGATCCATCAACATTAATATCACCATTTCAAAGAAGAGTTCCTCTCTCTCTTCTTCTGGTGGTGGCATTCCCAGCAAACTATTGACTTTGTTAGCCAGTTCTTTTGCTAGATTTCTGATAATGTTCTCATCCATTTGTACTCTCCTTAAGAAGTATATATTTACGAGACCACATATTTATTTATAGTCTCTCTATAAATATAGGAATGACATTTTCCAGATGCGTGAATTTCCTCATCCACCTAAGCCTGAAATGGCTTTTCATTAATTTATAAACTATAATTTTATTCTAAGTCTTAGATTTTATCTTTAACATTCAAAAGATATCATAGAGCAAGAACAGCCAGCTACTGATGAGACTTAGGACAATGAGGACATCGTCCTACCCTTATCAAATTTTCCAATGAAAGGAAGAGAAAATCCAACAAAGAATACTTTCCCAAAAACAAATTAGCTCATAGCGCAATGGAATTAATCTCTTGTTTCTTCCTTTATATCACTTCTTAATCAAGCGTTTATCAAGCGTTAATTAATTAAGACTTGATTAACGAGTGATTAACACTTGATATAAGTAATCGTTTAAATTGCAGTAAGATACTTCAGATTTTACCTCTAAATAGAAATGAGGTAAAGTTAAAGAAATAATAAGGTAACAGGAGATTAATTAAATTTTGATTAATATATATAGGAAATTTAATGAATACCCTATAAATTCCTGGTTCCTTTGGTAGAGAAAGCGTTTACATCCAGAGATGAAAATTGTTGATGGAGGAATTTAGGAACGGCAGCTGCTCCCACCATTGCGGCATTATCCATACAAAGTGAAA
>ERZ795060.2715-NODE-2715-length-17468-cov-4.767760_pt1 | contig 17468 bp, 18 predicted proteins | sample MGYA00375144_ERZ795060 | MGnify/ENA primary metagenome ERZ795060 (study PRJEB30189, sample SAMN05720157) | activated sludge metagenome | isolation source: anaerobic digester from wastewater treatment plant | place: Japan | collected 2015-05-15 ...
GATGGCGGCGGCCACGGCCGAGGCGCCCTTCGACCTCATCTTCGAGGCCACCGGTATCCCGGGGTTCAGGGCGTTCGTGGAGATCTGCGAGGACCTCTGGACCCCCATACCTCCTTCCAGCTATGCAGCGCTTCACGGAGCGACGGTGGTGGCGAACCTCTCGGCGTCCAACGTCACCACCGGCAAGGACGATTACAGGAGAAGCCTGGTCGCGAACCAGTCCGCCAGGTGCATCGCCGCGTACCTGTACACGGCGGCGGGGCAGGGCGAATCCACGACGGACCTCGCGTGGGACGGGCACGCCATCGTCTGCGAGAACGGGACGGTCCTGGCACAATCAGAGCGCTTCTCGTTCGAGCCCCAGGTGATAACGGCGGACATAGACCTGGACCGTCTCGTCAAGGACAGGGCGATCATGACGAGCTTCGCGGACAGCAGGTCGGCCTGCCCGCATGCGATGCGTTTCAGGAAGGTGAGCGTCGGGATCGGTCGGCCCGAGGGGGTGATCCTGCCGGAGAGGGATTTCCCCCGGTTCCCCTACGTGCCATCGGACATGGCCCTCAGGGACGAGAGGTGCTACGAGGTCTACAACATCCAGGTCCAGGGTCTCGCCCAGAGGATGCGTTCCACGGGGATCGAGAATCTCGTCATCGGGGTGTCCGGCGGGCTCGACTCCACGCATGCGCTCATCGTGTGCGCCCGCACCGTGGACAGGCTCGGACTGCCCCGCACCAACATCAAGGCATACACCATGCCCGGCTTCGCGACCTCCGGGAGGACGTACGCGAACGCCCTGGCGCTCATGCGGGTTCTGGGCGTGGATGCGCACGAGATAGACATACGGCCGTCGTGCGAACGCATGCTCGAGGACATAGGCCATCCCTACAGCAAGGCCGAGAAGGTCTACGACGTCACCTTCGAGAACGTCCAGGCCGGCCAGAGGACCTCCATCCTGTTCCGCCTCGCGAACCTGCACAGGGCCCTCGTGGTGGGCACCGGCGACTTGAGCGAGCTCGCGCTCGGCTGGTGCACCTACGGCGTGGGCGATCACATGTCCCATTACAGCGTGAACGCCAGCGTCCCGAAGACCCTCATCCAGTACATCATCAACTGGGTGGCCGAGAAGGGGATCCTGGGGGACGAGGCGTCTTCGTGCCTGATGGACATCCTCAACACCGAGATCAGCCCGGAGCTCGTGCCGGGCGATCACGCCCACGAACCGGCCCAGAGCACCGAGGCCGTGGTGGGACCGTACGAGCTCCAGGACTTCAACATGTTCTACATAACGCGCTACGGTTACCCCCCGTCGAAGGTCGCGTTCATGGCATGGTGCGCCTGGCACGACAGGGACCTCGGGTCATGGCCAGGGGTGCCCGAGGGGAGGAGGAACCAGTACACCCTCGCCGAGATCAAGCGCTGGCTTCGGGTGTTCATCGAGAGGTTCTTCGCGCAGAGCCAGTACAAACGATCGTGCATACCGAACGCACCGAAGGTGGGTTCCGGCGGCTCGCTCTCGCCGAGGGGGGACTGGAGGGCGCCGAGCGACGGCGGCGCCGAACCCTGGCTGGAAGACCTCGAGGAGGTCCCGGACGAGGTCTGACCTCGTGAACGCACACGGGATCGCTGCAAGGAGGGGATGTGGGTAGAGGATCGATCAAGAGCGGGGAGGGACGAGGGAGGAAGAAGGCCGGCACACCCCTGCCCGGGGAACGCCACGTCAAGGACCTGCTCGAACGGGCGGACGAACTGAAGGCCTATCTCGAGTCGAAAGGCTTCGAACCCCTCGGTCAGTTCTTCGTCTTTCTCGATACGCTCAAGGAGGCGATCGTCTCCTTGTCAAGGGCGGACCTCGGGCGCTCGGCCGAGTTGCTCAAGGAGCTGAGGAACACCTCCGCCGGGGACCTCTTCAGGGGCATAGGGGAGATCACGAGGGAGCTCCACGAGTCCATCAGGGAGATCCATGGGTTTCTCGAGCCGATCCTCACGAACCTCTCCGAGGAGGACGTCCAGGGGATCTCGGGCAGGCTCACGCATGTCTCCTCGCTCGTCAAGGAGACCTCCGAGAGGACGCTCGACCTCCTGTTCGCCAGGCAGGAGAGGGCCGTGGCGGACAACGCCCAGTTCAGGGCCATAGCCAGGAGCATCATTTCGGGAGACAAGAAGAACGCCCTGGCGGGCCTGAAGACGCTCAAGGACCACAACGAGGAACTCGTCGCCGAGCTCATGCGCATCAGCGAGCTGCAGATCCACGCCGACCTCGTGGACCAGATCGTGAGGAAGGTCTGCAGGGTCATAGAGAACATCGAGGAGCGCCTGGTGGACCTGATCAGGCGGCACGCGAGCGCCCACGAACCCATGGAGCCCGAAGGCCTCAGCCTGATGGGACCCGCGGTGCCGGGCCTCGATACCCAGGCGGCGTCCTCCCAGGACGAGGTGGACAGCCTGCTGAAATCCATGGGGCTCTGAGGGTTCGGCTCTCCCCATGAGGCCGGGCTTCGTCACCAGGCTCGTCAACGGCCCCCTGTTCGACCCGGTGCTGTACGTTCGTCACCTCAACCGGAGACGGGCCCTCCTGTTCGACTGCGGGCGGTTCTCCGGGCTCTCGAACCGAGAGATCCTCGCCTTGGACGCCGTGTTCGTGACCCATACCCACATGGATCACTTCATGGGATTCGACTGCATCCTGAGGACCGTGCTCCACAGGGGCACCCCCCTCCACGTCTACGGGCCCGAGGGTATGGGGATGCGCATGGCGGCCCGCCTTGCGGCGTACACGTGGAACCTCACGTCCGGATACGGGCTCGAGGTGTTCGTCCACGAGGTCCTTCGAGACGGCGTCCTCCTCTGGTGTGCCAGGGCGGGCGAGGGTTTTCGCCTGAGACGATGCGGCACAGAGCCCAGGGAGGGCACATGTATTGTCGAGACGCCGCGCTACCGCGTGGACGCGGTCATCCTCGATCACAACGTGCCGTGTCTCGGCTACGTGGTCTCCGAGCCCGTGCACGTACACGTAAGGCCGGAGGCGCTCAAGAAGCATGGTTTCAGGACGGGGCCATGGATAGGCGATCTCAAGGACAAGGTGGCCCAGGGGCTGTTGGACCGGACGCTCCTCGTCCCCACGTGCCGGGGGGAAGAGGAATGGAAGGTGGGCGACCTGTCGGACTGGCTCTTCTTCACATCGCCGGGGCACAGGATCGGCTATTTCACCGATTTCAGGGCCTCCCGGGAAAACGTCGAGAGGATACGCTCGGCCGCCTGCGGTCTCGACACGCTCTACATAGAGGCGTACTACCTCTCGGAGCGCGAGGAGGAGGCGTACCTGAAGGCTCACGTGAGCGCCAGGCAGGCGGGTGTGGTGGCTCGCCTGACCGGCGCCTCGAGGGTGGTCCCCATGCACGTCTCCCCCAGGTACCACGACCGCTTCGGCGATATCGTCTCCGAACTGGAGAGGGCGAGGCTGGGGGGGGAGTGAGTCCTGCCCGCGCCCCCATCCCCCGAGGGCCATGGGTGGAGCTCGCTCCGGCATGAAGGCGGTACGATCCGGATGGGGGTCCCCTGCCCGAGGCATACGGCGCGTCGGGGCTCGGTGCCATCCCGAGGGTGCGCCCGGCCGGCGTCTTCGTGCCCCGGCTGCAGGGAATGCCTCTCGGGCATGCATGGAGGTCACCTGGCGGCGGTGGCTCACCTTCGCGCACTTGGCGGGCCTGCGCGCGCATCGTCCGTGGAATGCCGCCGACTGGGCAGGCGAGCGCGTGCCCTCCTTCTTTATGGCCTTCAGCGCTCTTTCTTTAGGTGCTTGATAGACGACCCGCCCATGAGGTAATCTCGCACTCGATGAAGATCAGCGAGTCCACGCTTGCCGGCGCGTTCATCATCGAGCAGGACCTCCACGAGGACGCGAGGGGGGCCTTCATGGAGGTCTTCAACGCGCCCGTTCTCGAGAGGCACGGCCTGGGCGCCGCCTTCGTGCAGGACAACTGTTCGCTCTCGAGGCGCGCCGGCGTGATCCGGGGCCTGCACTTCCAGCGCGACCCCCACGCACAGGCGAAACTCGTCTGGGTCGTCACGGGATCCATCTTCGACGTGATCGTGGATCTGAGGCCGGGCTCACGGACGCGGTTCAAGTGGGAGTCGTTCATCCTCACCGACGAGAGACCGTGCATGCTCTACATCCCGAAAGGCTTCGCACACGGGTTCTGCACGCTCAAGGACGACACGAGGGTCTTCTACAAGGTGGACTCGCCGTACAACCCTGGCTCCGAGGCGGGTATCCGCTGGGACGACCCCGATCTCGGCATCCCGTGGCCCACGGTGTCCCCCATCCTGTCGGAAAAGGACGCGCGCCTGCCGTTGCTGAGGGAGCTCGCGGGTTCGTAGCTCGCCCGGGTCGAGCCCGTTCTCACCGGCTGGCGCATGGACTTGCGGTGAGCACCCCGCTTTGGGGAAGCCCACGTCGTGGCCCTGCAGACTGAGGAGCGCGGGCGTCACCCGGCGCAAGGCGCTGCTGGAGGGGCCCCTCGCCGTTGCATCCACGGGCGGCCCGGCGGCGACGGTCCCCGCCCGCGCAAGCACAGGGTCGGCGCGGCCATTGCCCGTGGGTGCGCCCAGGACGCCCCGCCCCGGACGGTCCCTGCGCGTGCGCGCCGTCCCCCATGGTCTATCAACCTCGTGGCCTCGATGCATCCCTGCCCCAGCCCTTAAGGACGTGTCTTGCCGCCGGGTGGGAGCGGTTCAAGGTATCCGCATCGATGACGATCATGTGTATCATGGGGTCGGGACGCCTGTGGTGGATCACGAGCGTGCACGGGCACGAGGATGGCTCGGGGTGCGTGCGGCGGTACCGGAGGATCCCCTTCAACCGGCTGAGACCGGGCGCCAGCTACGGTTTCGACCTCTACACCGTGAGGGGGGGCACGATGCAGCTCTTGGCCGCGCGTGGAGTCCCCCTCAATTCGGAGAGGCTCGGCCTGTCAGGCACGCAAGGGGTTCAGGTCTTCGTCCACGCCGCGGACTGGGAGCAGGCCTGCCGAGAGACCGACAGCCTCAGGGAACTCGCGATCGAGAGGGGCCTCCTCAGGATCAGGAGTATCTACGGCAGGATATCCCGCGCACTGGTCGGTGCATGCCCGAATACGCCCCCGGCAGCCCTCGTGGAGGCGCTCGAGAACACGCAGGAGGCCTTGAGGACCGCTCTCGGCCGGGACGCCTGTGCCGAGGCCATGGCCATGCTCGTCATGGACCACCCGCAGCTGGTGGAGCACTCCCTGCGCGTGGCCCTCATCGGGTCGGCCCTCGTGGGAAGGATGGCCGGCACGAGGGTCTCGAGGAGTGCGTCGGTGGCGATCGCGGAAGGGTTCATCGTTCACGACATAGGCATGGAGCGCGTGCCGCAGGCGATCACGCTCAAGGCCTCGCCGCTGGACACCTTCGAGAGATCGCTCGTCCAGATGCACCCGTCCTGGGGGTGCAGGAGCATCAAGGGCTTCGGACTCGAGGATGACGAGGTGAGGTCCATTGTCGCGTGTCACCACGAGAGGCCGGGTGGGCGAGGGTATCCCTCCGGGAAGGCATGGGACGATCTCCCCCTGCCTGTGAGGGTGTGCGCGGTGGCGGACGTCTTCGAGGCGTTGACCTCGCCCAGGCCGTATAGGGACAAGCTCGCGACGTTCGAGGCGCTCAGGCAGGTCTACCGGGAGTTCACGCAGAACGGCCCCGACGAGCTGTTCGGCGCGCTCGTCGAGCTGTGTTCGTCCTTCGGGTGAGAACCCCGGACTCCCACACCCGGCATCGCGCACCTTCTCGAGGGGTTCGGCCTTAAGACCCAGCAGGGGCGACCGACAATCGACCCCAGGGTCTGTCCATGCCGAGACGTGGTACGCATCCTCGGCGGGCACCGCGGTGTCCAGTCGGTGCATGGTCGATCGATCCCTTCCCCGGACCGTCTCTTGCACGGGCTCCGTACCCGGCCGACGGCGCAGGCGGGGTGCTGGTCCTTGACTTGTCCCGGGAATCGTTGTTTATTCGCGCTATGTTCCTCATCGTCTCCGGCGGTCAGCCGCCGGGCCGGGCGCTGATCGCGCGCAAGGCAAAGCAGGCAAGGCGTATCATAGCAGCTGATGCAGGCGCCCGCGTGTGCCTGGAGAACGGCATCACCCCCGACCTCGTCGTGGGCGACATGGATTCCCTGGGGGAGGAGGTCCTCGGGCGGCTGGAAGGGGCGGGCGTACCCCTGAAGACGTTCGACACGGACAAGGACAGGACGGACACCGAGATCGCCTTCGACGAGGCGGTCCATGCAGGGGCCTCGAGCATAGAGCTGCTGGGCGCGCTGGGAATGCGCACCGATCACGCCATAGCCAACATCCACCTCCTCCTCAAGGCGCAGAGGAGGGGCGTTCCCTCTTTCATCGTCACCGACACGGAACTCGTGTTCGTGGTCGACACGGAGACGTGCATCGAGTCTGAGGGCGGGCACGTGGTGTCCTTCCTCCCGCTGACGGACACGGTGGAAGGCATCGTGCTCGACGGGTTTCTGTACCCCCTCGAGGGCGCATCCATGGAGATCGGGAGGCCCTACGGGGTGAGCAACGTGCTGCTCGAGGGACGATCGCTGGTCTCGGTCGGCAAGGGCGCCCTTTTGGGTTTGATCGTCTTCAGCGAAGGTGTGAGGGGAGTTCGGGTGATGACACGGAGACCCGATGGTGCTATGGTGTGCGCCGATCGATGAAGTGACCCTTCGATCACACGGAAACGAGGGAAAACATATCAAGGAGGGAGCCTTGAAGAGGATCTTTTTCGTACTGTCGCTGGTCGCTGTGGCTGCGCTCGTGTATTCGTGCTCCAGGCAGGGGTCCGGGCCTGTCGACGAGAAGGACGTGGTGGCGAGGGTGGGTGACAAGGTCATAACCGCAGCACAGATCGACCAGTTTCTCGAAAACATCCCGCCCCAGATGGCGGGGAAGGTGAACACCGACAAGATCCGCAGGGAGATCGCCGAGGGCTTCGTGAAGGCGGAGATCATGGCCATCGAGGCACGCAGGCGGGGTCTCGACAAGCGGGAAGACGTCAAGCTCAAGATCAACATGCTGGCGAGCCAGGCGCTCGCCCGGGAGCTCGAGAAGGAATTGCGCAAGGAAATGAAGCTGTCCGACGAGGAACTGAGGAAGTATTACGATGAAAACAAGGACCGCTTCTCCGCGAAGAGGCGCATGAGGGCGAGCAGGATTACGGTGCCCACAGAGGCCGCGGCGAAGGACGTCATCGCCAGGATCAACAAGGGTGAGGACTTTGCGGAGCTCGCGAAGAAATTCTCCAAGGACGTCTACGCCCAAAGGGGCGGGTCGATGGGCACCATCAGGCCCGGCAAGCTCGAGCCCGAGATAGAGAACGCCCTTTCGTCGCTCCAGGAGGGCAAGGTGAGCAAGGCCGTGAAGACCGGCCAGGGATACGTGATCGTCCGTCTCGACAGCGTCGTGGACATACCGGAGCGGAGCTTCGAGGAGGCAAAGCCCAGGATCGAGAGGATACTCGTCCGCGAAAGGCTGGAGAAGGCGCTCAAGGAGATCGACGCCGAGGTCAGGAAGAAGAACAGGGTCGTGATCAACGAGGGATATTTCGTGAAGTACGGCAAACCAGCGCCGGCCGCCCCGCAGGCCGCGCCCGGGCCCGAGAAGGCGCCGGGGGCGGACGCTGAGGAGTAGGCGGGTCGGTTCCCGGGGGAGCGGCCTTGGCGGTCTACAGCTGGACAGGGTATACCCAGAAGGGTAAGACGGCGTCCGGCATGATCGACGCTGCCTCCGTCAGGGAGGCCAAGCTCAAGCTCATGTCCCAGGGCATGTTCGTGAGCTCCATCGCCGAGGCCTCGCGCGAGGTGAGGCCCTCGAGCAGGGCGTTCTCGATCGAGGCCCTGCTCGGGCGTGTGAGCACGGAGGACCTTGCCGTGGCCACCCGGCAGCTCTCCACGCTCGTGGGCGCCGCGATCCCCCTGGTCGACGCCCTGACCGCGCTCTTCGAGCAGACCGAGTCGCCGACCATGAAGAGGACGATAGCCCAGGTCAAGGACTCGGTGAACGAGGGGGTGTCCTTCGCCGACGCCCTCTCCCGCCACAGGCGCATCTTCCCGGAGCTCTACGTGAACATGGTGCGCTCGGGGGAGGCGAGCGGAGCCCTGGACGTCGTGCTCCTGAGGCTCGCCGAGTTCCTGGAGGGCCAGCACCGGCTGAAGTCGAGGGTGCAGGCGGCGCTCGTCTACCCCGCAGTCCTGCTCCTGGTGTCCATCGTGGTGCTCATGTACCTCCTGACCGCGGTCGTCCCCAAGGTCGTGGGGATGTTCGAGACCATGAACCAGGTCCTTCCGCTGCCCACGAGGGTTCTCATCGGCCTGAGCGCCTTTGTGTCCCGGACGTGGTGGATCCTGCTCGTGGCCGTGGCCCTCTCGCTGTACGCCCTGAAACGCTGGAGGGCCACGCCGAGGGGCGCGGAACTCTTCGACAGGTTCAGGATGCGGGTCCCCATCTACGGGGGCGTGTTCAGGAAGGTCTCGGTGGCGAGGTTCGCGCGCACGCTGGGGACCCTGCTCGCCTCCGGCGTGCCCATCGTGGAGGCGCTCAGGATCGTGAAGGCGGTCGTGGTGAACAAGGTCATGGAGATCGCGATCGAGGACACCATCACGGAGGTCATCGAGGGCTCGAGCCTGTCCGCGCCACTGAGGCGCTCGGGCGTCTTCCCGCCCTTGCTCGTCCACATGATCGGCGTGGGGGAGAAGAGCGGGAATCTCGAGGAGATGCTCGTGAAGGCGGCCCAGTCCTACGAGTCCGACGTGGAGACGACGGTGTCGGGCCTCGCGTCGGTGCTCGAGCCCGTCATGATCCTCTTCATGGGGGGCGTGGTGGGGTTCGTGGTGATGTCGATCCTCATGCCCATGCTCGAGATGAGCACAATAGTACGCTAGCACAAGAGGTTGACCCTATGGAACGAATGGACAGGAAAGGATTCACCCTCATCGAGCTGCTCGTGGTCATAGTCATCCTGAGCATCCTCGCGACGTTCGTGGGGATCAGGATCATGGGCAAGCCCGAGGAGGCGAGGAGAACGCAGGCCCAGATCCAGATCCAGGCGCTGGAGAACGCCCTCAAGATGTACAGGCTCGACAACGGGGCGTACCCCTCGACGGAGCAGGGTCTCAGGGCGCTCGTGGAGAAGCCCACGGTCGGGACCGTGCCGAGGAACTGGCGGGAAGGTGGATACCTGGAGAAGAGACAGGTGCCGAAGGACCCCTGGAAGAACGAGTACATGTACCTGTGCCCGGGGGTTAGGAACCCCGACGGGTTCGACCTCTTCTCCTACGGCGCCGACGGCCAGCCCGGCGGAGAAGGCGACGATGCGGACATCGGGAACTGGGAGACCGAAGACGAAACCGGCGGCCAGCAGTAGAGCCCAGGTCGGCTTCACCCTCATAGAGCTCCTTGTGGTGATCGTCATCATCGGGATCACGGTGGGATTCGTGGGGCCCAGGATCTTCGGCGGGATCTTCGCCTCCACCATGGACCGGGGCACCCGGGACATAGCCAACGTGATCCAGCTCGCGAGATCCAGGGCGGTCAAGGAGCACAAGACCTACTTCGTCAGGTTCGACCTGGACGCCGAGAAGGTGGCCGTCTATCGCATGGTGGAAGAGGAGGGCAAGGAACCCGCCCTCAGCTCGGAGATATCGCTTCCCGACGGCGTGGACCTGAGGGAGGTGAAGACGCCTTACCAGCCGGAAAAGGACAGGGGGTTCCTCGACCTCAAGGTGACGCCGGAGGGCATCGTGGAACAGGGGGTGATATACCTCGAGGGGCCCCTGGGGAGGGTCTATACCCTCGTCGTCAAGCCCTTCTCGGGCGCCCTGAAGGTCCATGACCACTACGTCGAGGTGATCCTTGGCTAGAAGGGGGTTCACCCTCATCGAGGTCCTCGTCGCCCTCACCATCCTCGCCATAGCCTTTACGTGGCTGATCAGCGCGCACGGCCAGTCCATAGACATGGCCACGCGCTCGAGGTTCCTCACCACGGCGACTCTCTTGGCACAGGAGCGCATCGCCGCGGTCACCACGGGACTGGTCCCGGTTCCCGAGACAGGCCGCAGCGGCGACTTCGGAGAGGACCACCCCGGGTACACCTACGAGGAAGACGTGGAATCCACTCCCATCCCCGGCTACCTGAAGTATACCCTGAAGGTGAAGTGGGGCGCACAGGAGAGACCCCTTGAGACGAGATTCGTCGCGTTCGTGTCCAGGACCCAGTAGCGGGTTCACCCTCATCGAGCTCCTGCTGGCGTTCGTGATCACCGCGGTGGTGGTCGCGACCGTCAACTTCGTGTTCTTCGAGACCCACAAGACCATCGAGGCCGTGGTCGAAAGGCGCGAGGTCTACCAGACGGCAAGGATCGTGCTGGACCGCATGGTGAGGGACCTGAACTGCGCTTACGTGCCGTCGGGAGGGGGCGCCGTGAGCGACGACGCCTTGTCCATGTGGCGGTTCGTGGGCGAGCACGAAGAGGAGGGGGCCGTCTCGAGGGACAGCCTCACCTTCACCACGGCGGCGGACATCGGGTTTTCCCGGTATCCCGGGTGCGTACGGGAGGTGGCCTACTATCTCGAGGAGGACGCGGAAAACAAGGGTACATACAGGCTGTTGAGGAGGGAGGACCCGACGCCCCACAAGGGGGCGTCGACCGCCGGCGCCGTGCTGGAGATGGCGGAAGGGGTGGGCGGGCTCAAGATCGTCTACGTGGACGAGTACGGGCAGGAGAACGACTCGTGGGACCTCGCCGACCGGCGGAAGCTGCCCAGGAGCATCAGGGTGACCGTCCGCCTCGGTTCCGACGAGCAAGCCGTCGACTTCACGGCGACCGCCTCGCCGCCGCTGGCGGGGATCACCGTCTCGTCGTCCGGGGGGTGACGCGATGAGATGGATCCTGGCCGGGCGATCCGGCATGGCGCTCCTTCTGGTGCTGGGCATGGTGGCCCTCTTGTCCGTCATGGTCGTGGGGTTCAGCTCGGAGGAGGGCATTGACATCGAGCTGGCATACAACTTCCGCGACTCGGTCCAGGCCCAGCAGATAGCCCGGGGCGTGGTGGAGGCCGCCGTCGCGGTCCTGGAGGAGGACGACCCTTCCCACGACTCGAAAGACGAGCAGTGGGGAGGGTTCTCGCAGTACGTGGCGGGAGCTTCCACGTATCTCGAAGGAGCGACCGTCGATGCCTCCATACAGGACGAATCCGGCAAGATCGACCTCAACGCGTTGGCGGCGAACGACGGCTATCGAGAGATGCGGATAGCGCAGTTCCAGAGGCTCTTCTCCCTGCTCCACGTGGATGCGACCGAAGAGGAGGTCCGTGAGATCGCCTACGCGGTGATCGACTGGATCGACGAGGACGGCGAAACGGAGCTGGGCGCTGAGGACGACTACTACCAGTCGCTCGATCCGCCCTACCACTGCAAGAACGCGCCCATGGACACCCCCGAGGAGATCCTGCTGGTAAAGGGCATGAAGCCCGAGTACTTCTTCGGCACGAAGGACCACGAGGGGATCGTGAACTACGTGACGACAGGGACGAACGGCAGGATCAACGTCAACACCGCGAGCGAGACGGTCCTGATGAGCCTGTCGGAGTCGGCGGGGGAGCAGGTCGTGGCGAACATAGTCGACTGCAGGCCTTTCTTGAGCAACGACCTGGGGTGCATTTCCGGTCTCGACCTGTCGGGCCAAGGCGCGGAAAGCGCCTGGCTGAGATCGACGCTGGTGGCGAACAGCTCCCGATTCTCCGTCGAGGTGAAGACCGTGACGGCCTCCGGTGCGGAGGTCCACGTGAGGGCCGTGCTCGAACGCATTAACAACAAGCCGACGATCGTGTATTATAGGATCTACTGAGAAGCCATGAGGACGATGATAACGAAACGCGCATGCGGGCTCGCCTGGGACGAGAGGACCGTCTCCGCCTGCATCGTCAGGGCGGGGATCACGGAGCTCGTCATCGAGGAGATCGTGACCGTCGAGAGGGGCGGGACCCACGGCGAGTCGGGCAGGCCGCTCGCAGAGGATATCCGCTCCGCCGTGGAGATGCTGGGCGGGGAGATGGACATGCTCGTGTCCTGTCTCGACGAGGCCGACATCATGTACCGCAGGCTCACCAGGCCTTTCGCGGACCGCAGGAAGATCATGGAAACCATCGGCCCTGAGGTCGAGACCCTGCTGCCGGCGCTCGATTCCAGGCCCGTGTTCGACTACGTCAAGACCGGCCGCGATGCATCGGGAGCACATGTCATACAGGCCCTCTGCGCGAAGAGCTCCAGGGTGGACGAGGTCGTACAGGCGCTGAAAGCCGCCTCGCTCGACCCCGAGACGGTGGACTGCCCATCGGCGGCCGTCGCGACGGGCGCCAGGAGGCTTCTGGACCTGCCGGACCTCAAAGAGGTCCTTGTCCTGCACGTGGGGCTCGAGAGCACCTCGGTGGCCGTGGTCACAAGCGCAGAGATCAGGTTCCTGGGGGCCCTTCCCAAGGGGTACCGTGACATCGCACCCGAGAGAGGCCGCGCCGAAGGGGCGGAACCGGCGCACGAGGCGCCGCCGGCTGAGCGCCCGGCGCCTCACGGCCCGGAAAGGGGGCTGGCCGACCTGCTGAGGGAGATCTTCATCATGCTGGAGAAGGCAGGCCGCACGGAAGGGTCACTGGCGTGCGTGGCCACGGGGTATGCAACGAAGATCCCCGGATTCGAGGAACAGGTGGCCCGGGACCTCGGCATGGAGGTGCTCGAGCCCGTGCTCAAGGATGTCCAGTATCCGGGGGATATGGCCTCCCTGAAGGAATCCTTCCTGGCGGCCTCGCTCGCGGTGCGGGGGGTCGTGGCGGACGACCCGGTGAACTTCTGGCAGGGCGGTTCCAGCGTCTCGAGGAGGATAGGCAGGATCATGGGAACGGCCGGTCCGTGGGTCAAGGCGGCGCTCGTGCTGCTGCTCCTCTGGACGGCGGGTCTCGTCGTGGACGTCGTGTTCAAGGCGAGGACGGATGCCGAGCTCAAGCGGAGGATATCGAGCGAGTTCTCCTCTGTCATGCCGAAGGGCACGCCCATGGTCGACCCCCTCAAGCAGATGGAGCAGTATGCGTCCCGCCTGAAGGAGATCGCGGGCGGGGCCGAAGGCGGCGCCGGGACCCCCCTGGGGATACTGAAGGATTTGAGCGCCGGCATCCCGGCCGGCATGGACGTCGTGATCGACTCCGTGAACATCGACGCCGAGAACGTCACGATCTCCGGGAGCACGGGCACGTACGACGATGTCGAGAAGATCAAGGAGCTCCTGTCCGGCCTGCCCTACCTGAGAGAGGTCAAGATCGTACAGGCGAACGTGGACAAGAACGACCAGAAGGTGAGGATGAGACTCACGTGCAAGAGACAGGTCTGAGAAAGACACTGCAGGACCTGAAAGGCAGGGTGACGGCCATGCTCCGGCCGGCAGAGGCCCTCGCGGGCAGGGCCGTCGACCTGTTGGCCCGGCTCGAGCCCCGGGAACGGGCGCTCGTGATCCTGGCGGCCGTGTTGCTGTCGATCCTGATCCTCGCGGGAGGGGTGTACGGACCGCTGCTCCACTACCGCTTTACGCTCGAGAAGTCCATCTCGGCGAAGGAGGAGCAGCTCAAGAAGATATACGTCCAGTCGGAAACCATCCGCAGCCTCGGCCGGGTGGTCGAAGAAGAACGCAAGGGCCAGCAGGGCTCCTTCACCCTGTTCGGTTTCCTGGAAGGACTGGCGGTCAAGCTGTCCATCAACGACAGGATCGAGTACATGAAGCCCATCGCCGATAACCAGGCCGCCGGGCGCGAGACGGTGGAGGTCAAGATCAGGGGGCTCTCCATGGAAGACCTCATCGGGCTGCTCCTCGGCGTGGAGTCCTCGGCCAGGCCCCTGTCCGTCAAGCACCTGAGCATCAAGAGGCAGGAAAAGGACGGCGGCATAGACGTCACGTTCCAGGTGGTGTTCTATGGTTAGGTCAAGGGCGGGAAAGAACATCTCGGTGATCCTTCTCGGGCTCTACGGCCTCGTGTGCCTGGCGGTCTTCACCTGGGTGCGTTTCCCGTACGACGCCCTCGGGACCAGGATCGAAAACGGCCTTGGCGCCTTCCTGGGCGTCCCGGTGAGGCTCGGGCACATACGCCCGACCTGGACGGGGGGGTTCTCCGTCCAGGGGGTGGAACTCCAGGGCAACCTCATCGTGAAGACCCTGAGGCTGACCCCATACCCCTGGGAGGCGCTGCGTGGGGTCGTCGGCCTGGGCTACCGCGCGGAGATGCCCGCCGGGTCCCTCGAGGGAAGGGTTGCGCTCCCGACCAGGATGAGCTCGCGCCCCATGGACATCAGCCTCGAGTTGAACGAGGTGGACCTCTCGGGCATCTCGGCCGTGTTCCCCCCCTCGTGGCGCCCGGCCGGCCTCGTGACCGGAGAGGTGAGGATGGCCTCCCCCAAGGGGGCGCTCGACAAGATGATGGGGAGCATGAGCATCTCCTGGAAAAAGGGAAGGCTCCCCCTGGGCATGCCCTCCCTCCCCTTCGACGCGCTCGTGTTCGAGACCATGGAGTTGGAGGGTACCGTCGAGAAGGGGATCGTGAAGATCGACCGGGGCGAGTTCACAGGCGAGTTCTCGGGAAACCTCACGGGCATGGTGAGGCTCCTCAAGGACATGAGGCGCTCGAGGCTCAACCTGACGGGAGAGGTGAGCCTGCCCGAGGCAGTCAGGGCCTCACTCGGCGCCGGCTCGCCCCCCCAGGGCCAGCCCGCGAGGTTCAGCCTCAGGGGGACCATGGAGAGGCCGAGGTTCAGGATTGTCGGGCTCACCCAGCCGGGGGGCGCTCCGGCGAGGCCGGCCGTCGCGGGGGCAAGCCAGGGCCAGGTCTCTGCCGCGGCGCTGCGGCGCGAGTCCGAGCGCTCACGCATCAGGGCGGGGGCCGAGGTCACGGCGCCGCCGGATGCGGGTGTCGGCCCGGGTGAACAGGCCCTTGACCAGGCCGATGGAGAAGGGTTCGACATGGAAGGGGAGTGAAATGGCATCGATGCACGAGGCGGGTCGGTTTCCGAAGGCGTTGAGGCTGTCGTGGAACGAGGTGGAAGGTCTCCTGTGGGACATGGCAGGCTCCATCAGAAGAGACGGCTACGACCCCGAGGTCATCATCGCCGTCGCGAGGGGTGGCCTCGTGCCGGCGAGGATACTGGCCGACTACCTGCAGAAGAAATACCTTTGCACCTTCCAGATGGGTCACTGGCACGACGATGCCACCCTCGAGGACGCACCCCGGATCGTCTTCCCCATGCCCGAGGTCGATCTCTCCGACAAGCGGGTGCTCGTGGTCGACGACGTGTCCGACGAGGGGTGCACCATGGAAGGGGTGGTGGCCTACCTGAGGGGGAAGGTGGAGAGCATCAGGACGGCGGTCGTCGTGAGCAAGGCCCAACCCCGGCTCAGGGCGGACTACAGCGCCATGACCATCGACGAGTGGAGGTGGGTGTTCTTCCCGTGGTCTCTCCACGAGGATCTCCTCTCGTTCACGGAGCAGGTCCTCAACGCCACGGGCGGCGCCACGGCCGAGGACATCGTGAGGATCCTTGGCGAATCGATGTCCGTGGACATAGCGAGGCACGAGATCGAGAGGGTCCTCGCTGACATGCAGCGCTCGGGCGAGGTAAAAGAGGACGGCAACAGGGTATGGACCTTGATATAGGGTTCTTGCAAGCGCTTCTGTCGCCCTATGTTGCGGTCTTCGAAGAGGGGGGCGCCTTGGCACCGAGCGAGGATTTGCTGGGAAGGTTCGGTCCGTCCATCGAGGAGGTGAGGAGGGCGGTAGACGCCATGCCTTCTCCCGATGGGGCGGCGAGCGCCTACTCCTTCCCCTTGAGCCTCCGCTCGCCTACCGGGGAGGATATCGGCCTTTCCTGCACCGTGATAAACCTGGACCGATGCCGGGTGCTCTTCCTGGAAGAGCCCCGCTCGGCACAAAGACCCCTTTTCCCCCTCGAGGACCGCGACATCTTCGTCCGCATGTTCACGAACAGCCCTGTCGCCGCGATCGCGGTGGACAAAGGCCTCATCGCATACGCCAACGATCGCTTCTCGAGGATCATGGACATGGGCCGGGATGCCCTGCTCGGCAGGGAACTCTCGGGGTTCGTGTCGAGGCACAGCCTCAACACCCTTCTCGGCGCGTCCAAGAGGTGGTGCGCCGACGACGGCGCTCCCCCCGAGCCCGTGGAAGTGATGTTCGTGACCCCCTCAGGCAGGCGGGTCCGCATGGAGGTGAGGGGTGGGTGCACCGAGCGCCGCGGGAGGAAGGTCGTATGGATGGTGATGACCGACCTCAGCAGGGTCGAGTCGCTCGAGAGGCGTCTCGCGGAAGAACGGCAGCGGTACGAAGAACTGTTCGACAAGATGCCCATCGGCATCCTGTACGTGGACCCCAGGGGCAGGATCGTGGAGTGCAACAGGGCCGTATCCACCATGACCGGGTTTCCGGCCGAGAGGATAAGGGGCTTTCTGTTCACGGAGTTCGTGGACGACGAGCAGGTGGACGAGCTCCGCGATGCCTTCGGCCAGCTCTTCGCCCACGGGCACGAGATAACCAGGCGGGAGGGCACGATAAAGACCGCAGGCGGCAGGACGATCACCATCGAGTACGACGCCAGGCCGATATACCGCAAGGGCAGGTGCACCATGGCCCTCATGGTCTTCACCGACGTCACCGCCAAGAAGGCCCTGGAGAGAGAGCTCATAGAGAAGAACGAGGAGATGGAACGCACCCTGTGGGACATGGCGGAGGTCAAGGACGCACTCGAGGCAAGGGCCGGCGAGCTCAACCGTGCGACCGAGGAGCTCAAGCTCCTCAACGAGAGACTGAACCTCCTGTCCATCACAGACGGCCTCACCGAGCTCTACAACCACCGCCATTTCCAGGACCGCCTCACCGAGGAGATGGAACGCCTCAACCGCGCGAAGGACGGCTCGCTGTCGCTTCTCATGATCGACATAGACGATTTCAAGAGCTTCAACGACACCTACGGCCACCAGTGCGGTGACATGGTGCTCAAGCACATCTCCTTCCTCATAAAGAGCACCATCCGGAGCATCGACATCGTCGCCCGGTACGGCGGAGAGGAGTTCGCCGTCATCCTGCCGAACGCCACCAAGGAACAGGCCCTCTTGGTGGCAGAGCGCATTTGCCAGGTGATACGGTCGACGCCGTTCAGCTACGGAGGGGCCTCGAACGCGAAGGTGACGGTGAGCATAGGGGTGGGGACCGTGGACAAGGGGGTCACGGACAAGTCCATGCTCGTGGCGCGGGCGGACGAGGCGCTGTACTCGGCGAAGGCGAAGTGGAAGGACAGGGTCGAGGTATGGGAAGACCCGGGGTGATCGTCTCCTTCGACCTCGACGGGACCCTCAC
>ERZ795060.2721-NODE-2721-length-17432-cov-5.101283_pt1 | contig 17432 bp, 12 predicted proteins | sample MGYA00375144_ERZ795060 | MGnify/ENA primary metagenome ERZ795060 (study PRJEB30189, sample SAMN05720157) | activated sludge metagenome | isolation source: anaerobic digester from wastewater treatment plant | place: Japan | collected 2015-05-15 ...
GCTTTGGCAATAATTTTTCCTTCTTTCACAGCTACAGCGCCTACGGGAACTTCACCTTCTTCAGCAGCCATTTCAGCCAGAGCGATAGCTTTTCTCATATAATATTCATCATCAAAGTAATTCATCGAATATAAGATTAAAATTAGAACTGGAATTTCCGTTGTAAGAAGCAATTATCTGTTTTCATTTTCCGCCATATTTAAGGAGAATTTCAAGATCTTCCATCTCTGCCTGTAAATCTTCTTCATGTTCAACTTCATCCTGGAGAATTTGAAGTACTATATTGTAGGTTACAGGATCTTTTCCTTCTGTGAGTTTGACTATTTTTTTATATGTTTCTATCGCGCATTGTTCTCCTTTTATATTCTGTTCGAGAACATTTTTTACAAAAGGATTGTCCGGAGCGTCATAACCACAGTTAGTATATTTATACCAATCTTCTGGTTTCGTAATCGGGGTTCCCCCAAGTTGAATTATCCTCATTGAAATCATATCAGCATGTCTGAGTTCATCTGCTGCGTGTTGCGTGAGTTCGGCTATTACTGCCTCTTTCATTGGTCCTTTTACAACTTTTGCTCCAATCCAATACTGATAATAAGCCAACCACTCATCGCAAAATGCCTTATTCAAGGTATTTATAAGATTCTGTACATCCATGTCGACAATTTGAATTCCTTTTGTGCCCATTTTTTTCTCCTTGTATTTTATATTTATTCTTAGGTGAATCTTTGGTATTTAATTAACTAAGTTTCCATTTTTTTCTAAAATTTCAAGTAAAATATAAAAAATTTTGTTATAAATATTATTAAGGTTATAAGATTATATCAATTAGCATCTCTCTAATGAAAATGAAAAATTAAAGATTTTATTAACTCCTCTTGTTTTTTATCTTATCTTTTATTTTGCAATTTACCTTTGAAATAGTATATATTATAATTTTACATTGGAGTTTAAGGATGGATGAAGAAAATCTGAAAACCGTAAAAATCAACCTTCAAGGTGATCCAAGTATATGTGTAGTAGATGATGATAATTTTGTAGTTGACCTAATTGGAAGAACCTTGAACCTATCTGGTTATAAGAATGCGAAGTTTTACAATAGCGGAGAGAAATTTATTGAGAATGCAGTAAATAATTCTCAAAATTTCTCAATAGTTATATCTGATATTGTTTTACCAGGTATGAGTGGTTTTGAACTCTGCGCCAGAGTAAAGCAAGTTAATCCCGATATACCGGTAATCCTTATTTCTGGCTTTGATATTGAGGATATTCACTCAAAGGTGATAGAATGTGGAGCTGATGATTTTATTGCAAAACCATTTAATCCTCTGGAGCTTATTACAAGATTGAAAATACACCTGGCAAAATATGAGAAAGTTTCAAATTCTTCTATACAAAAACCTGAGTTTTCAAAAAAAACAAATATGCCTTTTATTGGGGATCAGGTAGGAGATTACGTAATTGTTGATACTATCGGTTGGGGTAGATCGTCATTCATCTTTAAAGCTAATAAAAAAGGAATAAAACAAGTTTTTGCATTAAAAATGTTAGCCCCCCATGTGATAAGTCTCAAGGATCTTGTGGAGCGTTTTGAAAATGAATTAAAGATGATGAGTAGTATAAAACACCCTAACATAGTTAATTTTATTGATAAGGGAAGATACGGTGAAATACCCTATGTTGTAATGGAATATATAAATGGGCTTGATTTGGAAGAACTGCTCATAACAAGAGGAAAAATCCCAGTAAATGATGCTCTCGCTATTTCATATGGAATAGCTTCAGCTATTGCAGAACTCCATAAACAAAAAATACTTCATCGAGATATAAAACTCAAAAATGTAATTTTTGACGTTAATCAGAAGGCTCCTAAACTTATAGATTTTGGAATTGCAAGGGAAATCGAAGCTGTCCATATTACAAGAGATGGATTTGTGTTAGGCACTCCTATCTATATGCCCCCAGAAATATTTGAAGGAGAAGAGGCAACTATCAAGTCTGATATTTACTCTTTTGGCGCTACTATTTTTCATTTACTTACAGGGTCTCCACCATTTGTAGGCGAATCTTCCAAAGAATTATACAAAAAACACCTATATGAAAAACCGAGACCAATAAAGGATTTTAGACCTGATATACCGGAAGTGATAGAAAGGCTTATTATTGAAGAATGCCTTGCAAAAGAACCAGATAAAAGACCTGAATCAATGGAATATGTAGAGGAAAAATTCAGGAACTACATTAAAAAGTTATAAATTAATTAGGTAGTATTACTCAATTCTGAAAATGAAAAATATACTTCTTATCACAACTGATCAACAAAGCTTCGATATGCTTTCTTGCGCAGGGAATCAATATCTAAATACTCCAACGATGGATTTACTTGCATATGATGGAATTAGATTTGAAAATGCATATGTAGCTCAACCTCTTTGCATTCCACAACGCTGTTCATGGTATACAGGTCTGATGCCACATGAGCATGGACTTACTTTTAATTTGAGAGCAGAAGAAAAAGATATAAAAGCCGATTTTATGCTTGGGGCAATATTTCGTGATGCCGGATATAAGACCGGTTATTCAGGAAAATGGCATATTAACATTTCTCCAGATAATAAGGATTTTCACGGATTTGAATGGTTAAGTAATATACGTTGTAATGGGGCTGATCAATTTATATCGGATGACTTTAAAAGATTTTTAAAAGAAATAGGGAATGAGCCGTTTTTATTCTCTGCTTCCTACAATAACCCTCATAATATATGTGAAGCCGCGCGTGGAGGACCATTTCATGATGGCTCGCCTGGAATGTTTGAAAATATCAATCAACTCCCCCCATTGCCGGATAATTTTTTTCCTCCACAGGGAGAGCCATCTATTATAAGGGAAGTTCAAAATATTTATAAAAATAAAAACTATCCTACAGCGAATTGGGATGAAATACGCTGGCGTATACACCGCTGGTTTTACTGCAGAATAGTTGAAATATTAGATAGACAAATCGGAAAATTAATGGATATACTACTACAAAGCGAAAAAGCTGACAACACCATAGTTGTTTTTACCAGCGACCATGGAGAAGGTAACGCACATCATAAATGGAATCAAAAACAAACTCTATATGATGAGGTTACAAAAGTCCCGTTTATTATAACAAAACCAGGAAGCAAAATTAATAGAGTAGAAAAAGAACAACTGGTAAATACAGGAATTGATTTGTTCCCAACTCTCTGCGGACTTGCCGAAATTGACGTTCCTCCTTCGCTCAAAGGTATAAATTGGGCAGATATATTGGAAAATAAAATTCCTAAAAAAAGAGATCACCTGATTATAGAAACAGAATTTGGAACCTTTGGAAAACCACTCGGAATTCTTGGCCGAGCAGTGCGAACTTCGCAATTTAAATATATGATTTATAGCAAAGGGCAAAATAAAGAATTTCTTGCTGATATGATAAATGAGCCTGGAGAAACTCAAAATCTCATCAATAAACCGGAATATAATAAATATCTCCAATCACACAGGCAACTACTAAAAAATTACATAATAGAAAGTAAAGACATATTTCCAATATCAATTATAGAATAGTTCAGGTAAAAACTGAAAAAGAAACATATGTTGAAAAAACAGATATTTTTCTTTTATAATCCAGTAAAATTAATAGTATTAGCTTTTATTATTCTCTCAGGATGTCGGGCAAATGAAACAAAAATAACATCTTCTGCCACAACTCTAAATAAACTCTTATGTAATGGCATTGAACGAAGTTATCGTTTGTATATCCCAGAAGGGTACAATAATACTAAGTTTGTCCCATTGCTTATTGTGCTTCATGGAGGACTTGGAAATGCCGAAATAATGGAAAAGCTAACCTGTAAAGAATTTAACCGTCTCGCAGATAAATACACATTTATCGTAGTATATCCGAATGGAATTGGACGTCACTGGAATGATGGACGAACGCAGGTAAAATACAAACCTCATCGCGAGAAAATAGATGATGTTGCCTTCATAGCAACTCTCATAGAAAATTTGAAAAAATCATATAATATTGACACAACAAGAGTATATGCCACAGGTATTTCCAATGGAGCTTTTATGTGTTTCCGCTTGGCTATCGAACTTTCAGATCGCATTGCAGCAATTGCTCCTGTGGCAGCATCATTGATTGTAGAGTATCAAAATAAAGCACCTTCCAGACCAGTTCCACTGTTAATTATTAATGGAGTTGATGATCCTTTTGTTCCGTGGAATGGAGGAAATATCAGAGGAGGGCTTTTTGGACAACGCATTATAGGAACAGTCCTTTCAACCCCGGACACTGTAAAAAAATGGTCAGAATATAACATTTGCCAATCAAATCCTCAAATAATACATATTCCAGATCTTGAACCTGACGATGGCTGTAGCGTAGATTTAAAAGTTTATTCAGGAGAAAAAAAATCCTCAGAAGTTATACTTTATGAAATTAAGGGGGGAGGGCACACATGGCCCGGAGGTTGGCAATATCTCCCGAAATCCTTTGTCGGAAAAACGTGTCGCGACATAAATGCATGCGAAATAATCTGGGAATTTTTCTCCCGCCATCAATTGTTAAAAGACTAAAAATTAATTTTTTGCTATCAATAGATTGACAAAAAATGTTTTAATATCTATATTACAATCTGAAATTCTAAATTTCAATTTATAAAAAGCAATACGTAAAAAAACAGAAAACAAGGTGAAATAGATGATTAAGTTAAAAGAAAATTGCAGGTGGTCCTTATTAGTCCCAACAAGCATGGGGGTAAGAATAACTCCTTTTAACAGAGAACCCGTTCATACCAGTAATCTATATATAATGCAAGCAACAAGCGCTGAAACAAATGTTGCAAGTGTAGCATCTTATCTTGGATTACCAGTAAAAGTTCTTACAAAATTTGTAAAAGATAGTCCAATAGCAAAATTCATAAAAGATGACTTATTAAAACGCCATATGACTTATGAGGGTCCTGAAGTTGAACAAGGCGGTCCATGGGGATTCAGGCATCAATTTAATATTGCTGATAGCGGCTTTGGACAACGCGGTCCGCGCGTTCACAACGATCGCGCCGGAGAGGTTGGTCGAACATTAAGTGTGAATGATTTTGATATAGAAAGAATTTTCGGACAAGAAGGTGTTCAAATTATTCATCTTTCAGGTTTAATTGCTGCACTTTCCCAGGATACAAGTAGATTTTGTCTCGAATTAGCAAAAACTGCAAAAAAATATGGAACAAAAATCAGTTTTGACCTAAATTATCGTGCATCATTCTGGAAAGGTAGAGAAAAGGAATTAAAAGCGATTTTTAGTGAAATAGCTGGAATTTCCGATATACTCGTTGGGAATGAAGAAGACTTTCAGCTTTGTCTTGGAATCGAAGGTCCTGAAGCAGGCGGGAAAGACCTGAAAACACAGATAGAAAACTTTAAGGAAATGATAAAAAGAGTAAAAAAAACTTACCCAAATACCCTGGTATTCGCAACAACTCTACGCGAAGTAATAAGTGCAAATCGTCACCTGTGGGGAGCTATAATGCTTACAGGTGAAGAATGGTTTACAGTAGAGCCAAGAGAAATTGACGTCCTCGATAGAATCGGCGGCGGTGATGGTTTTGTTGGAGGAATGTTATATGCAATTTTAAAAGGAATGGAAGTTCAAAAATGGATACAATTTGCGTGGGCTTCCGGTGTACTTGCTGTTACTTCTTATACAGACTACTGTCAAGCTGCTGATGAAGAACAAATCTGGAGCATCTGGAAAGGAAATGCAAGGGTAAAAAGATAATCCTAAACTAAGCAGTTGGGCACATTTGCCCGCATATACATAGAAATAAAAACGGTTTTCAAATGTTTTCCTTAGGATAATTTCTTACAACCATTTCTTTCTTTTGAAATATATCAGCATACCGATTGCAGAAAGAAACATTACTAAAAGAACCATCGGATAGCCCATTTTCCATTCAAGTTCAGGCATAAATTTAAAATTCATACCATATACCCCTGCAATAAAAGTTAAAGGAATGAAAATTGTCGCGATAATTGTCAACACCTTCATTATCTCATTCATTCGATTACTAATACTGGATAAATAAACATCCAGCAGACCACTCACAATATCCCTTAACGTCTCAATAGTATCTATAATTTGTATCGTATGATCATATACATCCCTAAAATACACAGATGTTTTATCTTTAATAAGTTCGGATTCACCTTTATATAAATTGCTAAGAATTTCTCTCAAAGGCCAGACAGTTTTTCTTAATTCAATTAAACTATTTTTTAAATTGTGAATAGTCCGGATAACCTCTGGTGATGGGTTTAGAAGAATTTTATCCTCAATGTCTTCAATTCTTACTCCAATCTTTTCAAGAATTAAGAAATAATTATCAACAATTACATCAATTAACGAATATAAAAGATAATCCGAAGAGCTCTTCCTGATTATCCCTATATTATTTCTAAGCCTATTTCGTATAGTGTCAAAAAGATCTCCTTTCCTCTCTTGAAAAGTGAAAACAAAATTGCTTCCTAAAATTATACTTACCTGTTCTGCATCAATTTCTTTTAAAACTTCATTATATGACAACATTTTAAGAACGATAAATATATAATCGTCAAAATATTCTATTTTAGGGCGCTGACGAATATTCAGAATATCCTCCAGAACAAGGGGATGCAAATTATAGTGTTTGCCTATTTGTTCAATAATATCTGTTCTATGTAATCCTGTAATATTTATCCATGTAACTGTCGGGGAATCTTTAAATTGAAAGCATTCTTCTATATTTTTTGGATTAAATTCCTTATAATTATTTTGACTATAATCGATGACATTTATTTCAAAATATTCCTGTAAATCTCCGGTATATAAAAGAGTTCCAGGTGGGACTCCTATTTTATTTTTTATCATTCTTTTTTTCATAGTATTTACAGGTTCTTCATTTCCTCAAATCAACAACTTTTAGTTTTACATATATTTTCCCTTTACGATAAGTTTTACTTCTTTTTTTTCAAATTCTCAGGTGAATAATTGCGGGTACTTTCATATCAAGCTACATTTTGCGCTTTCCCAGTTTGGTAAAGCGCATCGGAGAAAAATGTCGGTGCAGTAATTACTTCAACTCTTTTATCTGTAAGCAAATATGATAAATGCCCCCAATTGTGGCTTGAAAATCGAAAAAATCGTCAACCTAAGAGGTTGACGAAGCATAATCTATAACAGCCTTATTTTTATATACATAGAAATAACAACAATTTTCAACTGTTTTTTAGGTTGATTGATTTAACCGCAAAACTTAAGTTAAGTTCAGTTAAGTTACCCGGAGACTGCCGAAGATATAATCCTCAAAAACCGGCTATCTTTAAAAAATTTTTAAATAATCGCCGTCCAACTCGTGTGTACTCATCTCGAATTCTTGCAAAGTTTGTTCTAAGTTGCTCTTTGTCGAGCTGGAGAAGGTCTGGATCCTCATTTATCCATATCTCAAACATTTCCGATGTAAGTTCAAAATGGCATTGGATGCCATAAGCATTTTTACCGACTCTTACTATTTGATTTCGGCAAAATTTCCCGACAGCTAATAGAACCATATTTTCTGTGAGTTCAACAGTTTCGCCGTGAAGATGGAAAACATTGAATGTGTGGTCGTCAAGGCCTTCAAAGAGGGGATCCTGTTTACCTTCATCAGTAAGCTCCACTGTAAAATTGTTTCCTTCAGGGTCTATGAGACCAAGCTCTTTTATCGGGCTTTTTATAACTTTACCACCAGCCGCTTTAACAAGAGTTTGAAAACCGAGACAAATACCGAGATATGCTACGTTCGCTGCCATTGATTCACGAATACGCTCCAATTCATTTTTCATCTTTTCGTTTTCATCATTGGCACTATCTGGACCGCCCAGGACTACAAGTGCTCCGTAATTTTCTATATGAGGAAAATTTTCTCCTTGGGCTAAATCGGCAATGGTGTATCCAATCCCACGTTCTTTCAATTCCATTTCAAGAAGACCCGGCCCTTCGTGACTAATGTTCTTAACAATAAGTATTTCTTTTTCCATAAAGTTTTAATTGTAAGCAATTATTTAAAACTTTTATATAACAATTGGCGGCAGAGACGCGCCGCTTTAATGCAATAACCCGCTATTAGGCGAAGAAAACTACTAACTTTCCTTTTTTAAAGGCAGTCCCAGCCATGCAAGTGGCAATTCATTAAATTTATAATGACAATTTACACTTTGAATATAATCAAGCACATCTTTATATTCTTTCTTTTTAAACCAATCGCTTAACACATAGACATATTCCACTTTTAATCCTAAAGGTGTAACTAACTTTAAGTATTGTTTTCTTTTAAAATCGCATGTCTGTAATTTTTCATCAACAGAACCTGCAACCTGTTGATATCTCAAAAAGGACTCCTGTTATTTCTAATAAAAATTTATTATTGAAAAATCGGTTTCTTTATATTTTCTTTTACATGTTTTACAAATGATTTCAATTATTTTATGATTTGCCACTTTATATGCCGTTAAATCATTATCATCTTCTGAAAATTCAGCTTCATGAATAATTTTTTAACCACTAAGAATGATGTATGATTACACATCTGACATTTTATAATGTTATTTTTCATAAAATTTTCCTATATCATTTTGTTTGAAATAGGTCTTTTACTAGCTTGTCATTTTCTTTTTCTAATTTTTCAATTTCTGTTTCTTGGCCTTTTGGTTTGAGTTGATGGCAGATCTTGGAGATTTCAGAAATTTTTTGATGAAGCGGATTTTTGGGGTCAAATCTTGGAATACCGACATGCTCCATTACCGATGGCGTGCCAAAGCCACGACCGGCAGAAGAAAACGATTTAATAAAATCACGAACTGGATTTGAATTGATAATGGCGCAGAGATAATGGGCTTCGGATTCGTTGTCCGTGGCAATTAAAGCTGTGGTTTCCAATGGAATAATGGTTTTATATCCAAAAGGTGTTTTTGATTGCGAAACTACAGTAGCAATTAAATCGTTTGTCATTCGCTTCCAAACAACTTTATAGTGCGCAAAAGTTTCTTCTGAAATGTTGAATTGGCTGTAAAATGGGGCGTTAACCTGCTCGTGATATTTTTTATATAAAGGACGGTCTAAAAGAATATCTTTAAATTTCAAAAGATAACTATAAGTTCGCGGATAATCTTTTTTTATAAAATCCTCTGGGTAGCCACGGCGAGTTTTTGGGTCCTGGACCACTAACATAAAAATCCGCGGGTTTATTTTCCATCTCTCTATATCTGAACCACGAATAGCTGGAAAAACTAAATCCTGTTCTATTGTTTCTTCAACTTGCTGAATTTTTAATTTTCCTTCTTCGGTTAAATTGCGAATGACTAAATTCTTGTTAGATGATACCTGTTTTATTTCAAGCCAAAAGACGCCATAGGGGTTTGGATTTGCACCTAAAATGGCTTTGTAAGAATTTTTGCCTTCAACGCCTGATGATCCTTCTGATTCAGCAAGTTGAGTTTGCCAAGCGCCAACGCTTGAGCCAATCGGTTTAGCACTATATTTTTTCTTCTGCAATAAAGGTAAAACCTCGTCTAATAATTTATCGGTAGCAATTTTGCCGACGCCTTTTTTCTTGGTCCAAAGAATATAAGGAACTGGATACTCGGTTTTCTCTCCCTTCCTTAGAATAATTGCCGCGGTTTTATTTGCCGCTCCTTCAAATGGCTGAATAGAAACTAAATCATGGGCTTTTAGTACCTTTAGATATTTACCATCGCCAAGCTGAGACCTCCTGAATCCTTCACCAGCTCCTTTTGATTTAAAAACTTCCTGAGTTATGAGAAATCCCAATTTAGCTCCGTCTTCTAAATAATAATCAGCAGAGGCATAGGTAAAGAGCATTGAAAAATCCTTTTTACCGCCGCCGAGCCGAGTTTGAAAACCTTTCAGCGAAAATAATCCATAATCTTTCCAGAGTTGAAGTGTAGCGGTACGATATTCTTGTGAAAGATAATCCCACCTAATCCACGGTGGATTACCAACGACAAAATCAAATCTCCCAGCCATCATTGGCGCAAAAGAGTTTTTCAAAAATCTTGCCCAGATGCCGTTTTTATTTTGTTTTTCAAGGTTTAAAATCTGATTGTAAAAATCTTTGACGACTTGCTCGTTAGTTGGAAATACTAATCCTTCTTTCTTAAATCTTTTAATTGCTTCATCAACCGAGTATTGATTTTTTGCCATTTCTTCAACAAGCGGCGCGGCGTCTGCCAGCAAAAATCCGCCATCTCGCACCCATTCGGCCGGGACCTGGAATTTGCCGACGGAGGTTGAAACTTCCAAAAATTCACCAAAAAGATCTCTGGTTGTCCTTGTAGGAGTTAAAACAGAATCAGTAAGATAAATTGGGATTTCCACTCGCTCAAGTTCATTTACCAAATCGCCCAAAGCAAAAAGATAGTTTGTGCGGGCGGCGATAATTGCCAAAGGATTTAAATCGAAGCCCCAAATATTAGCAAGAATTCTTTTTGCAATTTCAAGATCTGGCATTTTTTCTTTTTCTCTTCCGTGTTTTATTGCTCTTTGGATTGCTAACACAAGGAACGTACCCGAACCGCAAGCCGGGTCCAAAAATCTTTTAAGCGTGTTGCCATAATAGCCGACTTTATTTAGCAATAATTCCGCCAGCCAATCAGGCGTATAATATTCGCCGAGACGATGGCGGACTTCCTGGGGGACTAAGTATTGATAAAGTTTTTTGAGAAGGTCGCGTGTTGAAACGGGATCTAAAGTGCTGGTTGCCGGTTCAAACTCAGAAAGATCGCGAGCAATTTCTTTGATGGCTTCTGTTAGTTCTGGCGAATCAAAAGCATCAAGATACCAGCGGAAAAAGTCGCCTTCCAAAAAATTGGTAATTCCTTTTCGGGCATAGATTCCGCCGTTTTCTATATCTTCAAGTTGTCGTTTTAGTTCATCATCAGAAATATGGGCAAGTTGGGATGCAAGTGAAGAGCCAAAAGATGTTTCTCGTAAAGTTAAAAGTTCCGCGGCTATGAGCTTCATTAAAAAAGCAAAATAAGTATGGACGGAAAATAAAAGTTCTTGAAAATCTGTTTCTTTACCGACTTTGTAAAGTTTTGAAAGGGTTTCGGCTTCTTCCTGATGACCACCGGTAAATTGTTCACCATAGACGATACCAAATAATCTTTTCCACTCGTTAAAGAATGTGCGGATATGCGTTTGATTGCCCCAGTGCTCCAGGGCATTGGCAAGGGCAGAAACCATTTTTGGTGCAAGTACACTTTGAGGGCCAAATTTTTGGGCCAAGTTTTCAGCAGTAAGAGGAAGACGAGACAACCCTCGCAAATGAAATAAAAAAGTTCTGGCGCTTTCCGGATTAAAATCATAAGGGCCGCGAATAAAAAACTTTGTTTCATCTATATTTTTGCCATTTTTATCTTGATATTGAACGAAGAAAATTTGATCGCCGTCAAAACCCACTCCCACCAATTGAGTTAGTTTTGTTTCTTTTGCTTCATTAAGCAAGTAAGTTACCAACTGCTCGTAGGCGTGGTCTATATTTCTTTTTGAAGAAAACGACATTGGCAGCTTGTATTCAATTATTACTTTCCCGTGTACGGCGTCGGGACGACCGCTATAAACAGATTTCTCGTATTTGGGAGTTGATTTGAGGTTTAATTCGGTTCTTATCAGCTCTAAAAGTTTTTCAAAGCCAATTCTTAAATCCTCTTCGGTTTTGGCTTGGCGGAGCAGATTTTTTGTTCCTGAAACAAGGCTGTCTGCCAATTTGGGAAGCGGATCAAGATTCTTTACTTCGCATTGACTTTCTTTATATTTTCTCATAATCAGTCCTTCTTATTTTTGTATGACATTGCGGATATTCTCCATATTGGTGGTAATCTGCAGTATTGCGTATATACTTCCAAAATTTTCCAAAACCTTCATTTTTTTATTAAGCCATTTTGTGCATGGCGGTGCTTATTATCTCTTTAAATCAGATAATAGTAAAAGAAAACAAAAAATCAAGCTTCTTTTTAGAAAACTTTTCCTTTTTTAAATGGATGCGGGTAGGCTTAGTTGTCAGCAATCCAATGGAGGAAAAGAAAGATTTATTTTTCTTCCTTCTCTGGATAAGTTGGAAGGGGTATTTGAATGGATTTGAAAGAGTCGATAAAATGGCTCCGGCAGCAGGATTCGAACCTGCGACCAAGTGGTTAACAGCCACCTACTCTACCGCTGAGCTATGCCGGAGTGATTTTTGCAATCAAATTCGAGGAATGTATTTTACAGTATGAAACGGAAAAAGCAAGTTATAAAAAATTTTTTTTTAATTTTTTGAGGCGTTTATGACTTCCAGAGCGCCCTCAATTCTTCCAAATGGCGCACTTACCTGTATTCCCGATATATGTTCCTTTATTTTTTGAATAGTTTCTATTGCTATTTTTATGCCTTCTTTGAATTGAGCCTCTTTTGATTCGTGCGATCTCATTCTATATATGATTTCGTCTGGTACTACTACGCCCGGGACTTCATTTTTCATAAATTCTGCATTTCTAGTGCTTGCCAGTGGCCATATTCCTGCGATTATAAAGAGGTTCAAATCTTTTATTCTGTCTATGAATTTCAATAATGGTTCTACTGCAAATACCGGTTGGGTTATTATAAATTCAGCTCCTGCTTCTTTTTTCTCTCTCAATCTGCGAATTTCGCGTTCTATGTCGATCGCATTAGGGTCGGCGCCCACGCCGATGAAAGCTTTTGTTTGGCCGTTAATTGATTTTCCTCCTATATCAACGCCGCGATTGAGGCGATCTTGGATTTTTGCCATTGTAATTGAATCTGCATCGAAGACACCAGAGGCAAATGGATATTCGCCGAGTTTTGGGGGGTCGCCCGTAATAAACAGGAGATTTCTTATTCCAAGGCAGGCGCATGCAAGTAAGTCTGCCTGCATTCCTATGAGATTTCTATCTCTGCAACAGAAATGGAGGATAGCTTCTATTCCTGCTTCTTCCTGGACTTTCAGTGCAGTAACAAGGGGTGATATTTTGCAACTTGCACGGGGGCCATCGGGGATATTTATTGCGTCCACGCCTGCTTCTTTACAGAGTTTTGCCTTTTGGATAGTTTGTGTGAGGTCAAATCCTTTAGGCGGAACGATTTCAACTGATGCAACCCATTGATTTGTTGCCAACTTAGCGGATAATTTTGATTTTTCTTTTATATCTACTGGTTTGAGGAGAGTGACGCTTTCCTTTGAATCTGTGATTTTTGATGTGATTTCAATTTTTCTGAGAGGTTTTATTGCTCTTGCTATTTCGCGGATATGTTCGGGACCTGTTCCGCAGCATCCGCCTACGGCTTTTACTCCAAGATTTACGTATCTTAAAGAGTAGGTGCTAATATATTCGGGACTTGTCATATAAATCATTCTGCCATCGATATTTTTGGGGAGCCCACCATTAGGTCTTGCAAAGGTAGGTAGCGTTGTCATTTTCGTTAATGTTTCAACTGAATGCAGCATTCCATCGGGCCCTGTTCCACAATTTAATCCTATTGCGAATGGTTGATTTTTGAATTTTGCGATTTTCGCAAGGAAGAGATTTAGGGGTTCACCTAAAGAGCTTTCACAATTTTCGTCTATAGCCAGACTTATTGCGAAAGGTATTGGTAGTTTTTGAGCTGCGATTAAAGCTGATTCGAGGTCGTCAAGAGAGGAGAAAGTTTCGAATAGTATAAAATCAGCTTCTTTTGCGAGGATAGAGCTTTGTTCTTCGAGGATTTTTGAGTTATTTTGTGGGGTATCGTTTTTTCCAGATGGTCCTACAGAAGCGGCGATTATGATTTTTTCGCCTGCGCATTCTCTTGCGATTTTCGCAGCTGCCAGGTTTATTTCTTTTATTTTTTCTGCCAGTCCGAATTTGGATAATTTATTTCGATTTGCCCCAAAGCTATTTGTTGTTATGATGTCGGCTCCAGCATCGATATATGAATTATGTATTGATTTTATTACGTTTGGTGATGAGAGACAGAGTTCTTCGAAGCAAGTATTTACGAAGAAATTTTTTTTATAAATTTCTGTGCCTACAGCGCCGTCAAAGACGAGTATTTTTTCCTTTATAATATTTGTTATATCGTGTTTCATTATAATATGAATGTTTGATCTCTGCGTGGTCCGATAGATATTATTGAAGCTTTTGAACCTACCAGTTTAGAGATATATTGTATGTATTCTTTTGTTTTTGAGGGCATTTTATCCCAGCAGCTTATATTGGAAGTTTTAGTTTTCCATCCTGGAATTGTTTCATAGATTGGTTTTGCGATTGCAATTTTTTCAGTAATCGAAGGCATATCATAACTAATTTTGCCATTGATTTCATATGCTGTGCAAACTTTTATTTCGTCGAGTTCATCTAAAACATCGAGTTTTGTTATCGCGAGAGAATCAACTCCGTTTACCATGCATGAATATTTTGCTGAGACTGCATCGAACCAGCCACACCTGCGGGGTCTTCCTGTAGATGCTCCAAACTCATTTCCTTTAGAGCGTATGTACTCTCCAATGCTGTCATTTAGTTCTGTGGGAAAGGGGCCTTCACCGACGCGAGTGGTATATGCTTTCATTATGCCGACTACATTATTTATGTATTTGGGGGAAAGTCCTGATCCGGTGCATGCACCTCCTGCGGTTGTATTACTACTTGTTACGAATGGATATGTTCCGTAATCGACATCGAGCCACATTCCCTGAGCTCCTTCAAGGACAACGTTTTTATTTTCTTTTGCGGCTTTATTTATTGTTAATACTGTGTCTTCGATGTAAGGACTTATATAGTCTGCAGCTTCCTTTAATTTTTCCCATTCTTCTTCAAAAGAGAGAGTTTGAGAGGAATAAGATTCAAAGATATTATTGTAATACTCGAATTGTCTCGCGAATTTTGCGCGGAGTAAGGTTTTGTCGAGAATATCACAGGCGCGTATTCCAGTTCTTGATGCTTTATCAGCGTAGGCAGGTCCAATACCTCGTTTTGTGGTTCCAATTTTTTCTCCTTCTTTTCTCCTTTGCTCATAGAGTCCATCTATTAACTTATGATAACTCATAACGAGGTGGGCTCTTGTGCTGATTTGGATTCTATTTTTGAATTGGATTCCCTGTTTTTCCAATTCTTTCATTTCTATCATTAGAGCGATGGGATCTACTACTACGCCATTGCATATCAGGCAAAGGGTATTTTCTCTGAAAATTCCTGATGGAACAAGATGTAGAATGAATTTTTTATCTCCAATTTCGACGGTATGTCCAGCATTATTTCCTCCTTGAAATCTTGCTACAACATCGGCTTTTTCTGTTAGAAAGTCAATAATTTTTCCTTTTCCTTCATCGCCCCATTGAATTCCGACAATAAGAGAAACAGGCATTTTATATTACTCCTTAATCTTTATTGAAATATTTTATTTTCTTTTGTAAGTTTTTATTACTAATTTAGCGCATAATTCCGTAAAACTTAATCCGTCTTTTTCAGCAGCTTTTGGGAGGAGGCTACTATCAGTGAAACCTGGAATACTATTTCCTTCTAATGCATATGGGATTGATTGAGAACATATGAAATCTACTCTTAACATATCTCTTGCCTTAACTGCTCTGTAGAATTTTAATGCGTACTTTTGGGCTTTTTTCTGGAGGTCTTTAGAAATATTTACTGGAGGGCAATGATATTTTGTTTCTCCCTTAGTATGAGTGTATTTTGCATCGAAATCATATGTTTTTCCAGGATATTCAATCTCAATTACAGGCAAAGGTTTTCCATCAAGTATTCCGACTGTAATTTCGCGGCCTGAAATAAATTTTTCTATTAATATATTTTCTCCATATGAAAAAGTTTCTTCCACTGCAGAACGAAGATTATCCATATTTTCAACTATAGTTATTCCAAAAGTTGAGCCTTCAAGTGGGGGTTTTACGACGAGAGGAAATCCAAAGTTTTTTGCGATTTTCTCAATTTCGTTTAAGTTTTGTTTTGTTATTACTTTAAAGTCCGGAGTAGGGATTTTATGTTTAAGCATTATTTTTTTGCTTTCGATTTTGTCTATCGTTATTTTGCATGATTTACTTGAAGAGCCAACAAACTTAATATTTAAGTTTTCTAATTTTTTTTGAATTTCACCATTTTCACCGAATCCTCCATGAAGGACAGGGAAGACTATGTCGGCTTTCTTTGCTTCATCCGGAATTTCAGGAGTTTTTATGTCAAATTCACTCACGATGAAGCCGGCATCTTTGAGGGCTGATGAGACGAATGAAGCCGATACTAATGAAATGTCTCGTTCTCTTGAATTTCCTCCCTTTAGAATGGCTACTTTTAAAGAGGTTGGCTTTGAAAAAATCTTCTCAAATGATTTTTTATTGACGAATTTAAGTTCTGGCCGAAGGAGTATTCCTGTCTTATTGAAAACAATCTTTCTTGCTTTTGATATTAATTTCAGGAAGTCATTTTCGGTGCAATTGCCTTTATTGATGAAGTAATTGGCGTGTTTTGAACTTATTATAGCATCTCCAATGGAAAGTCCTTTACAATTCGATTTATCAAGCAAAATTCCAGCTTTCGCGGAACCTGGATTCATAAAAACGCATCCAGCATTTCTTCCTTCAAATCTAATTTTTTTTCGTTCTTTTAGAGAATTTTCAATTGCAGTTAATTCTTTTTCTGTTTTCGAGTGAGGTAGGCTTAAAATTACAGCTAAAATTATTTTATCATCTGATATGGAGGAAGTTCTGTAAGAAAATGAGATTTCATTTTTTGTTGCTTTCCAGATATTACCGTCTAAGTCGAATCCGCAAAGTTCTTCGATAAAATCGCTTATCTTCGTGGATTTACAGCTTGCATTCATTTTTATTGCACCGCCTAATGTTGCGGGAATTCCAGCTAAATCGGACAGTCCGCCAAATCCTTTTTTTGCACTTTCTATGGCAAGGTCTTTTAGAAGTACTCCTGCGCCTGCAGTGACGTGTTCTCTTCCGAAGCTTATTGCGCGGAAAAACTTTCCAGAAAGTTTTATTGCGAAGTCATAAATCTTTTTATCAGTGCCAACTAAATTTGAGCCGGCTCCTACAATGTAAAAATTTAAATTTTTTTCTTTGCAAAAAAGGAGTATTTTTTTTAATTCCAGGTCGTTATCTGGTTCGCAAAGATAAAGTTCAGCATTACCTATTCCGAGAGTTGTAATTTCTCTCCACTTTACTTTTTTATAGTTGAATGGGATTTTTTTTAACTTGTTAATCATCTCATTTTTTGTAAACTTTTTCTGGGTCGAATACTCTTTCCGAGCAAATTTCAAGTTTTCCATCTTTGTATTTTCTAAAGAAGCATGATTTATAGCCTTCGTGACAGGC
>ERZ795060.2725-NODE-2725-length-17409-cov-6.450789_pt1 | contig 17409 bp, 10 predicted proteins | sample MGYA00375144_ERZ795060 | MGnify/ENA primary metagenome ERZ795060 (study PRJEB30189, sample SAMN05720157) | activated sludge metagenome | isolation source: anaerobic digester from wastewater treatment plant | place: Japan | collected 2015-05-15 ...
CTTTCCGCTCCGGTTCTGCCGTTAGGTTGGCGGGAAGACCAAGCCCGCGGCGGCCGGATCACCGATACCGCCACCGGGATTCCCTGCGAGGTGGGAGAGGATGTGCGGATCGAATCCTCTCAATTCGAATTCACCTTCACGCCGTCCCTGGCCGCCGTGGCCTTGGGCGCGATGCCTTACCTGACAGCCTTCCCTTACGGGTGCGTCGAGCAGACCATCAACGGCTACTTGCCCAATATTCTTGTATTTCAAACGCTCGTGGACTTGGATGCCTTGCCCGAGGAAATGGAAGGCCCAATGGAAACCTTAGGCGGTTCGGTCGAAAAGGCTCTGCAGCGGATTTATTCGATGCAAGGCCCCGAGGGCGGCTGGGGCTGGTTCCAAGGCAGTCCGGAAGATCCCATGCTCACCGCCTTCGTGGTGCACAGCCTTCTCCTGACGAACCGGCTCGGGTATGAAGTAGAATCGTACCGGATCGAGTCGGCTGTCAATTACCTGAAAAACACGGTGACCTTCACCCGCGAATGGGACACCCAGGCGTATATCACCATGGTTCTTGGTGAAGCCGGGCAGGCTGATGATTTCCTTTTGAATACGCTGTACACGAACCGCAACGAGATGTTCGATTTCGGCCTGGCGGTCAGCGCCCTGGCATTGCACGGCCGGCAACGAGAGAAAGAAGCCGGCGATGTGCTCGACCTTCTGCTCAGCCGCCTCCAAAACCTTTCCGAGCGCCATGCCGCCTGGCAAGTGGATCCCGGTCAGGTTTGGGGCTGGAACGGAACGTCGATCGAAACCACCGCGTGGGGGCTTATGGCGATGATGGAAATCCGCGGCCGGGACGCCGTCACGGACAAAATCACCCAGTGGCTGATCGACAGCCGGCGGGGCAACCGCTGGCGTTCCACCCGGGAGACGGCGCTGGTTATCGAGGCGCTCGTCCAAGTGATGAAGGCGGAACAACAAGTCCAGGAATTCACGGATGTGCCCTACACGATCCGGCTGAACGGTCAAACCGTGCAGGAGGGCACGATTACCAAGAGCCGCTTTGTCAAGCCGGTGGTGGTTTCATTGCGTCCCCAAAACGGAGCGAATCAAATCACGCTCGAATTGGCGCGGCCGCTCGGATACTGGTCACTCAACAACACGCTATTTCACCGGGGGGAAATGCGGCAACCCGTCCCGCACGACTATTTCAAGATGACCCGGCTCTACGAAACCGCTTTGCACACCAAGGATTACCGGGGACGCCCCAAACTGCTCCCCCAAGGCTTCTCCCCCGACGATCCCTTGAAGGTGGGACAGGAAATTCTCGTTTCGCTGGTCATCGAGGCCAAACAGGATCTGCCCTACCTGATCATTGAGGATCCGCTGCCCAGCGGCTGCGAGGTGATCGAGTCGTTCTTCACCCGCAACGTCGAGGGATGGAGGCCGTATTCGCACTACGAGCGGCGGGATCAGAAAATGGTCTTCTTCCTGGATGATGTGCCGGAAGGCGAGTTGCGGATCGAATATCTTATCCGGACCGAACTGCCCGGCGTCTTCCGGGCCAATCCGGCCTACGGCTGGTGTATGTATTATCCGGAAGTCCACGCCCTCACCGCCACCAACCGCCTCACGGTGCGCTGACCGGCGGAGAGGTTTCATCCAGGGCGGGAACCCGGTAGACGAACAGGGTATAAGCAATCCGGTCGTCGGGATCCCGCCCGATCACGGGCCGCAGGAAGTCCGGCGGATGGGTGCCCCAATACTGCCGCAGGAGGGTGACGCTTACGATGTACGTGCCCGGTTCCAGGTGATCCAGCTTCTTGGTGTCCCGGCACGGCACACCGTAGTATTTGGGGTATTGTTCCGGCCCGAAATAATACAGGAAGGCGTCCTGAATGGTGTTCTCATTCAGATATTTCTTGAGGAAGAAGAGATCCTGCCCCCAGTCCAGGTTGGAATCCACCGCGTAATAATGCCCGTTTTCCGGCCCGCCGATCAAGGTGTTGAAATAGGACAAATAATGCGGGTGGATGGACAACACCTCCCCGGCGGTCCACGCCAACAGGAACACTCCCAACCCGGCGCGCTTCCAGGAATCCCGTCCGGCACATGAAGCAGCCCCGTCCGCCGCGGGTACATCCGGTGCACGGAACAGGTACGCCAGCGCCGCCCCCGCCAATCCGGTAAGGGCAAATGGAACCAGTGGCAACGCGTGCCGGTAACCGATGTTCACCCGGTTCCATTCCACCAGCACCACCGCGTAAATCAGAGGAATCAGGAGCAGGAACACCCCGGCGTGGAAATCCAGCCGGATCCGTTTGGTTACGAGCAATCCCAAACCCAACAGAAACAGGATCAGCAAAGGCAACGGCGTTTTGATCAGAAACAAGACGGGATAGTACGACCTCCAGCCCCCGGCGGATATCTCGCCCATGAAATAGGCCAAATGCCCGGTTTGCAGGTGCTGGCGGTTGGCGAAGAATCCTTCCCAATGACTGAAGGCCGGGACATACCGCCGGAGGAATTGCCAATACGGATCCTCCGGATCCCCGCTGTTGAACGGATAGCGCTGATCCATCCCCAGCAGATACGCGGCCGTCTGGAGAGGCAATTGGGTTTCCCGCCAGAAGGCGCTGCGCTGCGGTTCGCGCGGACCGGGGATGCTATCGCCCACTTCGAAACCGTATCCCGCCCAGATCACCAAAAATCCCAGGAACACAATCAGGCTCATCGTGACCGCCGATTGTGTCCACGGTTTCAGGATGGCCGGGCATGTCGCGGTCAACCGGGGAAATGGGAACCAGGCGTTCTCGTGAATTCTCCGATACGCGATCCCGAAGCCCAGAAACAACGCGGGGAGGAGCAGCGGCCCGGTATGCTTGGCATACCAGGTCAATCCAAAACCAATGCCCACAAGCATCAGACGAGCCCAGCCCGGCTTCTGGACGAAACGCCACGCGAAGTAACCGGACAGCGGGAACAGCAAGGCGGGGGCGGTGTCCGTGGTCACCAGCCTTCCATGCGCGAGGAGATTGGGTTCCAACACCGTCACGGTCAAAACCGCCAGAGCAGGCCCATATCCCCAACACGCGTTCGCCCAGAGGAATACCACCAACGACAAGAGAACCGACAGCGCCATCGTTCCCAGGCGGCCGGTCATCAGCAGATGGTGAAAGTTGCCGGGATTGGCCTCCAGAAAGCGGTCGCCCGCGCCGTTCCAGATGCCTTGTTGCCAACAGGCATTATGGAAGGGGAGGTGGTAGTCTTGGGTGAGAGCCACGGGCAGGGCGCAGATTAAATTTTGCAGCGGGGGCGCGACCCGGTTCATGCGGAAATCCCCGGTCCGCAGCGAATACAATCCGCAGGCCAGGTGGCTCATTTCATCCACGGTGGCGGAATCCTGCCGGGCGCTGTCCCCGAGCAAGAATCCATGAATCAGAAGGAGAGCGAGAACCGGCCCGCTTCGACGCGCCATCGGCATCCGCCCCGGAAGCCGGAATTTTGTATTCACTTCATCCGGCGCCATCCGCTTTGTGCCATGAAAGGAACAACGGGATTCCCATTGTTTTTTTAACCGATGAAAAGCATTGAATTCATCATACTATATACAAGACCCGAATGGACCGCAAAATGGAATCCGGAAGACCCCCCCATCCTACTCGTGAAATTGCAAATGGTATAAGCGCTGGTAGAGTTCGCAACGTTCCAACAGCTCGGCGTGCGCGCCGATATCCACGATCCTGCCCCGGTCGAGCACGAAAATCCGGTCGGCCTGCAGAATCGTGGACAGGCGGTGGGCAATGACGAACGTGGTGCGCCCCCGCATCAGAAGCCGCACGGATTCCTTGATCCGCCGTTCCGAATCACTATCCAGGGAAGAGGTCGCTTCATCCAAGATCAAGATGGGCGAATCGCGCAGAAAGGCGCGCGCGATGGCCAGCCGCTGGCATTGCCCGCCTGACAGGGATTCGCCCCGTTCCCCCACAATCGTGTCATAGCCGTGAGGCAGGGCGGCGATGAATTCATCCGCGCCGGCGGCCCGGGCGGCGGCCTCGATTTGTTCTTGTGTGAACGATTCGTTTCCGCAGGTGATGTTCACCCGCACCGTGTCGCCCAGGATCATCACCTCTTGATGGACCGTGCTGATCAAGCGCCGCAGGCTCGCGAGGCGGACGGCCCGCAAATCGTGGCCATCGATCAAGATACGGCCTCCGGTGGGATCGTAAATCCGGGGGATCAAGCTGACCAGTGTGCTTTTGCCTGCTCCGCTGGGTCCCACAAGGGCGATCTGCTCGCCCTTGCGCGCGGTGAACGCGATCCGGTCCAGGACAGGAACCAGGCCATCGTACGTGAAGGAGACCTCCTCGAAGCGGATCTCGTGTTCGAAACGATCCAGTTCCACCGGATCCGCCGGTTGAGGCAGGCGCGCGTCCAGATCCAGGACGGCAAATACCCGGTCCGCCGCCGCCAGCCCCTGTTGGATCTGTTGAATGGTGCGCTCCATGCGTTTCACGGGTTGATAGATGAATCCCAGCGTGGCGATGAAGACCAAGAAATCCCCCCCATCGAACAAACGGGGCCCGCCCTCCTGCCGGAACATGATGAAGCCGCCCAGCATCAGCACGCAACACAACGCGAACACGCCGATCAACTCACTGATCGGGGAGGAAGCGCCCATCGACTTGGCCAGGGACATGCTGGCGTCGAACACGCCCCGCGCTTCTTTCCAAAACAGGCGCTTCTGCCGTTCGTCCATGGCGTAGCCTTGCACCAAACGGATGGAGCTGAAATGTTCCTGCAGAAACGCGCCCATGGTGGACATAATCTCCTGCGCCCGCTGCCCGGCCCGGCGGCTTTTCCGGGAGAAGAAGCGGATTGTCCAGTAAATGAAGGGGAAAATCAGCGCGTACAGGAGCGTCAGTTTCCACTGCATGTAGAGCAAAAACACCAGGGCGGCCAAAATCAGGCAGGGATCCAGAAGCAAACGCCCAAACACGTCGAAGACGGTTTCGCCCACCTTGCGGGTATCCACGGTGAAATACGAGATGAGCGCGCCCACCTTGTGCCGCGCGAAATAGGCGGCGTCGAAATGCAGCATGTGATCGAACAAGTCCCGCTGCAGATCCAGGATCGTCCGGTTGCCGATCCACTTCACCATGTACTCCTGGATGTAGCGGAAGATGCCGTTCACGATCACCAGGAGCAAGATGAACAAGCAGACCATGCCCAGGGTCAGCAGGCGGTTGTTCTGGGCATACCAGCCGATCACGGCATACACCGGCGCCAGGAGAGCGCCCAGTTGGCCCGAGGGCCGCAGCAAGGTCTGATCCGGAGAAGCGGGCGCGGAGGATTCCTGCGCCGCCGGGATCATGCCGGAGACCGGATCGTTGAAGATGGTTTCCACCGCCGGTTTCAACAAGGAAAGCAACAGCAGCGACGTAATCGAAATGAGGCCGCTGCACACCAGCGCGTACATAAACCGGAGTTTGTAAGGCAGGACATACCGGGCGAACCGGCGCAGCGTGCCGGGCTTGTCCTTCCCACGCAAGGTCACCATGGTTTTTCACGCGGAATCCCGCCCCGGGTTGGAGCACACGGCTCCGCCCTTCCCCGGAGTCCCCAGCCGTTTTGTGGCCCAGGAGAATCCATCGCGGGATCAGAGAGTGGACTTGCTGAGCGTATCCAAAAATTCTTTGTTGTTCTTGGTTTTTTTCATCCGCTCGATCAGCAGTTCAACCGCCTCGCTAGCGTTCATTTCGTTCAGCACCTTGCGCAGGAGCCACACCCGTTCCAGCTCGTCCGGTTCCAGCAGCAATTCTTCCTTCCGGGTCTTGGAGCGGTTGATATCGATGGCGGGATAAATCCGGCGTTCGGCCAGTTTCCGGTCGAGGTGCAATTCCAGGTTGCCGGTGCCCTTGAATTCTTCGTAGATGACGTCGTCCATGCGGCTGCCGGTGTCGATCAGCGCGGTGGCCATAATGGACAGGCTGCCGCCTTCCTCGATGTTGCGGGCCGCGCCGTAGAAGCGCTTGGGCGGAATCAGGGCGCTGGAATCAATTCCCCCGGACAGAATCTTGCCGCTGTGCGGGGCGATCTGGTTGTAGGCGCGGGCCAGCCGCGTGATGCTGTCGAGCAGAATCACCACGTCGTGGCGGTATTCCACCAACCGCTTGGCCTTCTCGATGACCATTTCGGCCACTTGGATGTGGCGCTCGGGCGGCTCATCGAAGGTGGAAGAAATGACCTCGCCCTTCACTGTGCGTTTCATCTCGGTGACTTCTTCGGGCCGCTCATCGATGAGCAGCACGATGAGGGTCACCTCGGGATGGTTGGTGGTGATGCTGTTGGCGATCTCTTGCAACAACATGGTCTTCCCCGAGTTGGGCGGCGCGACGATCAAGGCCCGCTGGCCGAGACCCATGGGCACGATCAGATCGATGATGCGCGCCGAGATGCGGTTCGGGGTGGTCTCCATGCGGATCCGGACGTTGGGGAACAACGGCGTCAGGTTGTCGTACAGGATTTTGTCCTTAGCCGCTTCCGGCGGTTCCCCGTTGATCGAGGTGACCTTCAGGAGGGCGAAATAACGTTCACCTTCCTTAGGCGGCCGGATGACACCGGTCACGGTATCGCCCTTGCGCAGCCCGAAACGCCGGATCTGGGAGGGGGAAACGTAGATGTCATCCGGTCCCGGGAGATAGCAATAATCGGCGCTGCGCAAGAAGCCGAAGCCTTCCGGCAAGGCCTCCAGCACGCCCGATCCCTGCATCTCGCCGGTCTCTTCCGGCTCGACCTTGGCGGCGTGTTCCACGATCTTGTAGATCAGTTCCTGTTTGCGGAGGCCGCTGACCCCTTCGATGTTCATCTCGTGCGCCAGTTCCATCAGTTCGGCGATGGTTTTTTTCTTGAGGGTCTCCATCTCCAGGCCGGGTTTCTTGCTCGTGGCGGCCGTGGCCGCCGGTGTGGAAGAATTGGAAGTCCCGGCCCCTGTGCCGCCCCCGCCCGAATTCGCAACGCCATAGGGTTTGTTGTTTCGATCGTTGTTTCGCATATCGTTTATCATTCCTCTCCGACCATGCGAGTTGTGCATCCGGTTGTTGTTTTGCCTAACACGTCGTGTCTGGGTTTTACTCTCCATCATTCGAATTTTCAACCTTTCAACAGTTCATAAACGCTTCGACTTGAGACCGCAATCCGGCCAAATCGCCGTCGTTTTGAAAGACCACATCTGCCCGCTGGATTTTCTCCGGTTCCGGCCATTGCGCCGCTTCCAGGATTTCAAAGAGCGATTCGGCGTTCCGCATCGCTTCGAAGCGTTTTTGCCGTTCCGCCCGCGGCGCGGACACTACCAGCACAGCGTCATACGCATCCGCCATCTGCCATTCGAAGATCAAGGCCGCGTCCACCACCAGCGGCCCGGTTTTCCGGGATTTCCGGAATTGTTCGATTCGATCCAAAATCGTTTCAATCAGAAACGGATGAATCAGCCGGTTGTACCGCCGCAAATCAGCGGCCGATTTCGTGACGATCCGGCGCAACGCGTTCCGGTCGATCCGGTTCTTCGGCCCCAGGATGCCTGGGCCATACTCCGCCACCAATGCTTCATACAAGGGAGAATCCCGGCGCAACAAGCGGTGCCCTTCGGCGTCCCCGCTGACCACCACGGCGCCCATCTCATGCATCCACGCCGCCACCGTGCTTTTCCCCGCTCCCGGATTGCCGGTCAGGCCCAGCACTTTGCGCCGCGGGGGAATTTCCGGCGGCCCCACATCCCGGAGGGACGGTGTTGCCGTATTCTTCATGCGTCAGTTCAAATCCGCCCAGTTGGGCCCTATCGATGTTTCCACCGGCGTGGGGACATCGAAGCGCATGGCTTGCTCCATCCGGTCACGGCACCGGCGGACGATTTCTTCCGCCCGGTCCTCCACGGCCTCCAAAACCAGTTCATCGTGCACGGTCAGCAGAATCGCGGCCCGGCCCCTTTCGGATTGCAACTCGGCGTGGACGTCGACCATGGCTTTTTTCATCAGGTCCGCGGCCGAGCCTTGGATGGGCGCGTTGATCGCCGCCCGGCGGGCGTTCTCCTGCCGTTGAGGATGGCTGTCCCGCACTCCGGGCGTGGGAATCCGGCGGCCCATGAGCGTTTTCACGTACAGGTTCTGCTGCGCGAAGGCAATGGTTTCGCTCATGTATGTCTGAACCCGCGGGTACCGGGTGAAATAGGCCTGGATATAAGAGGCCGCCTCGTCCGTGCTGATGGACAACCGCCGGGCCAGCCCGTAGGGTGACATTCCATAATTCAGCCCAAAATTGATTTCCTTGGCCTTGCGGCGCATATCCGGAGTCACCTCGGGGAGTGGCACCCCAAAGATTTCCGCGGCCGTCCGGGCATGAATATCCTCACCCGCCGCGAAAGCCTGCAGCAGCCCCGGATCCTGCGACATATGCGCCAGGACCCGCAATTCAATTTGCGAATAATCCAGCGATATCAGCACGCATCCCGGCGAAGCCACGAAGGCCTTCCGCACCCGCCGGCCCAAATCCGTACGGATGGGGATGTTCTGCAAATTGGGGTCGTTGCTGGAAATCCGCCCGGTATTCACCACCGACTGGTTATAGGTAGTGTGTACCCGCCCGGTGTCCGGCCGGACCATGCGGGGCAGAGCGTCAAGATACGTGGATTTGATTTTCTGCCGGTGCCGGTATTCCAAAATTTGCCGGGCGATAGGAACCCCTTCGTCCGCCAATTTCTCGAGCACATCGGCGCGCGTGGAGCGTTTGCGCCCCTCCAACACTTTCAAGTCATCATACAGGATTTGCGCCAATTGCGAAGGCGAATTGAGGTTGAATTCACGCCCGATGGATTGGAAAATCTCTTTTTCCAGGGATTTCATCTCCTCGCCCAGTTCGCGCGATTGTTCTTCGAGAATCTCCGTGTCCACCCGCACGCCCTGGCGCTCCATGTCCACCAGCACCTGAATGAGCGGGATTTCCACCCGGCGGTACAATTCCTCCAAACCATATTCCTGAATCCGGGGGCGCAGCACGTTGCGCAACCGCCAAGCGGCATCGGTGTCCTCGCAGGCATAGGGACCGGCCTGGGCGATCGCCACATCGGCCATGCATTTCTGTCCGCGTCCCGTGCCGATCAAATCGGTGATAGGCGTCATCCGCATGCCCAATAGATCCTGCGCCAGATCGTCCAATTTCTGGCTGTCCCGCTGCGGGTAGACCAGATACGCGGCAATCAGGGTGTCGTCCTCGAGCCCCCGCAGCCGGATCCCCTCGTTGGCGAGGATGTGCTGATCGAATTTCACATGGTGCCCGGTTTTGCGCACCGATTCCGATTCCAGGACTTCCTTAAGCAACGGCCATGCGTCTTCCCGGGGGATGTTGCCTCCTCCGCTGTGGCCAAGGGGGATATACCAGCCTTGATCATCTTCCACGCTGAACGATATCCCGACCAATCGCGCGTCCAGAGTCTCCAGCGAGGTGGTTTCGGTATCCACCGCGCAAGCGCCTTGCTCTTGGATCCGCCGCACCACATCGGCCAGCCGGGCCGCCGATTGGATTATTTCGTATCGCACCGGCCGGGCTTCCTCCACCGGCGCGGGAGTCAGTTCGGCGGCGAAGGAGCGGAATTCCATGGCCTCATAAAACCGGCGCAGATCCCTTTCGTCCACCGGGCGCATTTCGATGAAGCCGTTTTCCAGCGGCAAGGGAACGTCCGTTTTGATGGTGACCAGCGCGCGGGATAAAAACGCCTGCTCCCGGTATTGCTTCAAATTGTCCCGCCGTTTGGTTCCGCTGACGCGATCCAGGTTTTCGTAAAGCGATTCCATCGATCCGAATTCCTGGATCAAGGCGATGGCCGTCTTTTCCCCGATGCCGGGCACGCCGGGCACGTTATCGCTGGCGTCCCCCATCAATCCCAAAACATCGATCAATTTCACGGGCGGCACCCCATACCGGGCCACCACATCGCTTTCGGCATACAAGGTGTTTTTGTTCGGAGACAAGCGCAGCACTTTCACGGAACCGCTGACCAGTTGCAGCAAATCCTTATCACCCGAGACCACGATCACCTCGTAGCCCTGTTCCGCCAGGCGGACAGCCAAAGTGCCGATCAAGTCATCCGCTTCATACCCCGGCATTTCAATTTGAGAAATCCCCAGTTTTTCCGTGACTTCTTTAATGTACGGAATCTGCACCGCCAAGTCTTCCGGCGGTTTGGCCCGGTTGGCTTTGTACTCTTCGTATTGCTCCTTGCGGAACGTCGGTTCGGGACGGTCAAACGCCACCACCATGTGGCGGGGCTGGTATTCCCGGATCAGGCTCCGCAGTGTGGCGACATACCCGTACAACGCGTTGGTGGCCATCCCGTCCGACCGGCGCAAGTTGGGGATGGCATGATACGCGCGGAAAAAAATGGAACTGCCGTCCACGAGATACACTGTATTCATGCTTGAAAACTCAAAGGCGGATCATCGAAGGAAAACAACCCACCGGAAATCCGGTGTCCCGATGGGATACCCAAACCTCAGGCTTGTTCTCACCTGCCCATTCATCCAAATCAGTTCATGGAAATGAGAATCCTTCCGGATTCCTCGCCGATCCCGTTCAATCGATTGTTTATTTGAGGTTATCGGGGTATTGGGAGATGACGATCAACCTTATTTGACAATTCTCCGTGTGCGGGATGGAACCGGATGGCACACAAAAGAAATTCATGTTCCTGCTTCGTTCCGTTGGAACCCAAATTGTTTCGTCTGAGGATTTTCCCTGGATTCAGGAGTGCCGGACTGTCAATTTCATGAAATCTATAGTTAGTATAGTGTGATTTCCCGCTAAAGACAAGTGATTTTCACAATTTTATCCTCATTCAAACCGGCTTTTCACTCTCCGCTCCCGCCGGCCGGGCATCTTTCTCCCCTAGGGTTTAGGATTCGCTTCCCAAAACGCGCGCAGTTCTTGCGCCAAACCCCAGAGTTTTTGATTCATCGAGGACAGCACCCCCAAATCCCCTCGCGTCCGGACCCGGCGGCTGAACGCCTCAAATAAGTCCGCGAATGGCGCCTGGTTCCAGGCATCGAGGGCTTTCTGGCTGGATGGCGCCCATTCAGCCTCCGGTATTATCCCGGCCAGCCAGGCTTCTTTCAACTGGCAGGCCGGCTCCAGGTGGATTCCCACCTGTTCCAAGGCCAGAATGCCCCGCAAGGTTTCATTCAAGTATTCCAGGTTGGACCGCTGGGTTTTGTCTTCGGCCTTCGGCAACACCGATTCGACGGTCTTCTGGAAACGGGTGACGTCTTCGCGGATTTCGGGGGTCATGCGCCCCCAACTGGGATGATAGGGGAAATATTCCGGCGACTCAACGCCTCCCCGCCGGGGAGCCAAGACCTGATCGACATCAAACCGGGTTAAAATGGGCGCGATTTTCCCCGCGGCCGCGGGGCCGTATTTGGCTTCGCACCACGCCGCGTAAAAGGCGGAGGTAATATCGATTTTTTCCTCGCGCGACAGGAGGCGCACGCCATCGATTTCGGGAACCGAAGTGGTGAACAGCCCCAAAGCATCCAGGTTGGCCTGAATGTCCTCCGTGCGCCAGTGAATCCCGATCACGCCCTCGATACCCTGTCGCCGGGCCAGGGCGATGTGCTCGGCCAGCACCGAAACGCGCGGTTGCGGATGCCAAAGGCGGATATCCCCCTCCAGCCAGGGAATCACCCACACCTCCCGGTTCTCCATCTTCCCCATGAATTCCACCTGCGGATCCCACCCTTGGCTGGGATTCAGGCAGGAGAAAATGATGTCGGAAGGCAGCGCTTCGTGCAGCCCTTTCAGCAGGGGAGGCAACTGGTTCCCGCCGCCCCAGCCGCTGATGGCCATGCGCACGTGCGGCGCTTTCCGCCGCAGGAGCTCGTAGGCCTTCTGGACATAGGCCAACGACCAGACCCCGTTGAAGACCTGCCGTTCATCGGTCAAATACGAAAACCGGTCCTTGTGCGTGTCGTAGTATTTCTGAAACCGGGGAGGGAATCCCCGGGTCTCGAGGGGATTCTGCATTTCCTGGAGCCAGAACCAGATGTAATCGATGCGGGGGTAGGCGGTCAGAATCGCCTCGATGTATTTCCCCAGCAGTTCGATGTTGGCCGGATGCGTGGGATCGGGCAGGTAGGTCGCGTACAGCATGGCCTCGGGGGGAATCACCGAATAGAACTCGGGGGGGTACACGCCGAACTCGAAACCCAGGCACACCTGGATATCCTTCTGATGCGCGTAGTCGATCACGTTCCGCATAAGCTCCCGCGCCCGCCGGTAATGGTCTTCATTGTCCCGCGCCCGGACCGCGCATTCGGCCCCGAACGCTTCCCGTTTGAACAACCGGCCGCTGCGGAACACAAACTCGCGGGTGGACATGGGCCAGTACCCCCACCGGGCGGTGAGGGACGTATCGAGTTGCGCCAGCGGCAGCACGCGGCGGTAGCGGACTTCGATCCAGGGTTCCACGTAATTGACATACCGCTCGGAACCGCCCGTGTAACAATGAAACCCGATGAAGTTCAGTTTCCGTTTCGCCATCCAATCCAGGTAGGTCTGGTAATCCTCGAAATTCCAGGCGGTCGGGCCCGATAGAAAATTGTGCCACGGCAGCGTGCCGCGGATGGCGAAAGGAGACTCGGCCGCCGCGGCGGGTAATCCGGCCCCCCCGATGATCCATCCCGCCAATAGCATCCCCAGGATCTTGAATCGATTCATGCGTCCATTCTCCCCGGATTCCCGTCATTATCCCGTCCGGAATCTTAGAAAGATCCGCGCCTCATTGTATACTAGATTCAACTGGAAAGAAAAAGGGTGCGGCGGCCCGGAAGCACCGGGACGGCGGGCCGCTCGATTCCATGCTTGGGGCCTATTCATGGGGGATACTTTCCTAGGCGATCTTTCACGGGAAGCGGTCCGGGTGGAAAAGGGAACCGTGATCATGCGCGAAGGCGATATAGGCCAATGCGCCTATTTCGTGGTTCACGGCCGCCTGCTCGTCGAAAAAAATATTGACGGGGAAAACGTGCCCATCGCGGAAATCGAACCGCGGGATATCGTGGGCGAACTGGCCATTTTGGACGACGCGCCGCGCTCCGCCACGGTGACCGCCATGGAAGATTCCCTCTTGGTGATCCTCAACAAAGACCGGATCCGCTCCATCATCCGCCGGTCGCCGGCGGTGGCCGAGGTCATCCTCAAGTTGATCTGCCACAAACTCCGCAACACCCATCAACGGATGTCCATCACCTATGATCTCAGTTCCCCGGATTTATGGCGGAAGGTTCTCATGGTGCTCCATTTGACTCTCCGGTCCCAGCCGGATCCAGAACGAACGCGGGACCAGCTGGCCGGTTATTTCCGGGATCTTCTGGAGATCCCCGGTCACCGGGTTCAGGAATTACTCCGGCGTCTGGAAACGGCCGGATTCCTTCCCGCCCGGCAAGATCCCGGCACCGGCGGCCTCAAACGGCTGGAGGATTTTCTAAACTACTGCCACGAAGAGTACCTCAATCAACCCGTTTTCGCTTTCACCCCCGTCAAAATCTATACGGCCGCCCGGCTGATTCTTTCACGCTGTCAGCCGGAATGGGAGAAACTGGATTGGGTGGAATGGCCACAGGGCGCGTTGCTCCGCCTGCTGGCCCATCCGGACCTTTGGACCCATCTGCGCCACCATTATCAAAATCAGCGGGCCGCCGCCCTTTTGGATCACTGGATCCGGACCCGCCACTGCCAGAAGGATCCCGCCCCGGGAGAGACCATCCGCGTGCATCTCGCCGCGCTGCGCGCGTTGCCGGAACCCCGGGAAGAGATCGAGAATCAACAATTCATCCAGTCAGTGCTTTTCAAACCCAGCATCGGCACGATCCCCCCGGAAGAGTAAGCCGCGTTCGTCCGCCTTGGATCTTACCGGTCCAAGAAACTCTGTTGCGAATAGGTAATATCCCCCGGCGACACCAGGCCGTTCGAAGGATTGTAAGGCGGTGCCAGCCATTGGCGGGCTGTGACATTGATCAACGCCCGGTCCGGTCCGGCGCTGGCCAGCCGCCACAACGAGTTGCCGAATAGATATTTCCAAATCGCCGATTGCGTGCCCACGCCGCCGTTGAAATAAATCGTCGTGTAATCGTAACTCAATAGGCTGCCCACGAAATGAGACGGAGACAAATTCGCCCGCACGTCTTCCGCCTGAAAGACATCGGGCATTACCGCGTTGATATACGCCACCGGTGTGGTCAGGCGGGACAGGCACGACGCCCATCCGTGATCGCCCGAGGGGCAGGGCATGTCCCACGGGGCCGCGTTTTGATCCAGAATATATGTCTCCAAAGCGGTACCGTAGGCTTTGAAGTCCCCCATGACCCGTGCGATCTTGGCCCGGGTTTGGGCGTTCAGAAAGTTGGGCACGGCGATCGCCGCCAAAATCCCGATAATGGCCACCACGATTAACAATTCAATCAATGTGAAAGAGGAAGATTGACCAATTCCCATGCGTAACGTCCTTTTTCCCGGATCGCAGGATCAAGTAGGAAGGATCATATTGTACTGCCCTTCAATCGAACAAAACATCTACGCGGGAGGCGCCCGCCACGGGGTGGCACCGCTCTATCCACGGTTCTCCAGGATGCCATGTGGCAATCAATTCCCGCAATGCCTCCATCACCGCGGCAGCCCGTTCCGGCCGCACCAGCACCAGCACCGCGCCTCCCAGGCCGGCTCCTGTCAGACCCGCCCCCACGACGCCTTCCAATTCTTTGCACCGGTCCACCATGCGGTCCAACTCGGGAACGCTGCAACGATACCCGCCGGGTTGATACGCCAACTCCAGCCGCTCCTCCCGCGGATGCCGCCGGGCCGCCTCCGCCAGCGCCTCGAGATAGTCATCGGTGAACGGACTCCGGTACGGTTTACACGTCTTTTCCCGCCCGTTCCAGACCGAAACCCGGTCACCATCATGCGAGATGTACATGAGTTCGCCGGCCGCCTCCAGGTTCCCTTCCCGGATCAACCGGGGAAACAGGCGGGCCCGAGCGCACTCCGCCGCGCCGAACAATAGCACTTCGCGCAACGGCCAAGGTTCCTGGGGTTCGCCATATGTCGTCACTACCCACTCCAGTTTCTCCCGCAATTGAGGATAATCCCGGCGCAACTCGTCCGGTGTGGCTTGCACGGGCACCGCCTTGAACGCGGTGTAGAGGGTGGCCATATCGGTCTCCAGCGCGCCAGGCGAAATATCCCGCACCAAAGCCAATTGGTCCTTCCAGGCCGGGTGCGCTTCCCGGAAAACCGCCAGGGCTACTTCATAGGCCGCGATCCGGGAATTAAACGTCTCCCGCGCGTGCATGGCCTTTCCCGCCTCGATCCCGCTTTGCGCCACCAACACCTCCCATCCCGCCGGAAACGGACAATAGTCCACTGTCAACGGTTTGAATCCCGTGTGGGAGATCTGGTTCCGTTTCCCCAAAATCAAAGCCGAATGATCCCCCGCGCCGCCTCGGGTTCCCACATACCATTCGGCTTCCCCGCACCATTCCACGGCCATCCCATCGGATAACGGCAGATGGTTGATGTCACGCAGCGCCAGAACGGTTCCCACCACCAGCGCCGAGGATGAGGAAAGGCCGGACCGGGGAGGGATGTCACCCTCCACGGCTACGTTCATCCCCCGGAGTGGACGGCCGGGAAACCCATCTTGCAATTTCAACGCCCCCGCTTTGAGATAATTCCCCCAATGTCCCGGTTCAAGCACAACCGATTCGATGAATTTCAACCAGTGGCCCCGGTGGGAAGGAGGCAATTCGTCTTGGATCGAAAACTCCAGATCCGGATACTGGGGCGATAGATTCTTGGCGGCTATCCGGTCATCCGGCCGGGGAGCAAAACAGAACAAGGTTTCCCGGGCTACCGGCATGTAGTTGCACCATCCTCCCCGGTGGTCCACATGCACCCCCATCAGGTTGATCCGGCCGGGAACCCGAAGAAGGCCAACTTCCCGCGTTTCAGGAAATCTTTCGCGGAACGCTTTCAACAAGGCCCAAAAGCGCTTTCTTTGCCGTTCGATCAACACCGGGTGGGATCCATAACAGGACCGCAAAACGGCCGCGGTCTGACTTTGGCTGAAAGCGTCGGATAAATAATCGATCGGTTTGAAATCCATCATGGGGTGACCGGTTTGGTTTCTTCAGGGTCCATGCAATCCTTGGGTTATATACCTTAAATCTCCCGGCGCGCCTAGGCATTCATCCCGCACCCGGGCATAATACGTCCATCATTTCAATAAACTTGACGGCCGTTATCTGGATTTATTATAATTAGTAAGAGAAAGACCGCAGGTATCCTTCACAGGGGTGGGAAATTGGAGCAGGCCATGAACGGAAAAACCATATTCATTGGTTGGTTGGCGTTATTTTTGTTAACCATGCCTCTGCCGCTATTCGCGCAGGACGCCGCGTCCCCCGGCGCTTCTCTCCCCGCGGAACCGGCATCGAGCGCTCCCGGTGATGAACCGGCCCCTCCGGTTGAACCCCTCGTGGATCCTACCCTTCCTGCCGGCAGCGCGGATACCACGACAGAATCTTTGCCAGCTCCCATTTTCCAAACTGGGGAAGAGACCGCTACTGGCCCAAGGGGTGAAACGACCAGCTCCGGTGGGTTTGATTCCACCCTTGCGCAAGCCAATCAAGCCTTTATGGCCCTGATGAGCCGCCAGTTTCCCATGGCTTTGCAGGGCTTCAAAGCCGCCGCGTCCGCCAATAACGAATATCAAAAAATGGTTGATTTTTGCCAGAACATCATAGACCGGCTGCAGGATCTCTATAAAGAACAAATCGACATCTATGGAAAAATGATGGCGCCCGATTTCCGGACCGAAACGCTATCTAAGGAAGAAATCGACCGCATGCTGAATTTCCAGATGCGCCAGCTTCAGGCCGGTCAAACCCTGGGAGAATTGGGACTGATCGCCGATATCCCCGTCTCCGACCTCGGCCTCGATTTTGAAGGCGCCGACCAAACCTCCCTGGCGGAATACCTCGGCTGGATCCGCCCGCGCTCCGCCAACGAGCGTATCTGGCAACGCGCCCGGAAACGCGCTTTGGAACGCGCCTTGGTTTATGCCAAACAAGAAATCCGGGTCCAGCAGCGCCAGGACCAATTCCAACGCGTGGAGGAATACCGTCGGCGCCGCTTGGACCGGCAAGCAGGGGCCATGGGCCTTAGCACGGGCATGGGCGGCGGTTTCGGCGGCGGCTTTGGTGGGATGGGCGGCGGCTTCGGTGGTGGTTTCGGGGGTGGCTTTGGTGGCGGTTTCGGCGGCGGCTTCGGCGGCGGCTTCGGGGGGTATTAAAGAAAAACTAGAAAATTCCTTGCTCCATTTGC
>ERZ795060.2730-NODE-2730-length-17398-cov-4.814738_pt1 | contig 17398 bp, 14 predicted proteins | sample MGYA00375144_ERZ795060 | MGnify/ENA primary metagenome ERZ795060 (study PRJEB30189, sample SAMN05720157) | activated sludge metagenome | isolation source: anaerobic digester from wastewater treatment plant | place: Japan | collected 2015-05-15 ...
GACTATACCGGGAGATATTCAGACAGGAAGCCCCATCACATTCCTTATGTATGATGCAGCATGTGGCAATCAGTATGTGGCAGAGGTCAAAGATCCACAGACCGGCGTCTGGGTTGCATCGATACCCTTTAAACCAGGGGCAGATTTGGAGCTTGAGATCAGATCAAGTTCCATAATTCCTGCTGAGAAAAAACAGAATGATACACCCGTGATTACTGCGTCAGTTCCTGAAAAAGATCAGATGCAGGCTCAATAAATCTTTTTCACGTTTTCATTCAGGTTTTTTTAAAATTTCAGACTTCTTTAGTCATTTTTTTTGATTCATTTCATACGTTTCAAATAGAACCTGAACCAAAAACCCATATGGATATTCCATCAAGAACACGTCATAAAGGTTATATTTCAATTATTATTGCCATCTCCCTTGCAATATTCATGGCATCCCTGGATGGGACCATTGTGAATATTGCTCTTCCAACAATCTCTGAAGCATTTTCCCTCTCGTCTGCTTCTGTATCCTGGGTAGCAACCATATACCTGCTCGTTATGGCAGGTTGTGTCCTCATTTTTGGAAAAATTTCAGATTTGATCGGGTATAAAAAGATATTTTTAAGCGGGTTTATTATCTTCACGCTTGGTTCTTTTACCTGTGGATCCCTTCCGGATCTTACTGGTTCGTTTCTTACCCTTATTGGTTCGCGAGCGTTTCAGGGCATTGGTGGAGCCATGATTACCTCAATCGCTCCTGCCATGGTGACCGCATTCATCCCGACGGATATGAGGGGAAAGGCAATGGGCATCATTATGACCATGGCTGGTCTTGGGACTGCGATCGGTCCAACAATAGGAGGTTTTTTAACACAGTACCTCTCCTGGCACTGGATATTTTATATCAATATACCGGTTGGAATCATTGCGATCATTCTTGCTTCACAGGTCATTCCAGTTCAAAAGACCTGCGGTGGTCTGGAAAAATTTGATAAGACAGGTGCAGCCCTTATCTGTCTGGGTCTTGCTTTTTTGCTTTTTGGTTTTTCAGAAGGAATTACTCTTGGATGGACTTCTCCGATTATTCTCAGCTCTATTGGAATCGCAGGTATCCTTCTCCTCATGTTTGTACGGCATGAACTCAGGATACAAAATCCAATCCTTGAAATTCGTTTATTTCACGAAAAAACGTTTCTTCTCTTAAATATCATCCCCGTGCTCGTCTTTTTCAGTTTTTCAGGAATGAGTTATCTGCTACCCTTTTACCTTAGGTATGTCAGTGGATATTCCACATCACAAGCAGGACTTATCCTGACCGCTCTTTCCGTTGCGATGATGATGGCAGGAATAGTTGCAGGAATGCTTTTCAATCGGATAGGGGGAAGGATCCTTTCTATTATCGCAGCGGCTGTCCTGACAGGCGGATACTATCTCATTACTCATCTCCGGGTTGACACACCTATAGTTTTTATAACGATTAGTCTGCTCTGTATTGGATCAGGCCTTGGTCTCATCATCAGTCCGATTTTTAACATGATTATGACATCTGCCCCAAAAAAGTATCAGGGAATGCTATCTTCTCTCACAAGTCTGGAACGGTTTGCACCGATGACTATTGGCATTGCATTATACAATATAATCTTTGTTCAGGGTATGATGGCAATCGCAACGCATTATGATGTTACACAGAATGCACCTAAAAATATTCAGTTAAAGGTCCTGACCGCAGGGTTTGACCTGACTTTTTTCATATCCTTTATTATTGGTATTTTAATTCTTGTATGTACGATAATAGCACGATACAGGATACACCCGGATTATCTTGATTCAGAAATTGAGGAGACATCTACGGCTCTCCTATAACAGGGAAGGGAGATAAAGAGCAGAGGATTACAGTAAAAAATTATATGAGAAAAAAATTTAGGTAATTGGTATGGTATGTACCTGCTCTTTTGCTTTCGGTTCCTTTTTTGGGACTTTCAATTCTAAAATTCCGTCCTTCATTGAACCTTCAGCTTTGTCTGGATACACATCCTCCGGGAATCGCAGTTCGCGTTTCCATGTTGAGTAATACCGTTCACGGTGGAGGTAATTTGTATCTGATTTTTCGTTATATGTCTCTTTTTGTGCCTTTATGACAAGACGTCCATCATAAATCTGGACCTCAACATCATCTTTTGTCATCCCGGGAAGTTCAACCAGGACTTTGAAATGATCTCCTTCATCGATGAGATCAAGCGGAGCATAATGCTCCCGTCCAAGTTCTGTCATATCCCGTGGAAGATACTCGAATGGGAAATATGGTCTCATCAGATTGTCAAATGACCTTCTGAACTCCTCAAATATTGAGTCAAAGTCATCAATGAATCCTGTCCGAGCCCCCCTCATGACACGGGAAGATCCAGGTGTTGAGGGAGTAATTTCTGTTCCTTTTTCCTTTTTAAAGAGGCTCATACGTTATCCCTCCTATACAAACTTTAAGTTAGTCTTTCATCATATTTATATTTTTTGTCATTATGATCTTCCCTCAACAGATTTTTAAACTCCTGCAGGATCGATCCACGATTGAGCACCTCAACCTCCTCCTTTCTGATGGCTCCATATCGTAACAATAACAAAAGCGCAATGAAAAGAACAGAGACAGCGATAAGAGTAATGGGATTAATCTCCAGTATGCCATGAAGGATGATTTCCCTCATAATAGAGACAATTCCAACTTCTATCATGATATCAACCGCTATCCGATGTTCACGAATGTAGATGATAAGGAGCCGGTATATCTCCACGAGCACCAGAATATAAATCAGTTCAGATGCCACATACTGAAATTCGAATGGTCCGGCTAATGACAGGTACATGGAAGCGAGTGTTTTTACCATAAGAGCAAAAAGTAACCCGCATGTCCCGATGATGATGATGTCCTGAATATTTTCCAGCAACCGTCTGAAAAGATCATGAATATGATGATATGATCCTCCGGACATATCTGACACCTCACATGTTTTCCTATTTTATCCGTATGTACTACATATTTATCCTTTTGTAATGCGAACTTTACTTTGCATCGGACATCTCCTGACGATCGTGGATTCATTTGTCCGGATTACCTTTCAGGAGTTTATTTCAATGAATGCAGAAATTCAATCATTAACCAATCAGGCAAAAGAGTGCGCAGACCTCTTAATCCCTCTTCAGCATGAGATTCATCAGGTCATCGCCGGTCAGAAGAACATCCTTGAACGACTCATTATCGCGTTAATCGCCGATGGTCATGTACTTCTTGAGGGTGTCCCTGGTATTGCCAAGACATTGATGATAAAAACCCTGGCCCAATGTATCGACACCGGGTTTTGCCGGGTACAGTTTACTCCGGATCTCCTTCCTGCTGATATTACTGGAACAAAAATTTTCAATCAGCAGGATTGTACGTTCAAGACTGTAAAAGGACCGGTATTCACACAGTTCCTCCTCGCCGATGAGATCAACCGTGCACCCCCGAAGGTTCAGTCGGCACTCCTTGAGGCAATGCAGGAACGTCAGGTCACAATCCAGGGTGAAACGTATTCTCTCCCTGATCCGTTTTTTGTCCTGGCAACAGAGAATCCGATTGAGCATGAAGGAACCTACCCGCTTCCTGAAGCCCAGATGGACCGGTTTATGTTTAAAGTACTGATGGGATATCCCTCAAAAACTGAAGAACTTCTCATTCTGGATCGGTTCACCGAAGGAGTACATTATCAGCCAAAGCCGGTTATTACAACAAGTGATGTTCAAAAAATACAAAAGTTTGTTCCATCGATATATGCTGACCAGGAGATAAAGAAATACGTCACCTCACTCGTTGATGCGACCCGGAATCCGGCTGATTATCAGATCCCCATGGCATCATACATCAGGTACGGTGCATCTCCTCGTGCATCCATTTATCTGATGCTCGGAGCAAAAGCTCATGCATTGCTTCGGGGAAGAGGGTTTGTGCTTCCTGACGATGTAAAGGCCGTTGCACATGATGTTCTTCGTCACCGGATCATGCTTTCATATCTGGCCGAAGCTGAAGACGTGACCGTAGACTCAATCATTGATCAGATCATCAAAACGGTTCCTGTACCCTGATCATGGTGAACTATGCCGGATAATGAAAAATATTCGGATTTGATTCAGAAAGTCAGATTCATTGATATACTGACGCGGGCACGGGTAACCGGGCAGCAGGCCGGTGTTCACATCTCACTTTTTAAAGGCCAGGGTGTCGAATTTTCTGATATCAGGGAATATCTGCCAGGTGATGATATTCGTGCTATTGACTGGAAGATAACCGCCCGGTATGCAATCCCCTATATTAAGGAGTTTGTGGAAGAACGGGATCATACCATCTACCTCATTGCTGATATTTCCAGCTCCGGATCATTCGGTCATATGGTATCGAAATTCAGCACTCTCCTTTCCATTATCGCAATCATTGCATTATCTGCAGTGCATTACCATGACCGCGTCGGTCTTATTCTCGTCACTGATAAAGTAGAACTGTACATTCCTGCCAGATGTGGTAGAAATCATATTATTCATCTTATCCAGACCGTTATTACACATCCACCGCAGGATGGCGGATCGGATCTCCGCCCGGCTCTTTCCATGATAGCCCAACGAGTCAGAAGAATGTCCACCGTTATACTCATATCAGATTTTTTCACGCCGGATTGTTCAAAAGAACTCTCAATGGTAAAACGGCATCATGATCTTCTGGCAATACGCGTATCAGATTCCCGTGAGGAAGAGCTACCGGATGTGGGTCTCATAGAACTGGAGGATGCTGAGACTGGTGAACAGATACTTATTGACACATCTGATCCGGTTATCAGGGATGAATATCACAAAGCAACACTCCGTCATCACGAGGGGGTGTCTCTCATGATGAGAAAACACAGAATTCCTTTTGTCCAGATCCGGACTGGTGATGATTGTGTGCCAATTCTGAAGCATTTGATGAAGGCTCGCCCGGGAGGTGAGTTATGACCGGATTTTATCACCCGGAATGGCTGATAGCACTTGTCATTCTCCCTTGTTTGTATTATTACTATGATTATCAGACAAAACGAAAGAAACAGGAAGCAATAGTATTTTCTCACATCGGATTTTTAAAAAGTGCCCTTCATGGGAGCAAACAGTCTGCACGACCACGAACCCTTCTGATAATTTCTCTTGCGGCTCTTGGGTGCATTATTATCGGACTTGCAGATCCCCACATTCCCCTGGAACAGACAAAAGAAGGGGTGAGTGTGGTATTAGTTCTCGATGTATCAGGAAGTATGCAGGCTACTGATTATCAGCCGACAAGGCTTGAGTCTTCCAAACGTTCGGCGGAAATTCTCCTCAGGTCTCTTGATCCAAAAGATTATGCAGGTATTGTCACTTTTGAATCAGGAGCCACCAGCGCTGCTTATCTCTCTCCTGATAAAGATCGGGTTATCAGGAAACTGCATGCAATCGAGCCCAAAGAAGGAGCTACTGCCATTGGTGATGGTCTCGCTCTCGGTATTGATATGGCTGAATCCATACCAAATCGGAAAAAGGTAGTTATCCTCCTCTCTGACGGTGTCAATAATGCCGGTGTTATCCCCCCGGAGCAGGCCGCAGGATTTGCACGGGATAAGGGAATTCAGGTGTTTACCGTTGGTATGGGATCTGAAACTCCAGTAGTCCTTGGGTATGACTGGTTTGGAAATCCGCAGTATGCAACACTTGATGAGGCACAATTACAACAGATTGCAGAGGTTACAAATGGCCGGTATTATAAATCGGTGGATGATAGAACTCTTTCTGAGATCTATGCAAACCTGAATAAGGAGATTGTTCGTGAGAAAGAGGATACCAGTATTCGCGACGTGTTCTATATTGCAGCACTTGTTCTGTTATCAGGAGAGATTTTACTCCGATACGGACGGAGGAGGATTATTCAATGAAAATGAAGATACTTATGCTGATTCTAAGCGGATGGCTGCTTCTATCCGTGTTTCCTGTCATAGCAGATGAGATAACAATGTCATCCGCGCAACCGGAATATTATTTTCAGGTAGGTTCTGATGCGCAGGTACCGTTTACCATAGAGAGTACTTTTAAAAATACCCTGGTCGGAACACTCCAGTATAGTCTGACCAGGCATGAGAATAATGGTGGTTTTTCCCTTTCACAGACCAGTACCCAGTCACAGTCTTTCCCGGTAGGTCCAGGCAGATCCAATCATGCACTGACACTCACATCGGAGACCGAGACTGATTATGATCTCTCCCTTCTTCTTATGTATGAGAGTAACGGGAAGGATTATGCGGTAGTTCTCCCTCCTCTTTCGGTCCATTTTGTTCATGATACAAATATAACTGCACCACAGCAGAAGACGGTCCGCTCGACAACATCAGAAGCGACGAAAACACCTCCTTCCTCCCAGATGGATCCTTTTGAAGAGATGGAACAGCAGATGCAGCAGATGAGACAGGAACAGCAAAACCTGATGCAGAAATTTATGTCTCAGAGCCTGTCCGGAACTAACTCACGGCCGGCTTCTCCATCTCAAAACCCTTCACAGGCCTTGCAGAATAATCAGATGGCATCCTCAAGCTCTGCCCTTCAGCAGCAGATGATGCAGGAAAGTCAGCAGAATGAAGAAAATAAAAAGAAATTAGCCGAATCTCTTGAAAAAGATCCTCTTATCCGTGAGCAGGCCTCAGATATGAAAAGAGCTGGATATAACCAGACTTCAGGAAGAATAGTCCCCAAAGGGCCTGACAGTGGAGAAGTATCGATCAGTTTTGAAAATGAGAATGGGGAGAAGATTACCGTCACCGGTACAGCAGAAAAGAATCAAATCACCTCACTGACCGCAGAAAAGAGTGGTGAAATACCCGTTCCGCCGGCACTCAGTTCCAATGCTACCTGGAATGATTCAAAAGAACATCTCAGTTCCCATTCGATGACTCCGACATCCGGGAAGGTTATAAGGACTCCAAACGAGACGGTGGTTGAGCAGCAGTTCCAAAGCCCGGATGGAAGAAATGCATCATTATCAGCACGGATGGTAAACGGAACCGTACAAGAAGTAACCCTCAAGCAGGATGAGGAATTTCCGATATTCTGGTTGATAGGCATATTTTTATTCATTCTTCTAGTTATTCTCTGCGCCGGTGTTGCCTGGTGGTATTATTCCACACGTCCGGAGGTAAAAACCGAAGAAGCGATCCGGATTCCTACCCGGAATGTGAAAGAGGAGGTCAGGGAGATGCTTGAAACGGCTGAACGGACATATCATGCAGGAATGAAAAAAGAAGGATATGATATCCTTGGTCAGGCTATCCGGCTTCATATCTCTCATACCTTTGGAAATGGAGATGCCCTTACCAATGAAGAGATCATATCACACGCTCCAGGTTTGTCTCTTCCTGCTAATTCTGACGTGATCGATATATTACGCTCATGTTCACTTGTGGAATATGCAAAAGAAGAACCCCGGGATGAGCAGTTCTTCTCTTTCCTCTCCAAATCTCAGGAGATCATTGCCAGAGAATAATCTGGCCACTCCTGATCAAAGCATCCATATATTTTCAGAGTTCAGGAATAGTATGGGGATATTGCCCGGTGATGAGACCGTATGTCAGGTGTGTGGAAAACCTGCAATCGGTCTTGAAATTCTTGGATGCTGTAAAGTTGTGGTATGTGAAGATCATGCAAGTTCATTCCTTCGAAGTCTTACTTCCGGTGAGAGATTTGAATCAGGGGCCTGTTATTATGTCAGATATTGATAGACTGACTGTACGGATCCTGCTTGTATAAATGAGGTTATCTATGCAGGACGAGAAAAAAGATCTGATAGTACTGCTCCTGATAACCGCCGGAATATCGGTATGTGGATTTTTCCTTTTCTCCCTGGCACAATCCATATGGATCCCTGATCTTACCGTCGATTCATATGAAGCATTCTTTTCCTGGGATGGAACATTGCAGGAATCGTATACATATCATGTTCATGCCTCTGATCAGTTCCGCAGTTTAAATAGAAAATTTAATAGTCCGGTGTACAGGAATGAACACATTGGTTCATATATCCGTTTTCTCTCAATAAAATCTCCTCCGGGAACCATCGGATATATTAAAGAAGCTGATGGGACGGTGACCCTTACCGGTGAAGATGCAAATGTACGGGCTATCATAACCGAACGGGCAGGAAGAAACGAGGCTGGTGCGTTTCGACCAGGGTATTACCAGCCTGGAACGTACGAGGTATCATATTCATGGGATATTATACCCCCGGTAGAACGGGGCACTGATGGTGATCATGTAAACATCGATCTTGCAACAACACATATTCCATATTCATCGGTCAGAATTCAGATACCGGCAATAGGAGTATCTGCTCTGTATCCACATCCTGCTGACTTGTCGGTAACCAAATCCGGGGGTTCATATGTCCTGACCGGAACTGTGGCAGAAGATATTCCTCTCGGGTTTGAGGTTCTCATTGATCCATCGGTCACAGGTTCGTTGAACGGGCAGGTCAGAACTATATCAGGTTCTGTACGGGAAAAAACTGAAGCGGCAAATCCATGGTATCTTTCAATAGCAGGTCCTTTGTACCGGATAATATCACTTCTCTCAAATGTATTTCTCTTTTGCATTCCTATTCTTCTCCTTGTCATCTGGTACCGGTATGGTCGGGAAAAACCCTATGCAGTCCCAGACCATCTGAGTTTTGTTCCTGATTCAACACTCAAACCCTGGCTTGTCTCTCTTGTATTTTCCGGAGATCCTGGTAAGTTTCCAGAGGAAGGATTGCACGCAACATTAATGGATCTGCACCGCCGTGGTGTTATTTCAATCGAACAACCTTCTGATAAAACATTCTCAATCCGGGTATTACAGCATAAAACCCAAGATGCATATGAGGAACAGGTAATCAGGACATTATCTCTTCTTTCGGAGAATGGAGTAGTTACCAATGATACCTTTACCCGGATGGCATCCGATGCAAATGTACATGCATCGATGAGAAGCAAGCTTGTTGAGTATCAAAAATCATTTCGCGAGTTACCCTCAGGATTGGCAGATCAGATGACATCATCATATATCCGGGATGGTCATACCCATCTTATTCCCCTGCTCATCCTGGCAGTCGCGTTCTTTTTCATATCTCTTATCTTCATCCTAATCGGCCCTGGCGATCGTCTTATCCTGGTTCAGGCAGTGTATAATGCCTCACTTGGTATTCTTCAGATTATTATCGCTCTTGTATTTCCGATATCTCTCTTTGGCACCTGGAAAGGTGATTATTATCGCAACAGGCTTGAGTGGGAGTCCTTTAAAAGAATCCTTTCAGACTCGGTGATGATGCAGCGGTATTCCCCAGCAGATATATCAATCTGGGGAGACTGGATGGTCTTTGGAACAGCTCTCGGTGTTGGTGATACGGTCTCGAAAACTCTTCGCTCGTTACATATTCGTGTTCCGGATCTTCCTTCAGGGGGATGGTTTGCCCCTGCCCTCATACATACCGGTTTTTCACCTATACTTGCTTATTCTCCACCATCTTCAGGCTCTGGTGGATCCTTTGGTGGAGGAGGTTTTGGTGGTGGTGGCGGGTTTGGAGGCGGAGGCGCCGGAGGGTGGTAGGTAAGAAACACCTATCTGCCGGTGCAGCCAATAATATACGGAATTTTTGAGGAAATATTGTGCGAGAGGTTACCAGCAGTTTTACACCCAGGGAGATAGAAGCCTCTGTTCAGAAATTCTGGACACAGGAGAATATTTATGCCAGGGTACAGGAGCAGAACCGGGATGGAAAGACATGGTTTTTTGTGGATGGTCCGCCATATACCACCGGTCATATCCATCTTGGAACGGCCTGGAATAAGATCCTCAAAGACAGCATTCTTCGATATAAACGAATGCATGGACTACATGTCATCGACCGTGCCGGATATGATATGCACGGCCTGCCGATTGAAGTCAGGGTTGAACACGAACTTGGCTTTAAAAATAAGAAGGATATCGAGGCATATGGCATAGGGGCATTCATTGAACGCTGCAAGCAGTTTGCATTACATCATAAGGACATCATGTCAGAGCAGTTTCAGGCTCTTGGGGTATGGATGAACTTTGATGATCCCTATCAGACCATTATGCCTGAATATATCGAGGCAGCATGGTGGACCTTACAACAGGCAGACGAGAAAGGTTTGCTTGAACGTGGTCACCGGGTTGTCAACTGGTGTCCCCGATGTGAGACTGCTATCGCCGACTCAGAGGTTGAATACTGGGATGAACAGGATCCCTCAATCTTTGTAAAATTTCCGATACGGGGTCTGGATAATGAATATCTTGTCATCTGGACTACAACTCCGTGGACCCTTCCGGCCAATGTTGCTGTTGCAGTAGATAAGGATTTCACCTATGCACGGGTAGAAGCCGTGAAGGATAAAAAGGTGGAGATACTGTGGATTGCAAAGGACCTTGTTGAGCCGGTACTGAAAAGGGGAAAATACCAGGATTATTCCATACTGTCAGAAAAGACCGGTGAAGAACTTGCAGGAATTATTTATGATTCACCGCTTGCACATCTGATACCCCGTCAGAAAGAGATTGTTCATACGGTCGTAACCGCCGGGTTTGTTGAGATGGATAATACCGGTATGGTCCATATTGCACCAGGTCATGGATGGGATGACTACCTGCTGGGTGTTGAGAAAGGACTTGATGTGTTCTGTCCGGTTGATGGTGCAGGGTATTACACGGCTGATGGTGGATCATATGCCGGTCAGTTTGTCCGTGATGCAAATGAGAAGATCCTTGAGGATCTCGGAAGTCATCTCCTTGCACGGCAAAAGATTACCCACCGGTATGGACATTGCTGGCGTTGCAAGACTCCGATAATCTACCGGGCAACATCACAATGGTTCATTTCAGTTCCAAAGATAAAAGAGAAGATGCTCTCAGAGATAAAGGCTACATCCTGGTATCCTGACTGGGCTGGAAGTGCAAGGTTTTATGATTTTGTCTCTGATGCACGTGACTGGTGTATCTCACGGCAGCGATACTGGGGCATTCCGATTCCGGTCTGGCAGTGTTCATCATGCCAGGCCTACCGGGTCTTTGGAACGGTTGCTGAACTGAATGCAGCCGCAGGTAGTAATCTTTCTGATCCCCACCGGCCATATGTGGATGAAATAACAGTGCCGTGTTCCTGTGGAGGTACCATGAAACGGGTTGAGGATATCTTTGATGTCTGGTTTGACTCAGCGATGGCATCATGGGCAACACTCGGGTTTCCCCGGAATGATGCACTGTTTCATGAGATGTGGCCGGCTGACTTTATCACCGAAGGACAGGACCAGACCAGGGGATGGTTCTATTCCCAGCTTGGGGCATCAACCATCGCATTTAACCGTTCCCCGTATAAAAGCGTCCTGATGCACGGATTTGCCCTTGATGCAGAGGGGCGGAAGATGAGCAAGAGTCTTGGAAATGTGGTCACTCCTGAAGAAGTTGTTCAGAAGTTCGGGGTTGATGTACTCCGTCTTTATATCCTCTCATCAAACGCGCCCTGGGAAGATCTCAAGTTTAACTGGGACGGTGTTTCAACCGTAAACAGGACGATGAATATTTTATGGAATGTGTACCGTTTTCCGCTCCCGTATATGATTCTTGATGGATTTTCTCCTGCCCAGACAGCAGATGGGATGTATGATGAGGAGTATATCATCAGATCCTACCGGGAGATGCCAGAGATTGACCGCTGGATTATTTCACGGATGAATTCTGTTGCACGACACGTCTCTGCTGATATGAATGAGTACCAGCTCCACAGAGTTACCCGGCTTTTAATGAATTTCATACTTGAAGATCTCTCCCGGTGGTATGTACAGATTGTCAGGCCGAGAATGTGGCTTGAGGAGGACTCACCTGACAAACGATTTGCCTATGAGACGATCGCATACTGTCTCAGGACCCTTTGCCGGCTTCTTGCCCCCTTCACTCCACATATTACCGAGGCAATGTATGAAAATCTCAGACTGTCTGCAGATCCCATCTCTGTTCATATGCTTTCCTGGCCTGTAGGAGATGCCAGACTGATTGATGAAAAACTTGAACAGCGGATGGATGTTATCCGTTCTTTTGATGAGGCGGTGGCGAATGCACGACAGGCAGGAAAGAGAAAACTTCGCTGGCCGGTTCGTAATGTGGTTATTGTAACATCCAGTGAATCAGTTGCTGAGGCGTTTCAATCCATGGAAGAATTGGCAAAAGATCGCGCCAATACCAGGAACATTGAGGTCATTGTGGGAAGCTGGGACCGGATGCGATACAATGCCGAACCGGTGATGAAAAAGATTGGGCCAGCTTTTGGGAAGAAAGGGCCGGTTGTGAAAGGACTTATTGAGTCTGCCGACGGAACAGCCCTGAGGAAACAGCTGGAGGAGACTGGCTTGGTGACGCTGAGCGATGGTTCTGAAGAGTTTGTCCTGACCGCTGAACATATGACCTTCAGCCAGCATCTCCCGGATCAGGTTTTTGGTGCAGAGATGTCTGATGCATCGGTGTATGTGGACACTACCCTGACAGAAGATCTTGAGGCGGAAGGATACAGCCGTGAGATAATCCGGAGGCTTCAGGAGATGAGGAAACAGCTTGATTTGAATGTTGATGATAATATCGTGATCGATGCTGTCATCGGTGATGAACATCTGCGGGGTTTACTCTCAGATGTCTGGCAGGATCTCATTAAACAGGAGGTTCGGGGAAAAACGCTCAAGATTCATGCATCTGTTGATGACCGGGACGGATCAGCGTTATTCCAGCTGGATCGGGAATGGGATATCGAAGGAGTCACCGTCATGCTCGGGATATCGCTGGCCGGATGAAATCTATTTTTTTAAATCGAACCTGATTTAAGCATTATTTAAAACTGATAATCCGGAAAAAATAGTGATGATAATGTTGAAGTCATCATTATTAACGAATCATTTGTTCGATTAGGTCTTTCCCTTCCGGTTTCCCAAATAACGGTATATCCTTATCAATCGTCACAACTCTTCTTGTTGTTATCGTCTTTTCATCTTTCTTCGGATTATACCCTTCTTTCTCGATAACGATCCGATAGACCAGAATACCCCGTCGCTGCCAGGCCGGAGTCATGGCAAGGTTTACTCCCCGCTGAAAACACAATTCATGGAGTTCTGCTGCTTTCATCGCATGAAGCAGAGATGCTGCCTCCGCTGATGTATACCCTTCATCTTTAAGCAACTTCTGACTCCATCCATTCATATGGTTTCGCCAGGCTTCCTGCTGTCTCCAGGACAGGTACGGAAGAACATGATCCAAAGTGACCGGGATGATTCGTGCATCAAATGAGATAGGCTCTTTGAGTCCTAATGCTATGGTAAGGCAACTTGATGCAAATGAGGCAAGTACCGAATCAATCTTTTCAACCCGCCCAAGAAAGATATTTTCAGTAAAATAAAGACTAATTTCATCTGAGAAGGTGTATCCGAACAATGGTGCAAATCCTGCATCGGTAATTAATGCCCGGGTAACATGGGCCATTGCATCAGCAAACCGTTCATCAAACGGTTCGGAAAATTGTAATGTCCGTGTGACCTGATGAAAAGAGCGCCCATCAAGACGAACAATTATCGGAGAGAGGGTTCGCAGGTCAGCGTAGATCTCTCTCTCCTTCATGCGGTCCGAAATTAAAGTTCCCCTTCGTTTCTGAACATGTGGGGAATATGCCTGATCACAATAACATCAGATATACTTTTAACCAGACGGTATGGGATTTTTATTCCTTTATGGGTCTTTACTTCCATGACTTCAGGATTGAGTTTTCCAACCGCAAGTGCATCAATCCGTTTTGAATCAATATCCAGGATAATATCATCAACTTCTCCGATAAACATCCCATTTTCAGAGTATATTTTTAATCCGATCAGGTCAGTAATCTGATTCTTCATACTGCATTGACATTGCTACCGGATAGATAAAAAATGTTATCTTATAATCCTTCAATCTGCAGTATTTCTGCTTCATATATCTGGTATCAGTACGAATATATTCCCAACCTTTTGGTATGTAATTAAAAGTATACTTCGTCACGGAGTCTTGGCCGGTTCTGATAACAGGAACTATTCTGGTTCTCTATTTCTTTTTTTAGGCATTTCTGTTTGTGCAAAATAACATCTGTCAGGTACATGTTTTTTCATCGAGAATCTGGATAAGAGAGGAGACTTGATCCGGCACTCTGAAGGTACTCTGCTCTCTTAAGCATTTCGTCACCCTTCGATGGGATGAATATGTCAGGAAGCGCAGGCTGTGATCAGTACCACGCAACAATAATTGATAAAGACGGGGCGGTACCCATATCTGGACCCAAAGCCACTCTTATGTCCTGCCAGCCGGTGGTAATACTGGAAGAATCGCAGTTTTTGAAAAATCTGGACCATATTGTTTACTACAATAATTTTTCCGGTACGAATAATCTGACCGCTCCTCCTATTCCCTCCGAACCGGTGATGTACGAAGAAAGCATGCAAAAGAGCCGGTTGAATCAGGAGAAATCGTTGGTGGATATTCTGAAAGGAACGATTGGGTATGAGATCAGGAATGAACATGTGATTATGACAGATAATAACAGGAAGAGTATCACTGCATGAAAAAAGTACATTTCTGAGGACCCCATTCTCCATTTCATTTCTGTGAGTATCTTTCGATAGGTATACCGGGCATAAAAGCTATTGATATGATACAATGGATGGTGCATTTAAATTAGGACGGTTGTTTGGTATCCCGGTTCTGATCCATTTTACCTTTCTTCTGATTATCCCGCTCTTTGCATGGGTTATCGGTTCAGACATTCAGTTTACGGTTGAAATGGTCAGAGTTACATTCCACGTGCAGATTGATGACCAATATATCATATCCGGCTATATCCCCTATCTGCTTGGTGGCGTCATTGCAATCGGTCTTTTTATCGGGGTATTTATTCACGAACTTGCCCATTCACTCATTGCTCTTCGTTCAGGAATCCGGATTGACAGTATAACGCTTCTGTTTTTTGGAGGTGTTGCCGCCATAGAAGAGCAGGAACCAGAACCAAGAACTGAATTAATCATGGCACTTGCAGGACCCTTAACCAGTCTTGCCATCGGACTTATTTCTGCCGTACTTGTGTATGTGATTCCTCTGCTGGTACATTCGTCAGCACCTGCCGGTTTTCTGATGTACATATTCGGGTATCTTGCTATCCTGAACATCCTTCTCTTTGCCTTTAATCTCCTTCCTGCATTTCCTATGGATGGAGGTCGTGTCCTGCGGGCGTATCTGGCCACCCGGATGCCGCTTCATAAGGCGACAGCAATCGCATCCTCAATTGGAAAGGGATTTGCCATAATCTTTGGACTGGTCGGTCTGATCCTTTTTTCTCCGATTCTTATCCTGGTTGCTTTTTTTATTTACATTGGGGCCGGACAGGAGTCAACGGTGTCACGGTATAATTTCCTGCTTCGTGATGTAACCGTCGGGCAGATTATGTCGCGTCCTGTTATCGAGGTATCACCCCGGATGCCTCTTACCGATGTCCTCTCTCTGATGTATCAGACAAAACATCTTGGGTTTCCGGTAACTGACCGGGGCAGTCTGATGGGGATTATTACGCTTACGGATCTGGCCAGAACCCCGGTCCTTGACCGTGATGCCATGCAGGTTCGTGATGTCATGACGAAAGATGTCATCGTTCTTCCACCCCATGCACCAGTCATGGAAGCCCTCCGGATCATGACCAGATCTGATATCGGGAGAATTCCGGTTATGGATGGTGATAAAATCGTCGGGATTATAACCAAATCCGATATCTTTACCGTGATTGAACTTCGGGAAGTGTAAAATCAAGGATTCCTTTGGGAAGGGACAGTCCTGTTTTTTTCCAAAGATCTTCCTCTGTTTTGAACGGGCGTTTTGCAAGAATGGATACCGCTGCCTTTTTTGAAACTCCCGGAATCCAGTTGATGGCTTTGTTGGGCAGAGTATTGACAGGCACTGGATAGGGAAGTGCAGTCAGTGATCGCATGCCATGACCTACAACGATTCCGTCAAGTACGGTGCGGCTTTGCAGATGAAGAGGAATTCCGACAAGAATCGGGTATGAACCCATCTGCCGTCCAAACGAGATCTCTCCTTCTTCTTCAATGATTACCGAGCGAAGAATGGTATTTCGGGGAAAGACCTTCTGAAGCATCGGGAGATCAAAATGCCGTCGTGTCCATTCTTTAAATACATGAAAAGCCTTTTCAGGCACAGGAAGTGCATTATGTTCATATGCTTTTGTCCCCTCAAAGGGCATCAGCTGGCGGATATTTACCCTTCTGATCAGATATCCTTCAAATAGTATGGCCTGAAGAAACTGCCGGTTCAGATCATAGGTCTTGTTTGTTTCTCCTGCAAGACCAGCGATGAAATTCAGTCCAGGCAGAAGTTCGGGGATTCCATCTCTCCTTTCACTGCCTGCTGTATGAACGATTCGGATCGCTTCCATCACCATATCTGGTGTAGCCTTAAGGTTATTTTCTTCAATGACGACCGGGTCGGCTGTTTCCATACCAAAGGCAGCAATATCTCCGGCAGTATGGTGTCTGATGATGGCACAGAGTGCCTCAAATGCCTCATCTGGATGTCTGGCGATTGTTCCAGGATTTACATTGTCTATATGAAGGGTTTTCAGGAAGGGGGCTGAAGTTCTGATCTTGGAAAATAATTGTTCGATACGATCAGGCTGAGGAACGGGAAATTCCCCGCCTCCTGCCTGCCATGTCAGGATGTCCGGTTGTCTTCCGATTCGAAAGTGCATGGCTCCGGCACGTGCAAGAGCAGATACCTCTGCTTGTATACCGTCGAGCGAACGGTATTGTGGCTTTCCATATAGGGGTTCGGTGCAGAAGGAACACCCGCCGGATATCTCCCTGCTGCATCCCCGTGCGGTCTCTATCTCACACATCACATACGGAAAGCAGGGATGCTGTGTAATGATCCCGGCGCCTGTCACCGCCCAGGGATCTTCCCTTTCATAGGAGAATGAAGATTCGGGTTTATTTCCAGAGAACCAGCGGTCCAAAGCACCTGCCGGTGACCCATGAAGAAGTGTGTCAACATGGAAATCATCTTTTTTTCTTGCAGCCTGACCTCCGGCTTTCCCTGCTCCAAAGAGAATAGGGCCACCAACAAACGTATGCGGATCTCTCAGCGCTGATCCTATCTGTTCAATCTCCTGAATAGTAGCCGGTTTCCCTCCCAGATATTTTCCTGGAACAGTCATTCCGGCTATTATTACTACATAATCTGCCCTTTGAGCGTCCTGCAACAGTCCCGGATTCTTCCGAAT
>ERZ795060.2734-NODE-2734-length-17372-cov-4.272911_pt1 | contig 17372 bp, 18 predicted proteins | sample MGYA00375144_ERZ795060 | MGnify/ENA primary metagenome ERZ795060 (study PRJEB30189, sample SAMN05720157) | activated sludge metagenome | isolation source: anaerobic digester from wastewater treatment plant | place: Japan | collected 2015-05-15 ...
CCACCGGCGGTCGCGACAAGGAGTTTTCCGCCAGCTGCCTTCTTGATATCACCGATGTTGCCCCATGCATGAGCGGTGTGCTCAGCGTCAATAGCACGGTGCAGCTCGACCACATTGGGTTTGACCTTCAGGCTGGCGATAAGACCGACCGGGTCCTCGACATTGAGCATATCGATAACCGAGTAGATACCAGTCTTTCGTGCCTCAATAATGGCCTTCTCAATGGTGGATGTCGGTGCAAGCCCTGACATAACCACAGCATCAGCAGATGAGTCAGCTGCCATCCTGGCCTCAAGATTGCCGGTATCAAGAATCTTCATGTCAGCGACGATGAATGCATTTGGTTTTACTGCACGAATCTCACTGATCACCTGCAGACCAAACTTCTTAATGAGCGGCGTTCCGGCTTCGATGATCAGATGGTCATTCTCCGGCAGTGAGGAGAGCACAGATCGGAGTTTGCCCATGTCCACAATATCGAGGGCGACCTGAAGATATGGCGGATCCCACAGCCGGGGAACCTTAAAGCCCATAACTGCATGTGCTGCGCGGTCTTTTTCATGGATCAAAGTCTTTTCATCAGGGAACTCTTCAAATGCCCGTGAAATTGCAAGCTTTGTTGCCCCATAATTGTACCGGTAAATCCGGTTATAGTCCTTTGCCGACGGATGGAGGAACGCACTTGCCAGGATACAGATATCGTTTATATTTACATCACCAAAGAGCCCTTCCTCGACTGCATCAGCAACCGCTTTTGCAACCGCAGCCTGGACCGGCCCGAACATCTGATTGACCTGTCCCTCATGTTTGAGGGTAACCTTTGGAATGACGACCGTTGCCGGTTTGGTAAGCAGGTTCGGACGTACAACAGCCAGAAGAGGGGTGTGTCCGGCTGAGAGCTGGGAAAGGGCATTTGCAAATGCCATTCCGACCGGACCGTTCTTATCTCCGACGATCAGGTCAATATGGGCAAGTTCGGCACCTTCGCCGATCAGGGCTTCGCCTATCAGATACATGTGATAACCTTCCCCTATATTTCAGCGACCACACTATAAATGACCAGTGCAGCATGAGGGATCACCAGTCAGATTATTGAAAACAGGTGGGGTCGGTGAGATTTGAACTCACGATCGACGGGTCTCTCCGATATGCATCAGTGCTCCAACGGATCATCACCAGATCAGGAGACCCATTTGTCATCATCTGCACCGGAATGCAAAGACCGCTGGAGCCCGTCGCCATGCCGGACTAGGCCACGACCCCTGTGCTCATATAGGTAGTTCGAAAGCTGATTTAAAGATTATGATCGCCAGTCGCGAATGATAAATTCAGGGAGTTCCCACCTGAGAATAATGGATTCAAAGGCCACTCCCGAGATGAGTTATGCCTGTGGGACTGCCGATTTCCCATTGCTGGGACAGACCATCGGAGATATTCTGAATGAAATTGCAGAGAAATATCCTGATAATGAAGCGATTGTATCGCCTCACCAGAATATCAGGTTAACATACCGTCAGTTTCGGGAGGCTGTTGACCAGGTTGCCCGGGGTCTTATGGCCCTTGATGTCAACAAAGGGGATCGCGTGGGTATTTGGGCGATGAATTATGCCGAATGGATCATCGTCCAGTTTGCTACCGCAAAGATTGGCGCCATCATGGTTAACATCAATCCGGCATACCGGACCTTTGAACTTGAATATTGTCTGAAGCAGTCGGAGATAAAACTCCTCATCCTGCAGGGCCGGTTTAAAACCTCAGATTATGTTGGTATGTTTTATGAGACCTGTCCTGAAGCATATGAATCCCGGCCGGGGCGCATCCTGTCTGAGAAGTTTCCGTTTCTAAAAACCGTGGTATTCATGGGGCATATACCCTATAATGGCATGTACCAGTGGGATGATCTCCTTTCAAAGGCAGAGAGTATCAGCCAGGATGAACTGGTAGAGCGCGAGAAATCACTTGACTTTGATGATGCGATCAATATTCAGTACACCTCAGGGACCACAGGGTACCCAAAGGGCGTGGTACTGACCCATCACGGCGTCTTAAATAACGGGTACATCATCGGGAAAGGGATGGGTTTTACAGAGAAGGATCGGCTCTGTATTCCGGTTCCGTTTTATCACTGCTTTGGAATGGTCCTCTCAAATATGGCATGCGTATCCCATGGTGCAACGATGGTCATTCCCGGCCCTGCATTTGACCCTGGTGATGTACTCAGGACCATTGAAGCAGAACGGTGCACCGCCGTTCACGGGGTCCCGACCATGTTCATCGCTGAGCTCCGGCACCCGGATTTTGCCAAATACGACCTCCGCTCACTTCGTACTGGGATCATGGCAGGATCACCATGCCCTATTGAGACGATGAAAGAGGTTGCAACAAAGATGCACATGTCTGAAGTGGTCATTGTGTATGGTCAGACTGAGCTCTCCCCTGGCGTGACGATGACAACTACCCGCGATCCGCTTGAAAAACGGGTGACAACCGTCGGCCGTGTCTTCCCTCATACCGAGATCAAAATCATCGATCCGGAGACAAAGAAGATCATTCCCCGTGGCGAGATCGGGGAGATATGTGCGAGAGGGTACATGACCATGCGGTGTTACTATAACAACCCGACTGCCACCCGGCAGACAAAAGACGAACATGGCTGGGTTCATACCGGAGATCTTGGCTCGTTTGATCCGGATGGGTTTGTCCACATCGAAGGCCGGCTCAAAGACATGGTCATTCGGGGCGGAGAGAATATATACCCGCGTGAAATTGAGGAGTTTTTACATCAGCACCCCAAGATAGCCGATGTGTATGTGATCGGAGTTCCTGACGAGAAGTACGGTGAAGAACTGATGGCCTGGATTAAACTTGAGGAAGGGACAACACTGACCGAGGATGAGATCAGGGCATATGCGGACGGGAAGATTGCGAGGTATAAGATCCCTCGGTACTATGCCTTTGTTGACTCGTTCCCGATCACGGTATCAGGCAAGATTCAGAAGTTTAAGATGAGGGAGATGAGCATTGAGATGCTCGGCCTTCAGGAAGTTGCCAGGATTAAAACCGCCTGAACCGCTCAAGGTAACTCATACTCCTTTTACAACCACTTTTTATCCAGATAATACTGATATTCATACGGCCATTCGTCTTTATTAAACGAAACAAGCTGCTTCATCCGCTCAAGCATGGCTGCATGCCCTTCTTTCTGTTCCGGATATTCTGCTTTGGTACAAATTGCATCAGCAAGCGTGATACCAAGCTGATAGGCCTGGTCCACCCCCTTCTGAAACATCTCCGTACCGTCGGCAAGATTGACCCCGACCGCACCGACAACAGAAGCTCCCATAATGAAGAGTGACTGATTGAGGTACTCAGCGACCTCCTGTGCCCCGGATCCTCCGGCAGTGCTGACCGCTGCGGCGTATTTTCCAACAAGCCTCTGGCAATGCACCGTATCAGCCATCCGGTCAAGAAGGGTCTTCATCTTGGCGGTCACGTTGTTGATGTAATTCGGGCTGCTCAATACGATACCGTCTGATTCCAGAATGATGTCATAAATATCTGTGAACTCGTCCATCAGAACACATGATCCGGTCTTATAACAGGTATCACAGGCTTTGCAGTACTCAATCTCGTAATTATAGAGATCAATATGAATTGTTTCACATCCACCGTCAGAGGCACCGGTCAGGACGGTGGATAACAGGAGATCTGTGTTGCTCTTTTTTCTCGGGCTGCTGTTGATGCCGACAACCTGCATATTATTCTAAAATGCCGTACCTGAAGATAAATCAATGCATCATATCAGTCAGGCGGGTATTGTGGTTCAGGGTTGAAAACGAGCGGGGATATCGTGTCCCATGTTATCGTGTAACAAGGGTTATTCGCTGTCCCTTCCAACCATTATCCTATACACATCCACCCGGATGTTCGGGATACAATTATGTTCTGGGATGAGGCAGTTGAAACAATAAAACCGAAAGACCTCAGGGTTCTTCAGGAGAAGCGTCTTCGTGAAACGGTTTCCCGCTGTGCCAATGTCGGGTTTTATCAGAAAAAGTTCCAGGAGTTGGGTATTAGTCCGTCAGACATAAAAACCCTTGATGATCTGCACAAACTTCCGTTTACCCGCAAGACGGATCTTCGTGACGGGTATCCGTTTGGTTTTCTTGCAGTGCCCCTCAAAGATATCGTCCGGATTCATACCACGTCAGGAACGACCGGAAAGCCAACGGTTGTCGGGTACACGGCAGGAGATATCAATACCTGGGCAGACCTGATCGCACGAAACCTCACCATGGTCGGTCTGACCAGGGATGACATTTTTCAGAATATGGTCAATTACGGGATGTTCACCGGAGGACTTGGGTTTCATTATGGTGCCGAGAAGGCGGGTCTGACTGCTGTTCCAAGTGGGACGGGAAATACGAAACGGCAGATCGAGATGATCCATGACTTTGGGGTGACTGCAATTCACTGTACTCCAAGTTATGGCCTTCATCTGGCTGAAGCCGCTGCCGAGATGCATATGGACCTGCCCTCACTCAGGGTCGGTATCTTCGGGGCTGAGCCCTGGTCTGAAAAGACCAGGATTGAACTGGAAGAGAAACTAGGTGTTGAGGCGTTTGACAGTTATGGGATGAGTGAACTCTATGGCCCGGGTGTTGCCTTTGAATGCCCTGAACATAACGGTCTGCATATCTGGCATGACTCGTACCTGGTGGAGATCATTGATCCACAAACCGGGGAGAACCTGGGTCCGGGCGAACGGGGAGAACTGGTGGTCACACCCCTGACCAAGGAAGCAATGCCCCTGCTCCGGTATCGGACCGGCGATATCACGATGATCATGGAGGATGAGTGTCCCTGTGGCAGAGGACCAAAACTTGCACGCTTTACCGGGCGGAGTGATGATATGCTCGTCATTCGGGGTATCAATGTCTTCCCAAGCCAGATTGAGCATGTCCTCCTCTCCATCCCCGAGGTTGGCAATCACTACATGGTTTATGTTGACCGGGTAAACCATATGGATGAGATGACTATTGAAGTAGAAGTTTCCCGGGAGAACTTTCATGGAGAACTGGCAGATCTCAAAAAAGTCCAGAATAAGGTTATAAAATCACTCCGGGATGTTCTTGAACTCCGGACAACGGTTCATCTGGTAGAACCAGGGACCCTGCCCAGATTTGAAGGAAAGGCAAAACGCGTGATTGACAGACGGGGTGCAGACTGATGCGGTGCTGGGATCCACGAATCGAAGAGATGCCTGTTGCTGATCTGAAAAAGATGCAGTTTAAACTTCTAAAAACACTTGTTTACAGAGTATACAGTTTCTCTTCTTTTTATCACAAGCGCATGAAGGATGCCGGGGTCCATCCGGATGATATCACCTCCCTTGAGGATATTACCAAACTGCCTTTTATGCATAAGAAAGACCTGCGGGACACGTATCCTGACGGGATGATCATGAGTGAGCAGGAGGAACTGGTCAGATACCACGTATCATCCGGTACAACCGGAAAGCCAACGGTTGTTGGGTATACAAAGAATGATATCTATCACTGGACCGAATCCTTGGCCCGAGGGCTTACATCCGCCGGTATCGGACGGGGAGATGTAATGCAGGTCAGTTACGGGTATGGTCTGTTTACCGGCGGTCTGGGACTGCATTATGGGGCGGAAAGGATTGGAGCAACAGTCCTTCCGACATCGGTCGGGAATACCGAGCGGCAGATCGAGCTGATGCAGGATCTTCGCGTGACGGCGATCGCATGCACACCGTCGTATCTTCTTCATATGGGTGAGGTTGCGGAGAAGATGGGGGTGTCCATACGAGATGATACTCTGCTGAAAAAAGCAATTGTCGGGGCTGAACCCTGGAGTGAGCAGATGCGGCTTCGTATTAAGGAGAGCCTGGGGGTTGATGCATATGATATCTACGGTACCAGTGAACTGTCCGGACCGCTCTTTTGTGAATGCGAGTATCAGAATGGATTTCATGTCTGGGCTGACCTAATATATCCTGAAATTCTGGATCCTGACTCACAAACACCACTACCACCCGGCGAGCGTGGTGAACTGGTGGTGACCATGCTTCAAAAGGAGGGTCTTCCGATTATCAGGTACCGGACCGGCGATATTACCGCACTCAGGGAGGAACCCTGTCCCTGTGGGAGGACTCATCCCCGGCTCGAACGATTATCCGGACGGGTGGATGACATGCTGATCATCCGTGGTATCAACGTCTTCCCAAGCCAGGTGGAGCATGCCCTTCTTGGCATACCAGAGGTTGCTGAGCATTTCATGATCGAAGTGGATCGGAAAGGGGCCCTTGACGAGATGCTCGTCAGAGTCGAACTGGCAAAAGAAGCCTTTTCTGATAAGATATCAGATCTCATGAAGATCAGGCGGCATGTTGAAAAGGTTCTGAAGAGTTCATTAAATGTACAGGTCTCTGTAGAATTGACCGAACCGGGTACCCTGCCCCGGTTTGAAGGCAAAGCAAAACGTGTGATTGACAAGAGGATGATATAAATGAGTTGTGAGCAGTATATGATCCGCCAGATCTCCCTTTTTTCTGAGAACAAACCAGGAAGACTGGCTGCAATGGCGAAGGCGTGTCAGGAAGAGAATGTAAATATTTTAGCCTTTTCAATCGCGGAAGCAGAAGGGTTTGGTGTTATCAGAGCGCTCGTGGACAAACCGGATGTGGCATTTCGAAAACTCACGTCAATGGGATTTAATGTCGCATTCACGCATGTTATCGCGGTTGAGATGAAGGATGAACCAGGCGGTCTCTTTGAAATTGCTTCAAAGCTGAGTGAGGCCGGTATCAATATCGAGTACTCCTATGCCTTCTCCGGCAAGAACAAAGCAGTCTTGATCCTGCGGGTTGATCAGGTTGAAGAGGCGATTCGTCTGCTTCATGCACACAAGTTCACACTCATCGCTTCTGATTCAATTCAGTAAATTTCCATTCCTTTTTTTTCGGATCCCGATCCATACCTTTATGGACTTGTGCGAAGACTTCCCTTCAGTGAGGAGCATGTCAGCTGAAAAAAAGGTTCTGATTGTCATTGCCCCGGTACAGTTTCGTGATGAAGAACTCTCTGAACCGATAAAATATCTTGAAAAAGCCGGAATTGGGTACGATATCGTCTCGACGCGGACCGGTCTTGCGGTTGGAATGCTGGGTGGCAAGGTCCTTGTTGAAAAGACGGTTCAGGATATCGCAAGATCCGGAATTGCTCCCTATGCAGGTATTCTGGTTGTTGGTGGAGCCGGTTCACCTGAGCATCTCTGGAACAATCCCCCGCTGCAGACCCTCGTAAAAGAGTTTTTTGCGGCTGAGAAGGTCGTCGCAGCCATCTGTCTCTCATCCGTAGTTCTTGCCCATGCAGGAGTGCTGAAAGGAAAACAGGCTACGGTATGGAATGATGATGCTGCCATTGCACATCTCAGGCAGGGGGGAGCAACGTATAAACCGGAACCAATCGTTACAGACGGACGGGTCATTACGGCAAACGGTCCGCCTGCGGCTTCAGGATTTGGTGAAAAGGTTGCAAAAGCGATTCTGACAGTATAATCTTTTTTACCTATCAAACCGGCGGGTTATAAAAAGAAAGAAAAGAAAAGGGTATTGAGGGTTTAATCCCGGAATGCAATATGAACGGTTACCTTGTCTGCACCAAAGAATTCCCGGCAGAATTCTGCGGTGAGCTGGGGTGCGTATTCTTTGCATGAGAAGATATCAATGTAGGCAGCATTGGTTTCGTTTGCAAAGTGTGCACCGATGAGTGAGGTCTCAATCAGCTGGGTCATGGAATATCCTGCTACACGCTCACATGGACCGAAGTGGATGATCTGTGGCTCTCCAAACCGCTTCATCTTGATAAGGTCACAGAGCTGAATGACGAATTCCCTGATCTTTCCTGCATCTCTGATGGTTTCCGGGTTGCAGTTCTTCAGATCAACACTGGTATACAGACCCCAGGCGTTTCTGGATTTAAACTCCTCCATTATCTCCTGATCTGATTTTGCCGGTGCGGTTGCGATTCCTTCTCTTGTTGGAATGAGTGTGTCTATCATGGTGTAACTCCTTTTGACTCATTCACGTGTATCCCTGAGGATTTAAGGTTTACTCTGATCAAAACTGACCAAATTAAGAAAAACTGCATTTTGAGAGCTGAAAGTGATTTTAGGCAATTTAAAACCATTTTAATGAAAAAATATCGATTTATCCGTGAAATAAAAAATTACGGCCGATCCGGGTTTTTGATCTCTGCGTATAATCGAAATAAATCATTTATAATTCGTTTTAGGGCTTGCGCGGGAATAAAGACGTTTTTAATCATGAGGATCTCTATTAAAATGAAAATAATGAGTTATTTTTTGATTATAACTAAAATTATTGAAAATTTTGTGTACAGAAAAGAAGGATTCAGAGGTCAGATTTTATGCACTGATGTGAATGCACTCATGACAGGTGGCCGTGATCGTCCTTCCTGATATGATATTGATGAGGTGCCGCACTTGCTTGTATCACATCTGGGGCAGGTAATACGGATTTGGTGGAGGTGATCGTCCACCAGGAATACTTCTGTGCGTTAGGTTTTTCTGGAGAAGAAAAAGGGTAATAACAGCACTACAGCAATAATGAGCCAGAACTGCGCAAATAAAAAGAGCAGATGTTCCTGCCCCTCATCATAGAATCTGAGCTCAACCGATCGAACCTGGTTCCACGAGATATTTGTGGAATCATTGCCTTTTTCAAGTTTTGCTCCTGATGGCTGAAGCGAGGTGAGAAGGGGGTTGGTTACCATGAAGGGGTGGGGAAGAAAGACGGTAACATTGGCAGGTTCGGTAAAAAGAAGCTGCATGGTGTTTGACTTCACCACTGATTCATAGGAGATGGTATAGTTCCCCTTCGGGAATGTGAGGACACCCCGATCCGGGTTCCTTGTCAGAATATCAGTCTCATTCCGGATCGTCAGGTTTGCTGCCTGGAGAGGGATCCGCTCACCAACCATGCCCGGCTCAATCAGCTCATACCGGTCGGTATTGTTGACAATCACCGTGGCATAGTATCGTTTCCCGTCCTGATCAACCGACGCCGAGAAGGAGATCCCGGCAGCCGGGAGGATCAGGAGGATCAGAGCTGCAATGCAGCAAGCAGCGATTCGAGTGTTGCGTCGCATTCGATTGGTGGAGCACATTGTCTAATTACTGTTTCAGGATCCTTAAGGAGATGTCCGGTGACCACGCATACGATCCGCTCATCACGGTCGATAACACCAGTCTCTACCAGCTTCTTCACGCCGGCAACCGAGGCTGCCGATGCCGGTTCGACTCCGATTCCCTCTTTCCGGGCAAGGTCCCGCTGCATGCCAAGAATCTCTTCATCAGTGACATAATCCGCAGTTCCTTTACTCATCCGGATCGCATGGAGAACCTTCTCTGCATTGACCGGAGCGCCGATGCGGATAGCAGTCGCGATCGTCTCGGGGGATGGTTCCGGAATGACTTCAGGCAGGTTCTGCCTGATCGCCCGCACAACCGGCTGGGATCCCTCGGCCTGAATACCGGTCATCATCGGCATCTGGTCAATAAATCCAAGCTCTGAAAGTTCCAGGAGCCCCTTGTATACCGCAGAGATATTTCCGGCATTGCCGACGGGGAGCACCATGCGATCCGGAACCTCACCGTTCAGCTGGTCAATGGCTTCAAACCCGATGGTCTTCTGCCCCTCAAGCCGGTAGGGATTGACAGAATTGAGCAGGTATATGCCCTTTGTCTCACACAGGTCGCGTACCATCTCAAGTGCACGGTCAAAATTACCATTGATGGAGATGACTTTTGCTCCATGCATAAGTGCCTGGGCCACCTTCCCAAGGGCCACCTTCCCGGACGGGAGCAGGACAATGACAGGGATTCCTGCCCGTGCCCCATACACAGCAAGTGAGGCAGAGGTATTTCCAGTACTTGCGCAGGCAACGGATTTCATCCCCAGCTGCAGAGCCATGGAGACACCAACCGTCATCCCCCGGTCCTTAAAGGAACCTGACGGGTTCATCCCTTCATGCTTTGCATAGAGTTCCTTCAGGCCGAGTTCCTCTCCAATACGTTTCAGGTGGTAGAGGGGCGTTCCCCCTTCCTGCAGGGTAACCGGCTCACCAGCGACGGGAAGCAGCTCACGATATCTCCAGACCGATATCGGGCGTGAGAGCCAGTCCTTCCTGGTGATATTGATATTGGCAAGGTCATACCTGACCTCAAGAAGGTGTCCGCAGGTACTGCAGGTGTATATCACGGCGTCGGATCGGTACGTCGCCCCGCACCCGATGCACACGAGATCAAACATAGGAGAAAAGTTTAGATCATATTCGTACTTCATACTGTGGGAGAAAACCAGACGGGGTAGAGAGAAGAAGGGAGGTTCAGGCAGCTCCTGAAAAGATCTCGCGGATCTGGTTCAGGCGCTGTTCCTGGAATTTCATGTTTGTTTCCATGCTTTTTATGGCGATATTGATATCATCTGAGAACTTCATGGAGGGATCGGAAAGATCATAGGTAGATGAGAGGAGCTTTAAGAGGCGTTTGGTGATCTCTGTGCTCTTTACCAGCCGGCCATATTCGTTGATGAGGGCATCATCAAATCCGCCTTCTTTTGCTTTGGTCATGTCCTCCGCAATCTGCCTGCGCCGGTTGATAACCCCTTCAATGGCGGAATAGAGTTCTGAGTGAGTGACCGGCTTTAAGATGTAATCCTCGATATACATGCCGTACTCCTGCGCCTCCTGGGGAGTCAGCTGTTTTGCTGTCAGCATCATTACCGGTATGTCCTTGGTTGCAAAGTTCTGCTTGATCGCAACCAATGTCTCCCATCCGTCCATAGGCTCCATCATAATATCAAGCAGGATCAGGTCAGGTGTTACGGTTTTTAACAGATCAATACCTTCGGGGCCACTGTTTGCCGAGTATACCGTGTATCCCCCTCGTTCCAGCATGGTTACAAAAATATCGACGATGAACGGGCTGTCATCGATCACCAGTATTGTTGACATCAGAACGTTCCTCCTACTTCTTCCGCTATCTCCCGGAGCATTCCGGTCATATGTTTCAGGTCCCAGGCAGGGTCTACAAGTGCTGCCAGCAGAATCTTCTCACCCGCCCCCATAATTATCAATATTCCGTCCGATGAGTGAATGGTAACCATATCAGGGGATTGGACCTTCACGATGACGGCTGCAGACTCTGCAGAGGCAAGGAGCGTTGCACACATCGCAGCAAACCATGCTTCGTTAAAGTCGCCGGCAGAGTACCGGCCAAGCATAATGCCGTCACGGGATACGAGTGCACATAATTTTACCCCTTCAATCAACCTGATACTCTCAATTATTCCTGCAATCTTCTCCTTAAGCATACCCGGCTCCCGCTACCTGCTGATAATACGGTATGGTCACCGATCTATATTATATAATGGTTTGTGGGTTCGTCTGGAAGGTGACCGTACAGAGTATCGGAACCGGTATTTCATGCGGGGAGAGATGTCAAATTATATGCTGGTTCCCATGGTGTGTGAAACTGGTGCAGAATGAATCGGGTACGAATGGGTAAGTACATATGGGACAGCTGAGAAAATAGTATGGAACGGGGCCATAGGGTAGCCTGGCATCCTAGGAGACTGGGGGTCTTCTGACTCGAGTTCGAATCTCGATGGCCCCATCACGTTTTTCGGGTAATGAAATGATACATGACCCACGGTGTTACGACTGTCTTCTTTCCAGAGTCAATCTGGAGATAGATCTTGTAGATTCTGATAAAAAGAAAAATACGGATATTATTGCGCACGCAGAAGAAATAATCCGGTTTTTGCATACGACACCCTGGACCCACCCGATGGTTGCATCAGCCCTGCACCGTGCCGTTTACCACCGGTTGAATTGTGATGATCCATTTTATGCGCTCAAGCAGGCATCCGAAGAGGTATCTCTGAAGACATTGCAGTCCGTGTCAGGACGCATGAGGAGTTTTCGTGATTTTGTCATTGCAAGTGTTATCGGTAACATGTTTGATTATGGGGTAAAAGATCATGAAGTCAGCAGCGATTTTGTCTCGTATTTTGACCAGGAGTTCGCAAAAGGGCTTGCTGTAGATGATACGGATCGAATCCTCCCCCTATGCAGTGATATCATTTATTTTACCGACAATTGTGGGGAGATAGTGTTTGATCAGGCACTCATCTCCTGGCTTGTTGCTCATGGCAGCAGGATTACACTGGTCGTTCGTGACCGGCCGATTCTTAACGACGCAACTATGGAGGATGCTCTTCGTCTGGGCCTTGAAAAGCAGGCCACCCGGGTATATACTACCGGTGCAGGCGTTGAACACGGAATCCGGTTTGATCTGATGTCAGATGAACTCCTGCTTGCGCTTGATCAGTGTTCCCTCATCATCTCAAAAGGGATGGCAAATTATGAAAGTCTGCGCGAAGAGCAGGGACTTCCGCCGGTTGCCTATCTCCTTGCAGCAAAATGCGATCCGATAGCAGAAGAGCTTGGTGTGAAGCGGGGGGATAAACTGGCACTCTTACGAAATGCCTGATCCTGACCCCATTCGAAATTCTTCATATACACATCTTTTTCTTTCGTCCTGACAAGTATACCATATGGTTTTTGAAGATTTCTCATATGGATGGATCATCATTCTCTTTGGTGCATTGTTCTTTGTCCTTGAGGTCTTCTCACCAGGGTTTTTCCTCCTGGTTCCCGGCACCGTGCTGCTTATTATCGGCGTACTGGTAATACTCGGCGTGGATATCTTTGCCTCGACCTATGGGATCGTTGTTGGTATCCTCATCGCCCTGGTTGCAGCCATCATTACCGTTTTCTTATACAGCCGGCTGACACCAGGGGATGAAAAACCCCTTACCATCAGCATGGATTCGCTCGTAGGCAAAACCGGCAGGGTATTACATGCAGCAGATGAAGAAACCCTGTCCGGGAAGGTATCTGTTGAAGGTCAGATATTTAGTGCAAAATCAAAGTCCGGCGTCATTCCGGAAGGGGCAAAAGTAAAGGTTATTGCCTCCCGGGGTGTGCATATTGTTGTAGAGGAGGAATAAATGGCAGTATTTGAAACTCTTATAACCCTGTTTCTCGTTATTATCATTCTGATCATCTTTGCCCGCGGTGTGGTCATCGTCCAGCCATATGAACAAGGCCTGCAGATCCGGCTTGGCAGATATATCGGAAGGATGAATCCAGGGTTTCGGTGGGTTATACCACTCATCACCCAGGTCGTCAAACTCGATCTGCGAACACTGGTGATGGATGTTCCAAGCCAGGAAGTCATTACCAAGGACAATTCCCCGACGAATGTGGATGCAATTGTATACATCAGGGTTGTCGATCCTGAAAAGGCGTTTTTTGAGGTCTCCAATTACCGGATGGCAACAGTTGCTCTTGCACAGACAAGTCTTCGTGGCATTATCGGTGACATGGAGCTTGATGAGGTGCTCTATAACCGTGAGAGTATCAATACCAAACTCCGGGACATTCTCGATCGGGAGACGGATCAGTGGGGAGTAAAGGTCGAACGGGTCGAGATTAAGGAAGTAGATCCGGTCGGGGCTGTCAAACAGGCCATGACTGAACAGACCGCTGCAGAACGGGAGCGAAGGGCCGCGATCCTTCGGGCAGATGGTGAGAAACGTTCTGCAATTTTAAAGGCGGAAGGTCTCAAAAAGAGTATGATTCTTGAAGCAGAAGGAGAACGGCAGAGTAAGATCCTAAAAGCGGAGGGAGAACGTTTATCACAGATTCTGCGTGCACAGGGAGAGTCGCAGGGTCTTCGGATACTCGCTCTCGGATCCAGATCTCTTGACAAGCGGGCAATCACCGTGCTCTCTTTAGATGCCCTGAAAACAATGGCAAACGGTCAGGCCACCAAGATCATCTTCCCGTTTGAGATATCAAGTCTTATCAAACAGGGAGCGAAGTATCTTGGAGCCACCGAAGCCATGGATGATAAGGAAGTCTATGAGATCCCGCTTGATGAGGGCCTTTTAGGTGATATTCCAACCGCTGAACGGATCAGTGAAGTGGTAAAATCCATAGAGGATGAGACCCGTGCTATCATGAATGAAGATGTGAGTTCGGACCAGGGAGCCGGACTTTCTGATATGGAAGAGAAAAAACTGATATCATGAATGAGGAGAATATCGTATATAACCAGGGTACTGCACAGCCAGACGGGACCTGCTGGGAGTGAACAATTGTGGGTACACGATTAAAAGTCCTGTATGTTGATGATGAGGCTCTCCTGAAGATGGCTTTTGTGGAGACTTTAAAACAGCAGGGGTTTGATGCCCGGGGTGCATTAAGCGGACAGGAAGCCATTGACATGGTATACGAGGATGTTCCTGATTTTATCATCCTTGATGTCATGATGAGACCGATGGACGGGTGGGAGACCCTTCTCCATATTAAAAAGCACGAAAAGGCAAAGACCGTCCCAATAATTATGCAGACCGGAAAAAGTCTGACCATTAAAGATGTCCTCCGGTATGGCGACCAGATTGATGATTATCTTATCAAACCGGTCAGACTTCCTGATCTTATCAAGGCTATTGACGGGGTCCGGGCCAGAAACGCTGAAATTGACCAGGAAAAAGAACGTGCCCTTGAAAATGGGGGTGATGCCGCTGATGTTGAGGAGTTTGGGGAACTGTTAAAACGTGTGCAGGTGGAGCAGCGCCTTATTGAGATTCTGGGCAGAATATATCCGATCCAACGGGACGGGACCATCGAGACGGATCTTGAGATTCCCGAGCTTCATGAATTCGTGCACCGGTATGAGGCTCATAAAGGACGGCTTAATGAACTTAAAAACAAGTTATTTTCTGGATCCTCATAACAGGCCAGATCTCACTTCATCTCTTTTATCCGTTTTTGTAGTGCATTTCTGACCGTTTCGAGGACTGAAATTCGTGCATAATATTTACTATTTGCAGGAATGACAGTCCAGGGGGCCTGAGCGGTTGTCGTCCGTCGGATCATGGCATTGACCGCATTCTCATACTGATCCCATTTTTCACGGTTTCTCCAGTCTTCTTCAGTAATCTTCCAGTTTTTCTCAGGATTATTCTGACGATCATGAAACCGGCGGAGTTGTTCATCCTTGGAGATATGAAGCCAGAATTTGATGAGGATGGTTCCTTCCCTAGTCAGTTCATCCTCCATCACATTGATCTCATGATATGCCCGCTGCCATTCTGACTCTGAACAAAACCCTTCAACCCGCTCCACGAGCACCCGACCGTACCAGCTTCGGTCAAAGATGGTGATATATCCCTTCCGCGGAAACCGGGTATAAAATCTCCACAGGTAATGATGCATCTTCTCCCAGTCATTGGGTGGTCCGATCGGCTCGACCACATACCCACGGGGATTAAAGGACTCTGCAAGCCTGATGATGCATCCTCCTTTTCCTGCTGCATCCCATCCCTCAAACACGATCACGACCGGAATATTTCGTTTATATATCTCAACCTGAAGATTGCGGAGTTCCTCTTGAAGACTCTGGAGAATCGGCTTATATTCAGGGCGTGTGTAACTCTTCGTCAGATCAGTTTTTTTCAGAATTGATGACTCTTCAGGTTCTGATATAGTCTTGATGAGATATGTCTGTGTCTGTTCTTTTTTACCCCCTTCTTTTTCAATCAGCCAGCACTCTACCGCTGAGTTAAATGTCTGTAAAATCCGTACATAACCGTATTTCATCGATTCAGCTTCAATGATGGTCCAGGGTGATGCAGGCATATCTGTCTTTATCAGCATCCGGTCAATCATATGAAAATCCCGGTTGACCATGTAGATTCCCTCTTTTCGGTGAAGATACCTGGCCTGCATGGTAAAGGGGCTGTCTTTGATGACATTCAGACGCCGTTTCTGCTCATCCCTGCTGATATGGAGGAAGAATTTTAAAATCAGGTTTCCGTCACTGATGATCTGTGATTCAAAATTATTGATGTCCTCAATGCAGGAGGCAGGGATCTCATCCATCGCGTCAGCGGTGTACCGCTCGACGATGGTTGCGGTATACCAGCTCCGGTCAAAGATGGCTGTCTGGCCATAGGAGGGGAGTCGTGACCAGAACCGCCAGAATAGCCCATGATCACGTTCGATGTCATTCGGCTCCGCAATCGGGTGAATGCGTGTTCCTCGTGGGTCCAGAACCGGTTGAAGGAGATTGATAATCCGGGTAATACCTGACCCTCTCCACCCCTCCATCACGATGATGACTGACTTTCCCCGTTTTCTGACCTCTCTTTGCAGTTCTGCGGTTCGTGCCTCGAGTGGTTCAACGATTGCTGAATATTGTCCCTTTGGAATCCTTCCTGTCAGGTCAAAGGCTTCAAGCATGATAGTTCTGATTAGTGAATCCGGGTTTAATACAGTATCTCAAAACTATGCGGTCAGTTCACCATCATCCCTTATGCATGAGCATGACTGAAATACTGAGAAATGTCATATTCCTTTATCAGTCGCACACTCTCTTCCCTGAAAATTGAGCAAGGGCTTCTTATGCAATGGAGTGAGCAGGATCTTGCCGAAATTATCCGGGACGTGGGTTTTTCATGTATACGCTGCGGCAGATGCTGCACGACTGATTTCAATGGCCATGTTTTTTTACTCGATGCTGATGCACGGCGGGTGATGGAACTGGATTCCTCCCTCCTCATCCCCGCACCCGGCTTTGAGCTTGCTGATGAAGAGGGAATGCTCTATGTGTCCGGATATGCTCTCCGGGTATTGGATGATGGTTCCTGCATCTTTCTCTCTGATGGCCGGTGCAGGATATATGACGAGCGGTTTTCGATATGCCGGATTTACCCATACATGTTGCACCGGGAGCCGGACCGGAGAAAAAAACTGGAATTCAGGCAGATTAGCGGTCTGAACGAACACGGGGAGTATCATAATCACATTTCAGAGGAAGAATCTCTCGCTTTTGCCAGGGAGACGATCGCTTACGAGCAGGCATGGCTTTCACAGATGATTGACTTTTATGCGGCAGCAGAGGAGATTTTTACCAGGAAAAATACCCGGCATATCCGGGCGGTATATGATCGCCGGATACAGGAGTTTCGAACAGGTACCCCGGTATGTGTTCAGGTATGGTACCAGGGTTCGTTTGTACCGGCTATCGTGCGCCGTGAGGAGTATCAGGGATTTGGGTGGCCATAACAGGATAAGCAGAAGAGCTGACCAGATAACTTTCTTATAGGTCAATGTATAATTTCATACATAGATGACTCAACATGTTCATCACTTACGACGGGGGGCATGCCCTGGTTTCCCTCGTATCTGGCG
>ERZ795060.2740-NODE-2740-length-17345-cov-4.945518_pt1 | contig 17345 bp, 13 predicted proteins | sample MGYA00375144_ERZ795060 | MGnify/ENA primary metagenome ERZ795060 (study PRJEB30189, sample SAMN05720157) | activated sludge metagenome | isolation source: anaerobic digester from wastewater treatment plant | place: Japan | collected 2015-05-15 ...
AAGATCAGATTCGGGTTCACGATCTGCGGGTTGGCATTGATGATGGCCTGCAAGCTGACCCCGGTGCTCTGGGCGATGCTGGTCAGGGTTTCTCCTGCCGAGACGTAAATCTGGATCGTCCCTGCTGGCGGCGCCGGCGGCGCGGGAGGAAATACGGGCAGGTTAATGACCTGGTTGACAGAGATAATATTTGGATTCACAATTTGCGGGTTGGCGGCAATCAGTTTGTTTAAACCGACCCCAAATTGTTGAGCAATGGAAAAGAGTGAGTCTCCGGGCCGGACCAGGTACTGGGCCGGGGTAAAACCGGGATCAGGCCCCACCGGGGGAGCCGCCGGGATATTTACGATCTGCCCGGGGAAGATCTGATTAGGGTTGACTATGCCGGGATTGACCGCGAGAATTTGCGCCACCGTAATCCCAAAAACCTGGGCAAAGAAGCTCAGTGTATCTCCAGGCCTGACCACAATCCTGAGCTGCCCTAAGCCAACGGAAAGCAGGGGGACGTTAATGATCTGTCCCACAAAGATCAGATTCGGGTTTACGATCTGCGGGTTGGCATTGATGATGGCCTGCAAGCTGACTCCAGTGCGCTGGGCGATACTGGTCAGGGTTTCTCCTGCTGAAACGTAAATCTGAATCGTGCCGGCAGGAGGTACCGGCGGCGCGGGAGGAGATACGGGCAGGTTGATGACCTGGTTGACAGAGATAATATCAGGGTTCACGATTTGCGGGTTGACTGCAATGAGATTGTTTAAGCCGACCCCGAATTGTTGGGCAATGGTAAAGAGTGTGTCTCCGGGACGGACCAGGTACTGGGCCGCGGCCAGGCCGGGATCAGGGCCTACAGGTGAGGCTGCCGGGATGGTGACGATCTGTCCGGGGAAGATCAGATTGGGATTGACGATGCCGGGGTTGACCGCGAGAATCTGCGCCACCGTAACCCCAAAGACCTGGGCATAGAGGCTCAGAGTATCTCCAGGTCGGACTACAATGTTCACTCTGGGCATGGGCCTAACCAGATCAAGGGTCATGGCTACTATTTGCAATATACTGGTTACCTGTTTCTTGATCTCTTCAAGTCCAAATTTGGGGTTGCTTATATTTTCTTCAATCTTTTTGACTTCTGATTTAATCTCGTGTAAACCGCCTTAAGGCTCGCGAAGCAAGTCAAGATTAGTTTCAGTTGTGTTTTGTTCGGGCATTCATGCTGCACCTCCTTTGGATTATTACCGTTATAGTATATTCTGTGGAGGTAATAGTGGTCATAAAGTAAGGAATAAATTATTGAACAGAAGAAATAAAAAGTATATATACAAAAAAGAACCCCGTGGAGCGAGGTTCCTTTTTGTAGATTATGTTAAATGAGCGCCCTTTTTCGTAGCTTCTTTTATTTTTTTATTACCTTTTTACATTCAGAACTAATAATACATTCGTTACAATTCGGATTGCTCGGTCTGCACCATGTTCGCCCAATTTCCCAGCATGAAAGATCTATAATCCCAGGAAAATCAGGATTCAACTCTCTTGCCTTATAGATGATTGAATCCAAATCAGCGTCGGGGCTTACCAAACCTGTCCGTCGCATTACTCTTAATATATGTACATCCGGGGAGATGTCAATTGAATAATAATCCGAAAATGATATCTTAAATTGCCTGGCAAGAATATTGGCAGCCATAGTAGCAATTTTCTTCCCGCTTCCTTTAAACTGCAGAAATTCATAAACTACTTTAGCACTGCTAGGATTGTTGCTCCATATTCGTGAAGCATCTCCATTATATTTTACTTTAATATCATGAACAGCGGCATAAAAAACCTCCGCCATTGTGTCGTTAAATCTATGCAAGGCATTTCTGCTAAAAATATTTTTGTACTCTTCAAGTGATACGCCGACTAAATCATCCACCTTAAAGCTCCCTATAATCTCCTTTATTCTAAAAGGAATCGACCATGCCCGCTCTGCCTTAATCTGCCGATCCATCAAGCATGCCAAAACATAAGCATGGGGTGTGTTATCAATATCGTTGAGAAATTCATCTTGTTCTATGTCATTTACAAAAGGAATCAGATGTCTCTTAGATTCACTAAAGCGCGCTTTTCCTATTGTTACAAGTAAATGCTCCGACATATTATCACCTTAGCTTTTTTTCTTATGTTTAACGCTAAAACTTCTCATCGATTAGGTTTTTGATTTTCAAAGAGTATTCGTAATATTGCATTAACCGCTCGAAATTTCCTTTTCAAGCGTATAGTGTAAAGCCACAAATTTTTACATTAAGTAGTGTCTGGTGTAATATGGTGTAAGTTCAGTGGCAAGACTTATACAATAAGGCCCGTTGTATTAATCCATAACATACCCCAGGCCACAGCAGCGCCCTTTGTAATAGAAAAAATCGAGTGACTCAAGTGGCATTAACGATTCTTGCCTACCGGGTTTGGCGATAAGTCAAGATAGCCTAATCAAACCGTCTCTGTTCCGCATCACGTTTGCCTTCCGAAAATAACTTATAAAGAGCAATATAGTTGAGGGCTTAAAAGTGAAAATACGGGCACTTTTCATTACACGCTCTTCTCACTTTGGGCGAGGGGGCCGCTGCCGTTAGCTGCCGCCAGGTCCTGCCGCCGTCTTTTCTCGATTAAATCATTTAATATTTTTTCATGTTCCTGCTCGGTGAGGCAGTAGCGCCACGTGGGGATAACCGCCAGCACAGAGCCCAGGGCCGGCAAGACGGTGATAATGACAAACAGAGCGGTCATCACTTCGGGAAACTGCAGGCGGGCAATCCCCCCGGCGGCAACGTAGTTTTGCATGGCCTCGGGATTGTAATTGACAAAGCTCAGCACCATCAGCGCCCCGTAATAGGCCACGGCGTTCTGGAGCTTGGCCAGGAAGGTTTGCCCCGCAAAACACAGCCCGTCGGCTTTTTCTCCGGTTTTCCATTCAAGATAATCGACCGAATCAGCGATCATGGATGAATGCAGCACTGCGGGAAAGCCCTGCAGCGCACCGGCCAAAAAAATTAATATGGCCACAAGTGGTATGGAATCCAGCTTAAGCAAGAATAATACAAAGAGGGTCATAAAAGGGATGACACTAAGTAAATGGGACCAGTTGTATAAATCTTTCTTGGAATAAGTTTTTAAAAAGGCGGGAGTCAGGTACATCGCCGCCAGATTGCCGATAAAATAACCGCCTCCGACAACAACGTAATAAAACATGGTATTGGCTTCATTACCATTGGCGTAATACCACAAAATAAGGTAGCCGGAACAACTGGCCAACATCGCTTTGGTGCTGCCCAAAACACCGGAGCCCAATACCTGAAGGAAAGGTTTATTTCGGGCCAACAGCCTAAAATTTTTTAAGACATTGCTTTCTTTATAAGTTGGCTTTATTTTTTCTCTTACCGTAAAACCTACTAGCTGAAACAGAACGCATCCGATTACCGCATAAATCAGGGTGGCCATGAAATAACCGTACGCGCCTGTTGTGGGAAAGATAAAAGTGGCCCCGGTATTTTTAAACAGGCCGACTACCGTGACATATAATAAGTACGTTACCGCGCCGCCTATAGCTCCGGCTATCCGGGCCAGGGACAGCAGCTTGGTTCGATCTTTCTCGCTTTCAGTCATCAGTGCAGTAATGCCCCATAGCGGAATATCACCTACGGTGTAAAGCATGCCCCATAGAATATAAGTAGTATAAATAAAGACAACCGTTAAAACGGGCCTCTGGTTGTAATTGAAGGTGGCCGAAAAAGCTCCAATAGTGGAGAGCATGATTAATAACGGAACATAAATTAAATAAGGCCTGCATTTGCCCCATTTTGACCGGGTCCGATCAACGATAACGCCCATGATGAAATCGTTGAAAGCATCCCACAGCCTCGCGATCAGCATTAATACCGCCACAATTGAAGCAGGGACATAGAGGGCTTCTGTATAATATAAGCTCAGGCCTACACCGATAATGTTGAAAACAATATTCTGGCCGGCCATCCCCAGGAGATAATAATTCTTTTCTTTCGCGGTATATGTTTTTAATGTTTTTTCCACAACTTTCAACGATCCTTTCCCAAAATGTAAATTTAAATACATTTTCGACTCTTGTCTTCAAAAACCTTTCTTTAACCAAATATTTACCGGCCTGTAGCACCATGAGAGCAGGAAAGCCGGGGTGCGGAGCATGGGTTCTACTGTGGAAAAGGGGCTGCTCCTTTCGGAATAGCCCCTTTTTGACCATATCCAGTTTATGCGGTAGCCCCTTTCCCTGTCAGCTCTTTTTAGCCCAGGAGTCTTTGAGGCTGACGATGCGGTTAAAGATAATTTTACCTTCGCGGGCGTCCACGGGGTCATAGTAGAAATAGCCCTTGCGCAGAAACTGAAAGCGGCTGCCGGGTGCGGCCGCGGCCACGGCCGGTTCCACCGGGACATCAGTCAAGGTGATAAGGGAGTTTGGGTTGATGCTGTTGATAAAGTCGCCTTCATCGTCGTCCTCGGGGTTCTCTTTTAGAAACAGAGTGTCGTAAAGGCGTACTGTAATCCTGGCGGCATGTTGCACCGGGACCCAATGGATCACCCCTTTCACTTTTTTGCCGCTGGTATCCTGGCCGCTTTTAGTCTGGGGGTCGTAGGTGCAGTGCAGCTCTGTGATCTTTCCGGCGGCATCTTTGATTACTGTCTCGCAGCGGATAATATAGGCCCCTTTGAGCCGCACTTCCCGTCCGGGAGCCAGGCGGTAAAAATTCTTCGGCGGATCTTCCATGAAATCATCCCGCTCGATATAAATCTCCCGCCCGAAAGGAACTTTGCGCGTGCCGGCGCTTTCATCCCCCGGCATATTCTCCTGCTCCATCTGCTCGATTTTATCTTCCGGCCAGTTGGTGATCACCACTTTTAGCGGATCCAGTACCGCCATCATCCGGTAAGCCTTCTTTTCCAGGTCGTTGCGGATGCAGTGTTCAAACATGGCCAGGTCCACGGTGCTGTCGGCCCGGGCCACCCCGACCCGCTCCTGGAAATCGGCAATAGCCTCCGGAGTAACGCCTCGCCGCCGCAGGCCGGCGATGGTGGGCATACGGGGGTCATCCCAGCCGTTGACATAACCTTCTTCCACGAGGCGGCGCAGCTTGCGCTTGCTCATGACCGTATAGGTCATATTAAAGCGGGCAAACTCGGTCTGGCGGGAGCGGCACTTGATCACCTCCGGCATCAGTTCCAGGGCGTTTTCCACAACCCAGTCGTAAAGCGGGCGGTGGTCGCTGTATTCAATGGAGCAAAGGGAATGGGTAATCCCTTCCAGGGCGTCGGAAAAGGGATGATCAAAATCATACATGGGATAGATACACCATTTGTCGCCGGTGCGATGGTGGGTGGCGTGAATGATGCGGTAAAGCACCGGGTCACGCATGTTTAAATTACCCGAAGCCATGTCAATCTTGGCTCGCAGCACCCGGGAGCCGTCCGGGAATTCACCCTGGCGCATCCGCTTAAATAGATCAAGATTCTCCTCCACGGAGCGGTTGCGGTAGGGGCTTTCCTTTCCAGGTTCGGTAAGGGTGCCGCGGTATTCGCGAATTTGTTCCTGGCTCAAGTCGCAGACATAAGCCCTGCCGGCTTCAATGAGGCGCAGCGCAAACTCATATTTAAGCTCGAAGTAATCCGAGGTAAAAAAGAGGCGATCCTCCCAGTCCACACCCAGCCAGCGGATGTCCTCGATAATGGAATCGACGAATTCCTGTTCTTCCTTAATCGGGTTGGTATCGTCAAAGCGCAGGTTAAATTTGCCATTAAAAGTTTGGGCCAGGTTATAATTTAAGAGGATGGCCTTGGCATGGCCGATATGCAGATAGCCGTTCGGTTCAGGGGGAAAACGGGTATGGACCCGGCCGCCGTTTTTCCCCTCGGCTACATCCTTGCTGATGAGAGCATATAAAAAGTTCGATTGGTTTTCTGTTTCCCGGCTCATTGAGATCTCCCCCTTAGCTTCAACTCCACTATTTAACAGGTAATTATATATTTTACCCTATCAAGGGATAATTTAAAAGCCTGTCCGGCTTCAGCGCTCCGGAGGGCGCAGGCGCTCCTACCGGACCGGCATTCTTCTGTCCTGATGTCCCCTAAAGCTCCTCTATTTTTTTCGTCCGGAGCAGCTCTTTTCTCCGCTCCAGCATGGACTCGTAAGCGAAAGCAAATTTTTTATTTTGATAGACCCGGATAAACCGGTCCCGATATGCGGTTGAGTTAAAATAATCTTTCATGCACCGGGATAAGGGGAATACCTGTTCGGAGGGCTCATACTCCTGGGGTGCGCCGGTGGAGCGATCCAGGATTGTTTTAGTGATGAAGCCCCATGATAAATCAGCTAAAGAGAATTGTTTCAGATCTCTTAAAACAGCTTGCAAGATGGCCTCCTTAACCGGGTCAAAAAACTTAAACTTTCGCGCATACATCACTGCGCCGTGAAAATGATCCGGAACATCCATAAAACCGTCCGCCAGCAGGGTTTTGCCCACAAGATACATCAACTCCATCATGTAGCCGAGACAGCCCAGGCCGGGCCTGCTCTGGCCGGGAAGCTGCGGCCTGCCGTCATCAAAAGTTTTTCCCGGATGCTGCGCCGTAAACCACTCGATCATGACCATATCCAGGACAGCGGCATCTCCGGTGAAGAGGCGCCTGTCAGGCACATAACGCGATTGCGAAAGGCGAAGGTCAATCAACAAATTTTCCGGGTTAAGGGCGGCATGATAAATTTTAAGATGATAAATCTGGGCCTCGTCCCGGATTATATTTACTTTTAAGTCCCTGAAACCCAGCGAACCCAGATGTTTAGTCAGGCCGACTTGTGCCATCAGCGTGAGAATGTCATCCGTGGTAAAGCGGTTTAATAGCAGGGTATGGTCTTTCTTCCCCAGCGCCAGATAGCCGAAGCTCTGATCAAGTTCGCCCGCTGCATCGGATAACGAGCTGGATAACAAATTGTCCTCCGCCACTGGTTTAAAAAATTTCAGACCTGCTCGCTTACCCGGTATTTTTACGCCACTCCTTAACCGGAACATCTTATTTACACTTTCTTCTTAAGCGGCAGTTATTCCTCCCGGCAGAAGGCGCGGCGCGCCGATGGGGACAAGGGGAAAAACTGTTGCCGCCGGCCATGTGCTCTTCGTGGCCGCGCGGCCTTCTCCAGCAGTATTTTTTTACCCGATGCCATTATAACAATATTCGGCGCTAAAGGCCAATTTTTCCCCCAGGCCATGGCGCGGCCGGGCTGACCTGTCGCCTGGATCCGGTTTAGGCTTAAAATCACCCCCGGGGTGATTGTTTGGCCTGATCGAACCGTGCTACAATGGCTGCAGCGACTGGAGCCAAATATAAGAGGAGGAATTATTGGTGAAACTAGCAAAATGGTGCCTGGTATTGTTTGTGGTAGCGCTTCTGCTGGCCTTACCGGGATGCGGCGGAACAGAAGATGGAGATGATGTCTCCGCCGGAGACGAGGAGTCCGGGGAGGCGGAACCGGGGGAAGTGGAAGGGGAAGAAGAATCAGAAAGTGATGAAACAACCGCCCCGGCGAACGAGGTGAAGATCAGTGTGACCCCGCCGGAAGGCTGGGAAAAGGTGGAAGAAGATAGTGCCCTGGCGTCTTATAGCAAGCTCGGGGCTACATTCCGGGTAACCCGGGATATAGTACCCCAGGGGGTTGAGGGTTACGACGCCTACCTTGAATTTGTCCAGGGAAAATTTCAAGAAGTGTTCGACAGTATTGAAATCACCGGGACTGGAAATGCTACTATAGGCGGTTATGACGGCCGCAAGCTGACCTACACCTTGGAAATGATGGGCGTAGAGATGAAAGGAGAAATCTACTATATTATCAAGGATGGGTACGCTTATACCCTAGCTTGCGGAGCCATAGCCGATGAATTCCCCAACTTAGAAGCCGATTTTGCCCAATTCCTGCAGTCTTTCAAGTTTGAATAGGCACCGGGAGCAACTTCAGGCCGGGTAATAAACGGGTAATAAAGATGCAGCCAAGCGGAGGCCGGCCCCGTTCAGCGGGGACGGCCCCGTCATTTCAAGAGTGCTCCGCCTGGCAGACCGCTTTTATTTGCGCAGCAGAATAATGCGGTTGGTGTTGGTCCCTTTTTTGAGGTTGTCTATGCCCCAGCAGTTTGCGGTTTTCGTAAAAGCCTGGCTGTTGATAATAACCATTTCCGGGGTTAGCCCGGCGGCCAGGGCCGCGGGGACAACCAGGGTTTCCAGCAGGATTTGCCCCCTCCGCACTTCACCGACCTCAAAGGCGACATGCCCCCCGGGGACAAGGATCCGTTTCAACTCTTTAAATACGGCGGTCATTTTCTCCTGCCAGTCGGCCGGCTTTCTGAAATGCCACAGCTTAACCGTAGCGGGGTCAATGCCGTTGAACCAGCAGCGCAGCCAGTTGTCCTGCGCGTAAGCCACGATATCTAAAAAAGGCGGCGAGGTAACCACCAGGTTAACCGAGTTGCCGGCTATTTGCGGGGTCTCTTCCGCGGAAGCGGTGATCAGCTTAACCCGGTCAGATAACCCGTGCAGCAAAGAGCGCTCCCCGGGTTGCAGTTTACGCAGCAGCGAACGGCTTTTATGCAGAATAATCTCCCGCACATCCCGCCTCGGGGGAGCCTGGGAGCGCTTTTCATTGATTTTTCGCTGGGCCTCCACCGATACGGCCTGGTTGGGCGGCAAAGTGTATACTGAAAAAAAGCCCCGGGAATGGCCGGTAAGCCGGTTGGTGGCCACCATGCGGATCCAGGCGTCGATGTGATCCAGATTTCCGTCTTTCTCTTTTTGCAGGAGGTATGACCGCAGATTGGTAATGGCAAGCAACGTTTCCGGATGGTAAAAAGTAAGCAAATCTTCCCGTGTTTCCCGCGGCTTTTCCAGGTCAATTAACTGCAGCCGCTGCCGGATTTCCGCCGGTTCAGGGGGGTTAAGCCGCGGCGCGGTTAAAATTCTGCTGAGAGGGTTAATATCGCACCCCGCCGGCACCCGGTTCAGCAGGGCCGCTTCAATAACAGTGGTGCCCCGTCCCATGAAGGGATCGTAAACCACATCATTTTCCCCGGTCAGCCGGGTAATAAAGAAGCGGGGTAGCTGGGGTTTGAAGCAGGCCCGGTAGGAGATTTCATGCAGCGAGTGGGCCGCCCTCTGCCTGGCGGTCCAGAATTCGTTGACATAAACCGGAAGTTCAAAGCCCGGATCGGGAAATTTAAGGATTTCCGTAGTTTTACCGAACTCAGCAAATTGGGCCATGGCCGTGTGCAGTTGAGGGCCCGTCAGTATTCCGGCTCTTTGAGTATGTTCGGGGAACAGCCCCTGCTGCTTAAACTTCATGCCATCGCTCCCGGGACTTTGAAACTAAGAGAATATAATTATTCTAATGATGGCAGTCGCGCTTTAAAACAAAATCGGGTTTGCGGTCCATGAGATGGGTGGCGTAAATATTGCGAATGGTGCCGGTAATACCGCGCATTACCATGGAATGGGTTTCCGCCGTCTTCCCCCGGTAGCGTACTCCGTTTAACATATCCCCGTCCGTAATCCCGGTGGCGGCAAAAAGGATATCGTCACCCTTAACCAGGTCATCCAGCAGCAGCAGCTTGTGCGGGTCAGACAGCCCCATTTTATAAATTCGCTCCAGATCTTCATCGTCCTCCGGCATAAGGCGGGCCTGCATTTCGCCCCCAAGGCACTTCAGCGCGGCGGCAGCCAGAACCCCTTCCGGCGCACCTCCGCTGCCAAAAAGAATATCCACGCCGGAATTATCGATAGCGGTGGCAATGGCTGCCGCCACATCCCCGTCCGAGATCAGCTTGACCCGCGCGCCGGCCGCACGGATGGCGGCAATAATTTTAGCATGGCGCGGCCGGTCAAGAATAATGACGGTTAAATCCCGCACATCCCGCTCCAGGGCGCGGGCCACTGCTTCTAAATTTTCCTCCACCGGGGCGTCCAGGTTAATGCAGCCCCGGGCCCGGGGCCCCACCGCAATTTTATCCATGTAGATATCCGGAGCATGAAGCAGGCAACCCTGCGGCGCCACGGCCACCACCGATAAAGCGTTGGGCAGCCCTTTGGCCAACAGATTGGTCCCCTCCAGCGGATCCACGGCCACATCTACCCGGGGCCCCGATCCGGTGCCCACTTTTTCCCCGATGCAAAGCATGGGGGCCTCGTCCATTTCCCCTTCGCCGATCACAACAGTCCCGTTTATATTTACCGTATCAAAAACCGACCGCATGGCATCAACCGCCGCCTGATCGGCCGCTTCTTTATCTCCCCGCCCCATCAACCGGCCGGCAGCCAGGGCAGCCGCCTCGGTGACGCGCACAAATTCTAACGTCAGTTCTCTTTCCATGGATTCTCCCCCTTAAATCTAAGTCAGTTATTCTTCTATTTTCCGGCAGATGTCTTTCTACCGGGGGAAAACCTGCCACCACTCCGCTCAAAATAGAGCATATACAGGCTATAACATTACCCTATTTCGGGTACCATATTTTTCAACATATTCGGCGCCAGGCCGAATATATCCTGCCGCCATCAGAAGATTGCCGGAAACTGCTCCTCTTCAACCGGTTTTATGGCGGCCGGTTCCTCTACCGGTTCCCGGAGCCCGAATTCAATGGTAAGGATGGTGTAAGTATATCCGCCGGAGCTGTGGACCGTATCAAAGCGATCTATTGTATCAAAGCGATGATATGAGACATTACGGGTAAAGCGCCGCCCATAACTGTCCCAGTCAGTGCCTTCGCTGAAATAAATAATATAAGAGCCGTCCTTAATTCCCCCGGCATGGGCGGTGCTGCGGGCATGCACATAAAGCGCCAAAAGTGCGGTTTGCGGCTCTTCAGGCAGGGTCAACATGACCATCGCATCGGTGTGGCGATTGTTGATTACCGTAAGCCGGCCGAACCCCCCGGTTATTTTATTAACCAGGATGGCGCCGTTAACCGGGCGCTCAAGCTGGAACACCTCCAGGGTCTCGCTTAATCCGTTAACCTCAATGGTACAGGGCCCCGGTTGAGCCGGCTCCAGGAAAAATGTGATCTCTTCCGTGCTTTCCCCCTCCAGAACCAGACGCTTGGTCTGCTCGACCACGCCGTCTACAGCCAGCTCTACCTCATACGAGCCTTCAGCTTCACCGGCGTTGGTGACCCTGACCCGTGCCGTTGCCTCCTCTCCTAGATTGATCTGGCGCGGCTGCAGGCTTAAATGGCTGATCACAAATTTGGCCGGTTTAAGAATTCTCACCACCTGTTCAAAGTCGCGCGATACCTTTTGCATTTTCCCTAGCCCCAGGCTAATCCTGTAGCTTCCAGGCTCACTGATGCCCGCCATAGTTAACAGCACTTTTTTCTTGCCCCCGGCTGCAAGGCTTACCGAAGCCTCCCGGGATTTAACTCCTTCAACAAAAACAGCCAGTTCATACTGTCCCGGCGCACGGCCGTAATTATAAACAATAGTGCTGGCAGTAAAGGGATCCCCCGCCACCACCTCTTCCGGAACAGTGAACTGCTCCACCCTGAACCTGGCCCGGGGCAGAAGGGCTAAAATTATTACCGCCGTTAACACCAGCGAAGCAAAGATAAACCCGTAAAGCCGGGGCCGGGTGGCCGGCAGACCGAAAAAGATCCGCCCCCGGCCTCCGTTTTGAACTCCGGCCGGCGGTGCCGCCCCGGCCGGCCAGTTTAACGCCCGGCCTGTTTCCAGCACGATTAAAATAAAAATTATCCAGCCGGCGGCGGCAAGAGTTAGCGCCGCAGAAGGGACAACTGCCGCCGCCACAGGAACAAGAACCCAGACAAATCCGTAAGCCAGAAATAAGGTTTCCGGCAACTTTGGGATACCCGGTGCCTTTTTTTCCCGGTAGCGGTTAAAGAGGCGGCAAAAACCCGGCAGGGCTACGAAAACCCAGTAAAGATTGAACAGGGGGATAAGCAGGAAACCTGCTGCCTGAAGCGGTGTCACCCGGGCAGTCCCGGCCGGAAGGGCAGACCAGATCTGGTAGACAAAAAGCAGCTTTACCGCGATGGCGTAAAGTATAACACAGGCCGCCACCGCTGCCAGTTGGGCGGCCAGTGAGAAATTTTCCACGGCAACACGATTCCCGGTAAACAGCATCACCGCCACAAAAAGAAGGCTGGCGCCGCTGGAGACGCTAAAAAAAAGCGTATCGAACTGCCGGTCACTCAAAGAAAACACCCTTTAAAATTTTCTTACTACATCTATATCGGCGGAAGCCCGCCATGATGCATCCAGACCGGGCGATCAAAATAATAATAATTAAACCTTAGGCGATGTTTGCACTTTGAAATGCTGGGCGGCAGAGCTTCATTTCAACAAATTTTGGACTGTATAAAAATAGAGTAAACAAAAGGATTTTAGAATAAAACGGTAAATATGTGATCCATATACAAAAATTTGTCTGAAGGGATGAAAAGATTGTTGTGGAGAAAAAAATGTAGTGTTGTATTCGCCGTCTTGCTGCTTGGCCTGGTGCTCGCAGCGGCGGTACCGGCGGCAGGCGCAGACCCGGGGACGGTAATCCTTAAGGATAAAGCAACCGGCCTGGAAACATACTATGAAAATATCAGTGATGCGGATTACAACCAATGGTTTGCTTATCGATGAACAATTCTTGGCCTACTCACTGAAAAACAACCTCTTTATCGCCTTAAGCCATGACGGAGTAGAAGCAGCCCATGATAAACACCGGAAGGATACCGGGGGCAAAGGGACATTCGAGACCCTTGACGGGAAGGCAAAAATGCTTTTAGCCGCCCGTCCCTATGCTCCGGTCCTGATGACGGTCAATCCGGATACGGTCCGTTATTACGCCGATTCGGTTAAATACCTTTACCACCTTGGCTTTCGTTATATCATCTGCTCCTTAAATTATGCCGCGGCCTGGGAGGATAAGCATATGACGCTACTGGCCGGCCAGTATCAGCTTCTGGCCAATTTTTACTATCGCCTCACCATGGCCGAAGAAAAGTTCTACTTAAGCCCTTTCGAGGTAAAGATAAGCTCCCATATTAACAGGCAGAATTACTGCCACGAGCGGTGCGAATTGGGGAAAAAGCAGCTATCGGTGGCCCCTGACGGACTTTTGTATCCCTGCGTGCAATTCGTGGGTGATGAGGAATATTCCATCGGCAGCGTGAAAACAGGTGTTGACGAAGAGAAGCGTGAGAAACTGTACCGGCAAAATGAAAGGGAGAAGGACACCTGCCTTGACTGCGCTGTAAGGGCTCGCTGCAATCATTATTGCGGGTGCCTCAATAAGCAGGCCACAGGAAGTATCGATCGCGTTTCTCCAGTCCTGTGCGCTCATGAACGGATCATCCTGCCCATAGCAGATAAACTTGCCGACCGTTTATATAAAAAGCGCAGCGCCCTGTTTATCCAAAAACATTATAATGAATTCTACCCCATTGTCTCCATGGTGGAGGATATGAAGGGATAGGCAGAATCCTGGCCCGTTACCAATTATGATTGTCCAACAGAAACCGGGAAAAAGGGGCGCCCCCCTGGGGCAGCCCCTTTCCCTTTTCACGGCGCTGCTCGAAAATTAAACGTTGAAGCAGCAATAAACCTCATCATGCAATCATATGCTTAGATAGAATAACCGCAACGGTGGGCCGCCTGATCAGGCACAGCTATGGAAAATTTTGTTAGCGCCTGCTCAAGATCATTGCCAGGAGCTTGCGCGGCGTAAGTTTAAGCTAAAAAAGCGTTTGAGCCATTTAGGGATACATTATTACGATCAAGGTGGCGAATATGATGAAGAGAATTGTTTTGCTGGTGTTACTTTTCACCCTGGCCGTGGTGGGGCTCTATTACGCCAACGCCTACACCGGCGCCATAGTGGAAAATCCGGTCTCCCTCAATATCGCCAACCCCCACGGAATGCTCTCGCTGGTTCCGGTTAAAAACCTGGAAATTGAACAGGGTAGCAGTAAAAAAGCTCTTACCTTAACCAACAATATGGGCGTTTATATTAACTACAAATTGGAATGTTCCCATGAAGGCATATCTTTGGGTGAAGACGCTGTGGATGTTCTCCTGGCCCCGGGGGACAGTGACGATATTTGGCTTGAGGTTTCCGGTGACTGCACCCCGGGCCCGATTTCCCTGGAGCTAATTTTATCGGCCAGGTTTGACGGCGGCCGGGCTGAAATTAAAAAAACACTGCCGTTAACTGTCCTGGAGGTACCCCGGTTGGAGCAGGCCACCCTGGAAGCCGGCGGCGAAGGGGAAGCAGTTGAACAAAACGGTGAACCTGGAGAGGAAGACGGTGGCGGGAATGGGCCTCCGGCTGATCCGGTTGAAAATCCGCCGGCGGGCGGCACAGAAAACTTGACTGATCATAAAGAAAGTGAAGAAAACAACCCCCCGCAGGGCTCTGATGGTAAAGGCGATCGACATTCCGTCGATCAACAAGGTTCATGAACCTTTGATGATCAGCGCCTGCCCCCAGTACTGGCGCTCCCGGGGCACCATCTTTAACAATTGGAGTGAAGAAATTGCATGAAAAACTAAAAATAAAGGCCCTGCGCAAACTAATCCTGCCGGTTTTAGCGATCTTGTTCCTCTATTTCGGCTTTATGACTGTCTATACTTTTGCCTATCCCGCCACAACCCCCGCCGGCCGGAACACACTCTTGCAGCAGAAAATCGAGTATGACTATCAGGTTTATCCCAAAGAATCGATCCTCTATCCCGCGGAGACGGAATGGTTGCCATCCGGGAATGAAAGCTATTTCAGCGCCCTGACAAAAAAAATCACGGTGCAGGTGACCGGGGAAATCATTGCCGGCGAAGGCGGCACCGCTGAAGGAGACTTTCGGCTCAACTTGTGGCTTCGCTCGCCGGGGCGGTGGGAAAAAGAGCTCCCCTTTGAGCCGGATATCAGCAGCGCCCGAACAGAAAACAACACCCTCACCTATAACGCCAATTTTGATTTGCCCCTGCAGGAGGCTACAGCGCTGGCCGAGGCGATCATTGAAGAGGTGCAGGTGAGGCCGCGCGAAGGACTGGTCCTGGTTATCAGCAGCATGCTGGAGCCCACTGCTGCCGGAGCAGATCATACTGCGCCGGTCACCCCCCTGCAGGCAGAATTCCTCTTTATTATTGACGGCCCGCTGATTATACCGCAGGGCAACCAAATGTTTAAAGAAGCCACTTTTGCTTCCCCGGCCGGTGAAGCCCCGCAATATGTCCGCTTTTTCGGCCTTCCGGTTACCGTTTCCGCCGGCAAGTTGCTTTTTCCATCCCTGGCCCTGCTGGTCGCCATGGCTTCAGGCAGTTACTACATGGAAGCCGTTAAGAACAACGTCCACCCGGCCAAAAACAAGCAGCCTCGCGAACTGGAGAAAATCCGCAAAAAACTTGGTGGTAGGCTGGTCAGGGCCGATGTGATCAGGGACACAGGAAGCATATTCAAGGTGGAAGTAAGAGAATATAAAGAGCTGGCCCGCCTGGCCGACGAGCTGGAAAAGCCGGTGATCGAAGTGGTTTCGCAAAAGGATACCGATAACGCCATGGCCGGCTACTTTGTCCTGGACGGTGAAACCATGTACTTTTACCGTCTGAAATACGGGCACAGTGACAAGATTGCTTCGCCTGTGGCTCGCCATGAGCTTAAGCAAAACCATGGCGGTTCACAAGCGGCGCGGCCATCTTAAAAAAGAGAAGAAAGGTGATGCTTTTTGCCAAACCTATGGCCTTTGATTAAAAAACTATACCCCGGGGACAGCCAAAACATCGGCACCGTCCTGAACTACTACCGCTACGGTTCGCTGCTGATCACCTCTCTCTTCTATTTCGGCGGGCCGCCGGCAGCCCCGTGGTTTTTAAAAACAGGGGTCTCCTTGAGCCTGCTTTGTGAAGCCATCATCTTTACCAGGCTCTTTAAGGCCGGCGGTGGAAAGTTTATGCAGCATGCCCTGGTCGCCATCGAGACGGCGGGGCTCGCCTTTATCCTTATTCTAACCGGCGGGCTCGACAGCCCCTTTCTCTGGTATGCCATCAACCCCATCCTCGCCGCTGCAACCCTGCTGCCGCACTATTTTTGCTGGAGCATTGCCGCGGCTTTCCTGGCCCTGGCCTTTTCCCTGCACCGTTTCCGCCTTTACAGCCTGGAGCCTGACCTGCCGTTGTGGTCGGATCGCTCCAATTTCATTCTCATCTTTATCCTGATCACTTTGATCGCACAGTTATTCAATTACCTGATCGGCAAACTATGCCGGCAAGCGGAGGTCATGGCCAAACAGTTCGAACATATCAAGTCTCTCTACCAGTCGGTGGAGGTTGTCTCCCATTCCAGCGAACCCAAAGAAATTGTCAACCTTTTCGCCTCTTACAGCAAGGCGCTAACCGGGGCCATCAAAGTGATCGTCTGGTTGGAGATAGCGCTGGGGCTGAAAACAGCGCATAAAAAAGTCTTCTACGCGGTCCGGGGACCCCGCCGGCAGCCTGATGAAGAAACCTGGTACCCACACGTAAAAAAATTATTCACCAGGGGAAGCACGGACTGGAAAGCCGATATTATTTTTCTCCCCGATGGCCATGGAGGCCGGGGCGCCCTGGTCACGGTACCGATCCGGTCTAATACCACTGTGTACGGGGTGCTTTCCGCCTACCAGCACGGAGACCGGAACCTTTCGGAAACAGAAAAAACCCTGCACTTTCTGGCCGACCTGTGCGCGGTCATCCTGGAGAAGCGCTCCATGGAGATCCTGGCCGAAGAGTTAATGCTTAACGATGAAAAAGATCGCATCGCCGGGGAGATTCACGACAAGGTTACCCAGAATATCTTTGGCCTGGTCTACAGCCTGGACTGCCTGATCAAACAGCAGCAGCTCGGCGAAGAGCTGCAGCAGCGGATCCGGGCGATGCAAAAAAACAGCGCAGCAAAGCCTGCGCGACCTGCGCGACTCCATATATAACTTAAGTTCACTGAAAAAGAACCGGCAGCCGTTTATCGAGGAAATCAAAAACTATCTTTATAACCTGGGGCAGCTCAATGATGTCAGGGTGACCTTTCACTGTGGTGAAGACTCCCTGGTGGCCGTCAAGCCGGCCGCCAGAAACGCCCTTTACCGTATCATCAGGGAAGCCACGGCCAACTCCATCCGCCACGGTTTCTGTAAAAATATTCAAATCAACCTGGCAGTCCAAAACGGCAGCCTCAGGCTGGAAATAAGCGACGACGGCCGGGGATTCAACCCGCAGGCGCTGGAGCCAAACGGCCGCTGCGGGCTCGGCCTGATCAACATGAAAGAGCAGGCGCGGCTGCT
>ERZ795060.2743-NODE-2743-length-17341-cov-9.297582_pt1 | contig 17341 bp, 15 predicted proteins | sample MGYA00375144_ERZ795060 | MGnify/ENA primary metagenome ERZ795060 (study PRJEB30189, sample SAMN05720157) | activated sludge metagenome | isolation source: anaerobic digester from wastewater treatment plant | place: Japan | collected 2015-05-15 ...
TCAGACCACTCTATTCTACCTTATTTTCCATCTCCACTTAATGGGGAGCAGTATATTCCCCTTTCAGACCACTCTATTCTACCTTATTTTCCATCTCCACTTAATGGGGAGCAGTATATTCCCCTTTCAGACCACTCTATTCTACCTTATTTTCCATTTCCCCTTAATGGGCAGCAGTATAGGTGAAATACTTTACTTCAATTTGTCATCAATTGTTTTTCGGGTTAAAATTCTCATCACTGGTCCAGATGTCTTTATCAAACAGGAGTTAAACAATGAACATAGTGCTTGTTGTTTTTGACTCTCTGAGAAAGGATTGTATTGGTTTTTATGGTAAACCATTCTGGGGCAGGGTTTTTACTCCGCATCTTGATGCGTTTGCTCAAGAATCTGTTGTTTTTACAAATGCCTTTCCTGAATCCCTGCCAACGCTTCCAGCAAGAAGAGCCCTGTATACTGGTAGAAGAACTTACCCGTTTGTCAATGGAGATTTCAGATTAAAAGGGGATTTTGTTGGCGCTGCTGGATGGGGTCCTATTCCAGAAGACCAGCCAACAGTTGCAGAAATTTTAAGGGAAACTGGGTATCGCACAACATTGATATCAGATGTTTATCATATGTTCAAACCGTCAAAAAATTTCTGGCGCGGATTTGACCAGTGGACATTTTTGCGTGGACAGGAAACAGACCCTGCCCGTTCTGGACCACGATTAACAAAAGAAGAGATTAATAAATGGCTTCCAGAGGACTTGCAGACAGAAGGCAGTATCAGGTTTATCCAGCAATGCATTATGAACATGCACGATAGATGGACGAATGAAGAAGAATTTTTTGCTCCACGGGTCTTTCGTGAGGCAGCAAAATGGCTTCAGCAAAATCAGGATGCTGAAAAGTTTTTCCTTGTGATTGAATCATTTGACCCGCACGAACCATGGATTGTGCCGCAGTATTACAGAAAGTTGTATCTCAAAGAAGATGGACCTGAACAGATAAAATCAGGTTATTCTGAACAGCAACTTGGCAGTTATCTTCTTAAAAGGACTCAGGCAAACTACAGTGGTGAAGCAACAATGTGCGACAGGTGGTTTGGGTTTTTCATTGAAAGTATGAAATTGATGGGATTGCTTGATAATACCATCGTGATTGTGACGTCTGACCACGGCCATTCTATCGGCGACAGGTCTTACATGGGAAAACGGGGATATCCTTCTATGCCTGAGGTTTACGAAATACCCTTGATGATACGGTTTCCTGAAGCAAAATACAAAAGAAAAATCTGTGATGTTTTTGTCCAGCATCACGACATTGCTGCGCAAATACTTCATACAGCAAAGGTAAAAAATTTACCAGTTCTTGATGGCATTGCGTTTCTTGAAAAGGCATTAAAAAATCAGCCAATAAGAGACCATGTCACAGTTGGCTGGGGCCCAAATCCAACAGTCATCACTGCCGAGTGGTGGTTGAATTTCAAAATGGATATGACTGGTATCCTTCTTTACAGGAGAAAAGGAAAGGATACCTTCAAAAAAAATTATGCTGCACAATACCCGAATGTTGTAAAAAATTTGATGGACATTGCCGTAAAAGATGCAGGTGGAAGTTTTCCACAATGGCTTGTTGAAATGGCAAAAAAACAAATGGATGCACCTGGCTGCAGCGACCTTGCTGCAAGGAAATAACATGGAAAAAAATTTCAAGTACATTTATGGGCCTGTGAGTTCCTGGCGGCTTGGAAGTTCTCTTGGCATTGACCAGTTATCACAGGAGAAAAAAATCTGTTCGTTTGACTGCGTCTACTGTCAGGTCGGAAGAACAGGGATTTTTACCTGCGAAAGAAGCATTTATGTGCCAGCAGAATCAATCATTGAAGAATTGAAACAATTGCCAGACCTTGAGATTGATTATTACACGTTTTCAGGTAGGGGCGAACCAACGCTTGCAAAGGATTTCAAGGAAGTAGCAAACTGGATAAAACAGGTCAAAAAAGGTAAGTGCGCAATCCTTACCAATAGTACCACAATCTCAGATGAATCTGTGAAACAGGACCTGTGTGTGATGGACCTTGTCTCGTTCAAAATAGATGCAGCCAACCAGAAAACTTTTGAAATTGTTAATCGGCCATGTTGTGGTATTAAACTGGAAAACATCCTTAATCACATAGCAGATTTCAAAAAAATGTACAAGGGTTGTTTTACAATTCAGGTGATGGCAATTCAAGAGAATGTAAAAGAAATGGTCCAAATTGCAGAAATTTGCAAAAAACTTTCTCCAGACATTGTGTATCTCAATACGCCGCTCAGGGATAGCCCTGTTGCACCAATTTCTGAGACATCGTTTAAGGAAGTGGAAAAACTCTTTGAAGGAATGCGCTGTATCTCTGTTTATTCTGCGCATAAAAAGGCAGTGAAGCCCATCAGCATGAAAGACACGATGAGACGGAGGGGTAAGAAGATATGATACAGGAAAACATTGAAAAAATTATGAAGGAAGTTCCAGCACATGTGACAGTAATTGCTGCAACAAAAACCCGTTCAGTGGAAGAAATAAAACAGGCGATTGCGTGCGGGATTACGCATATCGGTGAAAATTATGTTCAGGAAGCAGAGAAAAAATTCAAGGACATTGGAAAAATTGTGACATGGCATCTTATTGGACACCTGCAAAAAAACAAGGCGAAAAAGGCGCTTCAGATTTTTGATATCATTGAAACCGTGGATTCCTTTGAACTTGCAAGGGAAATTTCAAAGTACGCAACAACAAAGATTCCTGTGCTCATTGAAGTGAACAGCGCAGAAGAACAACAGAAATCAGGTGTTTTTCCTGAAGAAGTTGAGTCATTGCTTAAAGAAATCTCCACATTGCCCAATATTTCTGTGCAAGGGCTGATGACAATGGGACCCATTGTTGAAAATCCTGAAAATGTCAGACCATTTTTTACACTCACGAAAAACCTTTTTGATCGTTTGAAACTTTTGTCTCTACCTAATGTTGAAATGAAAATCCTTTCAATGGGAATGAGCGATTCCTGGCGCATTGCCATTGAAGAAGGAGCAACATGCATCAGGATTGGCACAGCGATTTTCGGCCCGAGAAAATAAAGCGTTCCATCATTCAATTCTGGACTGTGCATCAAAAAAAAGCCACCTTTTACAGGCAGATGGCTGTGATGCTGAAAGCCGGCATTCCTGTCAATTCTGCTTTGAACCAGATGAAACAGCATTCTGCAATTGCAAATATCTCAGATAGACTGCTAAAGGGTATATTGACAGGCGATACGCTTTCTCAGGCAATGGCAAAAGAACAACAATTTTTCAGTCAACTTGAAATCAAAACAATGTCAGCAGGAGAAATTTCTGGAAACCTTGCAGAACTGATGGAAAAACTTGCTGTGTATTTTGAATCATTGCAGGATGTAAAATATCGGCTGGTCGCAGGAATGATATACCCTGCAATTCTTCTTCACGCAGCCATCATTATTCCTGCTGTCCCGCTTCTTTTTACAAAATCTGTGTTTGCTTTTTTTGCAAGAATTATTCCAATGTTTATTCTGATTTATGGCGCTGGTTTTGGGATTTTTTTTGGATACAAAGTTCTTTCACGACCAGAGATGACAGAAATCAGAGACACGCTTGCTTTCAAATTACCACTTGGGTTTGGTCGACTTTTCAAGAATATCGCTGTCATTAGATTTTTGCAGGCATTCAACTGCCTTTATTCTGCAGGGGTTTCAATTACTGAAACCATTAAACTTGCCGCAGACGCTTCTGGCAACAAAATTTTTGAAAAAGAAGTCAGCAGAGCCCTTCAAAGGGTTGAAAATGGTTCAGGTTTAACAGAGGCATTTGCAGACAATGTATTTTTACCACCGATTGTTCTTGATATGTTTGCAACAGGGCAGATGAGTGGCAGGTTAGATGAGACACTTGATAAAGCCGTCTGGCATCTTCAAAACCAGGTCAACCTTGCAGTAGAGGCAATTTTAAAAATTGTGCCTGTTGTGGTGTATCTTCTTGTGGCTCTGTATGTTGCATCAATCATCATTTCTTTTTACGCAAGATACATCGGAGAAATCAACTCGCTTCTGGAATAACAATGGATGACTGGAAAAAACACCTGTATATCATCTGGGTTGCTGAAACAATTTCATTGATAGGGTTTCACTTCTGCCTGCCTTTTCTTCCTTATTATGTGCAGGAACTTGGCGCAAAAGACCTTGGAGAAGCAGCGCTATGGACAGGCCTTCTTCAAACAGTAGGACCACTGATGCTGGTGATTTCATCACCTTTCTGGGGAATACTTTCTGATAGGTTTGGAAGAAAAATCATGGTTGAAAGGGCGATGTTTTCTGGTTTTGCAATCCTGATAGCAATGAGTTTTGTGAAAAATGTGCAGCAACTTCTGGTTTTAAGAATCCTGCAGGGTTTTTTCACTGGCACATTGACTGCTGCCATTGTTCTTGCAGCAAGCAAACTGCCAAAAGAAAAAAGTGGTTTTGGCCTTGGATTGATGCAAACATCTGTATATGTTGCAGCAACTGTTGGACCGTTTATTGGCGGGGTGTTATCAGACATCTGGGGCTACAGAAACACATTTTATTTTTCAGGAATTCTTGTTGGAATTGCAGGTTGTATGATTATGTTTGGAGTACAGGAACCAGAAAAACACCAGGAAGCAGAAGAACTTGAACAAAAAAATTCAAACGCAAAAAACAATATCCTGTTTCTTTTGATAGTACTTTTTCTTTTTCAATGCGCTGCCACGTTTCTTTCGCCAGTGCTTGCGATTTTTATTCAGAAAATTTCGCCTGCATCAAAAAAAATTGCAACAATCGCTGGATCAATCATAGCAGCATCAGGTATTGCGAGTGTTTTTGCGGCTATTGGTGCAGGGCATCTTGCAGGAAAAAAAGACCACAGAATCCTTCTTGCAATCATGCTCGGTATTACAGGAATATTGACAATGCTCACGTCTCTTTGCAAAACAACAGGACAACTGATGGCATTAAGAGTTGCTGCCGGGCTTTCAGCAGGCGGCATCATTACCACCATTAATACCCATATTCACCTTGGTACCCGCCGTGCATCTCTTGGAAGAAATTTCGGGGTTGCAGGCGGCATCTCTTCACTCGGAGCAGGAATAGGACCAATGATTGGTGGAGCGATTGCTTCAATGTATTCTATAGAGTCCACTTTTATTTTCAGTGGATTGATGATACTCCTGACAGGACTCATCTGTCCTGTGATTCTTGAAAAAACTACAATTGAAAGAAAGGAAAGATTGCCTGAAATTACTGAACCTTAGATTGTGCGGCAAGCATATTCAATTTTTTTTCGTACCGGGAAAAACACTTCTCAAGCACTTCATCTAAATTTCTGTTGCTTTCAAGGATGAGTTCAAAACATAACACAGCAAGATCTCCTGTTTCAATGTCAGCATGCGGGTCTTTTTTTGAGTACAGTTGTTCAATTTCAATGATATGTTTGTTCGCAAGATGAAGAAGTTTTTTCCTGTGATTCTGTTTGTTGACCAATAGTGAAAGGCGATGAATTTGTTTTATTTTTTCAAGTGCTTTTTTTCTGAAAATCATTTTTCTCCCTTTTTATGGTATTCTATATTGAAAAAGAGGGAAAATCCAGTGAAGCAGAAAAAAACCCGTGTCATATTCATCAGTATTCAAAATGATGCAAGAAGCCAGATTGCTGAAGGTTTTCTAAAACATCTGGCAGGAGACGAGTTTGAAGTGTTCAGTGCAGGAACAGTACCAGCAACAGAACTCAATCCTTTGGCAGTCACAGTCATGACTGAAAAAGGTATAGATATTTCTCGCAATACTCCAAAAAGTATGCTTCACTTCATACCCCATACAGGGATATTTGATTACATCATCACTGTGTGCGATGAAAATGAGGACGTGAAATGCCCTGCTTTTACTGATAAAACACAGAAGTTGCACTGGAACATCAAAAACCCCTCTTCGCGATTTATTGGTTACGATGAACAACTTGACCTAATGAGAAAAACCAGGGATCAGATTTACGAGAAAGTGAAAGAATTTGTAAAAAGTGTGAAATATTTAAAAAAATAATTTTTGCTTCAGGGCTTCTTTTCAGGTTTACTACCTTTCCAAAATTTCTCGTTAATTAAGCCCTCTTTATAAAACCCTTCACACCAGCCCTCTATATAAAATCACCTCATACTACCTCCCCTCTTTGTAAAATTACCTCATACTACCCCCCTCTTTGTAAAAGCATCCCATAATACCCCCCTCTTTATAAAAGAGGGGTTGGGGGAGATTTATTGAAATCCCCCTTAATCCCCCTTTTGAAAAGGGGGAGAACTGGCGGAGGGAAAAGAGGGGTTGGGGGAGATTTATTGAAATCCCCCTCAATCCCCCTTTTGAAAAGGGGGAAAACTGGCGGAGGGAAAAGAGGGGTTGGGGGAGATTTCCTGAAATCCCCCTTAGTCCCCCTTTTGTAAAGGGGGAAAACTGGCGGAGGGAAAAGAGGGGTTGGGGGAGATTTCCTGAAATCCCCCTTAGTCCCCCTTTTGTAAAGGGGGAGAACAGAAAGAGATATTTCGTAAAGGGGGAAAACAAGAGGAGAGATTTTACAAAGGGGGAAATTTGGAAAGGTGGTTTTGTAAAGGGTAAAACGATAAGGAAGAAAAAAAGCGGAGAGGGCAGGACTCGGCGCCCTCGTCTCCCACTACGTCTCGGGTCGATCCACCCTGCCTCACCGCCTCGGCAGGCTTGCCATACAATGCTCTTTATTCATCGCATCGGCAACCATTCGCTGGCATTGCTGCGCTTGCTCGCAATGCCTGACTTCGCTCAATTCGAATCCTTCGAGGAAGAAAGAACGGAGAGGGCAGGATTCGAACCTGCGTCCCGATAAATCGGGAAGCCGATTTCGAGTCGGCCGCTTTCGTCCACTCAGCCACCTCTCCTGATTATTTTTTACCCGATTTTTCACATTTTTTCCACAAGCACCAGGTCCACGGACTCACTTATGTTTAATGCAAGATTTATACTTCTCTATAGAAAATTTCAGGTACTTGTTCAAATATGTGTTTCTGAAAACAGGGTCTTTCCAGTTTTCTATTAAATAGTTCTGTTGTGATTCCTTCACAGGAATTTCAAAGAAAATTTTTCTGTCTGCCCTGCCGTCTATCACTTTTTTGTATGCCTTCCTCAAATAAGAGGCGCAATCAATGGCAAACACTCCAGCAAGGTCATTGACAATAGCCCATCTTTTTGAAGCAAGCGTGAAATCAAAGGCAAGGTCAAGTTTTTTCTGATAAGGATTGACAACAGGAATCGGGCAATCTTTGTAAATGGCTGGTTTTATGCTTAACCTGTTCAATGAGTATTTTTCTGGCCCACCTGGGCTTCCTTTTGGATACATCCATATTTTCTGACACTCATCAGTAAGCAAAAATTCAATGAAAATGGTCGCATTTTCAAAATGTGGAGCGCCTTTCAATATTCCGACACAATCAGGGTTAATCACTGTTTCTCTTTCAGGAAGCACAAAACTCATGTTTTCAGGTCCATTGACTTCAATCTGGGCAAGGGCATAGGAATCTATTGATAGTGATACTGCTGTCTGACCTATTGCCGTATCCTTTGCTGCCTGCGACGCACTTGCTGGGATACTGGTTGTATTTGCCAGAATTCCAAGAATAACTTCCCATCCCTTTTCCCAGCCATTTGCCTGAAGGATAATTTCAAACATCATATGCATGCTTCCACTGTGACGCGGGTCTGATGTTCCTACCCAGCTGTAGTACTCTGGCTTTGCAAGGTCGCTCCATTTTTTTGGTTCGGATACGCCCAAAAACTGAAGCGCCTTTTTGTTACACAGTATTCCAAAACTTGCTAACACCACTCCATACCAGGTGTAATCCTTGTTGTCATAATTTGGAATGCCATTACACTCTTTCGGAATTTCTTTCAAAATTTTTACTGGAATTTTGCAGGATGCAAGATACCCTTTTTCTTTTAATCGTAAGTAAGGGTCAAGCCCGCCACCAAAAAAAACATCAATGCCTGTGGTCTGTGGGTTTTTCTTGAAAAGGGATTCAACATATTTTAAGTCATCAGAAGTTCCACCCTGGTCAAGCCATTCTATCCTGATATCCTTTTGCTTAATGTTGTAATAGTATTTTTTGAATGCTTTTTCAATCTCTATTTTCACACCTTCCCAGTGCGGGCTGATGACAACAAGGTTTTCTTCAGCAATGCAAACTGATGCAACAAGCAACATAAAAAATGCAAAAAGGTGTAAATGTTTTCTCATTGTAATTTATTCAGTCAGGGCAAGTTCTGCCATATATGAACTTCTGCAAAATACCCCTGCAAAAACTTTTTTAAATCCCATTTCTTCGCCAATGACCCTGTATTGCTCAAAAACCTCTGGTCTTACAAACTCTTTCACATCAAGGCTCTCCGGTGATGGTTTCAAATACTGGCCAATAACAAAAAAATCGCAATCAATACTGCGCAGGTCTTTCATCACCTGGAGTATCTGGTGCTCTGTTTCTCCAAGACCCAGCATCATGGCTGATTTTGTTAAGAAACCCTGTTTTTTTGCATGTTCCAGAATTTTTAAGGACACAGAATAATCTGCCTGTGGTCTCACGATGGAATACAGAGATGGGACTGTTTCAACATTATGAGCAAGAATATCTGGCTTTGCCTCAAGAACGACTTCAAGAAAGGCAGTGTTTCCTTTGAAGTCTGGAATTAATGGTTCAATTTTTGTCTGTGGGTTGTACTTTCTGATTGCCCTGATACAATCAGCAAAGTGTTTTGCTCCACCATCATCAAGGTCATCCCTTGTGACAGAAGTAATCACAACATATTTCAATTGCAGTTGTTGTACTGCACGCGCAATATGCTCTGGTTCCTGTGGGTCAACTGGTTGCGGCTTTTGATTGTGATTGACGCTGCAGAATTTGCAAGCACGGGTGCAGACATTTCCGAGAATCATAAATGTTGCGTATTTTTTACTGAAACATTCGTAAATATTGGGACACCTGGCATCTGTGCAAACAGTATGGAGTGAGTATTGTTTGATGATGGCTTTTGTCTCCTCGTAATGTTCATCAACCACAATCTTTTTCTTTACCCAATCAGGAAACTTATTCATTTTTTTGGTCTGGGAATGTGAATGGGATGACCTTCGCAAACAAGAAGTGCTTCCATCAAGATTTCTGAAAATACTGGATGACACCAGTATGCCCTCAGCATTTGTTCAATTGTCATGCCAGCACTCATCGCAATGGATGCAACATGAATAATCTCTGTGGCTGCCTCACCAGCGATATGAACGCCGACAAGTTTATGGGAATCAGTGTCAACAATCACCTTTGCCAGTCCCACAGTTTCTCCTGATGCATGCGCCTTGCCAAGCGCCTGATATGGAAATATACCAGTTTTTATGTTCAATTGTTTCTCCAGTGCCTGTTTTTCACTTAAACCAATGCATCCAATTTCAGGAATTGTAAAAATTGATTCTGGAATATTTTCATAAGAAATCGCTTCATGTTTTCCAGCGCAGTTTGATGCAGCAATTTCTCCTTCTTTTGTCGCAACATAAGCAAGTTGCCATCTACCTGTCACATCGCCAGCAGCAAAAATGTTGTCAATGTTTGTCTTCATCCGTTCATCAGTAACAATTCCTCCTGCTGCCAGAGTAATTCCAATTTCGCCTGCTCCAGTAGCATCTGGTTTTCTTCCAGTTGCCCACAGTATTTTTTCTTCGCTGATTGCATCAGTGGAATTTATTTTAATCCCTGTTTTTATCTGGATACCCTTTTGAGCAAATTGTTTCTCTATGACTGAAATAATATCTTTATCTTTCCCTGGTAGAATTTGCTCCATCATTTCGTAAATTGTAATTTTTACTCCAAAGCAGGAAAGAATTGATGCAAACTCGCATCCAATAGGACCTGCTCCAATAATTGCAAGGGACCCTGGAAGTTTTTCAAGGTTCCAGATTGTATCAGTGGTAATAATTCTTTCGTCGTTACAAAATATTGCAGGAACATTTGGTCGCGCGCCTGTAGCAATCACAATGTTTTTTGCTTTAAGTGAATTGCCATTCGCTACAACTGACTCATTGTCGCACAGTTTTGCTTCTGCCTGGATGTACTGAACTCCATTAGCCCTCAATAGCATCCCAACACCTGTATTCAATCGTGAAACAACATTTGTCTTTACATGATTGAGAATTTTCTGCCAGTCAAAAGAGATTTCGGCATTGATACCATCAATTCTTGGTTTTTGAATAGTTCTTGCAATCTTAAATAATGTCTTTGTTGGAATGCAACCTGTATTCAAACAACACCCACCCACTTTTTCCTTTTCAATTAGGGCTGTTTTCAATCCATACTGAGCACATCTTATTGCGCATGGATAACCTGCAGGTCCTCCACCAATAATAATAACATCAAACTCATTCATTGTGCCTCCTGTTCCTTATATTTTAACATCAAAACCCAGATTTTTGTTTGAAATCGTTTTTATTACAGGTCCAATTCCTTTACAATCCCTTATTCTATCCTCCCCTTTGTAAAAATCCCCTCTTACTTCAGGGCTCCTTCCTTTATAACCCCTTTTTCTATCCCCCTCTTTATAAAAGAGGGGCTGGGGGAGATTTCACAAAATCCCCCTTTCTCCCCCTTTTGAAAAGGGGGAGAATGTGAGTGGAAATTTTATAAAGGGGGATATCAGGAGAGAGATTTTGTAAAGGGGGAGAACAAGAGAAGGGATTTTACAAAGGGGGAGAACAGAAAGAAGAATTTTGAAAAGCGGGAAATGTGGAAAGAGCATCGCGCTTGGTGGGAGTCGGCGCCCTCGCCTCCCACTACGGCTCGGGTCGATCCGCCCTGCCTCACCGACTCGGCAGGCTTGCCATACAATGCTCTTTATTCATCGCATTGGCAACCAGCCGCACAGGTTCTCGCTTGCTCGAACCTATACGTCTTCGCTCCATTCGACTCCTTCAGAGAAGTGAATCGCGCTTGGTGGGAGTCGAACCCACAGCCTTTAGCTCCGGAGGCTAACGCTCTATCCTGTTGAGCTACAAGCGCTAAAAAAATGATATCAGGATTCTATCGTGCGGGTGTGTGGACACAAATGACATTTATCGCCGATTGCGATATTTTTTACTTCACAATTTTCTTCAATAATCACAGAATTTCCGACAATGCTATTTTCAATCACACAATTTTGCCTGATAAAAACATCCTTAAAAAGAATCACGTCCTGAAGCACTGAGCCATTTCCGATATAACAATTGTCTCCGATAATGACTGTTCCTCTGATAATGACATTTTCACCAAACATCACACTGTCTGCGGCTTTCAACTTTCCTTCACATTGAACATTTTTCGCTGAAGACACTGTACAATGGTCTTTTTTGTACTCAATTTTCATTTTGCCATCCACTACATCAAAGTTCGCCTTCCTGTAATTTTCAATTGTTCCGACATCCATCCAGTACCCAGAATGAAGATACACTGAAACATGCCTTCCTTTTTCTATTAACTGAGGAAATGTCTCTTTTTCTATGGAAGTTTCCCTGCCTGCTGGAATCTCATCAAGAACATCAGGTTGAATGATATATATGCCAGCATTGATAATGTTTGAAACTGGTTGCTGTGGCTTTTCAATAAAATTGTGTATCCTGTTATTCTGGTCAAAAATCATCACTCCAAAATGATTGGGGTTTTCAACCTTAACCCCTGCAATGCTTATATCAGCGCCACAATTTTTGTGAAAATGAAACATTTCCGTGAGGTTGCAATCAGTTAGAATATCTCCATTGAATACAAAAAATGGTCCATCCTGCAGAAATCTCTTTGCGTTTTTTATTGCGCCTGCTGTGCCCATCGGTTTCTTCTCACAGGACAGGTACAGTTTTATTCCAAGAGATTTTGCCATTGAAAAAAGTTCCCTGCGTCTTCTGGAATGTAAATTAACAGCAAGCACCACACTGTTAATGCCATGTTTTGAAAGCAGTTCAAACTGATAATAAATCAAAGGTACACAGGCAACAGGAAGAAGAGATTTTGGAGTTGTCAATGTAAATGGTCTTAATCTCGTTCCAAATCCACCCAGCAGTATCAAACCTTTAATGGTATCTCCCTGTAATAGTAAACTTTTCAAGTTTAATTATACCTGCTATTTTTCCCCATGCAAATTAAGGTGAAAGTGTAAATGATGGATATTTTTTCATCCTAACCAATAATAAGTTTTGCTGCTGCAATGACTGTAAGAATTTTAATGATGTTCTCAAACATTTTTTGTGGAATAATCTTCACCAGATAAATCCCGGAAATAGCGCCAACGATAATTGCAGGTGATACCTTTAGATTCAGAAGCAAAGAATCAGGGTTAATAAGCCCCAGACTTGCACTGAAAGGCACCTTGAACCAGTTTAATAGAAAAAAATACCAGGCAGCTGTACCAATGAATTCCTGCTTTGGAAGCCGCATGGCAAGGAGGTAAATAATCATAATGGAACCTGCTGCGTTTGCTATCATTGTCGTAAAACCCGCGCTCAATCCAATCGCAGCAGCGAACCACCATCTCTCAGGAATATTAAATCTGTTGAGAATATCTGCCTCATTCAACCATAAAAGTAATAGAACAATAAACCCTATCATGGGTCGCAATTGCTGGTCAGTCATTTTACCAAGAGCAAGATAGCCCAGAATGATTCCAGCCGCTGCATATGGTATGAGTTTTATCAAATACCTCCACCTTGCGTGTCTTCTGTAATATGCCACTGCAAAAACATCTCCGAGAATGAGCATCGGAAGAATCACACCTGTTGATAATCTTGCAGGAATCACAAGCGCAGCCATTGCTACAGATAGCATTCCAAGACCAGGAATACCTGTTTTTGATACGCCGATAAAAATCCCTGCCAGCGAAAGAAGACACCAGCCCCATATTGATAGATTGTAGTCAAACATCCTGCTCCTTTTTGAAGTTGTCAGTATTATACGACATTTAAAAAAAATATAAATTTTCGTCTGCTGACACTTTTTGATAAAATAAGGAAAACTTCGTCTAAACTTCGGGAGGAATATATGAACAATAAAAGTTTTTCTGAAATTGAAAAAGAAATAGACAGCGTTTACCAGTCAGTCCGTCAGTATCTCTGGCTAAGAACATGGGAATTTCAGCAGGTAAATGAACCAGGAAACACAGCCAGGTTTGATGAGTCAGCGTGGAAAACAATACAGGATCCGAGCTGGGCAACTGCTGAGGGAACTGCCTTCTTACGGTACAAAATTGTTGTTCCGTCTGAAGTTGAAGGCATACCCTGTGGCGGCTCTGACATCAAAATTGAATTCATATTTCCTTCTGGAATCACACTCTTTGTTGATGATAAAGAAATTTACTCTCAGCAATACTGGGCAGACATGCGGCCTGACCCCTTGAAAATTATCGAAAACGCAGTGCCAGGCACTACCCATACGATTATGTTCAAAGCACCAAAAGGAGATGGACATGGAGGCCTCTATGCGGTGTTGTACATAGATGCTCTTGAAGAAACACTTTTCGAACTGATGTCCATCAGATATCAACTTGGTTTTGCCATTGCCATTTCAGAATCAAGACGGGATAAGAAACTGAAAAATGCTGTTGAATCTGCTCTGGGCTGCATTAACATCTCAGACATTAGAGAAAGAAAATGGAAAGTTGTTCTGGAGCAAATAAAACAGGCAGAAACAATTCTTGAACCTTTCAGGCCTATCGCAAAAAAATTTACAGTCCATCTCATCGGGCATTCACATATAGACATGAACTGGTTATGGGATTATGAAAACACAAAGGATGTTTGTATCAGGGACTTTGCGTCGGTTGTATCACTGATGGAACAGTTTCCTGAACTGACCTTTTCTCAAAGCCAATCACATGTTTATCAAATCGTGGAGCAGACAAATCCCCAATTATTTTCACTTGCGCTGCAGAAGATAAAAGAAAAACGATGGGAAGTAACAGCAAATGCCTGGGTTGAAAACGATTTAAACCTTGTCCACGGAGAAAGCGTTGTCCGTCACATTATTTACGCAAAAAAATATGCACAGGAAAAACTTGGCAATCTCTCGCCTGTCATGTGGTGTCCAGATACTTTCGGACATCCTGCTACAATGCCCTCAATTTGTGCTGATGCAGGAATTAAGTATTACTTTCACATGAGATGCGGCAAGGACTATCCACTGTACAGATGGAAGGGTCCTGATGGAAAAGAACTATTGTCTTACAAAGCCGTCTACAATAACTGGATTTCGCCTGACAGGATTGTGCCGGTGTTGATGAAGTTTATCGGTCTGGTGCCAAAAGTACCGCACATGATGTTTCCCTATGGAGTTGGAGACCATGGTGGTGGTCCAACAAAACGAGATTACAGAATGAAAGTGAGAATGCATGCAAAACCCGTCATGCCGTCATTGGTGTTTTCCACAGTGGAACGATATTTCAAAGCAGTGGAAAAATATAAAGCAAAACTACCTGTTGTAAAGGGAGAATTGAATACAATTTTTGAGGGTTGCTACACAACGCATTCTGACATTAAAGATGCCAACAGAAAATGTGAAGATATTTTACTGGTTCTTGAAAGCGCAATGGCTGTGTTTCTGTCACAGGGCGGTAGAATTCCAGACCAGGATATGAAAAAACTTGAAGAACTCTGGCAGAAAACTTTGTTCAACCAGTTTCACGATATCCTGTGCGGTTCAGCAATCAAATCATCGTATACATACTCAGTAGCACTTGGTAATAGTGCCATTGCTGACGCCAGAAATATGATAGAAAAGTATAGCAAGCAGATACCAGAAAAAGGTGGAAAATCCCTGATGATATTCAATCCCTGCCCATGGGAAAGGGCTGCGCTGGTAAAAGTTGACTCAGAAAAAGGATACTACCTTGTTGAAAAAGTGCCTGGCTCTGGCTATATTACAACAAATCTCAATAATATGAAGCAATCTTCAAAAAGGTCTGTAAAACAAGTTTCTCAGTACGAATGGGAAACAGATTTTTACCACATTACCATTGACAGCAGCACTGGTACAATAAAATCTCTCTATGACAAGATAAATAAAAAACCTGTCCTTTCTGTTGCAAAAAGCGCCATTGGAGAAGACCCATCGTCCTGGTGGGCAGAAACTTCCAGTAATCTGCTTTCTGTCCATTACGAGCAACCCCATCGTATGAGCGCCTGGATTATTGGAAACATTATGAGCACAGAAAACCTTTATAACATAAACGCAAGCGAAGTAATCAGTGAACCATTCAGGATAATTTTTTCTGTGAAAAGAAAATATAAAAATTCCACACTTGTTCAAAACACCATCTTATATCCTGATTTTCCTTACATTGACTTTGAAACACTGATTGACTGGAATGAGATTGGTGGCTCACAATGCGGTGTACCAATGATAAGAACAAATTTTCCTTTTTCAATGGAAAATCCTTCTGCTTATTATGAGATACCATTTGGATGTATTGAAAGAGAAAAAAAGGGTCAGGAATGTCCTGGTCTCAGATGGGCAGCAATGAAAGAAAAAAATTACTGGGCTGGCATTATTACAAAAAACAGGCATGGGTTCAATGCGCATGGAAACACACTCTCTGTTACACTGTTGAGAAATGCCTATGAGCCAGACGCTCAATCAGATACTGGCAGACACGAAATTTCATACAGGTTGTTCTTTGGGAAACTGAATCCTGTTGAAATCACAAAACTTGCCACTGAATTTACATTGCCTGTTGTGGCGATGGAAACAGACGCAATGGCAGAGAAAAAATTTTCTCTCTTTGAAATCAAAGGGAATGTTGTTCCTGTTTGTCTGAAGCCATCAACAGACGGAAAATCAGTCATTCTGCGCATTGTTGAAATGCTCGGGAAAAAACAGAAGTGTGCCATTTTGTTTCATAAAAAGGTCCGCAAAATCACCCGTGTTTTTCTTGATGAAACATTGGTGGCAAACATCAAAGGCACTGATAAACTTCAAATGGAAATCCCAGCATATGGAATTTTTACTTTCAAGATTGAATATCAATGGCTAAAACGAGATATCGTTTGAGAACAAATGACTCATGGTATAAAATTTATACATGGAGAAAAAATCCGTCGCCCAGAATATTTCCATAAATAAAGGATTGAAAAGGATAAAACCAGAATTCGCGCACAACGTTCATATCCCGAAGAAGTTTCAGAGGTACCTGTGGGAGCATTCACGCACAGCGCCATGTGAAAAAGTCATACTTCGTGTCCTCACATATGGAAATTTTGATGAAGTCAAGGAAATTTATACTCTTTATCCTGAAGAAACTTTCAAAATTGTCAATAAATACCCTGGAATAAAACGCGGGGTGAAATACTGGGTACACCACTGGTACAATGAAACTCATTAAACTGGCACAGAAAATTCAAAAAGAATTTCCACGCTTTTATCTGGCTGGTGGAACAGCAATCATGTTGCGGCACAAACACAGAGAAAGCAAAGACCTTGATTTTTTTAACCAGCACACTTTTTCATTCAGACACATTTATAAAAAGTTAACTGAAGGCCAAAAAATACAGAGATACGAAGAATTTCCAGACAATATTGATTTTTTCATTCAGAACATCAAAGTTTCTTTTGTATTTTTTCCGTTCGCCAACATAGAAAGAATTGAAAAATTTCAAGGAATACGAATTGCCTCTGACTATGACCTGCTTCTGAACAAAATATATGTTGCAGGTAGACGGATTGACCCGAGAGACATTTTTGATCTGGCATATCTGTACAAAATTCACAGATGGGACCCCAGAAAAATAGAGCAGGATTTTGAAAAAAAGTTTCCCGGTCAATCCTATAAGCTTTTTCTTGGAGCCATTTTGAGTTTCGAGGACTACGGTAAGATTGATGCCTGGATTATTCAAACATTAGAACAACTGAAAACATAATCCTGAAAAAGCATCGTAAAGACTTGCAAAAGTTAAATTTATGGTATAATTAAAATATGAAGCCCCATAAATTCTGGCATTTTTTTAAATTAACGCCTGCCTTGCAAGACAATCAAACGAAATTATTGATTCAATCACAAATTTTCATAAATGGGATACAGCATGCCTATTTCATCGGAAGATTTTTATAAGACCTATTTCAATATAGAAACGCCCTACCAGTTCCAGAATGAAGTATGGAATAAAATAAATCAATCGCAATTACCACTGTTAATCAAAGCACCAAGTGGTTCAGGAAAAACAGAAGCAGTATTAGCACCATTTTTGAAACAATTTATTGATAGAGATTTTTCCATAGTACCGCGTCTCAT
>ERZ795060.2750-NODE-2750-length-17324-cov-5.223406_pt1 | contig 17324 bp, 12 predicted proteins | sample MGYA00375144_ERZ795060 | MGnify/ENA primary metagenome ERZ795060 (study PRJEB30189, sample SAMN05720157) | activated sludge metagenome | isolation source: anaerobic digester from wastewater treatment plant | place: Japan | collected 2015-05-15 ...
ACCACCTATTGACTTAAAGGCAGGTTTATGGCTTGAGCCAGGCTCTTCGGAAAATGAAGCTGTAATTAGTTCTGGACTTGCGGATAAATTGGAAGTCGAAGTAGGGGATAAATTACTTGTTAAAAGCTCCAACGGTGAATTTTCCCTTAAGATTATAGGAATACTTGAACAACAACGTTTTCCTATACAGTTGGACAGAGATTTTTTAGCGCCAGATCTTCTTTCTCGTTCTCCTGCTATTTTGCCAGTATATGTTCCAATGAGATTAGCTGAGAAAATTAATAATGGAGAGAAGAAAATATCTATCATTTATCTGATTTTAAAAGATAATGTCAGTCCCATAGATTTTATGGAAAAATGGAGAAAAAATCTCATTTCAAGTGGAGATAAAGCAGAAATTTATTCTTTAAAAGATATTGAAGGGACAATGGAAAGAAATCGAATGGCATATTCGGTAAAGATGCAAGCATATTCGGCTACTGCACTTTCTCTTATGGCATCGATTTTCATAATATTTACTACTTTAAATATGGGGGTTCATGAAAGAATCCGTCAATTTGCAATTTTACGAATTGTTGCTTTCACGCGTTTGCAGGTTGCAATGATGATTATTATTGAAAGCCTCTTTTTAGGTTTTATCGGATGGTTTGGAGGTTTGTTAAGTGGTCTTATTTTATTGAATTTGCTCCAACGATCTCATCCAGAATTATTTCAATATGGCGTTAGTCTTGGAACTTTTTGTGTTAGTCTTTCTGGGATAAGTGCCTTTGGTGGGGCCCTTGCAGCTTCAATAATACCTGCGGTCAAAGTTGCAAAACTGAATCCAATAGATGTGTTTACTCCGTCTATTTCTTATAAGAAAGCTCAAATACATTTTTCTCTTTTTCTATGGGCTATAATATTAATAGCTTTAAATCCATTGCTATTTTCTATATTGCCATTATCTGAGGACAACAAATATCCTTTAATTATTGCTGGTTTTATTTTTATGGGTATTGGTTTTATTCTCTTAATACCAATACTGATTATTATCGTAGAAAAGGCTTTTCTACCGATTATATCAAGATTTTTACTTTTACATTCTGCTTTGCTAAATTCCCAACTTACGATTAATTTATGGAGGACATTTGGCACAACAGTATCACTTTCGATTGGACTTTCTCTTTACATTGCCACAGTTACGTGGGGTTATTCAATGCTGCAACCATTTATACCGGGAGAATGGGTTCCTGATATGTTACTTTTTTTTCGCAAGGGAGGACTTCTCCAGTTTGAAATAGAAAATGTGCGCTTAATAAAAGGAATAAAGGCGGAAAAATGTGTCCCACTCGCGGTAGAACAACCTAAATTGGCAGATGACATCACCCATAGCGAGGAAAAAAGTTCCGTAACCAGGCAGGATAACGTTATAATTATAGGGATTGATCCTGAAATTGCATTTTCTGGAGACTCCCCATTATTGCCATTAAAGTTTATAAATAGTTCCGCCAACGAGGTTGTAGCTTTACTTAAAAAAGGAAGATATTGCATTGTTCCTGATCATTTTTTAAAGGCAAGTAAACTTAAGGTCGGAGATAAATTTACAATGATACCACCAGAATCTCCCAACCCAGTAGAATATATTATCGCAGGAGCAGTTTCCCTGCCTGGTTGGCATTGGATGACAAAATTTTCTGGTCTCAGAAGGCGTAGTGGGCGAACTGCAGCAATGATTTTTGCTGATTATGAGACAGTAAGAAGTGATTTTAAGATAGAAAAGATAAACTTTATATGGACGAATATAGAAAAAAATGCGGATATAGAAAAAATAGGATTAGCTGTTCAGGAAATAGCCGATCGTAATCTTGGGCCTGATCAACCAGTAAACATGCAAGGTATGTGGAATTTTGGAGCAAGGAATTATGGAAAATCATTGCGTATTACACTCCCTATTGATATTAGAGAAAGAATTAATTCAAGAGCTGATGGGATGATATGGGCAATGTGCCAACTTCCATTGATAACTTTGTTAATTTCATCTTTTGCTGTTATTAATACAGTCCTCGCTTCAGTCAGGGCGCGCCGGTGGGAAATGGGAGTTTTGCGGGCTATTGGAGTTACGCGTTTTGAACTTATCAGATTAATTCTTGCGGAAGTTATTATGATAGCAATAGTTGCTTCGTTGCTTAGTCTTATTTTTGGAGTTCTATCAGGGTATTCAGGTGTAACTGTTTCACAATTTAGCAGTTTCTTTGGCGGGCTTACCACAAGTCTTTATATTCCATTCAAGAAAATATTTATATGTATAGGTTTTACTATTTTACTTTCAATTATCGCTGCAATTTTACCGGCAATTTACACAGGTAAGAGTGAAATATTAAGACTATTAAATGAAGGTAGAGCCTGTATGTAAAAAAAAAGGAGTAAAGAAATGAAAAATAAATTAAATTGTACTTTGATAAAGATATCAGTGATATCAATATTTTTTTTATCTTTTTTTTGCCTTTCTCATACTCAAGAAATCGTAGAAAAAAATGAAGAAATTAAAAAAATTAACCTGTCTTCTCAATCTGTAAAGTTAGCAAATGACCTAATTCAAAGAGGAGTAAACTTCCTTACAGATAATCAAAAACCAGATGGTTCATGGTGTGAACATCCTGGAATAACAGGACTAGTTTGTATCGCTTTATATAACAGCAAAACCACTAACAATCTTGAATTAAAGGAAAATGCGATAAAAAAAGGCAGAAAATATATGTTATATTTTGTTCAAAAAGATGGTTCTATATGGATGGCAGGAAAAGAACGAGAATTTCCAGTATATACAACCTCAATAGTTCTCGTAGCTCTTGCAACATTAAATAATCCTGAAGATATAGAGATTATGAAGAATGCACGAAAATTTCTTCTAAACTGTCAGCTTACTCAAAATAATCCAGAATATCCAACACCTGAAGATAGCGATTCGTTCGGTGGATTTAGTTATGGTCCAGATGGACCTCCCCGTTCTGATTTATCAAACACACAATGGGTACTCGAAGCATTATATATGACAGAACACCTTGACAAAGAACCTTACAATAATAATCCTGAGGTGCAGAAGAAATCAAAATTAGCATGGAGTAATGCTGTGAAATTTTTGAGTCGTTTGCAGAACCTCCCCGAATCAAATGATCAGGCATGGGTTGTAAAAGACCCTAATGATCCTCAAAAAGGTGGTTTTGTATACATTTCTCCAGAAAAGATGAGAGAAGGCAAAAAATCTCTCAGAACATATGGTAGTATGACTTATGCCGGGCTAAAAAGTATGATTTATGCTCAATTGAAAAAGGATGATCCACGAATAAAAGCTGCCATTGAATGGGCGGAAAGAAACTATACTCTCGATGAAAATCCTGGTATGGGAGAAGAGGGACATTATTACTATTTGCATACTTTTGCAAAAGCTCATTCTGTATACGGAGAAGATATAATAAAAAGTTCTGATGGGAAATTAAGGAATTGGCGTGAAGATATTATACGAAAATTATCTGAATTACAGAGAGAAAATGGTTCATGGTATAATCAAAATGGTAGATGGATGGAATCTGTCCCTGAACTCGTAACCGCTTACTCACTCATTGCGCTTGAACTTGCTTTAAATAAAAAATAAATCAGATACATTTGAGCATTAGCAGATAATTGCAGTAATTAACTGAAAACGTTTCATAAGACTTTCCATTTTCATCAATCTATTTTCTGTTTTTTTTCAATAATTAAGAGGATTTTTTACTTGATTTGAATATTTTAGGGCTTATAATAAGTCTATTATGAAAAAATTCTTGATAATAACAGCAATAATTCTGTCTTCCTTTGTTTTTCTTCAGCCAAAAACAGAGGCGATAGATCCGGTAACGATTTCTTTATTAGCTCCTTATGCTATGCCAGTGGCAGAAGCAGCGGCTCAATACGCAATAAAGGGTATGCTCAACGCCGCGCCTGGCTTTATAGAAATTGGCAAGGACATATTTTCAATATTTCTTCTGCCTCTTGGTGTAATTGAAGCTACTCTTGGAGCACCTTTTGGTTTCTTTTATTCTGGCGCAAATCATCTGATTTCAGGGATTGAAGCTCCATTTTTATTGGTATTTGACACTCTTATCTTGCCCATTCGATTTTTTGGTTTTAAACCCTAATTTCCCCATTGAAAAAAAATGATGAAGAAACAGCTAATATTTCCCAAAAATAAATATTGGCGAAAAAAAAACGCTTTATGTGGAATTCTCGAAGAATGGTATGGTAAAAAAGATGCCACAAAAATAATTTGTGACATTACATCACAGCCAGTTGAAATTCAAACAATTATAGAAAAAATTTTAGCTCGTGACTCATCCGATAAGGTAATAGAGCTTCAGAGAACAAAAATTGCGTGGGAAAAAATTATCCCTCCCGAATATAAAGAAAATACATATCCATCATATATCAAAAATAATATTCTCTATATAAAAGTTAAAGATAGTTGCTCTCTTATGGAACTTAAAATGCAACAGAAAACACTGACAGAAAAATTGAAGAAAGAAATTTGTAATCCAAAATTTACAAAAATCCATTTTCTGGCTTGTTAAGGAAAATCATTTATGCATGAAATCCTAAATAATTTCAGAATAGAAAAAATACAACAGCATCTGTGGATGCCAGTAAAAACAAAATCTCGATGTGAAAAAAAACTCGCCGCTTACTGCGCCGCAAATAATGTGCCTTATTACCTGCCTCTCATAAAAAGCGCAAAGAGGCAAAAACGCCAAAACCTCATCTTCCATATTCCAATGTTCTCGGGCTACGTATTTTGCGCGCTTAATGACGAACTATTCAGAAAAATCGTGAATTCTAACTGCGTAGTTCATAAATTGAAAGTTGATGAGGTAATGGAAAGAATTCTTATAGATGAACTCAATGCAATTAAAAAACTCGAAGAAAACTCTGAAAATATAGAGTTAGTAGTAAAACCAGAAATAATTGAAGGACAAAAAATAAAAGTGGTTGGCGGCCCTCTTCAAGGACTGTCAGGAATTGTTACAAAAAGAAAAAACTCTGCAATAGTGTCGGTAAATCTCGAATTACTCGGACAATCAGTTTCAGCAGAAATAGATATTGAATACATAGAACTTGATGTCAATTAAAAAAATGAAGGCAATATTAAAACTTATTTCTCTTTTATTTACTATCTTTTTCTTGAATTATGGAAACTTTTATGCAGAAGAGAAAAATGAAGAAAAGACAAATAATGAGGGACAAATATCAGATTTTGAAGGTGCTTTTACAATAAAAAATTGGGATAAAGATCTAAAAGTTCCTGAAGTTATAGATGACAAAAGAAATATCCTTATCGAACCCTTTACAGAACAACAAATTGCGAAAATCGCAAAAACTGAAGGACTCGCTTCAAAATTAAAACCAAAAGAAAAAATAACCTGGAAACCATTATGGAGATATGATGGTCCAGGCTCTGTTGCTCTCCCATCAATAGCTATTAGCACAGACAGTAGCCTTCTCGCAATAGTAGAAAGGACTGGAGAAACAAAAGGGCCAAATGGAAGTAGAATAGTAATACTGAGAACCTCTGATTGGATTATTCTTAGAATACATGAGATAAAACAAAAGAAGATAAACAAAATATCTTTCTTCCCAGATTCAACTGATTTAATATTAAGTTCTGTAAAACAACCTGAATTAAAAGAATTCAATGAAATAATTTGTCTTGATGCAGATTCTGGCACTATCCAGCGAACTAAGAAATTCCGAAATGAAATAAAAGATATTATATTGCTAAAAAATAAAATAATCGTAATCTTTAACAATCAAGAAAAAAATGAAAATGAAATATACGAAATTGATACAGATAGTTTGAATTTGAAGAATAATTATAAATCAAGCAATAAAAAAGGTATTATAGATGAAGATAGAGAATCTGAAAAATTCATATTTGCCGGAGATAAAAGAATAGAAATATTTTCAGCTTCAGCAGCTAACCCCATTGCTCAATTTACGGAAGAAAACTCCACACCAATTGCAGTTAAATTTATCCCCAGTACTGACAATTCATTTGTTGTAGCATTTGAAAATGCAGAAGCAAAATTATTTCGTCAATCTGTAAAGAAAACTCTTATTCAAAATCCCGCTCCTATAATTTTAATAGATCGAGAAGCTCAAAAAATACTTTTAACTTCAGTTAAAAATGATAGAGCGGTAATATTTAATACTCCAGAATATGAGGAAATAGATTCATTTTCTATCTCGACTCTTAAGCCAAAAACTCGTGGCGACTTGATTTTTGCCGCCGTAATTTCTAAAGAAAATTACCTGTTTATTGATAATCATGGAAATATTTTTACATGTTCAAAGGATGGCAAAAAGTGGAAAAAGAATATCCTGATAGAAGCAATGAAATAAACCTGAATTTTTAGCTCTATCTAAAAAAAACAATTGGTATTCAGGGTCTACTTTTTAAGAAAATTAAACTATATAACTACCTACTTATCAAGTTCTTATATAATATTTTTTGAATTTTTAAGTAAAGCCTACTGTAGAATTTTCTGAAAGCTCGCGCGGTATGATTATCCTTTAACAATAATCGCAAAGATATACTCAGCATATTCTTGAAGCCACTAAGAAAATGGAATATTATCAAAAAAGACTTAGTGGTTATCCATTATTTTCTCTTTCACACTCCATAGTCCAGCTGATGGTGTTGATATAAAATAAATCTCTTCACCATCTGGCATCTTATTGAAGCCATTCTTTAGTATTTTCGGATTATAACGACTTAAAGCTTCATTTATATCCATATAATCAAAACAGACTGAACGGATTTCTTCTTCGCTAAGTTGTCCTGGCGCATAGGTTATGGTAAATCTTCCTTCTGACGAGCCATGTATCAAATGAGCTGTTCCATGAGTTAAATCCTGAAGCAAAGGGTCTATTTTATACATTTTCATAACTTTTTCTGTTCCACAATATCCATATTTTCTAATTAATTTATCTACTTCTTCCTGTTCTCCAAAACGTTTTAAACCAGGTGCTATTATAATGAGCTGCCCTCCATCTGCCATAGCCATTCTTGTTCGGTAAATAGCTTTATTTGCTACCCATGTGCTGTAGAATTCATCTCCTTGCATTATGGCAACAACTTTTTTAAGCGGTGGAACAATTGTTATGTTTTGCTTTTGTGAAGCGCGAGCTCCTACAAGATAAGTTTCCAGATCTTCACCGGCATAAAATCCAGTATGGCATAGTGTTCCATTCTCATCATATGCCATTACTACCTGCAAATAAGCATCTGGCAAATGTGAAAGATATTCTTTTTCTGCCTTGTTATAACAATCTCTCAGCGGAGTTATAAGTCTACCAAGATTGTTCTCTATTCCACAACACGCTGCCATCATATGAGAAGCACATATCATTTCTTTGCCGCCGAGTCCGATAAAATAATTTTTATTATGATTGGCAAAACCAAGAACTTCATGTGGAACGATATGTCCTATATTGATTATAATATCCCATTTTTCTTCAATAAGCATTTTGTTTACTGAAACAGGTATTGGCCAATCGGCTTTTCCTTTTGAAACTTCTTTTACATATGAAGCTGGGATTTCACCAATCTTTACCACGCCATTCCGCCAATCGTGAACGTGTATTTTTTCCTCCGGAATGTCGCCGAACATCCATTTATTTTGTTCTTGAGTATGTGGTACATGCTGTCCAAGTGTTGGGATTAGATGCACGTCTGCTTTTTTGGCGAAATAATGATAAAGATGATTCGTTATCCAGCCAGCTCCGCTATGAGCCCTTGTAATATCTGGAGGTAAAAGCAATACTTTCTTGGGATTTTTGCAAAAATTTCTCTCTGTTGCAAGTGCTAACTGTTCGGTAAGTTTTAAAATTCTTTCCTTTTCTATTCTCTTCGACTCCTCAACTATCCATGGCATATATTTATCTCCATTTTTTTATCTTTTATCCATTGGTAAAAATTTTTTCTGGGTAGGGCCTGTATATAATTGACGTGGACGACCTATTTTCTGGACCTTAGAATTTTTCTGCTCCAACCATTGCGCAATCCAGCCTGGCAACCTTCCAAGCGCAAATAATACAGTAAACATATTAGTAGGTATTCCCATCGCGCGATAACCTATTCCAGTATAGAAATCTACATTTGGGTAAAGCCCTCTATCTACGAAATATTGATCTTTTAACGCTTTTTCTTCGAGTTCCATTGCATAATCAAAAATAGGCTCTGATCCATGACCAAATTTTTCAAGCAATTCTTTACAGGTTCTTTTTGCGATTTTCGCACGAGGATCATAGGATTTATAAATCCTGTGCCCAAAGCCCATTAATCTAAACTTAGAATTTTTATCTTTCGCCATTTTTATTAATTCTTCTGGCTTTATCTTGTTCTTTATCGCATTTTCAAGCATATTTACAACGGCTTCATTTGCCCCCCCGTGCAAGGGTCCCCATAAAGCGCAAATCCCAGCGGAAATTGAGGCATAGAGATTACTGCCAGCACTACCAACGGATCTTACTACCGATGTAGAACAATTTTGCTCATGATCAGCATGAATTGTTAAGTAAAGATTTAGTGCTCGAACAGCTACCGGATCAGGCTTATAATCCTTTATAGGCGACCAGAACATCATATTCAGAAAATTCTCGCAATATGTATATTTATGACTGGGATAAACAAAAGGTTCTCCTATTGATTTTTTATACGAAAAGGCCGCAATTGTACGAAGTTTTGAAAGTAGCCTTGTAACAGTAATATCTACATCTTCACCAGTATCTTTTTCAAGTTCTGGGTAAAATGATGATAAGGATACCACCATTGCCGAAAGGACTGCCATAGGGTGTGCCCCCTCCGGGTAATTTCTAAAGAATGTTTGCATGTCTTCATGAATCATCGAATGTTGATTCATCAATTTTGAAAAAAAATTATACTCTTCCTTATTAGGGAGTTTGCCATGAATTAAAAGATAGGCAACTTCAAGAAAAAGACAGTTCTCAGCAAGATCTTGTATGTCATAACCGCGATGTCTTAAAATTCCCTTTTCTCCATCTATAAATGTTATTACGCTCTCACAGGATCCTGTATTCATAAACCCCGGATCATACGTAATATGCCCTGTTTCTTTTCGTAGAGATGATATATCAATAGCTTTTTCTCCCTCACTTCCTTCATAAATTGGCATCTTGATTTTTTTCTCCGGTAGATGAAGTTCTGCTTCGCCTTTTTTAAAGAAAACACCTTCCATTCTTTTTCTCCTTTAACTACAATTTTGCTCTTTATTGGATCCCGTTCAAAGGAATGGTAATATAAAAGCGTAATAAGAAAAAGTAAAGTTTTAAAAACAATTTTTACCTGATAGAACTGTAATTTTATGAGAAAACAATATTTTTTTCTAAATATAAGCCGCTACAAATCTATCTTTCCCAGATAAATCTCTTATGATTACAATATTTTTATAGATATCCATTTCTTGAAGGAAGTGTTTTAATGGGACTGCTTGCTCTGGCGAAACTTCTGCAATTACAAACGTTCCTTTATTTGAATATCTATATGCTTCAAAAAAGAATTTCCTTATTATCTGAAGCCCATCTTCGCCTCCTTTTAGGGCCTTAAGAGGTTCATATTTGCGAATTTCGCAAGGTAGTTTTGCTATTTCCGAGTTTTTTATGTATGGCAAATTTGAAGCTATAACATTAAATTTTTTATTTTTAAATGCGGAAAATAAGGATGCTCTCCGCAAATATACATTTTTTATTTTCAAATTTCTTTTATTTATTCTGGCGTATTTTAATGCTTTCAAAGAAATGTCGGAGGCGAAAACTTTTGAATCTGGTCTTTCCGACGCCACTGCAAATGCTATTGCACCAGAACCTGTGCCTATATCACAAAATACTCCATTAAATGGAAGGCGTTTTATAATTTCATCCACCATTAATTCTGTTTCCGGACGTGGTATTAAAACCCCTTTTCCAACTTTTAATGTTAAGTTTCTAAAGTATGCTTTACCAAATATGTATTGTAATGGTTCTCCTTTTGCTCTGCGCTTTACACAAATCATAATTCTCTGATAATCTTTTTCATTAATAATCTCATCTTTTAAAAAATCAATTTGAGGGATAGGCAAAGCGAGCACTTCTGATATGATGTATCGGATAGAATTTGACGAATCCGTTATTTTTCCGTCAAAAATTCGTCTTATTTTATTAATTGTTTCGTAAATTGTAATCATCATTCATTATCTGCCTTGCAGTATTCCTTTGCGAAATTCGCAAACGTTCCATCGCTAATATGTTTTCTTATTTTTCTGATTAAATCAAAATAGAAGTGCAGATTATGAATTGTGAGAAGACGGATACCAAGCATTTCCCCGACGTTAAGAAGATGACGGATATATGACTTACTAAAATTTCTACATGTATAGCAGTTACAATTTTTGTCGACAGGAGACAGGTCTCTAGAATATTTTGCTGCTTTAACAGGGATATCTTCTCCATTTTCAATGAAAGCGGTGCCATGTCGTGCAAGACGTGTTGGTAGAACACAATCGAACATATCAATTCCCTCAGCTACTGCTTTAACAATTTGTTTAGGCATTCCGACGCCCATGAGATAACGAGGTTTGTTTGGTGGAATGATTGGTTCGGTCCATCTTATACATTTTATCATATCTTCTTCCGGTTCACCTACACTTAGGCCCCCGAGTGCGTAACCGTCAAAATCCATATTTACAAGTTCTACAGCTGATCTTATTCTGAGTTCTTCATATACGGAGCCTTGAATTATTCCGAATATTTTTTGTCCTTCATTGAGTTTGTATTCCCTTGATATTTTTTCCCATTTATGTGTTAGTTTCATTGAATTCATAGCTTCTTCGTAAGTGGCTGGGTATGCTGTGCATTCATCAAAAGCCATTACTATATCTGAGCCGAATTTTTTTTGTAATTCCATAGACTGTTTGGGTCCCAAAATTATACGTGATCCATCTATATGAGAAGCGAATTCTACGCCATCTTCTCTAATTTTTCTGATTTGAGAAAGACTAAAAACTTGAAATCCTCCACTGTCTGTAAGTATTGGTTTGTGCCATGAGCAAAAATTATGTAAGCCGCCTGCATTTTCGATTATTTCGATTCCCGGTCTTGTAAGGAGGTGATATGTATTTGCAAGCATTATTTCTGCTCCAAGTTCTTTGAGTTCAGCAGGTGTAACGGTTTTTACTGTAGCCCGTGTTCCGACTGGCATATAGACAGGTGTTTCTATTTCTCCATGGATTGTTCTTAATTTTCCTCGTCTCGCCTTTGTATCTTTACATTTGTCAATAATTTCAAAAAACATATTTATACCTTTAAATTTTTTATATTAATAGAATGAGGATGAGAAACAACTGTTCAGGGGGATTAATTTCATCTGCAAAGTTCTATTCAAGCATTCGTTTTTCTTTTTCTTGTTTTTTTCGTTCAATTTCAATACTTATATGATTTATGGCCCTATTCATTTCATCAATCATTTCAGACTCTGTATTTATGAAGTTATCGGTAGTTTTCATACTCAGCCAGGAAGAAATTTTTTTAAGTAACGGATTTGATTTTTCTCTAACAAAATTAAGTTCTCTATGAATTTTTACAAGTTTTTGTGGAGGGATTCTCTGATTACCTATTTTTATTGCTTCTTTGTAATGGATAGCTGCTAAAGAAAATTTTCCCATACAGGCATAAGTTCTTGCAAGAAAATATCGATACAGAATATTGTTTGGCACAATATCAACGAGTTTTGAAAAGTATTGGAAGGCGTTTTTATATTCCTTCCTTCTAAATAGATATTTTCCCTCCCTAAAATTTATGAAAATTTCAGTTTTCTCAAGATCAAGAAATAATGTTGCTAATGTTGTGTTTTTGGGAACTTCATTTCCAACAATTAATTCTTCAAGAGTATCATCTGCATCACTATCCATAATCGAAGAATAAGAAGGTTCAAAGCCTGGTATTTTCTGTTTTTCATTACCACTTTTAAATCTTTGTAAATCGTAAACAGACTTTTTGTCAGGATCTGACAAAATGTCAAATGCGAGAACAATTTTCTTAAATTCTTCCTCCTTTTCGTGTGAGCCGCCATAGAGGTCTGGATGACAATCCTTTACCTTTTTATAGTATGCTTTTTTAATTTCTGAGAAAGTGGCTGAATGCTCAATACCAAGCATTTCATAGAAATCATATTTGGAAAAATCTCTCATTTTTATCTGATATATTCAAATTTTTTTTGTATAAAAACTATAAAATGGACTTATGTTATTAACTGATTATATTATTAATTTGAAAATTTTATAATTCAATTATCATTTATTTATAATTAGTCCTACTATGCAAGAAAAGAGAACTTTTATTACAGAGATTGTGCAATTATTTTTAACGGGGCCTTTATCATTTTTATTTGTTCTATCTGCTCTTTTTCTTGGTATCCTTGGCGTAATTTTAACTCCACGTGAAGAGGAGCCTCAAATAGTGGTTCCTATGATTGACATTACCGTTGATTTCCCTGGATATTCTCCAAAAGAGGTTGAAGAACTTGTAACTACCCCCCTTGAACGTCTATTGTGGCAGGTTTCAGGAGTGGAACATGTATATTCTACAAGTTTTCGAGATCGCGCGATGGTCATAGTGCGTTTTCATGTAGGAGAGGACTATACTGAATCAATGGTAAAAGTTCGTGACAAGATGGATGAGAATATGCATCTTATTCATCCTGATGTAAAAAGATGGGAATTAAATCCGGTGGAAATAGATGATGTGCCAGTTATAAGTTTTACCCTTTTTTCTCCTGATAAAAACATTTTTGAATTACGGAGAATAACGGAAGAAATAAAAGCCCGTATGGATGCCTCTCAAGATATTTTCCAGAGCGAAATCATAGGTGGTTCTCCGAGAGAAATTCTTATTGAACCTGATATAGAAAAACTCACTGCACATAACTTATCCATAAATGACATAATAAATGTATTGCGAAGGAATAATAATTGTGGAACTTGTGGATTTAGCGTTATTAATGGGAAGTATCTCAGAATATTAACTTCTCCTCCTCTTGAAACTATTGATGATATTAAAAATCTAATACTAATTTCCGCTGAGAAGGGAGGGGTAGTCAGGCTTTGTGAGGTCGCAAAAATTACAGATAGGCCGGCAGAATACGATAATTACACTGAAATTTATTTCGGACCTTCTGCAAAAATAACAGAAGAGTTCAAAGGGAAATCTTTTGAATGTGTTACATTAGCTTTCAGTAAAAAGAAAGGTGTAAATTCTGTAACTTTTACAGAAAAATTAATAGCTAAGGCGCAAGAATTAAAAAAAGAGATTTTACCTGAAGACGTAGAACTTGTAATTACAAGAAATTATGGAGAAACTGCAAACAGTAAGGTAAATGATCTCCTTTCCAGTCTTGCATTTGCAATGATAACAGTTATTGGGCTGATAGCTTTTACTATGGGGTGGCGGGAAGGGATTGTTGTTGGACTTGCTGTTCCTGTAAGTTTTTCTTTATCCCTTTTTACTAATTACGTCGCTGGTTATACTATTAACAGGGTCACACTTTTTGCGTTAATTTTAAGTCTTGGAATGGTTGTAGATGATCCGATTACAAATGTTGACAATATTCAAAGGCATTTAAAGATGCGATTATTTGATCCGTTGAAGGCTACTTTGCATGCTGTTCAGGAAGTCTTACCGCCAGTTATCCTTTCCACTATTGCAATTATAATCTCATTTACACCTATGTTCTTCATCACTGGAATGATGGGGCCATATATGAAACCTATGGCTATAAATGTACCATTAACTGTAACTTTTTCTACTCTATGTGCTCTTACATTTGTTCCATTTCTCTCTTTATTTCTCCTTAAAAATTTAAGCAATAAAGGTATTCAAAAAGAGGAAAAAGACCCTACTCCTGAATGGATAAAAAAAAGTTTTGCATTTCTAATCAAACCTTTTTTTAAAAAGCGAAATGCATATATTTTTCTATTTATTGTTGTTCTCGCCACACTGTTATCAGCTTTATTAATGTTAAAGATACCCCTTAAAATGTTACCATTCGACAATAAAAATGAGTTGCAAATTATTCTCGATATGCCGGAAGGAACACCTCTTGAAGACACCGTATCAACAGCAAAAAGACTTTCCGCAAAATTATCAACTTATAATGAAGTAAAAGATTGTACACTTTATGCTGGAATAAATTCCCCAATAGACTTTAATGGTCTTGTCCGCCATTATTATATGCGTAGGGAACCAAATCAAGCTGAAATAAGGGTAAATTTAGCAGACAAAAACTTTAGAAAAGAACAAAGCCACTCTATTGCACTTCGCATCCGTGATGAACTTACGAAAATAGCAGAAGATTCTGGAGGAATTCTCAAAATTATTGAGCTACCTCCGGGTCCCCCTGTACTATCAACTCTGGCTATTGAAATATACGGCAGTTCGACACATAGCTACGACGACTTATTAGATGGAGCTAAAGAGATGATGGAAATTCTCCACAAAAGTGATCCCAAACACATTAAAGAAATAGATTCTTTCGCTGAAAGCCCTCACAAACGAATTAATTTTTATATTGATAAAGAAAAAGCCGCAACGCATGGTCTAACTGCCTCCGAGATTTACTCTTTGTTAAGAGATTCAATAAATGGAAACGTAAGTGCGGGCTCTTTGCACCAGCAATTTGAGAGAAATCCTCTCATGATAAAGGTTCGACTTTCATTATCTGAAAGAACTTCTATTGAAAAACTACTGCATTTAAGGATTCGTTCCCCCAAAAGTAATAAGTTGATAGATATAGGAGAGCTCGGAAAATTCTCATTTGAAGAAGAGGAACAACCAATATATCATAAAAATCTTCAAAGAGTTGTTTATGTAACAGCAGAAACTGTCGGTAGAGCTCCAGGCGAAATCATAATACAAATTCTTTGGAAATCATGGAAAGATTTCCTTCCCGAACTTATTAAATCAGCTATTTCAGGAAAATGGAGACAAAGCCTTTCAAATCGCACAATTGCAGAGTGGAATGGTGAGGGAGAATGGGAAGTAACTACGAGAGTATTTAGAGACCTTGGACTCGCCTTCGGAGCCGCATTAATAGGAATTTTTATTCTGTTAGTCGCACAAACAAAAAATATAATTATATCAATAGTAATAATGTTGGCTATACCTCTTACGATCATTGGAATAGGACCAGGATTTTACCTTTTAAATTTGTTATTTGGTAAAACGGTTAGTGGGTATTCTGACCCCGTTTTTTTCACTGCTACCGCTATGATTGGAATGATTGCTCTTGGTGGAATAGTGATAAGAAACAGTATCGTATTAATTGAATTTATTCAAGATTCTATAAATTCAGGAAATGATATTCAAAAAGCTGTACTTGAAAGTGGCGCTGTTCGTTTTCGCCCAATTATTCTTACTGCATTAACAACAATGCTTGGTTCATGGCCAATAACATTAGACCCTATTTTTTCTGGCCTTGCATGGTCTCTCATTTTTGGACTTCTTGCAAGCACACTTTTCACTTTATTAGTCATACCAGTAGTATATATGCTCATAAAAGATAAAAAAAATACTCCTTAAATTTTCCTCCTTTTATAATTAAACCTCAATATTTTAGCTTAAAAAACACAAAAAAATACAAAAAAAACACACAAAAATACATTTTTTATATATTTTTTTACATTAAATTAAGTAAAATAAAAAATTTAAAAATAGGAGTTTCCAAATGACTATCACTGAAAAAAATATTCTAAGAGAATTGGCAATGGAATATGCTGAAGCAGCTTCAAATCCTATACATGAGACAAAAAGAAAGCTCTGGAAAAAACTTAATAGCTTAAATCCGAAAAGACCTATGGTGATGATAGATCAAGTATGTTGGGGAGAGCTTGAGAGCTCATGCAGTGAACTTAAGTTACAATGCACGGATAAAATACTCCAAAAATTTGAAAGAAAATTGAGAAGAGACTTATATCAATGGAAGCATTTTCCTGTTGACTTTGTCCTGGAGCCCTATTTAGAAATAAATTATGTGATACATAACAGTGGATTTGGGATAAAAGTAGAAGACGAGATTCTTATTTCTGATATTCACAATGATGTGGTAAGCCATAAATTCCATAACCAGATGAAAGATGATAAAGATCTTGAAAAAATAAAAGAACCCGTGATAACATATGATTCAAAAGAAACAGAAAAAATATTCTCTATAGCAAACGATATTTTCGATGGTATAATAGAATTGCGTCTTGACGGGCAAACCCCTTATCTATCAATCTGGGATTTTATAAGTCAAATAATGCCTGTGGAAGATCTTCTTTACTCATTAATAGATAGGCCAGATTTTATGCACGAACTGGCCAGACGTATAAGCAATGGCTATATGAAAATGCTTGATCAACTTGAAAATCAAGGCCTTCTTCCTCGTCCCCAAAAATTGATTCACTGCACTGGTGCTTATTCCGATGAGCTTCCAGCAGAAGGTTATGATCCACAGAAGCCTCGTTGTAAGGATATCTGGATGTTTGGCTTGGCTCAAGTCTTTTCAACTGTCTCTCCAGAAATGTTTGAAGAATATGAGGTAAAGTATTCAAGTCCAATTTGTGAACGTTTTGGCCTGGTATATTACGGATGTTGTGACCCTCTTGATTCCAAAATGGAACAAGTACGTAAAATTCCAAATGTAAGAAAGGTTTCAATGAGCCCATGGACAAATCCTGAACGAGGTGCTGAAGAAATACATGGAGACTTTGTGTTTTCTTCAAAACCTAATCCTGCACATGTAGCAGGAGAAAACTTTAACGAAGAATTAGTAAGAAATGAATTAAATAAAATAAAAAATGCCTGTAAAAAAAATAACTGTCCTCTTGAATTTATTCTGAAAGATATAAGCACAATCAAATATGATCCCTGTAGATTAGAGAAATGGGCAAAAATTGCAATGGAAATAGCGGAAAATGCATAAATCTACAAAAAAAAACAGTTGGGCGCATCTGCCGATATCAGGCAGCGAGACAAATCTGTAGTAACTTAGTAGTCGAAGCTAACCCAAGTTGCGCAGTTACAAGTAGTTTTAAAAGGCCTTTTCACCTGAAGGGGTATCTGAAAAAGTTCATTTTCCTCCACTACACGCACTTTTGAAAATTTTCAGAGAGAAGAATTTCCGCAGAATAAAATAGGCTTTACTGAAAAATTCAAAAAATATTATATAATTATTTGACAAGTAAGTATTTATGTAGTATAATGTTCTCAAAAAAATGGTTTAAATT
>ERZ795060.2752-NODE-2752-length-17320-cov-7.759513_pt1 | contig 17320 bp, 13 predicted proteins | sample MGYA00375144_ERZ795060 | MGnify/ENA primary metagenome ERZ795060 (study PRJEB30189, sample SAMN05720157) | activated sludge metagenome | isolation source: anaerobic digester from wastewater treatment plant | place: Japan | collected 2015-05-15 ...
GAAGTATGGACAAAATCTGTTTTCCCAAACACAAGGTGAAATCGGGGATAAAATCATAGTTGTATGACGAAGCGTATAGAGCAATTTATCGTGTTCTCGGGGAGTAGTTATATTATTTTTCATCGTACAATATAAATTTTCCATTATTTTTACGCAATTTTTAAAAATGCTGAAAGTTATTTTAAGAGAGTAAAAAAATAGTCTGATGAAGATTGTAATTGTTGGAACCGGATACGTTGGTTTAGTTTCAGGTGCATGTTTTGCCGAGACGGGTTTAAGTGTTGCCTGTGTAGATATTGATGAGGCCAAGATAAGCAGGCTGAAAGAAGGGAAAATTCCCATCTATGAGCCGGGTCTCGAGCCTATTGTTTTAAGGAATATGGAAAAGGGACGCTTAACCTTTTCTACTTCTTTGAAAGAAGTTATCGATGGCAGCGAGGCAGTGTTTATTGCAGTGGGTACCCCTCAGGACGAAGATGGCAGTGCCGATTTGAAATATGTGCTGGCGGTGGCTCGGGACATTGGACGTTTTATGAATCATTACCTTGTGGTAGTCACTAAAAGTACGGTTCCTATTGGCACTTCGGAGAAAGTTCGACAGGCAGTTCAGGAAGAACTCGATAAGCGAGGGGCCAAGATAGCTTTCGATGTGGCCTCTAATCCTGAGTTTCTGAAGGAAGGTAATGCAGTCGAAGATTTCCTTCGCCCCGACCGCATTGTGATAGGAACGGATTCGGAGGAGGCCCAGAAAATTATGCAAAAACTTTATAAACCCTTTGTACTGAATGGGCATCCCATTCTTTTTATGGATATTCCTTCTGCCGAGATGACCAAGTATGCTGCTAATGCTATGCTGGCCACAAAGATTAGTTTTATGAACGATATAGCCAATCTATGCGATATTGTGGGAGCCGACGTCAATATGGTTCGAAAAGGGATTGGCAGTGACCCACGTATTGGCGATAAGTTTATATATGCTGGTGTGGGGTATGGCGGATCATGCTTTCCAAAAGATGTAAAGGCTCTTATTAAATCGGCTGAAGAACATAATTGGTCACTCGATATCCTTAAAGCTGTTGAAAAGGTTAATGAGCGGCAGAAAGAGGTAATTATTCAAAAAATAAAAAAACACTTTAATAACCAGCTGAAGGGAAAAATATTTGCTATATGGGGACTTTCGTTCAAGCCGCACACCGACGATATGCGTGAGGCACCCTCGCTGGTTATCATCAGCCGATTGCTTTCGGAAGGAGCACAATGCAAGGTTTACGATCCAGTGGCCATGAACGAGGCTAAACGTAAACTGGGCGATAGCGTGATATATGCAAAAGATCAATACGAAGCCCTTATTGATGCCGATGCTATGGTACTCGTTACAGAATGGCCAGAATTTCGCCTACCCAACTACAATGTAATGGAACGTCTCATGCGTTCGAAGGTTATCTTCGATGGACGAAATATTTACGACCCCAATGAAATGAAAGAACTGGGGTTTTCTTATTACAGCATTGGCCGAAAAAGTGTTGTGTTTCCGAGTTAAGATGTTGTAAAGTGCTTACAAATTGTGTAAGGTACGGAAACGTTAATCGATAAATGAATGAAAACAATATTGGTTACCGGAGGAGCAGGTTTTATTGGATCGCATTTGTGTGATAGGCTCATTAGGGAGGGCAACAATGTAATATGTCTCGACAATTTTTTTACGGGAGATAAAGAAAATATCCTGCATCTGATTAATCATCCCATGTTTGAACTGGTACGACACGATATTACGATGCCTTATTTTGCCGAGGTCGATGAAATATACAATCTGGCCTGTCCTGCTTCGCCTGTACACTATCAGTTTAATCCCATAAAAACGATAAAAACGTCGGTGATGGGGTCAATCAACATGCTGGGGCTGGCCAAACGCACTCGCGCAAAAATTCTTCAGGCATCGACCAGCGAGGTGTATGGCGACCCAACCGTGCATCCGCAGCCCGAGAGTTATTGGGGGAATGTAAATCCACTGGGTCCCCGTTCGTGCTATGATGAAGGCAAGCGATGTGCCGAATCATTGTTTATGAATTACTACCAGCAAAATAAAGTTAAGATTAAAATTATCCGCATCTTCAATACCTACGGTCCACGCATGCATCCCAACGACGGGCGGGTGGTTTCGAACTTTATTGTACAGGCTCTGCAAAATAAAGACATTACCATTTATGGCGATGGAACCCAAACCCGTAGCTTTCAGTATATTGACGATCTGATTGAGGGAATGGTACGTATGATGAATACCCCCGATGATATTACCGGGCCAGTAAACATTGGTAACCCCGAAGAATATCGTATCATCGACCTGGCCGAGAAAATTATAAAACTTACTGGATCGAAATCAAAACTGGTGTTTATGCCACTACCAGCCGATGATCCCACCCAACGCCGTCCCGATATTTCTCTGGCAGGTAAACTACTCAATGGCTGGAAACCCAACTTCGATCTTGACCAGGGACTGCAACTAACCATTGAATATTTTAAAAAGAAGCTGAAAATAGATTAGATTGCCTGTTGGTAAAGGCTGAATATGAACATATATTTGTTAGCATGCCTCATGCCTATATGGTTTATTGAAATTTGAAATGTAATGAAGCGAATTCTATAATCTGGAAATATTACTGCAATGGAAAAAATACCAACCCCTATAGCCGACTTATATATTCTTGAGCCCAGGGTTTTCCGTGACGAACGTGGCTATTTTGTTGAGCTATTCAATCAGCAAAAATTTCAGGATCTTGGTTTTACCTGTCAGTTTGTTCAGGATAACCAGTCAAGTTCGAGCTATGGTGTTATTCGTGGGCTACATTACCAGCTTGCGCCTTATGCACAGGCCAAATTGGTTAGAGCTGTGCGCGGGCGTATTTTTGATGTAGCAGTGGATTTGAGAAAAGGAAGTCCTACCTTTGGAAAATGGTTTGGGGTAGAGTTGTCGGAGGAGAATTTTCGGCAATTGCTCATCCCGCGTGGTTTTGCGCATGGCTTTTCGGTACTCAGCGAAACGGCTATTGTACACTATAAATGCGACAACCTATATCATCCACAATCGGAACGAGGCATTCATTACAACGATCCAATGCTGGCTATCGACTGGCAAGTGCCTGCTGAGAAGGCTATCGTTTCCCCAAAGGATAAAATGTGGCCTAACTTTGATAAGGCCGAAATGAATTTTTACTAAAAAATTTTTTTATGGCTATTTCCATTCTGGTTACGGGTTCAAAAGGCCAACTGGGCAATGAAATTCAGGTACTTTCGAGTAAATTAACGGAATTTGAATTTCATTTTCACGATGTCGATACGCTCGATATTACAAATTTGGAGGCATTGGAGGATAGCTTCAGTACGATAAAACCGTTTGCTGTCATTAATTGTGCAGCATACACGGCAGTAGATAAAGCTGAAAGCGAGCCTGAAAAAGCCTTTAAAATCAATGCAGATGCGCTGGGAAACCTTGCCCATTGTGCCGAAAAATACAATTGCTGGGTATTGCATGTATCGACCGACTACGTTTTTGATGGTACCCATCATATACCCTATCGCGAAACAGATTATACCAATCCGCTTTCGGTATATGGGAAAAGTAAGCTGGCAGGGGAGATGTTGCTCTCGGAAATTGAAAAGGCAATCATTGTACGAACGTCGTGGTTGTATTCGACTTTTGGACACAATATTGTAAAGACGATACGGCGACTGGCTACCGAACGGGATACCATAGGCTTTGTATGTGACCAGATAGGTTCTCCTACCTATGCAGCCGATCTGGCGGGAGCCTTACTAATCATACTCCAACGGCTTGCTAATACACCCGAGGCAACATCCCTGGCAGGGATTTATCATTATGCCAACGAGGGGGCATGCAGTTGGTACGATTTTGCATGCACTACGGTTGAACTTAGTAAGCTTTCGTGTAAGGTTAAACCTATTGAAACACAAGAGTACCCGACACCAGCACAAAGACCCCCCTATAGCGTATTGAATAAGTCGAAAATAAAGACTACCTTTGGGCTGGAAATTCCCTGGTGGAGAAATAGCCTGGAAAAAGCAATCCACCTTATGAATGAAGCAAAATAGTGTGAAATATGGATACAACGCTTGATATAGTAAAACAAAGAGCACAGGAATGGTTAAGCGAAGCGTTTGATGAAGCTACCCGCCAAGAGGTTAAACGTTTGCTGGAGGGCGATGAAAAAGAACTGGTCGATGCTTTTTATCGTGACCTCGAGTTTGGAACCGGCGGATTAAGAGGGATTATGGGGGCTGGCACCAATCGCATGAACATTTATACGGTAGGGCGAGCCACACAGGCATTGGCCAACTATTTAAAAAAGACTTTTGCCAGTTTAAATCCCATAAAAGTTGCTGTTGCCCACGATAGTCGAAATAATAGTCGTCTTTTTGCCGAAACAACCGCCAGGATTTTTGCCGCTAATGGTATACAGGTTTATCTTTTCGATGATCTTCGTCCTACGCCTGAGCTTTCGTTTACCATTCGACATTTTGGTTGCCAGAGTGGTGTAGTAATTACTGCATCGCATAACCCCAAGGAATACAATGGATACAAGGCATACTGGAACGATGGAGGTCAGGTAGTTCCCCCGCACGATAAAAATATTATTGAAGAAGTAGGTCGCACCACATTTTCCGATATCCGCTGGAGCGGAAACGACCATCTGATTCACATCATTGGCAGTGAAATCGACGAGGTGTATACCGATAAGATTAAATCGCTTTCGCTTTCGCCAGAGATTGTTAAACAATACAGCGACATAAAAATTGTATATACCCCCATCCATGGCACAGGCGTAAAATTAGTGCCCATGGCTCTGGCAAAGTATGGTTTTACAAACATTATTCATGTGCCCGAACAGGATATTCCCGATGGGAATTTTCCTACCGTTAAATCGCCCAATCCAGAAGAGTCGGCTGCAATGACGCTGGCCATCGAAAAAGCTCGTCAAACGGGTGCTGAACTGGTAATGGCTACCGACCCCGATGCCGATCGCGTAGGAATAGCCGTAAAATACAATGATGATTTTATACTACTCAATGGTAATCAAACCGGTTCATTGCTCATTTACTATTTGCTTACCCGCTGGCACGAAAACAAAAAGCTTACTGGCAAGGAATATGTCGTAAAAACTATTGTCACTACCGATCTAATCGCCGATATTGCTCGTAAATTTAAGGTAGACTGTTATGAGGTGCTCACAGGATTTAAATACATAGCCGAGATTATCCGCGAGAATGAAGGGAAAAAGACGTTTATAGGGGGCGGAGAGGAAAGTTATGGGTATCTGGCAGGCGAGTTTGTTCGCGACAAAGATGCGGTAATGGCATGTGCACTCATTGCCGAAGCCTATGCCTGGGCAAAAAGCCAGAACAAATCGATGTTTGACATACTGCTTGAAATGTATGTAAATTTTGGTTTCTATAAGGAGTCGTTGGTCAATGTGACCAAGAAAGGCAAGGAGGGACAGGAAGAAATAGCCCGTATGATGGAAAATTATCGGCAGCAGCCACCTCGTTCGCTTGGCGGTTCGGAAGTTGTTAAAATTTACGATTACCAGAATAGCACGGTAAAAGATGCAAAAGGCAATATAATTGATACCCTCAAGCTACCTAAGTCCAACGTACTTCAGTTTGTTACCGCCGATGGTTCTAAAATTACCGTTCGTCCCAGCGGAACTGAGCCGAAAATTAAATTTTACTTTAGTGTAAAAACAACTATGAGTTCTGTGGCTGAGTATGCTAAACTCAATGCTCAGGCTACTGAACGAATTCAGGTGATTGCCAGGGAGTTAGGATTGTAATTTATTTTAAATGGTACAGGCACTTACACATACAAATTTTAACTTTCCACGACAAACAGCAACTTATGTGGGTAAGGTTCGTGACGTTTACACCATTGCCGATGAGTATTTGGTGATGGTTGTAACCGACCGTATATCGGCTTTTGATGTTGTCCTGCCCCGAGGAATTCCCTACAAGGGACAGGTTTTGAACCAGATTGCGGTGAAGTTTCTCGATGCAACTGCCGATATTGTACCCAATTGGAAAATTTCATCGCCCGATCCTATGGTGACCATTGGCCGCAAAGCTATTCCGCTGAAAGTCGAAATGGTTATTCGGGGTTACCTTACAGGCCATGCCTGGCGTGAGTACAAAAGCGGAAAACGAATGCTCTGTGGCGTTAGGCTGCCCGAAGGAATGGTGGAAAACCAAAAATTTCCTCAACCCATCATCACACCTACTACCAAAGCTGCTGAGGGACACGACCTTGATATATCGCGCGAGGAAATTATTGCCCAGGGCATTGTGTCGGAAAAAGATTACCGAAAAATGGAGGAGTATACCTACGCACTATTCCAGCGAGGCACTGAAATAGCCGCCCAGCATGGTCTGATCCTGGTAGATACCAAATATGAATTTGGTAAAGTGGGTGACCAGATTATTCTGATCGATGAAATACACACCCCCGATTCATCGCGCTACTTTTATGCTCAGGGATACGAGGAAAGATTGGCAAAAGGTGAGCCACAACGGCAATTGTCGAAAGAATTTGTTAGGCAATGGCTCATCGAGCACAACTTTCAAGGAAAAGAGGGACAACAGGTTCCCGAAATGACAGATGAGTTTGTCCAGCAGATTAGTGAACGCTATATTGAGTTGTACGAAAATATTACTGGTGAAAAATTCCAGCGTCATAATACAGACAACCTTTCCGAGCGCATTGAACACAATATTTTAAAAGCGCTGAAGGAACTTTAATAATTTAATACCATTTTTGTGATATCATTTGAATCCATGGGGCTTTCACCCCTCATCTTAAAAGCTGTTTCCGAATTAAAGTACGAACAACCCACACCGGTTCAGACAAAAGTAATACCGGTAATTTTAAATCAAACGGATGACATTGTGGCATTGGCTCAAACAGGAACGGGGAAAACCGCTGCCTTTGGGCTACCGCTTATTCAACTTATCGATACGGGTACACAAGCTATTCAGGGTTTAATTCTTGCCCCTACGCGGGAGTTGTGTCTTCAGATTACTGACGATTTACTGAGTTTTGCCCAATATATCGATTCTATACGCATAGTGCCAGTGTATGGGGGTGCCAGTATTGAAACCCAGATAAAGGCATTGAAAAATGGGGCACATATTGTGGTTGCAACCCCCGGTCGTCTCATCGACCTGCTTAATAGGAAGGCCTTGCACATAGGCAAGGTCAAGTATTTAGTGCTCGACGAGGCCGATGAAATGCTCAACAAGGGATTTGCCAGCGACATCGAAACCATCCTGGGCAAGCTTCCAAAAGAACGACGTACTTTCTTGTTCTCAGCTACCATGCCAGCTGAGATTGCTGCTATTACCCATAAGTACATGAACCGTCCGCTGGAGATAATCGTTGGAACAAAAAATACAGGTGCTGAGAATGTACAGCATATCTATTACGTGGTACATGCTAAGGATAAGTATTTGCTGCTTAAACGTATTATCGACTACAATCCAGGGCTTTATGGTATAGTTTTTTGTCGCACGCGTAAGGAAACTCAGGAAATTGCGGATAAACTCATGCACGATGGCTATAATGCCGATGCCTTGCATGGCGATCTGTCTCAGTCGCAACGCGATTTTGTGATGAATCGTTTTCGTCTACGACAGCTTGAGGTATTGGTAGCAACCGATGTTGCAGCTCGGGGACTCGATGTCGACGACCTTACCCATGTGATCCATTATACTTTGCCCGATGACACAGAAGTATATACCCATCGCAGTGGACGGACGGAACGAACGAATAAAAAAAATGTTTCTATTGCCCTTATCAATTTACGCGAAAAATATCGCATTCGCGAACTGGAAAAAAGTCTTCAGAAAAAATTTTCCCCTGCTCAACCACCTACCAATCGCGAAATATGTGAAAAACAACTTTTTCACCTTATCGATCGCATTGAAAGAGTTGAAGTGGAACATTCCGACATAGAACCTTATTTGCCACTTATCTTCAAGAAACTTAGCTGGATAGATAGGGAGGAACTCATCAAACGACTGGTCTCTATTGAGTTCAATCGATTCCTGGAATATTATCGGAATGCGAAAGAAATTGACATGCCAACCGAAACAACGCTACCGGTTACCGCTAAACGTGAAAAGAAAAAGCAAAATATTGTACCTAATGCCGAGGGCTATGTGAGGTTGTTTATCAATGCTGGAAAATCTTCGGGGCTCTATCCCAACGATATCATATCCCTGGTCAATAGTGTGTATTCTGGGAAACGTATTAAAATAGGCAAGATTCAGTTGCTCGATAATTTTTCATTTTTTGAGGTTCCCTACGATATGGCCGAAGAGCTTTGTAATCGACTCAGCCATATTATTTATGAGGGAAAAAAGCTTTCGGTCAGCCTGGCCGAAAGCCGGGGCCGAAAAAAATCGAAGTAACCGTGTTGGTTATTCGCCAATGATTTTTACCAGAACTCTTTTTCTTCTTTTGCCGTCAAATTCGCCATAAAAAATCTGTTCCCACGGACCAAAGTCGAGCTGGCCATTTGTAATAGCCACCACAACCTCACGTCCCATAATGGTTCGTTTCAGGTGGGCATCGGCGTTGTCTTCAAAGCCATTGTGGCGGTACTGACTGTAAGGCTTTTCGGGTGCCAGCTTTTCGAGCCATACCTCAAAATCGTGATGTAGCCCCGATTCATCATCATTGATAAATACGCTGGCCGTGATATGCATGGCATTTACCAATACCAATCCCTCTTTGACACCACTTTCCACCACACACTTTTGTACTTCGGGGGTTATATTTACAAACCCACGACGGGTGGGTAAGTCAAACCATAATTCTTTTCGATAGCTTTTCATTTGAATATAGTTTTTAAATGGTTTTTATCGGTCGGATGGAACTCGCATGTGAGGATTTTCCTACATTGGCAAGTACGAAAATAGTAAATAATTTTCATACTCGGTTGTGAATACTGCTATTCATGCTCGTTTCATCGTTCTTATCCCACAGAGGTAACCCCGGAACTCTTAAAAAATCTTTATAATCATTCAGCAGTTCTTCCAAACTTGCACGTGCCACACCCATAAGCTTTATCTCCATTTCTTCCGATGTCCCTGAACCATACTACCTTCCACTATGTTTTGCTTACCGCTGCGGGCTGCCTGTATCATCTGGTCATGGGTACGGGAACATCTATGTATTTATTGCAAAAATACACCGTGGCATCCAGTACAATCTCCGCCATTTGATACGATGCCAGTTTTTGGTAACCTCCATGCGGTGGGATGAATTTGTTATCATGTCCATTGTTCATTTTATTTTTCCTTTTCAATTATTTTTATTTCCTCCTCCGTTAAATCGTACAGCTGATATACCAATTTATCTATTTCATGCTCAAGTTCCTGGGTGTCGGACTGCGGATTTTCTCGCTTGGCTGAGATTATTTTATCTACTAACGTCTCTATTTGCTGGACTATTGAAAGATTGTTTGTCGTATAGATTGGAAGAGGCAAGCGTTCAAGAAAATCTTTTTTATATCTGTAACCTTCATCTCCCAGCCCTCCTCCTGAATAGAATCTTTTAAAAAAATAAGCGGCTGATTTTGAATTAAGAAGACCACAAAGATACTTAACTTTTTTGCCTGTCATTAAAAATGAAGTTGCTTCTACATAAAAATTTTCTGTATCATAATAAAATTGAGGTTTTCTTACGATTTCCGAATACACCACCTTCTCCTTCTCAAACTCTGGGTAGTAGGCACAATGACGCAGCTCCCACCAGTAATCGCCTTGATCATCGCGTTTTTTTGCTTTTTCTTCATAAATTTTTAGATGTTGCATTAATGTAGGAAACATTCTATTTATAAATGTTTCTGCAGGTACAGAGCTCTTATGTTCATTGGTCCAGCCTGCTGGGATTACTATCACCCACAGCCCTGCCCATTCGTAGTAGTATCGTTTAATATCACGTCCTCGTAGGATGGGTTTAATGATGGCTTCGGTGCGTTGACGTTCGGCATCGTCCTTGCAATGCGACAAAATCTCATTGCGCTTTTCGGTGGTGATGATAAAGGCTTCGTTTAAGCCGGTTAATATACCACGGTAAATATTCACATCCCAATCTTTGAGGGGTTTACCTATGCGTTCTATTTTCTCCTTAAGTTGTTGCACGGCATTGCTGCCTATAAACCAGGCATCTTTGGTAAGTTTAGTAAGGGTAATGGCTTTTTCTTTCAGGGCTTTGGCCATACTGTCGCGGTCGTCTTTCTGCAGGGTTAAAGCATGGAGCGCATAAGGTGCTTCATTCCCGGCGGCTTTCCTTTGCATGGAGAGGGGGGTATGTTTACGCTTCTGTATGAGCAAAATGTTGGTGTCGACAGTGGCATTTTCAAACACTCCCGGACCTAAGTCGATGAGTATTAGCGGGGTGTACTGGGTGAAAAAGCTGCGTAATTTTTCGCCGTAGCCGGCACGCATCCATTTATTGGAGGTTATATAGCAAAGTAGTCCGTCGGATTTTAGCAGTTGAATCCCTTTTTCGTAAAATAAACAATATATATCTCCTGTACGGGCAAAGGTGGTAAAGTTTTGCGTTTCAAAGAGCTTCGCCAATCTGCCGCCATCTTTTTGCAGCTGAATATACGGCGGGTTTCCGATAACGATATCGAAGCCATCGGTTACCCCAAACATCCATTCGGGGTCGAACCAGTCGGCCGATTGGTTGGGGTCGTATGGATTGAAAAAGGAAATCTGCTCAGCAACCTTACTGGGCCATCCATCCGATTTTAGTAGTTCAGCAATTTCTTTTCTTAGCTCGTTGTCTTTTTGCTGTAATGCCAGTTTTTGGTTTCGTGTATTGGCTGTAAAATATTTGTGTCGTAATGCTTTGAGTTCATCTTCTTTCCCGCCAATTTGGAGGTTACGAATTTTTAACTGCTTAGGTTTTTCTAACGCCAACAGGGTATTGGCAGCCACGAATTTAGTTTCGAGGTTGGGCAGGGGGCGAATGCCATAGTTGTTCTTGGAGGCATCGATTTTCTGGTCGAGCACCAGCGAGATAAAAAATCGCAGCTTGCTTATCTGTATGGCTATGGGCTGGATATCGACACCATAGATGCAGTTTTCGATAAGGTAAAGCTTGCGGGCATAGTCGGGGTAGTTGATGTTTTCGTCGAATGATTCGTTGATTTCCTTCAATAGCGTTTCGCGTTCGTCTTTATCGGTGTGTTTGAAGGCTTCCTCGGTGGCTTTCAGGGCTTTGTTGTATTGCAGCTCATACCATAGCTTGTTGTCGGGGTCTAACTTTTGAAGCACAAAAACCAGCTGGTGGAGGATACCCATAGGAAAGGCACCCGAACCACAGGCAGGGTCGAGAATTTTAATATGGTCGATAAGCTCAACGATTTGTTTTTTTTGCTCCTCGCTCAGGTCGGGGGTGTCGTCGGAGAAAGCAAGCAGGCGTTCGAGGGTATCTTCGGGCAGCTGGCTGTGCGACATCAGGTATTGCTTGAGCGACTGCTGCACCATAAAATCCACCACCTCGCGGGGAGTGTAATAGCTACCGGTGGCCTTGCGGGCAGTGGAAGCTGTTTCGGGGTTGTACGATGCCAACAACTCCTCAAATACCTTGCCCAACAGCTCGGGGTCGAGGGCTACTTCCTGGTCTATTGGAGTGCTTTCGTCGATGGTAAAATTGTAGCTTTTCAGTATCTCGAATAGCCCACGCACCGTTCTCCCTGTGCCCATCTGATATTGCGCAAGGTTTACTTTTTCCTCATGGGGCTGAAAAAACAGGTAATCGTATACAATGGCTTGCTTTTTGGGATTTCGCGAGAAACCATCGATGTAAATACCCTCCTTGTCGAGACAGTCGAATAGTCCCCCATTGAGGAAAGGGATATCTTTAAAAAGCGCTTTTGCCTCGTCTTTGGAGATATTAAACTTATCGGCATAGCGATATAGGGTCTTAACTTCGTATTCTTTACGGTTTTCGAGAAAACTACCATCGTTGGCAAATTCGCGTGCATCCATTTGCTGGTTAAGGGTGCCAAAAAACAGGTTTTGCAGGATAGCGTTGTAGTAGTTCGATGCTTGTGGGCCTTTGTAAAAGTCTTTTACAATATTTTTTAGCGCTTCTGCGTCGAATAACTCACCGGGAATGAGCTTCTTTTCCTTTAAAAACCAGATGAAAATGATACGAGTGATAAGGCGGATAAGGTTGGTAGAGTTTCGTATCTCGGCATCTTTAGCGGGGTCGCTGGCGTATTTGTAGTCGTCGGGGAACTTAATCTTATCGAGCGACCAGAAATACCAGGTGGCAATTTCGGTGTAGAATTGCTTACGAACCTTATCAACGCTAAAGGCTTCGATAATTTTGGGGAGCGACGAAAAGTCGGCCTCGGAAATCTGCTGGATAAAAGTTTTATTGGTTTGCTCCCGCGAAACAAAGTAGGTATAGCGGCGGAAGTTGCTAAACTGACGCTTACCACTGGGTAAGGGTATGTCGTAAATGAGCGAAAAGCGGAAACTACCCCTGTCGTCGTAAAACACAAAGAACCCACCAGCATAGCGCATGGTATTTTTTAAAATCTTTTTGCCCAATTCGTATTGTAATTTTTTACCGCTACGCTCGGAGAGTTCGTTGCCTACCCTGGCCATGAATACCAGCATATCGAGCTGGTCGTCGTAGGTTCGAAAATCGCCCACCAGCGTACAATCGGTAAAATGTTCGTCGTTATAATCGGGTAACGACTCTCTTTTCACAGAAAAATTTCGTGTTTTCTGGCGAAACAAGCCTGCCAGATTGTCGGCGTTACAATTTTGAATCAGGTTTTCGATGGTAGTTTTATCCATGGTTGTATGTTTTAATTTTTTTGTTCTGACTCATCCCCGGCCCCTTTTCATCCTCACCCCCTGCCCCTATTTTTTTATCCTCACCCCCGACCCCTCTCCTTTAGAAAAGGAGAGGGGTGGCCGACAGGCCGGGGTGAGGATTTTTTTAAACCTCACCTCCTGCACTATCTTTTCATCCTCACCCCCGGCCCCTCTCCTTTAGATAAGGAGAGGGGAGTCCTGCCCGGATGGGGTGAGGATTGAGTAAGGGGTGTCCGACAGGACGTGAAAGTGTTTTTATATTTCAATAATTCTTTGTAATACTTTATTAATTTCTTTTAATTCTTCGTTTTTAATTCTTAAAACTCTCAATCCCAAATTATTTAAAATAATATCTCTTTGTTCGTCGTATTCCTTTTGAAGTTCATGTATTCCTCCGTCAAGTTCAATTACTAATTTTTTTTCATAACAGTAAAAGTCAGCAATAAAAAACAAATATCGTTTTTCGTATGCATAAAAAATTGGTTTTTGTCGATAAAATTTCAGTCCGTTAAGCTTACGATTACGAAGATATTGCCATAATATCTTTTCGCTATCCGTAGGCTGTTTTCGAAGCTCTTTTGATAATTTTGCTATCCGACGTTTGTTCATTTGTTATGGTTTTTAAGACCTCACCCCCTGCACTATCCTTTTCATCCTCACCCCCGGCCCCTTTTCATCCTCACCCCCTTCCCCTCTCCTTTGTAAGGAGAGGGGTGCCCGATAGGGCGGGGTGAGGATTTTTTTAAACCTCACCCCCTGCACTATCCTTTTATCCTCACCCCCGGCCCCTTTTCATCCTCACCCCCTTCCCCTCTCCTTTGTAAGGAGAGGGGTGCCCGACAGGCCGGGGTGAGGATTGAGTGAGGGGAGTCCTGCCCGAATGGGGTGAGGATTGAGTGAGGGGTGTCCGTCAGGACGGGGTGAAGATTTTATTCCTCACTGCAACAATAATTTCTGTATTTTTACTGGATATTTTTTGTTTTTCTTTTTCCAGATAATTTTCTCCCAGGTCGTCCATCAATTTTTGTATTTCCTCTATTGCTTTGTTTAAATTATTTCCATTGTTTGTTAGGTCGGCTATACGGCGCAGGGTGTATTGCGATAAGGTACCATAATCGATGATGTCTTCCTTGAGGGTTCGCAGGAAGGGCTTATAGGGCAACAATTCGGGGGCTTGCAGTTGTATCAGATAATTCAGCTTATTCAGGGCCGTTTGTTCGATGCTTTGTTCCGTTGTGGCATAGGTTTGTTTCTGTACCAGTTGCTTTATCTCCCCGTACATCTGCCAGAAATCATTATCGATAGGTAGAGCAGGGATTTCGGGGGTACATTGTAATTTATCCAGTACCAATTCCAGCGAAGTGTCGTCGATTTGTAGTTTTCCATCGACCACCTGCCCCATGCGGATGTACATCCTGTCTTTTTTAAAACAAACAATCATGTTGTCCTCGTTGGAGGCTTTGGTTACTTTTATGCGTGCCGGAGCATCTTTAATGTTTTCGAATGATTGAGGATAGCGATTTTTAAGGTCGATGAAGGTATTTAATATTTTGGTGTAGAAGCTTTCTTTTTCAGCATTTTCGGGGTTTTGCATTATTTTTTGGTAAAGCAGTGCAGCGGAGGGTTCTTCGTCGATATCGAATATTTTAGCATCTTCACCCAGGGTGTTGTGTATCATATACATTTTTTGCTGGGCTATCTCACGCGATTTTACCAGTTCGGCTCCCTGTATGGTAGGGAAAAAGTTGACAATGTATAGCTGGTCAAATACTTTTCGGCTGATACGGTTGATACGTCCCAACCGTTGAATTACCCTTACAGGGTTCCAGGGGATATCGTAATTGATGATCATCCCTGCGCGGTTAAGGTTGAAACCTTCACTGAGCTTATCGGTACTTAGTAGTAGATCAAAATCATTGCGCTGATTTGTTGCCGAAGCGTCAAAATTATGAATGATTTCGGAATATTTCGATTGGGTTACATGTCCCTTTACCACCATTGTGCGACGAGCAAGCTGGGGCTGTATTTCCTCAATGTTTTTGTAAAGATATTCTACCGTATCGGCATACTCGCTAAAAATGATGATTTTACGCTTGGGTTCGTGTTTTAAGGCTGGTTTATTGATTTCTTCTATCAGGTGTTCTATCAAGCATTTGGTTTTGGGATCCTGTTCCACCAATTTTACAGCTCTCAGTTGTTTGAGCACTTCATTAAACATGGCTATGTCGGCTTTGATATCATTGATGAAGCTTTCCTTTTCTTTGAATTGAGAAATTTTATAGCGTTTGTGTTGTTTTGGATATACTCCATCTTTTATCTGTTTTTCGTACTCATTCAGGTGTTTTTCAATTTCCTCTAAATCACGCTCAACAATGTTTTCGAGCAATGACCGGTCGAGGATATATTCGCCATCGTAAAGGTCATCATTTCCTGTTTTTTTGATAAATTTCAGCACAGTTTCGTTAATTTCTATAAATCGTTGGATGGTTTTTTCGAACGCACCAAAAGAACTTTCGAAACGTTTTACCACCAGCCGACGCATAATGTCGTATAGGTTGCGCTGTTGTAGTAGTTCGCGTTGTTTTTTCTGGTCTTTTACATCGCTGTTGGCATTGAGCCCTGTTTCATACTCAGAGGGTCGATATATTGCCCCCTTGAATTTTCCTCCATCATCCGGATTGGCAAAATAATATTTAATAATCTTGTCGTAAAAAATTGATTGCTCCTGTGAAAGTTCAAAAAACCATTCAATGGGATCGGCAACCACCGAAAGCTCTTTTACCTCATTGCGATAGTTGGGATTTTTCTGTAAATCAATTCGATTCCGACGAATGGTAATGGGTTCAATGATGTCGCGAATTTTTTGGGCTATCAGATGGGTTTTTTGGGATACTTTACGAATATCAATAACATCTTCATTGAATATTAACTTGTAATGGGTACGACATTGGTCTCTTTTATCGGCATCATTGGACTGATAATACTTTTTTATATATGATAGTTTTTCGAATAAAAAACCCATCGTGCGAAATTGAGATATTAAATCGTTATTTAAGGTAATAGACGATTTTCGTGGGATGATGAACAGGTTGAGCAGGGCAAGAATATCGGAAGGACGATTATTGAATGGGGTTGCTGTAAGGAGTATTACTATCCTACCTCTGCAGATATTTTTAAGCAGTTCGTAACTCTGAGTGTCCTGGTTACGAAAGCGATGTGCCTCATCAACAATAATCACTTCAAAATCTTCACGATTCTTAATATACTGAAAGGTTTCTTCAAGTTTACCAATGGAACGTGCCTCCCAATCGTATAATTCAAACTGATCGAGGTATTTCTTCCATCCTTCCGATTTATTGTCGTCGCCGACCAAACCCGGTGGACAAAGCACCATGCCACGTTTTTTTAATGCCTTGGCAATAGCGCAGGCAATCACCGTTTTCCCCAACCCCACCACATCGGCAATCAATACGCCGTTGTGTTGTTCAATAATAGATAATGCCAGCTTTACCGCATCAAGCTGATATTGGTATCGTTTGTAGCCAATTTTTTCAAGAAACTCGGGAAGATATGTCCCAATATCTTTGTGCTCAAAGGTGTCGAGATAGGATTTTAGAATGAGCAGGTAAGCCTCAAAAGGGGTAAGCTTTTTAATATGCGTCTCTTCTTCGAGTATTTTAATTAATTTGGTTTTAATATCCTCAAGCTCTGTAATTTTTACAGCATCGTTCCACAGCTGGTCAAAATATTTTTCAGCCTCTTCGAAACCATAATCCGATATTTCAACATTAAACTCATGTTGCGTGCTCAATCCCGCTTTGGTAAGATTGCTGCTTCCCGTGATAAACAATTTGCTTTTGATTACCTGATTGGCATCCAGTTTAAACAGGTAAAGTTTGGAATGATTGGGTTGATAAGTCTTTCGGATAATTAACCGATTGTCGATCAACATTTGAAGAAAAAAATTCGCCTGCGTATAAAATTCGGCTGTATCGAATTGCTCGGTATTTATTGATTTGCGTAAAGAATTTAAAAAAAGTTCAATTTTCTCGTCATCGTTATTCAATTCATTGAAAGCATATTCCACGAGTGCTTTATTCAGTTTGTCTACATCGAGCCCCACCAAAACCTTAAGGACAACGTCGGAATTATCTTTTAAAGCCTCATACAGCTCGCGCAGACCAGAAAAATAAAAAAAACCAACCAAAAATTTTAGTTCCTCGCTGACCCTTATGATCTCGTTGATGCGTTTTTTTAAATCCTTTGTTGGACTATTGGTAATAAAGTTCGACATCACTTTTGATTTTTACCCAAAACTAAAAAAATAATCATAAAATCAAGCATCTAAAGGTTACCTCAAAATGCAAATCTGGGACAACAAAACGACAGGTTGTGTCGCTAAAAA
>ERZ795060.2756-NODE-2756-length-17304-cov-4.111717_pt1 | contig 17304 bp, 15 predicted proteins | sample MGYA00375144_ERZ795060 | MGnify/ENA primary metagenome ERZ795060 (study PRJEB30189, sample SAMN05720157) | activated sludge metagenome | isolation source: anaerobic digester from wastewater treatment plant | place: Japan | collected 2015-05-15 ...
AATAGAATGGAAGCGCAAATATTTTTATATATTATAATGAGAAAGGGCTGTGTAAATAGGCTGCACCCACGGGACAAGATTATATGCTGATGAGTAATGTGCAAGAACCTATAGAGATCTCATAGTGCTCTATAGTTCTCCGTAATCTCTAGAACATAGCCTCTTGTATCTCCCCGGTTCATTGTAATGAACCTGTATTGTCCGGACCTGATGCATGGATGCTCGCACACCTCCGGGTGGTATCGTGAACTATCATACGTCCGGATATGCCGCTATTAGGAGTCAGAAAGAACGTGACATCAGGTCTGCATACGCCATTAAAACCTCTTCAGAGACGAAGACCACTTGAACTGACCATGCACGCCGTCTGGTTCATCTGTGCCATATCGTCAATCATCGGTATCTTTTTCATCCTGATCTTTCTTCTCTACGATGCTGCACCGGTATTCATGGATACCGGGATTATTCCGTTTTTATCGGGAGAACGATGGGACCCAACCAGTGTTATGCCAAAATACGGACTTGTTCCGCTTATTGTCGGAACACTGCTGGTCACTATCGGAGCAATGGTGTTTGCAGTTCCCTTCGGGATCGCCTGTGCCATCTATATCTCTGAAATGGCAGGTCCCCGGATGAGAAAAATCCTGAAGCCGGCGATTGAGCTGCTGGCAGGTATTCCCTCCGTTGTATACGGGTTCTTCGGACTGGCTGTCCTGGTAAAATTTCTGCAGGATGCTCTGTCAGTCCCATCCGGTGAGTCCGTTCTTGCTGGATCGATCCTTTTGGGAATCATGTCACTTCCGACGATTATCAGTGTGTCAGAGGATGCCATCAGTTCGGTACCCCGATACTTAAAAGAAGGGTCCCTGGCCCTTGGAGCCACTCACTGGCAGACCATAGCAAGGGTAATCCTTCCGGCTGCCCTCTCAGGAATTACTGCTGCAATCATCCTTGGAATCGGACGAGCAGTCGGTGAGACCATGGCGGTTATCATGGTGACCGGAAATGCGGCGATTATTCCTGAACCTCTCTGGAATATCCTCTCCCCGGTACGAACCCTGACCGGAACACTTGGGATAGAGATGGGGGAGGTTGCGGTCGGCTCCCTCCATTACCATGCCCTGTTCGGGGTTGCGGTCGTATTACTGCTGATCACCCTGATTATCAATCTTGCAGCCCTCACGGTCATGAAACGCCTGAAGAACTCACAGACAGGGGGCTGCTCAGGAAAAGGATTGTTCACCTGTGCGATGATTACCGATCGTCTCTCCGGGATCATGACTCACGTACCCCTGATTATTTATGTCCTTCTCGTTCTGTGTCTGTTTCTTATGGGATTGTGGGAGGGGGCTTTATGTATTCTGGTCCTTGCCGCCATCGCACGACTGATCGATCAGTACTGCGTCAGACAGACGGTTCAGAAGATCTGGTTCTCGCTCATCGCGGGTATGATGGGAATTGTCACGCTCATCCTTATCTTCATCCTCTATGATATCTTCTCAAACGGGCTTCCGTATGTTACGATTGATTTCCTGACTGAATCACCACGAAATCTGGGCCGTGGCGGGGGTATCTTCCCGGCTATTATCGGAACATTCTATCTGGTGATCGGTTCCATCCTCATAGCACTCCCCCTTGGAATCGGGGCCGCGATTTACCTTGTCGAATATACAAAGGAAAATGTGCTGACCCAGATTATCAGGACTGCAACCGATCTGCTGAATGGGACCCCCTCGATTGTATTCGGGCTTTTTGGGTTCACATTCCTCGTACTCTTTTTAAATTTTGGCATATCCCTCCTTGCCGGTATGATAACACTCGCCCTCATGGTTCTCCCGACGGTCATCAGAACGACAGAAGAGGCCTTGCGAAGTGTTCCGGATAGCCTCCGGGAAGGATCCTATGCTCTTGGGGCAACGAGGTGGCAGACCGTTCGCCGGGTTGTCCTGCCTCCGTCAGTTCCAGGAATTATTACTGGGGCGATCCTCTCCATTGGCAGGGCAGCGGGTGAGACGGCCCCTATTATGTTTACTGCCGTTGTGTTCATGCAGCGACGCCTTCCGGATTCGCTTTTTGATCCGGTGATGGCCCTTCCCTATCATCTCTTCATTCTGGCTACCAATGTGCCTGGTGCCAGAAACAATCAGTATGCAACAGCGGTCGTTCTCCTCATTCTTGTTATCATGATATATGGAGGAGCAATTGTCATCAGAAATTATTATGATAAGAAGGTCAGGTGGTAACCTATGAATGAAGACATTATCATGGATGTGCAGGGGTTAAATCTCTGGTATGGCGATAATCATGCCCTGCATAACATAACCCTCCCTATTGCAAACAGAAAGGTCACTTCCCTGATTGGCCCGTCCGGATGTGGGAAATCAACCCTTATCAGGTGCTTTAATCGCATGAATGATCTGGTATCCGGGTGCAAGGTAACAGGCAGCATCCTGTACCACGGGCAGGATATCAACGGACCAGAGGCAGATCCGGTCGAGCTCAGGATGAAGATAGGAATGGTCTTTCAAAAACCCAATCCGTTTCCAAAATCCATCTACGAGAACATTGCCTACGGACCACGGGTGCATGGGGTAAAGAACAAAAATGAGCTGGACAGGATCGTGGAGTCGTGCCTGCATAAGGCTGCACTCTGGGAAGAGGTAAAGGATCGTCTGCATGATTCGGCGATGAGTCTTTCCGGTGGTCAGCAGCAGCGGCTCTGCATTGCCCGGACTCTTGCGGTCAACCCGGAGATCATTCTCATGGACGAGCCGTGCAGTGCTCTTGACCCGATTGCAACATCAAAGATTGAGGATCTCATCGAGGATCTCAAACAGGAGTATTGCGTGATCATCGTCACCCATAGCATGTCCCAGGCCTCCCGCGTTTCTGATTATACGGCATTTATGTACCTTGGTGATCTCATCGAGTTCGGTGAAACGAGACAGATATTTGAGAATCCACACAAAGAATTGACTGAGAATTATATCACCGGAAGATTCGGGTAATACAATGACCGAAAAAGAGCGTTCTGATCTGTCACAAATCCACATTGATGCCTGTGACCTTGGAACATATGCAATTGGCATGCTCCGTGACTCCATCGATGCATTTGAACGGGCAGACACACAACAGGCACATGATGTCTGTGAGCGGAAAGTTGAATTAAAGAAGCGGTTTATTGCCGTTGAAGAGAGTATGTTCCGGCATCTTGCATTATATCAGCCGGTAGCACGGGATATGCGTGAGATTGTGGCCTCCCTTCGTATTATCTATAACTTTGAGCGGATCGGCCGGATGGGATATGATATCGGTGATACCATTAAGACCCTTTCCCAGTGCTGCGGCCTTGCGGATCCTGAGAAACTCATTATTGTCGGGAGAAAAGTCCTGGCGATGATTGAAGACGCATTTGATGCATTTCGAGACCGTGACGTAGCACCTATCAGAAATATGCGGAAGCGGGACTCTGAGATTGACCGCCTGTACTGTGAGGTAATGCGGGATCTTATCCGGAGAATGGAGCAGAAAAGAGATGATGTCCCCATTCTCGCACGATATATCATCATCGACCGGTACCTCGAGCGGCTCGGTGATCAGGCCTGCAATATTGCCGAGATGACCACTTACATGGTCACCGGTGAGCGTGTTGAGATAATCTGATTTTTCTTTTATTCATAGCCGGCTTTTTTTCCTGAATACATATATGATATGTTCAGAAGATGCCGTTGCATGACAGACACAGAATGAACATCCGAACCCCCCCTGCGAGACATGGGAGGAATACCGCAAAACCGGAATCAGATGTGAATGAAGTGATGTTTTTTAAAAAAATGGGAATAGGGTTACCTGGAGAGCGGGACAAAACCCTCATCAATAACGATCTGTTGTCCTTCAGGGCTTTCGATGAATGAGATGAACTCAGCGATAAGGCCTGATGGATCTCCATTGGTTAGGAAATTGAGGGGACGGGCTATCGGATAGGATTTGTCCTTCACCGTTTCAACAGAGGGGGCAACTGCTTTTCCCTCGACAAGAATCGGCACTGCATGAACAGTCTTGTCTACATATCCAAGACCGACATATCCGATTGCTGCGGGAGTCTGCTGAACACTCTGTTTTACTGCCCCGTTTGAGTTCTTTTCAAGCTGGGTCTGGACAAAATCCTCTTTGTTCATGACCTTCTCATGGAAGAACTCCCGTGTTCCTGATGCACTGTCTCTGCCGATCACAACAATTGTCGCATCATTACCGCCTACATCCTTCCAGTTCGTGATATTTCCATTGTATATCGCCTTAACCTGATCAAGAGTCAGCGATGGCACAGGGTTTGATGTGTGGGTGATGATCGCGATGCCATCGATGGCAATCTGGTGCTCTCTGAGCCCGGGGTATTTCTCTTTCTCTTCCTTCTTGAGATCACGGGAGGCCATTCCGATCATAGCAGTCCCTTCTCCGGCAGACTGAACACCAACGCCTGATCCACCGCCATTCACCTGGACGTCAACACCCGGGTGAGTGTCCATGTAGCGCTCTGCTGCCTGCGCTGCAACAGGAAGTACCGTTGTAGAACCGGTGATGGTCAGCACACCGGCTGAACCGGGCTGTGTTTTCGTTTCGCGTAAGGGATTTTCACTTGCAGATGCGGGCACGGTCTTTTCGGTTTCCGTTGTCCCGGTACATCCGCAGAGGAGAAGCGCACAGAGAAAAAGCCCTATCAGGATGAACCCGGATAGAGATATTAATTTACCATTCATGGTGCCTCACGTATCTCCTCTATAAAGGAATGTGAGGGTAAACTGATTATCTCTGGAGAATATAGAGACATCAGATATCTCTATAGGTACATCGAAAATCGTAGGAAAGACCCCCGGAGCTTTATTAAGAATGCCTAACTGATATCTCTACGATAGCCGGATCTTTTCAGAGAATATTATCCTCATATTCTTTGAATTCATTGCATAACTCAAAAAACAGTGACTTTCATGTATCGCGTGCTGTATGTAGATGATGAACCCGGCATCCTGGAGCTTGTCAGGATGTACCTGGAAAGTTATGGAACAATGCTCGTGGATACATGCCCTTCTGCACATGAAGCAAAGAGTCTTGTCGAAAAGACAAATTATGACACCATTGTTCTGGACTACTATATGCCTGACGGTGATGGCATACATTTTTTAAAAGAAGTCCGACAGGGCGGCCTGAACTGTCCGATTATCATTTATACTGGACGGGGCAGGGAAGAGGTTGTGATTGACGCATTAAATAACGGAGCGGATTTTTACCTGCAAAAATCCGGAGAGCCGGGCAGGGAGTTTGCCGATCTCTATTCAAAGGTGAACCTTGCCATCCAGAAGTATTATGCTGAAAAGCGGGTAAAGGAGACCACGGCTCTTCTTCGTTCAACCCTTGAATCCACCGCAGACGGGATCCTGGTTGTTGACAGCGAAGGCAGGATTTGTGCCTGGAACAGAAAGTTTGTCCAGATGTGGGATATTCCCTATCATCTCATTCAAGCAGGTGATTATTCAGCAATTCTTAGCCACATTCTCCCCCAGATCATCAATCCAAATAATTTTTTCAACCGGACTGATTATCAGATGCGGGAGGGGCTCATACCAGGTATTGATATTATCGAACTGCGAGATGGGAAGATTTATGAACGATACTCACAGCCACAGATGATTGATGGTGAGATTGTAGGAAAAGTATGGAGTTTTCGGGACATTACTGCCAAAAAAAGCGCAGAGAACGCACTTCGCGAGAGTGAGGAGCGTTTTCGTCTTCTTTTTGAGCAGGCCCCGATCCCGTATCAGTCTTTGGATAAAAACGGGAAGATACTTGAGGTGAATGAAGCCTGGACACGACTTTTCGGATATACCAGGGATGAGGTAATCGGCCGGACGTTCATGACCTGTATTCCGGAGAAAAGTATGAAAGATTACCAGTCCTTTCTCCATGATATTGCAGAGCATGGTTCGGTCTACGAGTCTGAGCTGATTATTATCCATAAAACCGGCAGAGAGATACCGGTTATTATGTCAGGAAAGATGCTGATCGGTGGCTTTGACATCGGCGTCAGATCCCTGTGGACCTTTATTGATATTTCTGAAAAAAAACTAATCGAATCACAGAAGGAGGAAGCCCTCATGCAGATCCAGAAAAACCTGGCAGAGCTCGCAATATTAAATGACGGGGTCAGAAATCCTCTTACGGTGATTGCCGGTCAGGCAGAGCTGGCTCTTGGTGAGAGGGCTGAACTGATACTTGCCCAGGTCAGAGAGATCGATCAGATGATAGACCAGCTGGATCAACGATGGCATGAGTCCACCAAGATCCTGAAATATTTGCACCGTCATCATGGTCTCTTCCTGAATAGTCCGGATAGTGACCCGGATTCGTCATAAGAATTCCGAATGACCGGCTGCATCGTTGCTCAGAAAAAAGGCAAATAAGAACAAATGGGAAACCCTATTGCTCCAGAAGGGGAACATGTCCGAAGACATGGATATTGCCCTTATCAATCTGATTCTCCATATTGATTCATCGCTTGAGCAGATGGCCGGAGAATTAGGCCTGCTTATATATGCCGTCCTTTTTCTTATTATCTTCTGTGAAACCGGTCTTGTCGTAACACCATTCCTCCCTGGCGATTCACTCCTTTTTGTATCCGGTGCTCTTGCCGGAACCGGAGTGCTCAACATCTGGGTTCTCATTCTCATCATCGGGCTGGCAGCGATCACCGGAGATACAGCAAATTACTGGATCGGACGATATGCCGGATGTAAGATCATAGAGGGGCGTCTGTCCGCATTCGTTCACAAGGAATGGCTGGAAAAAACTCATCAGTACTTCGAGACCTATGGGGGGATAACCATTGTTATCGCACGGTTTGTGCCCATCGTCAGAACATTTGCCCCGTTTCTTTCTGGTGTCGGAAAGATGAACTACCGGTGGTTCCTGTTTTATAATGTCACCGGAGCACTTCTCTGGACTGGTGGATTTGTGGGCGGCGGATACCTGATCGGGAATATTCCGGTTATTTCAGATCATGTCTCGCTTCTTATGTGGGTGGTGCTTGGTATCTGTATCTTCTCCATTGCTATGGTCATAAAAGCCGTTTTTTCAGCAATAATCTTTCAAAAGAAAAAAAAGACGGGTACTGGTGAGACTGCTGCCGACTACTGCTGCCGTTTTGAGTTTGAAAAATAACAAATAAGCCCGGATTTTGGATCATACCAGATGGCAGGGAGCAGGATCAAAGAAGTCAAATAGGCCGTCCCATATACCATACATACCAGACAGCCGATAGTTACCTGCCTGGGAGTAACAATATGGGATGGAATTGCACACCTGCAGATGACCCTGGTTTTTCGCGGTATACTGCCGAAACAATGCTTCCTCTCATCCGATCATTAGAGCAGGAACTGAACGGAGTCAGAACGGCAGATGATATCGAATATGTGCATCGGGCGAGAGTTGCAACCCGCCGGCTCAGGGCATGTCTTTCCATCTTTTCTCCCTGTATTCCACAAAAAAATGTGAAAAAATGGAGACGCACAATCAGAGGGATTACGTCATCCCTGGGGGAGGCACGTGATCTGGATGTTCAGATCGATTTTATTAATTCGTTTATATTAAAAGAAATTCACGACTCCTGCTCGGGAGAACTCTTTTTTTATACGCACCAGACCGAAGAGGATGTATTGGGGCTGATAGATCGAAATCATCCGCTCTTCTCGCAAAGACCATCTGGTGATGTTGTACCTCCTGATACGGCAGATAGGGAGGGCCTTCTTTCCTGCACCTGTTCATTTGATATTCACAGACCGGGGCTTGAATGTCTGCTCCACCGATTAAAAACCAGGCGCCTGCAGATCCAGCCAGATCTTGTCAAGGCAGTTGATCAGCTGGATGAGACATCTGTTCTCGAATCAATGACAACATATCTGCATGAACTGAAGGTCAGGGCTGACATTGAAGATGGAGGTGGTATTTCCCGCTTCTCATATCAGCAGGCATGTATCAGTACGATGACCGCCATCGCTGACCTTTTCTGGTTTGAACCATGGCTGATGGAACCTGATATGATCCACCGTCACCATGAGATGCGGATTGCTGCAAAAAGGCTCCGGTATACGCTTGAAGCGTTTGGAGATCTCTTTGAATGTGGATTAAAATCGGAGATTAAGACCTTTAAGGCACTTCAGGATATCCTTGGAGACATGCATGACTGTGATGTCTGGATTGAACAAATACCGGTATGGATACATGAGGAGGAAAAAAGGGCCATCCGGTATTTTGGCAATACAGACTTCTTCAAAATCATCAGGCATGGTCTGGATCTGCTGCTTGAAAACCGGAGACGGAAAAGAGATAAACTGTTCTCTGAACTGAATACCCTTTGGAATGCACTAAAACAGGAAGGATTCTGGGACCAGCTCATGGAGAAGGTATCTGCTCCGGTTCATAGTTCATTCCAGGAGGGTGCGCAATTGTGTCGGGACGGGCCGGTCACCATCGCCCTTCTATCAGATGTTCATGCAAATCTCCCGGCTCTTGAGGCAGTACTTGAGGATGCCAGGCAGAAAGGTGCGACTGCTGTCCTGAATGCCGGAGACAGCATCGGATATGGTGCTTTTCCTGACGAAGTGGTATCACTTCTTCGTTCTTCCCATGTGCTCTCGGTCATCGGGAATTATGACCAGGCGGTTCTCTCAAAAAAATGGAAGACCGGCCGGCCACGTTCGCGGGATAAGCAGATTGCAATGAGGTTTGCATATCATCATCTTTCCCGGGAGAACCGGGCATATCTTGCCGGACTTCCGCGTGAGATCAGACTTCGGGTGAAAGGTACGTCCATTCTGGTCACGCATGGAAGTCCTGATTCCCTTACCGAATACCTTGTTCACGAGACACCAGAATCCAGGCTTCATGAGATTGCAGAGAAAACCAGGGTTGATATTATTGTAACCGGCCATTCCCATCTTCCATCCATCAGGAGTGCTAATGGGACCCTGTTTGTAAACTGCGGGAGTGTCGGAAGGACGGAGGATGGCGATCCGCGTGCCTGCTATGCCCTGCTGACGCTGGATCCCCTCTCAGTGGTGCATATCAGAGTCCCTTATGATTTCTCAAAAGCAATTGAAGCATTACGAAACCGCCACCTCCCTGATTCATTTGCGAGGATCGTATCAGAGGGCAGACCATTGGATATTGTATCAGAACCGGAGGATGCTCCCTGATGAATGCTGAAGTCTGGCCGGTCATTCTCGATTATACAAACCGGCTGGATCCGGATCCTGCACATGCAAAGCAGGTATGCCATCTGTCAGGAATGATGTTTGACGGTCTTTCACCGCTTCATAGGCTGCCTTCTGATGTCCGGGATCTCTTACAGGCAGCTGCACTTCTCCATGATATCGGATGGAGTGTCCCTGATACACCTCATCACAAAGCATCACGGGATATTATTCTAAAGGATACCCGGATGAACCTTTCAGGCAAAGAACGGATGATGATCGCCTTAATTGCACGATATCACCGGAAATCACTACCAAGAGCCGGCCATGCTGTCTTTCGTGAATTAAACGGGGAGGCACAACATGTTGTCTGCTGGAGCTCAGGCATCCTCCGGATCGCGGATGCACTTGACCGTGCCCATCAGAATCAGGTCAGGACCGTGACCTGCACGATCACAGCCACGGAGATTATCCTCTCCTGTTCCTGTATCTCTCCCCTTCGTATTGATTCATTCGTGTTCACGGAAAAAAGCAGACTGCTGCAAAAAATCACCAGTCGCAGGATATGTCTTTCATGCACCTGAAGAATCCAAGGATTATCGGATTTATCGATCTTGGAACCAACTCCGTCCGTCTTCTTGTAGTCAGGCTCAATCCGAACGGATCGTATACCCTTGTGACCCAGCAGAAGGAGGTAATCAGACTGGGAGAGGGTGAATACCTTGAAAATAAACTGACTGAAGCGGCCATGGAACGTGCAACCGGTGTTATCTGCAGACTTATTGATCTTGCCCGGAGCAGGGGGGCAGAGGAGTTTGTAGCAGTTGCCACATCTGCAACGCGGGAAGCATCAAACGGCGAGGACCTCTGCAATCGGATTGAAGAACAGACGGGAGTCCGGATTCATATCATATCAGGTGCGGAGGAGGCGAGACTGATTTGGCTTGGTGTATCAAGCGGTATCGATCTGAAAGGTGAAACGGCACTCTTTATTGACATTGGCGGGGGATCGACTGAGATCATCGTCGGAGACCAGCATGAACCCTTTTTTCTGCGAAGCCTGAAACTTGGAGCAATCAGAACCACCGGAATGTTTGTACAGACTGAAAAGGACGGCCGGGTCTCTCAGCGGGTCCTTCTCGCACTCAGACGACATATTGAGCATCAGATTGTTCATATTGCGCGGCATATTACGACTTGGAATATTACGACGGCCTATGGGAGTTCTGGAACCATTCTTTCCCTTGAAGCGGTGGCAGCATCGTATAAGCCATGTGCTCAGACCCATAGTCCCGGTTATCTCAGCATTGAGGAACTTGATATGCTGATATGGTACCTCTCAAATCTTCCCCTGTCGATACGACGGGAAGTGCAGGGTCTGAATTCTGACCGGGCAGACATTATCATAGCAGGAGCGGTGATTCTTCATGAGATATTAAAAGCTAGCCGGATGAAAGGGGTGTTTGTATCATCCCGATCGTTACGGGACGGGCTGCTGGTAGATTATATTGCCCGGATTCCAGGATTCCCCCATGCGGAACCTGTTTCCATACGGGAACGTTCTGTCAGGCATCTGGGCCGGCTCTGCCATATCGACGAGCTTCATGCATCCCACATCATGAAGCTTGCTCTTTCGCTGTATCATACCGGTGTTCAGGCAGGGCTTTTCACATTCGATGAAGAGGCGCAGGAACTGCTTTCATATGCAGCATACCTTCATGATGTCGGTCAGTTCATCTCATTTTCCAACCATCACCAGCATTCGTTTTATCTGATTACTGAGGTCCCTCTTCTCGGGTTTAACCAGCATGAAGTCCTTATGATAGGACTGATTGCACGGTATCACCGGAAAAAACTGCCCCGGACGCGTGATACTCCATTTCAGGATCTGGGAAGGGATGAACGGAGAATGATCCGGGTGCTGTCCCTGCTGCTCAGGCTTGCCGAAAATCTTGACCGAAGTCATGACAGACGAGTACAAAAGGCTGAATTTATCCGAAAAAAGGATTATATTGTTTTATCAGTCTCATCAATAACCGACTGCTCACTGGAGATCTGGGCGGTTGAATCGGAAAAGGATGCATTCTTTCGAACCTTCAGAACCAGACTGGAGATTGATCAGACCATCAGGGAGGAATGAGAACTATTCAGTCTGCTGACTGCATCTCTCCAATGAGATCCCTGACTGCGGATTCTATTGCATCCTGTGCCTTTTTGTCCTGTAATACCTCACCCTTTTTATATCCATGACCTGATACCGATCTGAAAATCTTCATTTCATGAGCCTGTGCCCAGATCCGAATCGTCTCTAGCGTTCGTTCCTCCCCTGAAACAGCACTTACCGCAACCGGAATGATCTTTTTTCCTTTCAGCTGCCGGTCATGCCAGAGAGAGTAGGTTCTGTCCATGAGGTTTTTGACCTGACCTGAGACATCATGAAAATACACCGGTGAACCAATAATGATCAGATCACTTTTGAGCATCTTGCGGGCGATTGAATGAAAATCATCTTTCACTACACAGGAGCCGGTCTCCATGCATTTTCTGCATTCCCTGCATGGACCAATCCGTACACCGGAGAGAGAGATCGATTTCACCTTCAGATCTCCAATTCCTGACTTTTTTATCTGCTCGTTCAGAGATTCGATGAGCTGGCTGGTATTCCCCTTTTTGAGCTGGCTTCCAGAGAGGGATAAAACGCGCATACTTATCACGAGGATCCGATACTACATAAAGGTATTGCGCCTGCTCTGATACAGGGGCAAAAATCCATATACCATACATAATCTCTATGCTCCATGTAAAACCTCTATATGTTCTGCTCCGGTTGCCACTGCCCCTGAAGGGAGGGCTTATGGCGGTGACAATGTTCATTACCGGACAGAGCACATCTCCCACAGAGAGGCAGCAACCGTGGCAGAATACTCAGTTCTTATCGGAGGAAAAGCAGGAGATGGTATCTCCCAGGCCGGTCAGGTTATCGGTTCGGTCTTTTCATCACTCGGGTATCATGTATATCAGTATGTCGATTATCCGTCACTCATTCGGGGCGGGCATAATTTCTGCATTATCCGTGCTGCAGAGACTCCGGTAACGGCATTTCGATCCGGTGCTGATGTCATTATCGCATTTGATCAGCAGACGGCGGATTTGCATAAAGGACGGTTATCAGATGACGGGATCGTGATCTTTGATGCTGACCGGGTACGAGCACACGGTCAGGGAATTTCTCTCGGTCAGATTATCAGCACCCGTCAGGGCGAACCGATCATGGGAAATACTGCAATGATCAGTGCCCTGTTCCGATATCTCGGCGTACCCTGGGAGAAGGTGGAGCCGGTACTTCAGAGAAAAATACCCAAAAAGATCGAAAAAAATATTGAGATTGCCAGGGCTGCCTGGGATGTCCTCACACCAGGAAAAACCCTGAAACTCCCGGGAGGTGATTCAAAACCCTTCCTGTCTGGAAATGAATGGATAGGGATTGGTCTTCTGGCAGGCGGGCTTGATGCCTATATTGCATACCCGATGACACCGTCTTCAGGAATACTCCATTTTCTTGCCTCCATTGCAGAAGAGACCGGGATACAGGTATATCACCCGGAGAGTGAGATAGCGGTCATCCTCATGGCTCTTGGTTTTTCATATGCTGGAAAAAAGGCTGCAGTCGGTACGTCAGGAGGAGGATTTTGTCTGATGACCGAGGGGGTTTCTCTTGCTGGTCAGGCGGAGATTCCCATCGTAATTGTCGTCTCACAACGAACCGGACCCTCAACCGGACTTCCTACCTATACTGCCCAGTCAGATCTGCTGTTCATTCGTCATGCCGGACAGGGAGAGTTTCCCCGGTGGATAGCAGCTCCGGCTACCCCCTATGAGGCACTCTTCCTTGCGGCCGAAGCGGTCAGGATTGCGTGGAAATTTCAGATTCCTGCCTTTATTGTAACAGATAAGTCATTCTCGGAGGGTCTATTCACAGGTCCGTCCCTCCTGCCGGATCTGCCGCCACACCGGGTTTCTGCCCCGGCATTCCCTTATCATCGGTATGAGGACATGCCTGATGGTATTTCTCCCCTCCTGTCTCCGCCGCATCCAGGCGAAATCGTGAAGGTAAACAGTTACACCCATGATTTTAAAGGGATCACGACTGAAGATCCCCACCTCACTACAACGATGGCAGATAAAAGAAAACGGAAGGCGATGGCCCTGCTCGAGTATATTGACCAGTCGGAGAGTGTTCTCATTGAAGGAGATAAAAAAGCACCAGTCTGTGTGATTGCATGGGGGTCGGTGCGGGGACAGGTGACGGAGGTTACAAAGATGCATTCATTCCGTGCTGTTTTTCCACGGATTCTCGAACCATTTCCCATAAATACCATGACCGCAGCACTGGAGGGCGTAACACGGGTGATCGTTGTGGAAGAGAGTGCAACAGGACAGATTGATACTATTCTCCGGCAGCACGGGATTGTGCCGAATGAATGTATTCGACGATATGATGGGAGACCTTCAACGGTTGAGGAACTGGAAAACCGGATCCGGAGGGTATTATGAGTCCGAACGGAACGATTGTGTCTGACGCTAAGAATACCTGGTGCCCGGGATGTGGCAATTTTGCAATTCAGCATGCATTCCGGTATGTTATTGAGGAGTTTGAGAAAGAGGGGATACCAAAAGAGAGATTCGTCCTGGTATCAGGTATTGGATGCCATGCAAAGATTGCTGATTACTTCAGTCTCAATAGTTTTTACTCCCTGCACGGGAGGACAATTCCGGTTGCGACCGGGATAAAGATGGCCAATCCTGACCTGAAGGTCGTCTGTTTTGCAGGGGACGGGGATCTCTATGCTGAAGGGCTTGACCACCTGATTCATGCAGCAAAACGAAATATCGATATAACAGTTATTTGTCATAATAACCGCGTATATGGCCTTACAACCGGACAGTATACCCCGACGTCCCCCTATGGATACCGGGGGCGCTCCACACCGGGTGGAATCCATGAGTATCCACTCAATATTATTGAAGTGATGCTGGGATCTGGTGCTTCATTTGTGGCCAGGGCGTACTCACGAAACATTCCCCTTCTCAAACGGATCTTCCATGAAGCAATCCTTCATCGAGGGTTTGCCCATATCGATGTGCTCCAGATCTGTGCAACCTTCTTTAATATGACTTCCTTTTACGATGAGCACGTATACGAGACCTCTGAAGCAAATGTCTCACAGTTTGATGTGGCCTGCCGGACCGGCCAGCAATGGAACTATTCCGATCACGGCCCGATTCCGCTCGGCATATTTTATAAGACTGAGCGGCCATCGCTCCCGGAAAAGAGGGAAGAACGAACGATTGATAGGAAAAAAGTGATTCAGGATATTCTTATCAGAAACTCCTGAACTATTACCCCTGGGATCTCTTTTTTGAACGAGTCCTCATCATTCCCATAATGCCAAGCAGAATGATGGTTACGATTCCAATCCCAATCATGATATAATTGAGGACAAAAATTGCCGGAGGAAGGACAAAGGGTGTATTTGCAACCGGGATCTCGATCTCTTCATTGGTACTGGTTTTGCGTGACTGAGGATCTGCTTTTGCAAGCCTGCTTACGGTATCACTGTATTTCTGGGGGATATAACTATCATCAAGGGATATGGCCTTTTCAAAGGCCGTCAGTGCTTTATTAAGATTACCCATGGTGAAATAGACACTCCCAAGATTATTCCATACTTCAGCCGAGTCAGGATATATCTGGAGTGACTGGTTAAATGCAGCAATTGCCTCTTCATTGCGGTACATCTTTGCCAGAACCTCTCCTTTCTTATTCCAGGTTGCATTATTTTTTGGATCGATCTTCAACGCAGCAGTGTATGCATAATCTGCTTCGGTAAACCGGTTCAGTGCCGCAAGTACATCTCCGTACCCGTCCTGATTCTGAAAAATGTACGGATTAAGTGAGACCGCACGGATATAAATATCAAGCGCATCCTGATAATTGCCCAGTTCATAGATGGCACGCCCTTTTTTCCCGAGCAGATCTGCATTGGTCTTGTCAATGCTGATTGCACGATCATATGACTCGGCAGCCTCTGCATACCGCTTCAGTTCCATCATCGCATCGCCACGCAATTTCCATCCTTCCGTATAATACTCGTCAAGAAGAAGGGCCTGGTCATATGCAGCGATCGCGCTTACATAGTCCTTCTTTTGAAAGGCGTCTTTTCCCTTGTTTATCCACACCGTTGCATCCTGCATCGTCTCCGCAGTCACAACAGGACAGAGAACAAGAGTTACAGCCAGGAAGAGAGAGATTGCCAAAACCATGCTATGCCATCGGGTCATAGGTATTTCCATTCTTATTGTACGCAAAGATTCCATTGTGGGTGAGACGGATTCAATAAAGTAGTTTCTCATCCAAAAAGAAAAGTCCTCGTTTTTTCATTTCATAAAAGAGTATAGTATATGAGAGTTTTCGATCACGATGCAGCTCTGCATGATTTATGTGATGGAACGTTCATCTTGTTTTAGGTATCATGGAGATCGTGAAAATCCCCCGGATGGAGAAAAAAGAGTATGATGCACTGATTCATAACCGGTTTATGGCCAGGATCGCATTTTCGGGGGAGAAATATCCCTACATCGCACCGTTCCTGTATGTGTATGACGGACATCATCTCTATTTCCTCTCAACAAAATATGGAAAGAAGATTGAGTACTTTAGAAAATCCCCCTATGTCTCGGTGGAGATTGATAAATACACAAAGGATCTCTCCTGTTACATGTTTGTCACGTTGCAGGGATACCTTGAGGAAGTCACAGACTCAATCGAGAAGAAACTTACAAGAGAGCGGTTTGTAAATCTGATCCGGGAGCAGAATCTTTCAAACAATATCCTTGCAGCCCTTGGTCATTCACCGCAGGATCCACCAGAGTCCATCTGTAAGGAGGAGCGCTCACTGGTCTGGCGCCTGAGTGGTGTCAGAAATCTCATAGCCCTGAAAAATATGTAGAGGAACCATCAGGACCGGAAATTCATTAACCGCAGTATAACTACTCACGAACATAGGAGCCGGACCCTCATACCAGCAGGCTTTGGAAGAGATCCATAATACTGCAGGGTTTCTGTTTATACAGGTATGGAGGAGGAGACCACTACCTATTTACGTGGACGTACACAATCTCATTCCATCGATGGACAATACCCACTATTACATATCCCGGATATCTGATTTTTTACAGGAAAATCCTGATGGATTGACCATATCTGAAATTTCAAACGGTCTGTCCATGTCGCGGAACACCATTGGAAAATATATTGAAATGATGTTCCTGTCCGGAATAGTGGATGTACGAACGGTTGGGAAAGCGAAAATATTTTTTTTATCGAAACGCATCCCGGTTACAACCCTGCTCAACTACCTCTCACCAGCAGTTATCCAGACTGATGATCGGTACCTCATCCAGAATGCAAATCTGTCTGCCGCGGACTTTCTCGAGACCGATCTCTCCCATCTGAAAGGACGGAATATTCTGGATCTTCTGACAATACAGGGATTAAAACAGGATCTAAAGGTAAGAATACTCTCTCCGGATCGCCCGCCTGTTTTTGCATCCGAACTTGAACTCATCAGATCAGAGAAGAAGCGGTTTGTATGGCTGACAGTGGCAGATGTTGTCATGTATGACGGGGCGGGGGGCCATTATTTTGTCATAGAAGATGTCCATGACTGGAAAGAGGCAGAAGAGAGTAAAAGGCGGTATTATGCTCTTTTTCATGCCCTAGCAGCAGAGACCGATGAACGGGTGTTTGTCATGACACCTGAGCTGGTGTTTACCTATGTAAACCCGCGGTTTGGTCAGGCGTTTGACAGGGATCCACAATCCTTTATCGGTGAGAACCGGTTGAATATCTGTGACAAGCATGCAAAACCCCTGATTCAGGAGGCAGCACGGTACGTCTGCAGCAGGGGTGAGCCATACCGGACACTTTTCTCTATCCAGGAGCGGGATCAGGTCAGGTGGTTTGATGAGCGATTGTTTCCGGTGTCAGACACCAAAGGTG
>ERZ795060.2757-NODE-2757-length-17303-cov-6.451994_pt1 | contig 17303 bp, 17 predicted proteins | sample MGYA00375144_ERZ795060 | MGnify/ENA primary metagenome ERZ795060 (study PRJEB30189, sample SAMN05720157) | activated sludge metagenome | isolation source: anaerobic digester from wastewater treatment plant | place: Japan | collected 2015-05-15 ...
CTGGTAACCTTTGGAGAAGCAATGGTCCGCCTGGCGCCGCCGGATTTCATGCGGTTGGAGCAAACCCACACGCTGGACGTGAAGATCGGCGGAGGGGAGTACAACGTGGCGGTGGCGGCCAGCCGCCTGGGGATGAGCAGTTCGTTCGTCAGCCGCCTGACCGATAATCCCTTGGGCCGGATGATCGCCAACAAGGCCCGGGAACACGGGGTGGACACCTCCCATATCGTCTGGACCAAGGAGGACCGGGCGGGACTCTATTTCGTGGAATTCGGCGCCAAACCCCGGGCTAGCAGCGTGCTCTACGACCGCAAAAACTCGGCTATCAGCAATATCGAACCGGGTATGGTCAACTGGGACGCGGTCTTCGCCAGCGCCATGTTCTATCATGTCAGCGGCATCACGCCGGCGCTGTCCGCCAGCGCCGCCGACACCACCAAGGAATCGCTGCAAAAAGCCAAAGAACACGGCGTCACGGTGAGTGTGGACCTCAATTACCGCGCCAAACTCTGGTCGGAAGAAGAGGCCCAAGCCTGCATGACCGAGCTGATGCAATACACCGACATCCTCATCACCACGGAGGAAGACACGGAGCGCGTTTTCAAGATCACGGGCCAGAATTACGAGGAGGTTGCCCGTAAACTGCGCGACCGCTTTGGTTTCACGGCCGTGGCCATCACCTTGCGCGAAACCATGTCCGTCTGGCGGAACAATTGGTCCGCCATCGTGCTCTATGACGGCAAAATCCACACCGCGCCCACGTATGAGGTGGAGATCGTGGACCGGGTGGGCGGAGGCGATTCGTTCTCCGCGGGTTTTCTGTACGGCTTCGCGAAAGGCGATGTCGATTACGCGGTGCGATTCGGCGTAGCCTACTCCGCGCTCAAGCATTCCATCCCCGGCGATCTGAACTGGGCCACCAAGGCCGAGGCGGAAGCGCTCATGAAGAGCGAGGGCAACCTGCGCATCGTGCGTTGAAACGCATCGGTTCCTTACTATAGAGAGGGCATGGCGCCTGGCGCCATGCCCTCTTCGTTGTGTGCTGTATCAGGTTGAAAATTCAGTACTGCTTATTCCGCTAAAGCCGTCTGGCCTTCGCTCTGGCCCGCCGCGCAGCATCCATCCGCCGCCGCGGTGGTTTGGCTCATGGGGCACTCTTTGGCCTCTTTGCATTCGGCGCTGGCTACGTCACAGTTCTCCTTATCGCAGTTTTCCTTGGCCATGGGGCACTCTCCCTCCGCGGCGGTCATCGCCGCATGGGCCGTGGTGGCTTCAGACTGTGAGGCGCAGCACTCGGGAGTTTCTCCCGAACTGGTGATGATCAGGGTCTTGTCGGCCGAGGCGGTGGCGCTGGTGCCCAGAACCGCGGAGGTAACTCCATAAACCGTAACACACGCAATCACGGCAATTCCAATTCCCATCCAGACTTTCTTCATGATACCGGCTCCTTTCAGAAGTGGGTTAGAGTATATTACATTATTTATCTATTTAGTCAACAATGAAAGTATAACCTAAGTTTGCCCTTGTTCCAAAGAGAAGGAGGGATTTTTTTCCCACGCAAATATGGACTAGAAAGTGAGGGTAAAGGAATACACATTTCAGAGTTCTTTTATGGGGAATCCATGCAGGCGGCTCTAATCCGTTTGCTGGAGTTGAGCCAAAAGTGGTCCGGGGTTGGGCGGGGTGGAGGCGATTTGGGAGGCTTCTTGGCGGAGGCGGCGTTTCGTGAGCAATTCGTTGTAAACCGCAAGCACCTTGGCACGATATTTTTCGGGGAACGGGCCGCCTTCTTTCTGGCGTTTTTCGAAAAGGTTTGGGCCCAGATTGTAGGCATAGATCGCGTGATCAAGATTTTTATAGCGCAGCATCAGCTGCGTCAAATATAACGTGCCAAGTTCGATATTGCCTTGAATGTCTTTGAAATGAGGGACGGTAGGCTCGTCCGGGTCCAGGAGAGCGAGCATTTTGGGGGTTTGTTCGACCCGCCGCGCCAATGCCCGGCCGGTGCTGGGCATCAGTTGCATTAGGCCGTGCGCGCCGGCCGGGGAGGTGACTTGGGGCTGAAAAGAGGATTCGGTGGAAATCAGGGCGAGAAGGAGAAACGGGTCGTGTCCGTATTTCTGACTGGTTTCATCTACGATTTGGGCGATTTTTTTCTTTTCCTCGAAGGGGACACCCGCGGAACTGAGATCCTGGATCGCGTCCAAAATCTCCACCCGCCGTTCGAGTTGTTTGATCCGTTGCCGGTATTGCTGAATCACGTAGTCCCGTTCTTTGATGTTGTTTTGCAATTCGATTTCGATCCTTCGGGATTTTTCCAGCTCATTGTCTTTTTTTACAATCCAATACATCGAACCGGTTCCATACACCATGCCGGTAACAAACAAGAATGAGACTAAAGAAAGAAGGAGATTCGATTGCCGCCGATTCCGATCTCTGACATGGGGGGGGTAGCTTCCACGCCTAATGAGGAACAGAATGGATTTCATGATTTTTTTCCTTCATTCACTCGATTGGTCGTATCGGTTCACGAGAAAAAGCGGCTTTCGGCCGTTTTTTCTGGTATGAAACCCCAGCGGCGCCGGAACCCTCCTGGATGAATGATTCGGGTACCCATGCGTTGTGACGGGTTCGAGGACAAGACCGATGAACGCTTCCGTTTTCCCGTGAAAAAAGGATTCACCAGTCTTCAAACGATGAGAAGCATGCCAAGTAACGGTAGCACACCATGAGGATTTAGTCAAAAATCCTGGCCACGGGGAATTCGGACATGGATATACAAGTATTCCTTATATTAAAAGACACTTGAAAGGGCCTAATTGTTTCAGAATAAAACAAGGGAAATTTTTTGTATCAGATTCAGAAATAATAAGTTACATAATGATCGATTAATCGGCAAATTATATTGCATAACCATGGCATTTTGTGTTCGCAGGGGCGGTTTCGAAAGTGTGAATCGGAGGTGTGAATGAAAAAAGCCGCGCTTCCTGGCGAGGCCGATCGCCCATCCGTTGGAACGGGTGTCCGGACCGGATGGCTTGGTTTTTTCTCAAAAAAATCCGGTCAACGGAATCCGGCGCGCTTTTCCGGATGCCTCCCGCGATTAAAGCGAAGCCGGATGCGGTTTTTTATCGGGGAGGGATTCATGGCTTTTGATCGTTTGGTAATCGGCGATCCGCCAAGCGTCTTCTTCAAAAATAAATTCGTATTCCCGGTGGAGAGTCAGGTCCTTGTTGGGCATTTTATGCAATTCAATGCAATAGATCGACATTTTGTTGCCTTGAACCGGAGAGGTGGAAATGTCCACCACCCGCTTGGAAATCGGCCCCACCGTATGCCGGTCCTGGTATTTCCGCATGCGTTGCAAAACATATTCGTTGACATCGTTGGTTTTCTTTTTTTGCATGGGAAAGCAACGGGCCAGGCAGAAAAACTCGGTTTCGAAATCCTGTTTGTTCCATGCCTCGACGAAGAGACGGCAGATTTCCTCGCTGCGCAGGTTGCGCAGGGCGTTTTTCTTGGCCTCATGCTGCGAACTCAAAATGCTGGGACTTTCCGCTCCCCGGGTCCCGAGATGATGCTGTTCCGCGGAACGCAGTTTGTGCACTTTGCGGAGCAAGGACTCGACCAGCTGGTCATAAGTTTCCCGTTCCTTGGCAGTCAAGTGCTTCGACGAGTAATACAGCATCTTCCCCAGGAGTGATATCTGGGCTTCTTCCGCAAGCATGTTCCCCATGTTTGTCTCCTCCCCAACTCCGGTGATCCCAATCGATGCATCCCGCCGAACACCTATCCAATTGATTGCAGCGCGATGAGGAATTCCCTTCCGCGGCCCGCCGGGTTAGCAGTCCGCCGCGGGATGGCTAAAAAGTCAGCCGGTATTCGATATCGTCGGTAGTGCCTTTGATCTTATCCTTTCCGGCGCTGTGCAGGAGAAGGGTACGGTTGTCGAGCGCCCGCAATTCAAATGGATTGCCGAAGCGGTCCCGGGTCGCGTCGGGCGAGACTCCTCCTCCTTGTTCCAATTCCGCCACGGTGCGGGGAAACCGGCCATGTTGGGTTTGGAACATCATTACCCCGGTTTTCAGGGCCGGCAGATTGAACGTATCCCGCTCGTTTTCGATTTCCAGATAGTTATCCAAGGCGGTCTTGCCAATGAAGTGGTCTATGACATCATGTTTTCCATCCGTGGAAACCATGTCCTTGGCGGCTTTGTGATAGAGACTTCGCCCAGCGTTGGCGCCAATCAGAAGCGCGATAATGATGGCGATCCATTTCAACGCGGTTTTCATGCCTCTTCCTTTCTATTCCTATATTGTTATGAAATAGGATCGAAAAATCAAGACATTTTTATGCCGCCGGAGGGGACGGTCCGGCGGGGAGAAGGGGGGACCGGATTCTATATTTTTATGCCGAAGCCCCCCGGCGAGGATTGTGAACCCTTCCGGGATTTGTATAATGAGCGAAATATTGTGCCGGCCGGCCGTAGGAACGAAGGAATGGATCTCTCGGAAATCCTTTCGGAAGACTGTATTTCTTTATCGTTGAAAAGCCGCACCAAGCCGGATGTGATCCGGGAAATGGCGGCGCTGGCCGCGAAAAGCGGCCGGGTGGCGCATGTGAACAAATTAGTGGACGCCCTGATGGCGCGGGAAAAGATCCAAACCACCGGGATCGGGCATGGGATGGCCATTCCCCACGCCACCGCGGAAGGCGTGCGCGGGCTGGTTCTCAGCCTGGGGATATCGCCCCAGGGAGTGGATTATGAATCCCTGGACGGCCATGATGTCCACTTGATCTTCATGCTGGCGGGCGAGCCCCGCCTCCAAACATCATTTTTAAGCATTCTGAGTAAAATTTCCCGCTTTTTCCGGAAGGAGCCGTTCCGCAACGAAGTGCTAAAGGCCCAGTCGGCATCGGATATTTTAAAACTGATCCGATCCCGCGAAGAAGAGTAGCCTTACCCGTGATGCGGCAGCTTCTCATCATCGTACTCAACCGGGAAGAATATTTGGATGATATCCTGGCTGAGTTGCTGGAATTTGAGGTGGCCGGCGCGTCTGTGATGGAAGGCGTGGCGATGGAGCGGGTGTTAGCCAAAGACGTCCCCATATTTGCCGGCTTGCTCCAGACCATCCAGGGATCCCGGGCGTACAACAAAAACATCTTCGCCGTGATACCTAACCGGGAAACCGCCTTGCGGTTGGCCGAGGTGCTCCGGGGCATGGGGATTAACTTGGGTGATCCCGCCGTGGGGATGCTCTTCACGCTGCCGGTGGATCTGTGGTTGGAGGGCGAAGCACCATCCGGATCGTGATTCATCCAGCGGAAATCAAACCCGTTGTTTCTGCCTTTTCTTGCGAGAGCCGGTGGCGGATTCCGCGAAATGGCAAGCCATTGAGGACGCGGCCGGGGCGGGGGAGCATAGCGAGCCATGAATATTGTGCTGGGTTTTGTGGTGATCTTGCTGCTGAGTTTCGCCATGTCAAGGCTGGCCTTGCGCCAGAGCAATTTATCCCTGGGCGCGCAATCTTTTTTTTTTATCGGGGACCGGTTTTTTGCTCATCGGGCTGGTGTTGGGGCCGCACGTGACGAATGTCTTGACCAGCACGGCTTTGTTTCAACTCTCGCCGGTATTAAGCCTGGGATTGGGATGGATCGGCCTCCTGGTGGGGCTCCAGTTTGACCGCAAGGTGGTGTTCCGGATTCCCGCCCGCATCTGGAAACTGGGCGTGACCATTTCGCTGATCACGTTTCTTTCCGTATTCATGGCCTTGTCATTGTGGTTACCTCTCCTGTTCCGGTGGTCCGGCATCGGCGGTTTCGAAACCGATCCGTTGCGGAGGGATTTTTTCTTCCTGACGTTCCGCCTGAGTTTTTTGCTCGGATGGACGGCCACGGTCTCCACGGCCTCCGCCTTGGCGGTGCTCAAACGGGAGGCGGAGGCGCGCGGAAGCCGTATCCGCCTGCTTCAATTGTTGACCGAAGTCCGCGCGCCGCTGGCCATCGGGGTGATGGGGTTGTGGTATTGCTTCAATCATCTCTCCTTGATCGGTTATTCCGAGGCGGAAACCCGGCTGGTGCAGCATTTCGCATTTGTCCACACCCCGGTTTCCGCCAAAGTCTTGACCGGTCCGGTGCTGGGCGGCGTAGAGTGGATGCTGGTCTCGCTTCTCTTGGGAGTGGCCCTGGGCTGGACGCTGCACTACCTCACCAGCGAGCGGCTTGAAGAGAGTGAACTGCTTCTCCTGGCCGCCGGTTCCGTGATTTTTTCCAGCGGATTGTCCTCCTACCTGCATCTTTCTCCGCTTTTCGTGAATCTGATCATGGGCGGGACCCTGGCGAATCTGCCCAATTTCACGCGGGGGCGCACGTTCACCCTGTTGCTGGCGGCCGAGAAACCCTTTTTCGTGCTATTCGCGATCCTGACGGGCGCCTTGTGGTCTCCCCTCTCACCGCTGGTCTTGGGATTGTTTCTGGTGTACGCGGTGAGCCGGGCGGCCGGTTTGTGGCTGGGATCTTGGACGGGCGTCCACGCGTTCTTCTCCCCTGGGTCCCGGCCCACGCCGCATTTCGGATTGGCTTTGCTGCCCCAGGGAGGGATCGCCCTGGCCCTGGCCATGGATTTCATGTTGATACACCCGGGCGCCTTGGCCGAAATCACGCTCAACGTGGTCATACTCTCCGTGCTGATCCACCAAGTCTTCAGTCCGGCCTTGTTGACCGCGTTCCTGCGATCCTCAAACCGGTTCGATCAAAAGCCGGAGAACGGATCCCTTTCTCCCAACAACCTGGAAGTCCCCCCGTCCTTGGAGGCGGCGGGCCGATGATTTCGCGCGCCGGCGCCTTGTTCCTGGTGGTGGCCCTGATCTCCATCGCCCGCCTGTATCCCCTGGGGGATTGGTTTGGCAGCCACGCGGGGACGGCCATGTCGCTGGGATTCGTAATGTTATGCGGATACCTGGCGGGTGATTTGATGAGCCGGGTGCATTTGCCCAAGATCACGGGGTATCTCTTCGCCGGCATGATTATCGGCCCTTATGGGGGAGGAGTGATTCCGCGGGACACCGTTCAGGATTTTTTATTGATCAACCAAATCGCTTTGGCCTTGATTGCGCTAACCGCCGGAGGCGAATTTCACCTTGCCTCCATGGGCCAGCGGTGGAAGGCCATTCTGTCTATCACCTTCAGCCAAACCGGTATGATTTTTATCCTGGGAACCCTGACGGCCTTTCTGATCGTGAACCAGATCAGCCTGTTGGCGCATTGGCCGGCCGCTTCCCGGTGGGGAATGGCCTTGGTGATGGGGATGATCATGGTTTCGCAATCACCCGCCACCACGATCGCCCTCATTACGGAAACCCGGTCGTCTGGCGTCACTACGGAGACCGCCCTGGGAGTGGCGATCCTGCTGGATGTGATCGTCATCATTCTCTTCACCAGCGTGTTGATGGCCGTGCGGATCTTGGAAAGCGGCACGGCCAACATCGAATGGAACCAACTGGCGGCCTTGTTTCAGGAACTGGCCTTCTCCATCACCGCCGGTGTCCTGGCGGGCATCGTGTTGTCGTTTTATTTGAAGCGGATCCGGGTGGATCCGGTTTTGTTCGTTTTGGCGTTTTGTTATCTGGTCTCGGAAGGTTCCAAGACTGTACATCTGGATTCTCTCTTGGTCTGCCTGACGGCGGGCGTCTGGGTCACCAACGCTTCCCGCCAGGGGGAGGAATTGATCAAAACGATCGAACAGGGCTCGTTGGCCGTTTACGTGATCTTTTTCTGTGTGACGGGAGCCGCGCTCGATCTCGCCACCCTGCTCCGGGTTTGGCCGGTGGCCCTGTTGCTGGTCGTGTTGCGGACGGCTTATATCGTGTTCTCCACGTATCTCGGGGTGTTGATCGCCCGGGAGACCTACCCCTCGCCCGGGACGGTTTGGATGGTGTTTGTTCCCCAAGCGGGCGTCAGTTTGGGACTGGTGGCCTTGCTCGGGAAACAGGGATTGCCTTGGGCCGCTCCCGTGCAGACCTTGATCATCGGGTGTATCGCGCTGAATCAAATCGCCGGACCCATTCTGATGAAATATGCTTTGGATCAATCGGGGGAAGCGGGGAAGGGAAGGGAACGCAGACGGCCTAAAGAAAATCTCAAGCCGGCTTCGTTAAATACCGCCGCATGACCGGACTGATCCACCAGGCAAATCCCCACACAATGTGATACACCAACAGCACCACGAACATCAAGCCAAAAACCACTCCGGCGGTTTGCGCTTCCCCGGCCGGATAGCCCGCCAGCGTGAACAGGCCGATCATCGCCGCCTCCCGGACTCCAACGCCGTAGATCGAGAAGGGCACGATGGCCGCCAGCGATCCCCAGGTGGAAAACGCGAATGAAACATACAGGGGCAAGGTATATCCCGCGCCGGTGAAGAGAAGGTAGATGATGACATGGTTTACGCTCCACAGGGCCAGGGAGCCGGCGGTCAGTTCAGTCCATTGATACGCGGTGAGGCGGCGCAACGGGCCGGTCAGCAGGCTCCATTTTTCTTCCAGGCTGCCGGCGAGGGATTCGGGGATGGATTTCAGAATGGCCTTTTTGATCCAGCGGCGCGATCCATACACCGCGATCAGCCCCGCCCCCGCCAGCCCGGTCACGGCGAGGGTCCCAAGGATTTCGCGCGGCAATCCCTTCCCGCACACCGCCGCCGCATAGAATACGTAGGCCATCAGTGTGGCGATATCCAGAAGGCGTTCCAACAGGGAAGAAAGAAAAGCTGCCCGAAACGAGTGCCCGGCGTTCATCAAGAACTTGACCTTGGCGAATTCCCCCAACCGGCCCGGGGTCAGGCATCCCAAAAAGAAGCCGGACGCGGAGACGGCCAGAGTATCCAGGAAAGGAATATCCACCGCTTCGTTCCGCAATAAGATTTGCCAACGGCGCGCGCGGATCACCCAAAGCGTCACGTGCCAGGGAATGACCATGGCCAGCGCCCAGGGATTGAATCCCCGCAGGACGCGCTGGAGTTCGGCGAGATCCACCACCCATACGAGCAGGCAGGCGAGGATCGCCACTCCGGCGAGACGCATGAGACGGGATTTCATCAGCGGCCTTACAATTCGGTCAGGGTGCGGGTATCGGCCGCGCCGCGCAGTTTGAGAACCACTTCCGTGATCCGGTAACAATCCTCTTCGGGAACCGCCAATTCCTCGCGCCCCTCGATCGCGGCGATGAAATTGTCGAATTGGGACAACCGCGGCGCGGGCGGGATTTCCTGCACGGACTGCTTCTGGGTGATCAAGGTCCCCTTGCCCTGGAGCACTTCCACCACGCCTTCGACGCCCGCGAAACGCAAGCGGTCGTCTCCCCAGGTGGAGGCGATTTCCGGCCGGCAGTAATCCAGCCGCACGGTAACCGTGGCCCCGTTGCGGGCCAGGAGGATCAGGCCGGCCGTGTTTTCCATCCGGCCGAGATCCGGACGGCCGACGTTATTGTGAAACGCCGCGCCTTGGACGAATTCCATCCCCGAGCACCAGCGGATCAGGTCCAAGGCGTGACAGGCAATATACGGGATGGTCCCCGCGAAAGTCCCCCGGTTTTTCATCCAGGCGGGCCGGGTGGCCAGTTTATAGGATTTTTGGGAAGAAGCCTGCGCCACTTCGCCGATCACACCCGAGCGGACCAGTTCGTGGACTTTCCGGTAGATGCCTTCGAAGCGCATGCTGAGCATCATGGTGAGGCGCACGCCCGCGTTTTCCACCGCTTGTTTGACTTGCTCCAGGTCCTGCAGCGTGGTGGTCAAGGGTTTTTCGGAGTAGATATGCGCCTTGGCCCGGGCGGCGGCCAACAACGCCTCGGCCCGCTGGCCGTGGGTGGTATAAACGGCCACGATATCCAGTTCCTCGCGTTCCAGCATCTCGTGAAAATCGGTGTAGAGCTTCACGGAATCGTTGAAATACGCGTATTGTTTTTTGTGGCGTTCGATCAAATGGGATTCCGCGCAGGCGCAGGCGGTCAGTTTGACATTGGGCCATCGCGCCAGTGGCTCCAGCGTGTAGCCGGTGTGGTCCCACAGTCCTATCATGCCCAGCCGGTAAATCATGGTCGTTTAACCCCTGATATGGTTGCCGGAGATGCGTTTCTCCCGTAGGATATCATTGGGCCGTGCTTGGATACAAGCGGTGAGTTACAAGCGTGGAGTCGAGAGTCCGGCAAGGTAGGTATGATCCGGCCACGCCGGCGTCATGACAGAAGGCGGAATTCGTGAAGCGGAGTTGGACCTATCCTCCTCGTTGGATCGGAATATGACAGAAAATGATTCTCTGGACGTGTTGATTTTCGCCCCGCATCCTGATGACGCTGAGTTGGGGATGGGCGGCACGATTGTCAAATGGAGCGAAGCCGGTTTCCGGGTGGGAGTCATGGACCTGACCCGCGGCGAATTGGGAACGAAGGGAAACGCCGGTCAGCGCGCCCGCGAGGTGGAGGAAGCCTCGCGCCGGCTGGGATTGGCCTTCCGGGGCAATTTGGATTTGGGTGACGGGCGGGTCGCCGATACGCACGAAAACCGCCTTAAGGTGGCGGAAGCCATCCGCCATTTCCGCGCGCCCTTTGTGTTTACGTGTTATCCGCACGATCCCCATCCCGATCACCGGGCGGGATCGCGGGCCGTGCAGGCCGGCTTTTTCTTGGCGCGGCTGCCCAAGGTGGAAACGGAGTCCCCGGCTTACGCGCCCCGGCGTTGCCTCTATTATTTTTTACATGAAATGGGCCGGATCACTTTTGCCGTGGACATCACCGCCCAGTTCGAGCGCAAGCGGGAAGCGCTGCGGGCGTACGTGAGCCAGTTCGTTGATCCGGAGCTGCCTGACGATTACCGCTACATCGGCACCAGTGATTACCTCGAGCAGATCGAAGCGTACAACCGGGCCGTCGGGGCGAAAATCGGGGTGAAATACGCCGAGGGGTATTATTCCGACGCGCCTATCGCTTTGACTTTGCCCACGGTGATGGATTAAATGGAAAAAAGGGAGAATGCCGATGCTGACCTTCGACGCGTTTCAACGCTGCGAGACGGTGCGCCATTTGCTGAACTGGTCTCTGCCCGGGCCTTCGCGGCTGCTCGATGTGGGCGGATACCCGGGACACATGCGGGCCATGTTGCCTCAGCATGAATGGGTGATTTGCGATCCCCGGGTGGATTCTTCCGGATTCCAGGTGCGGGGTGATGCCGCGGCGCTGCCTTTTCAAGACCAATCGTTCGATTTTATTGTTTCCCTCGATGTGCTGGAGCACATTGCTCCCGCTCAGCGCGGCGCGGCCTTGGAGGAAATGTTCCGTGTCTCCCGGCAGGGCTTGATCCTTTCCTTCCCTCACAAACACCCCTTGGTCGAGGCGGCGGAACAGCATGTCCGCGAAGCCTATTTCCACCTGCATGAAAAAGAACATCCCTGGCTGTCCGAACACGCCCGGTACGAACTGCCTGATCCCCAAGCCATCACCGAACTTCTGCTGCAATTCGGCGGACAGGCGGCGGTCTTCGACGTGGGCCAGGTTTCGCGCTGGGTGTATCTGCAACTGGTGGATATCCTTCTTGAGGCAATGCCCAACAGTCTCGAGACGGCCGAAGAACTGAACCAACTCTACGAAAATCTGTTGTACGTGAACGAATTCCAGGCCCCGGCCTATCGGAAGATCATTCTCCACCTGTTCCACGCCGAAGAACCAATCTCCCTGGCCATGATCGAACCGGAACGGAACGAAGAGGCGAAAGCCGAAATCGAATTCCACAAACGGGTCACGCTCGGGCTACTCGACCTGGTGAGTTATCCGGAACCCGAACCGGAGCCGGTTCCCGCGCCGGCGGTTGTTCCGCTGCCCGCGGTCAAAACCGGCCTGGAAGCCAAAGAAGCTGCCAAAGCCGCAAGTACATCCTCGAAAGAAGAGAAACCGGCGGACAAAGCCAAGGAGGTCGCCAAAGAAGACCAAGGAGCCTCTCTCCCATCCTTTGATTCAAACCAGGCCGGCGCGCGTCAGATGAAAGAACCGGAGCCGGTTCGTGAAGAGCCCTCCAGGGCAAAAAAAAGCCGGGAAGGGAAACCGGGAAGCCTGCAACCGGAAATCGGATCATTCGGCAAACGGGATCTTGATACCTACCGGGACTATATCGCCCGGCTGGAAAGAGGCCTGCAGGCATGGGAAACCACCTACACCGACACGATCCAGGAAATGACCGCAGCCTGCCGCTGGCGGACCAATCTGGAACAACGCCGAAGCTTCAAACTATACAAACGGATCCTGAGACTTTTCGGACAAAAAATCGAGGCGTAAAGCCTGCCGTGAATTCATCTGGCCGGGGAGAACCCCTTGGGACCAGCGGATAGGAGACCCAACATCATGGTAACCGCCATTATTTTAATCAACGCGGAACGCAGCCAGATCGCGTCAGCCGCAAAGGAAATATTGAATTTGAAGGGAATTACGGAAGTTTACAGCGTGGCGGGAGAATATGATTTAATCGCGGTGGCCCGCGTGCGCGAAAACGAGCAGCTGGCCAAACTGGTGACCGAAGACCTGATCGTTGTCCCGGGCATTACCCGCACCAACACACTCATCGCCTTCCGCCAATACAGTGACTACGATCTGGAACGAATGTTCAGCCTGGGATTGGAATAAAAGTTGGCAACAGAATCCCCGAACCCTTAGAACTCTGAATCCTTGTCCCCGGCGCGTCTTGTCCGGGTGATTCAAGAAAAACCGCCGCAGTCAAATTCTTACTTATACTATTATATTTTTTATAAAATTATAATTCTGGCAATTTCTCTATTCTCAATCATCCGGCCAGTGTGCATTTTTCGTGTGCATTTTTTTCAGACCGCCGGTTCGTATCTATTCAAAAGGATCGATAAAAACCCGCCTCAAAATACCCTTTCAACCCTCTCCCTCTGGAAGAGGATTGGAGTGAGGGGATTTATCATTGTAGCCGACATCGTATAGTAGCCGGCATCGGTGTTCACCCTCATCCCGGAGTGAATGCAATCGATTTTGCCTCATTATGTTTTGCCTCATTATGTATGCGATTCTAAGTACGCGATTCTCAGATGAATCTCTATTCTCTTCTTGATCCGCGGGCATTTTGCTGCCCTTCTCCCATCATTTTTACTTCAAATTTAATACAAGATACTCTCTTGCGGTTTTCATCCAAATGATATAATAAGATTACAAAAAATCATTTAAAATGAAAGAATATTTAAAGATTTCTGCCAAACAGTCCGATTAAAAAAGAAGAAGACGCAAGCGATGAGGCAAAATGATGAAATACGAAAAATTGTATCTTCGAACTTTTATGCTTTTTGATTTGTACCTGGAAATTCACTATATCCTCTATATGAGAATCTGGTCGATCTTTGATTGATGGGGGAGGCAGCGGGCCAATTCTGATTTGGCCGGACCCGTCAATTCTTTTTCACCAGGAAATACGGGGTTCCCGCCGTGTAGGACACGGCCCCCGAGTATAACGCGTTGGGAAAATCGGGATACACATACCAGAAATACATTGTTTGATGTGAAAGCGCTGGGCCGTTGTAGCGCACGGGCGAACCATTCACCCCTTGCGACCAGACCTGCTGTCCGCAGCGGTCCAGGACGCTTAGCCGAAGGTTTGCCCATAAGTTGTTTCCATGAATGGCCCATTCAAAAACGGGGGGTGAATTCAACCGCGCGAAATTGAGCGGAGAAAGCGGAGTGATTGTGCCTCCCCGGTCCAGTTCCACCACCACCTCGGCCGTTTGACCCACTGTGACATGGACCGTTTCCCCGTATCCGTTATGGAAATAAAAGAGTTCCCGGACTTGAATGTCATACTCCGTTTCCATGGCCAGGATCGTGTAGGTCCCGGAGGGGATATTGGGGAACTCAAATTTGGCCTCGAAATTTGGATCGGCGGAAGTATTTGTAATGATTCTTTGGAAATATTTCGAATCACAATTCCCCAGAGGTTGTCCAAGGATGTAATCGGTGGAAAAGAGGTGTATGACACCGCTGCGCACTGGCTTGCCATCGCTTCGCACCAGGATTCCTTCGATCCGTCCACCGGGTTTACGCGGACCTAAATCCACATCCAGCGTGGTGATTTCCCTGGCTCGAACCACGACATTGTTAAAACATTTCCATTCCAACGACTCGCCCGGCGGATCCCCTTGGATGGGGATCAACAAATTCTCCTGGGGATTGAACCGGATCGAATAGGTTCCCGGCGCGAGTCCCCCAATCGTGTATTGCCCGTTCCGGTAGAAAAATAAGGGCGAGAAATAATGGGTTGTATTGGCGTTGTACGCGTCAATATCTAAATTGAAGGCCACGGACGGATCGATATACGCTTCTCCATCCCAAACCCGCAGTTTCCCCGTTATCAATCCCGTATCGATAAATTCGACCTGGATCGGCGCGGCCGGTTGTAAATGAGGTGCTTCCGCGGTGACGGTTACCTTCTCGGTCTGCCGGTTGTAGATCGTGACATTTCCCCCTAAGGGATTGTCAATCCGAACGTCGGTGGATTGAATGTTCTGTATATCTCCTCCTGTGAAATTGGCGGAGCCATTCACCGATACCGTGACCGTCTGGGGCGCGTCTCCTCCTTCCGTGCCCGGATTCACAATTTGACCATCGGCGTCGATCAAGTCGACGATAACCTGGATCCCTCTACTCACGGGCGCGCCCCCGTATGGGTAACAAGCGGTCAGGCGCAACCCCACGGCCGATCCGGAAGGCGTGGGCGTGCGGGTCGACGTTGGGAACAGGATTATCGTCGGCGTAGGGGTCGGTGTGGACCCGGGAACCGGTGTGCTGCTGCCGATGGGAGTCAACGCCACATCCAGAGTCAAAGACGCGGCCAGGTTCTCCGCGGTAAGCCGCTTCTCGTACCGCTGAAATCCGTCCTTTTCAACCACCAAGGTATAAGGCGGTGTGGTGTTGTATAAAATGGCGAATATTACGTATATTCCGCCAAAAAAACTTTCCGAACGGCTGTCCGGAAATCCATCGATATAAATAGCCGCGCCTTCTACCGCTGAACCGTTATCGGAATTGGTGATTTTCCCGGTAATCGATAAAAAACCTTGGAAGGGGAGAAGGGTTGGAGTGGGGGTGGCCGTGTTTCTCACCGTCGGGGTAGAGATAGGTGAATTCGTGGGAGCCGTCTCCAGCGTGGGAGTGGGAGTAGCCGCCTCCCTCTCCGGTGTGGCGGTCGCCCGGGGGTCGATGAGCAAGCCGGTGGAGATTTCTTGGGGATCGTCTTCATCACCATCCATGAATTCCGCGCTGTAGTACCGTTGGGGATCGAGCGGCCAGATCTCGAAATTGTCCAGATACACGGTCAACGTTTCCGTCGCGCTGGGATTTACGATTTGGATCAGGGATTGAATCCCCCCGGCGGCCGGCAGGCTGAGCAAAGCCAGCCTTTTGTATTGATTATGAAAATAAGCCCCATTATTGGGCGTGTTGGTGGCAACAAACGTGTTCGCTCCCTGGTCGATGGTGGCCAGCGCGATCGCCCCTTGGGGACCATCCGCTCTCACCGAACATCGGACAAAAAGTGCACCCGCCGATTCCACTACGGGCGTGAAAATCATCAATCCCTGTCCTGGCGCGCAGGATATTACGGCACCCCGGCCGTCGGTGGCGCCGGGAAAGGCGTTTTCGGTGGGAATCGGGCCGAAGGTGAGAGTTCCCCGCGGGAAAGAGTCGAATCCCGCTCCCAGAATGCTGATTTGATTTTCTTCTTCGGAGTTTCCTGAGAATGTCAGCCGGACAGGATTATCTTCAGATCCGCTGCTCGAAATGGAATTCAGGGTAAAAAAGAAGAACATCCACCCCCACCATCGCGTTTTCATATTGGGCACCCCCTTGAATGTTTATATTATTTATAAATTAAGTCAACATTATTTCGGTTTCTTGTTGCTTGTCAAGCGAATATTGAAATAAAATCCTCGGATAAGAGAGCGAGTGTTGCGAATGTTGCTCATGGAATGGATTTGAGAGGAAACTTTTTTCTCGATTGCTGAGAAAGGCTTCATTTCCGCCTTGCAGGGCTGCCCTCACTCTTGTCCTCTCCATGAGGGAGAGGGGATCGTTTCGCGTTCTAAGAGTGAGAGGGAATGATTAAGCGTTCCCATCCATACTCCGACCACGAATCCAGTACTGAGAAAGTTCTGCGATTAGGTAAACAGCCGCGGTGGGAAGAGAGTATGATGGTAGAAGATACAGGATTCGGTATACTCGGATCTTTTTTTGGGGTAGAATTCATGCGGTTCTATGGGTAAATGCGGTCATGAGGACTTGCGAAAGATGGATGGAAAATTCATGAACAAATCAGCTTTCACGCTCATCGAATTGTTGATTGTGGTGGCCATCATCGGGATCTTGGCGGCCATCGCGGTTCCAAACTTCATGAACGCCCGCATCCGGGCCAACCTGGCCCGCTGTTACGCGGATGTGAAGATGCTGTATGACCAGAACATGGTCCGCAAATTGGACCGGAATGTTTGGATGGTTGACGGGAATGATGAAGGCGCGCATGGCAACGGGAAACCCGAGGATTGCGTGCTGACTCCCTGGGGACCCACCCGCTGGGGCAAGAAATGCAGCGACGTGGGATTGACCTGTTACGATCCGAATAACGACGGCCGGATCTATGCTCAGTTGACCACGCCCGTGGCTTATATCGGGGGGATCCCTACCGATCCCTTCGTTAGTGGCTTGTTTTATTGGTATGGCACCAGCCATTGCCCCAACGGCGACCTGGGTGCCTATTGGTGTTTTATCGCTTCCGGACCGGATAAGGACTATGACGATGTGACCTGGCTGGTCTCGCAGGGGCAGTCAGTCCCTTACATTGCCAGCAACGGGTTGGTTTCGAATGGGGACATTTGGATTTCTCACAAGCTTGGATTCCGCGGGGAACGAGACTATAACATCGCGTTCGGACAATATCCGCATACGTTTTTCTGATGCCCGGCGCGGACTGCAGACGAAAATGTGGGATCATTCGGGGCACGAATTTAATTGCTTGTAGAAAATGAATGAGTTGCACACATACCGGATGATCCATGCCCCGGTCGTTGTATGATAAAAAAGCCTCCTTTTCGGAGAAGAATCCCGATCTCCCAGGGGGAGAAGGCGTTGGGAAGTTCTCTCTATCAGTTGTGGGATTGTGAGTCGTTTCCATCAACACCATTGCCAGGAATTATACGTCGAGATAGTTATTATGCCTGTCCATTGATTAACCGTCGGCCTATAGTTGACCAACGGCATTT
>ERZ795060.2762-NODE-2762-length-17269-cov-4.233008_pt1 | contig 17269 bp, 16 predicted proteins | sample MGYA00375144_ERZ795060 | MGnify/ENA primary metagenome ERZ795060 (study PRJEB30189, sample SAMN05720157) | activated sludge metagenome | isolation source: anaerobic digester from wastewater treatment plant | place: Japan | collected 2015-05-15 ...
GTAAGAGTGTCGCTCCTAAGCTCAATCCATTCCATCTTCCATGCCACCCTTCATATAGCGTCTTACAAAGCTCTTCATTTACCTGGAATGATACTTCATACGCCGTCCCATTCCTCTATTACACTCGAAAGTCAATTCCCATCTTTTATGTTTTAGAGGGTGCCAATATTACATCGGATTTTCCATCCAACCCACCCAGCTCCTAGCCCCAAACGCCATCTAAGTGTATAATGTAAGCGGTATCCATATGTCGCCGCGCACATGCGCGGTGGCTTCTCATGTATCAGCTGTATCACGCCGAGATACAACGGCCTGTTCGAACAATGATGCGAGGTGAGTTTATGTGGGCGATAACGACAGGCTCCGCGAGTTGAAGGCCCAAAAAGAGAAAGTCATTCAGGGAGGCGGTCCAAAGAGGATCGAGAAGCAGCATGCTAGCGGCAAATTGACCGCAAGGGAGCGAATTGAGCGGCTTCTGGATCCGGGCAGTTTCACTGAACTGGACATGTTCGTGGAGCACAGGTGCCAGGAATTTGGAATGCCTGAGCAAGAACTGCCGGGCGAAGGGGTTGTAACCGGCTATGGAACTATAGACGGTCGCAAAGTCTTCATTTTCGCTCAAGACTTCACGGTAATGGGCGGATCCCTCGGGGAGATGCACGCAAAGAAAATCTGCAAAGTCATGGATCTGGCAATGAAAGTCGGAGCACCGGTCATCGGCATCAACGATTCGGGAGGAGCGAGGATCCAGGAGGGCGTCGACGCCCTGTCAGGGTATGGGCAGATCTTCTACAGAAACACCATAGCCTCAGGCGTTGTACCTCAGATATCCGTGATCATGGGTCCGTGCGCCGGCGGTGCAGTTTACTCCCCCGCTCTGACAGACTTCATATTCATGGTTCAAGGCGCAAACATGTTTATCACCGGTCCACAGGTAATCAAGACAGTGACGGGAGAAGAGGTCAGCGCAGACGAACTTGGCGGCCCCACTACTCACAATACCGTGAGCGGCGTGGCGCATTTTATGTATGACACTGAAGATGACTGCTTCTTGGCTATCCGAAAACTCGTCTCCTATCTGCCGTCGAACAATCTGGAAGATCCCCCCGTTCAAGCCCTGGAAAATGCATCGTCAGCCGAGATCATACCTGAACTCAGGGAGATTGTGCCTGAAGAGTCAAACAGACCTTATAGCATGCACGATGTGATACTCCGCTTTGTTGACGATGGCGACTTCTTCGAGGTTCACCAGCATTATGCCAGGAACATAATCGTGGGTTTCGCACGCCTAGGAGGGCGGCCCATCGGCATCATCGCGAATCAGCCGCAAGTAGCTGCAGGCTGCCTTGACATCAATGCGTCCGACAAAGCGGCGCGGTTTATCAGGTTCTGCGACGCATTCAACATCCCCATAATCAACCTAGTTGACGTTCCCGGGTTCCTCCCTGGAGTCAACCAGGAGACCGGGGGAATCATACGTCACGGAGCCAAGCTTCTCTATGCTTACTCCGAAGCCACAGTTCCCAAGATCACATTGATAGTCCGCAAGGCCTACGGCGGAGCATATCTCGCCATGTGCAGCCGCGACCTCGGGGCAGATGTGGTCTACGCGTGGCCTGATGCTGAAATAGCTGTTATGGGCCCAGACGGGGCAGCAAACATCATCTTCCGCAAGGAGATTACAGCAGCCCAAGATCCTGAGGCTGCCAGGGCCGAAAAAATAGCCGAGTACAGGTCGAAGTTTGCCAACCCGTATGCCGCGGCCAAACGTGGATATGTGGATGATGTGATCGATCCGGCAGAAACCCGCCGACGGCTTATGGATGCATTGGACATGCTCTCAACTAAGCGGGAGACTCGACCTCCCAAGAAGCACGGGAACATCCCTGTATGATTGGGGGAAGATTCTATGACTGTAGGTGAAGAACTAATCCTCGGCCTGCAAACCCTGGTTCTGGGAATGGTGGTCACCTTCATCGGTCTGGCCATCCTTCAGGTCATAATGATCCTAATGGGACGCGCCTCAGATCGCAAGCGCGCACCCGCGGGATACACAGTCGGGGACAGGGCTGAAACCGAGATACGCGACGAAATCACAGCGTCAGACGATGAGGAGCTAACACATCGCGGTTCCGAATTTGAAGGGCGCGCAGAAGACTATTCAGAAGAGCAGGTTGCCGCGATCGCGGCTGTAATGGCGATACTGATGGAAGAAGGAGCAGCCCCGGTCCGTGTAAAATCCGTTACACAGGTAGGCCCAGTCGCCGCGAACCTCTGGGGGCTTGCCGGCAGGCAAGATCTGATGTCCGGACGATCCAGGGCATAACGGGGATCTAAATACCAAGTTCAATCCGATTTCGAGGGGGATTGTTCAAGTGAGAAGGTTTCGGGTTCAAGTCAACGGAACCACTTATGAAGTCGAAGTAGAAGAGATCGGCGGAATGGGAACGCCGGCGGCCGCCCAACCCGCTCCAGCAGCGCCGACTCCCAGCGCCCCTGTGTCCGCGGGCCCTGCAAAGCCTGCAGCTTCCAAAAAACCGGCGGCATCAGGTCGCGGCACATCAGTCACCGCACCCATGCCAGGCACGATAATCGACATCAAGGTCAAGGTGGGCGACAAAGTCGAACCGCGGACTGTTGTGGCGATGCTGGAAGCTATGAAGATGGAAAATGAGATTTTTGCGGGCAGATCAGGCGTCGTAACGCATATAGCAGTAGAGAAGGGGGCCTCGGTCAACACCGGAGATCTCCTAGTATCCATAGACCCGGCCTAAAGGAGGGCGACTTTCAGTGCAAGAAGCAGTCGTCGAGTTCCTATACAGTACGGGCTTTGCTGTCCTGACATGGAAAGAACTCGTCATGTTCGCTATCGCGGGCTGCCTCATGTACCTGGCGATAGTAAAGAAGTTTGAGCCGCTGCTCCTTCTTCCGATCTCTTTTGGAATGCTCTTAGCAAACCTGCCGGCTGCTGGGCTCATGGAGGGTCCGCAAGACGGCATTGTTGGAGGATTGCTCTACTATCTTTACCAGGGCGTCAAGTTAGGCATATACCCGCCACTCATATTTCTGGGCGTAGGCGCAATGACCGACTTCGGTCCCCTGCTTGCCAATCCGTCTACGATCTTCCTGGGAGCCGCCGCTCAGTTCGGAATATTCATCACGTTTCTCGGCGCACTGCTCCTAGGGTTTTCGCCAGCGCAAGCGGGGTCGATCGGCATCATCGGCGGCGCAGACGGCCCAACAGCTATATTCGTCACGAGCAGGCTAGCACCGGAACTTCTGGGCCCGATAGCAATAGCTGCCTACTCCTACATGGCCTTAGTGCCGATAATCCAGCCTCCTATTATGCGTGCCCTTACACGCAAAGAGGATCGTCAAATCGTGATGGAGCAGCTTCGTCCCGTATCCAAGAAGGAGAAGATACTCTTCCCAATCATAGTGACTGTCGTTGTAGGACTGATGCTGCCATCGGCTGCAGCCTTGGTGGGAATGCTCATGCTGGGCAACCTGTTCCGCGAATCCGGCGTTGTAGACAGGCTTTCAAAGACGGCCCAGAACGAGCTGATCAACATAGTCACCATCTTCTTGGGGCTCACTGTAGGAGCAACAGCCAGTGCCGAAAGCTTTTTGACATGGCAGACTATAAGCATAATTCTCTTGGGGCTTGTGGCGTTCTCAGGGGGCACAGCAGGCGGAGTGTTGCTGGGAAACCTTATGTGCCGACTTACTAAGGGCAAGGTCAACCCGCTTATCGGAGCAGCCGGCGTATCAGCCGTTCCCATGGCGGCCCGCGTTGTGCAGACAGTGGCCCAAGATGAAAACCCAGGCAACTTCCTGCTAATGCACGCCATGGGGCCCAACGTAGCAGGAGTCATAGGTTCTGCAATAGTCGCGGGAGTTCTGCTGTCTAGGTTTGGATAGACGAGTTGACATCCGTGATGAGCAGGTGATTGGATAATCGCACCGGCATGTGCCAATGTTCAGATGGGCAGACAGAACTCGTCATCCCCCGTTCCTCCCGGCCAATACAAGGCCAGACGGACGGGGGATGTTCTCTTCTCTCTCCGGAGGTGGCCAAAGGCTCTTCTGGCTTCCACCGTGTTATGCGGTCGATCTCACGTACGTGACAGTCCAGGTCAGAGATGAGCGCCGACACAGTCTTGTGCATATCGCAGACCAACTCTAGCGTCCGATCTGCATCCGGTTGAAATCCGTAGATGTTCCTGAACACGTACGGAACCTGTCGAGGAGCGCAGCTGTGCCGCTGGACAAGAGCGGCGGACAGAGTCCGGGGATTCATCTGCTCCAGCAACTCTCTGTGCCAGTCATGCCCATCAATCCTCATAGCCACGGTCTTGGCGATGTTCTCCACGAACGTGTAGAAATCGTGGAGCATCGATCCGAGTATGCGCAATGCCTACAAGCGGAAACCGCCACAGGATAGATGAGGTGACTAAGATTCTCTCGTTCCTTGGCTATTCGGGCCTGAATCACCAGGTAGTCCTCTGGTCTGAAATGCAGATCCCCCTTTCCCGCGCATGCTCAAAGGGTCGGCTATCTCGTCAGCCATGACGTACATTTCCCAGTAATCGCCCCTGAACCCTTCAACTAGGATGCAACCTTCTGCGAGGGATCCATACAGCGTGACCGCAGGGGCCGAATAGCGAGTTCCTAGAAGATCAGCAATACGACGCGCCCTTTCCATTGCATCAGCCATAACAAGCTCGGCGCGTTCCTCCGACCACCAAAATACCGCCTCCCTTATTTCAGGCACATTCCATCCATGAATGCCGTCATCGACCATGGTCACACCCCCCAACAAAAGCTGTAGTTCATCCACAAGCTGTGGCGCAAACTGCGGAAGCACTCCACTCACGCCCACTCAGCCAAATCCGTGCTCCCGCAAGCAGGTTGTCCCCACCATCGAAGCAATTTCTGCATCGAAAAGCGGCCTCGCAGAGATTACGCCCACGTATCCTGCGACGAGATACGTAACGTTGCCGCTACTATGCCAGGTTTGTGGGAGAACATCGCTTTGCCCAAATCACCGCAGCCTCAGGCATTTGCGAATGCGAGCAGCTGCAGCAACTTGCCCCGCTCCCCTTTACACTCTGGAAGGCTAGATCCATCCACCCGAGCGCCTTTCGCAAAAAAGCAAGTCCCCTGCCTCGTGATGCATCACCAGGGCAGGGGACTGCAACTGCTCCAGCCGCGCTCGATTCACTTGGAAATCGCAGGCTTTGCCTCTATATTCCCAGAGGCGGCGGCCCGAAGCTGAAGGATAGCTGCACAAAGGGCAGTCCCGCGCTCTTCATAGGGCCATCGAATGAATCCTTGAAGGTCATCCCATCCATCCATCCGGTCGGGCTGTACAAGAGAGAGTATCCTCCAGTGATCGTAATATCGATTAGCGCCGACAGCGGGAAAGCTATGGATGCCTGGGGCTGCGCCAGAAGATAAGGCCGCCAGACCGAAGCAGAGCTGGCCGCGCCCAGCGCCTCGTCAAAGTCGGAGATCATGCCGCGCTTTGTAGTAAGCGACGCCATTCCCCCTCCAAGCACTGTACCTAATCCGACATGGGCTTTCGGAGAATCCACGGCACTGTATTCAACCAAGATTCCCCCGTAATTGAGCGCAAGAGTAGCTATCTTCGGCTCTGCTCCGGCAGTAGGCTTCGAAATGGCCTCGCCTCCACCATACCATCCGCCTATGGACCATTTTCCGTTTCCGACACCAACTGTTCCATAGCCGCCCCACGTGAGCATGCCGCCGGGAAGCTGGTTGAATTCGGCATCAACCAGAGATTCATTGAGATCATCAACCCTGAGGAAAACCCATCCGACTGAGTTCCCACCGCCGCCCACCTGCGCAGAACAGGCACCCGCAGTCACAACGACCAGGGTTACGGCAACAATCATAGATACGGTCAGTTTTCGAAGCCTCTTTGCTTGCATAGCGTCTACCTCACTTTACTTGCGTTCGCAGAGCTCTATAAGGACTCCACCTGTAGCTTTCGGATGCAGGAAAGCGATCCGCGCTCCGCCTGCTCCATAGCGAGGCTTCTCGTCGATGAGCCTGATCCCTTCAGCCCGCATCTTATCGAGCGCAGCGTCGATGTCGTCCACTCTCAAGGCTATGTGCTGAATTCCCTGTCCCCGTTTTTCTATGAACTTGGCGATCGGACCCTCAGGATCGGTCGACTCAAGAAGTTCTATCTCCGTATCGCCTATAGGTAGAAAAGCAACTTTGACCTTCTGCTCTTCCACCACTTCAGTTCCTTGGAGCTCAAGTCCGAACGTTTCGGTATACAGTTTGAGGGCCTCTTCAAGATCTGCCACCGCAATTCCTATATGGTCCACCGATTTGACCAAATCAGTCCCCTCCCGCGAATCTATTTGACGATCATCTCATAAAGCTCATTGCCTGCTGAATAAGGGTCGATCTCCCTTCGGGCAACCTTCCACGCCAGTTCCTCTGCAGCAGCGAATGCACCGCGATCGTCTGTGAGCCCGCGCCAAATCCTTCCCGATGCAATCTGCATCGTCTCCGAACGTGCACGCCTGTATCTCCGATCGTCCAACTCACCGGTTCCGGCCAGATAACGCATATGCTCATCGCAGGCGTCGAAAAGTTCGCCTACCCCTTCACCCGTCTCAGCCAATGTCTGGAGGATCGGAGGATGCCAACAGGGCCTCGCTGCCTCCTCGTCCACTGTCTCTTCTCTTTCAGAGCCCGCCGCTCCGAGCGCCGAAACTCCGTGATGCCCCGCGGATCCGGCGATTCTGCTCGTTCCGCCGCCTCCCCTAGACGCAACGGAACTGAGCTCCAGAGCTATCCGAATCTCAGCTACCACTCTTTCCACACCCGGGCGGTCTTTTTTGTTCACGGCGAACAGATCACCGATCTCCATTACGCCGGCCTTTATGACCTGAATATCATCGCCCAACCCAGGCACTTGCACCAGCACGACGGTGTCAGCGATCGAGGCTATCTCCACCTCGGATTGGCCCACACCCACAGTCTCGATGATTACGTAATCATACCCGGCAGCATCCAGCACGTCCACCGCGCCAGACGTAGCACGCGATATACCGCCAAGCTGGCCCCTGGTGCCCATGCTTCTGATGAACACTCCATCATCTAAGGCATGGCGCTGCATTCGAAGACGATCGCCCAAAAGCGCCCCGCCTGTGAACGGGCTAGTAGGGTCGACCGCCACTATTCCCACAGTTTTTCCGCGTTCCCTGCACACCGCCGCCATCTTGTCGACGAGTGTGCTCTTTCCGGATCCGGGCGGACCGGTAATCCCTATTACGTGCGCCTTCCCTGTAAACGGGTAGATCTCCGAATACAGGCCCTCGAATCCTGGAACACAATCTTCAATGAGGGATATGAGCCGGGACACGGCCCGGATATCCCCGCTAAGGGCCCGGCTCACCACTTCCGTTCGGCCCATGCTTACGACCGCCTCTTCACGTTCTCTTCTATGAACTTAACCGTTTCCGATGTACTTGTGCCAGGAGTGAATATGTCCGCTATCCCACATTCTTTGAGGGCAGGGATGTCCTCATCCGGGATGATGCCCCCGCCCACGACGAGAATATCGTCGACACCCTTCTCACGCAGCAGGTCCATGACCTTCGGGAAAAGGACATTGTGTGCACCCGAAAGTATCGACATGGCGATCACATCGACATCTTCCTGAATAGCAGCCGCCACGATCTGCTCCGGCGTCTGCCTGAGCCCTGTGTATATCACTTCCATGCCTGCGTCACGAAGGGCACGTGCCACAACTTTGGCACCTCTGTCATGCCCATCGAGACCTGGCTTTGCGACCAAAACCCTAATCTTCCTGCCAGTATCAGTACCCATGCTGTCGCCCATTCTCCCTTCCTGCTAGTAGGCCCCTGAGGGCTTGTATTCTCCGAATACTCCGCGCAAAGTGTCGCATATCTCTCCCAATGTGGCGTATTCTCTGACTGCGTCAAGAATATACGGCACGAGATTGTCAGTTCCTTCGGCCGCTGCCTTGAGCGCTTCAAGGCTCTTTTCCACAGCCTCGCCATTCCTTGAAGCTTTCACATCCGCCAGTTTTTTGCACTGCAGATCGGCAACGGCGGGGTCTACCTTGAGAAGGCCCTTCGGCGGCTCCTCCTCTATGTAGAATTCGTTGACGCCGACAACAATCCGGTCTCCCGACTCTATCTCCATCTGGTACCGATAAGCGCTCTCTTCTATCTCGCTCTGGATGAACCCTCGCTCGATTGCCATAGGCGCTCCGCCCATCTCGTCGATCCGGCGGATGTAATCGGCGGCTGCCTCCTCAATCTGAGTGGTAAGAGCCTCTACATAGTAAGAGCCTGCAAGGGGATCAATAGTGTCGGCGACACCGCTCTCGTATGCGATGATCTGCTGCGTACGCAAGGCAATCATCACCGATTCCTGGCTTGGAAGCGCTAGGGCTTCATCTCGGGAGTTGGTGTGCAGCGACTGAGTGCCTCCGAGAACAGCTGCAAGCGCCTGCAATGCCACCCTGACAATGTTGTTGTCAGGCTGCTGCGCCGTTAGAGTGGACCCGCCCGTCTGGGTATGGAACCGGAGCCTCATAGACTTTTCCTTCTTGGCTCCGAACCTTTCCTTCATGATCCTCGCCCACAGCCTTCTCGCCGCTCTGAACTTGGCAACTTCCTCGAAAAGGTCGTTATGGGCTGCAAAGAAGAACGACAACCTAGGAGCGAATTCGTCCACATCAAGACCCGCGTCTATAGCCGCCTGAACATAGGCGATTCCGTCAGCAAGCGTGAAGGCGAGTTCCTGTACTGCTGTGGCCCCTGCCTCTCTGATATGGTAGCCACTTATGCTGATGGTGTTCCAGTTTGGAACGTTTGCAGAACAATACTCGAATGTGTTGGTTATGAGGCGCATTGACGGTTTCGGTGGGAAAATGTAGGTGCCGCGGGCGGCATATTCCTTGAGGATGTCATTCTGAATAGTTCCGTTAAGCTTCTCCGGCGACACGCCCTGTTTTTCCGCGACTGCGATATACATGGCCAAAAGGACTGCAGCCGGCGCGTTGATGGTCATGGAGGTGGAAACCTTGTCTAGCGGTATCTCGTTGAAAAGAATCTCCATATCCGCAAGAGAATCTATCGCCACCCCAACTTTCCCAACTTCCCCCAATGCCAGCTCGTGGTCGGAATCGTATCCTATCTGAGTCGGGAGGTCGAACGCAACTGAAAGCCCGGTCTGCCCTTGTTCCAGCAGGTACCTGTAGCGTTCGTTCGATTCCTCCGCCGTGGCAAAGCCGGCATATTGCCGCATTGTCCACAAGCGCCCCCGATACATCGTGGGTTGAACTCCACGCGTGTATGGGTATTCTCCCGGAAATCCAAGGTCCTCAAGATAGTCGATGCCCTCAGTATCCAACGGTGTGTAAACAGGCTGGACCTCGATGCCAGAAGTCCCTTCGAACTTCTCCCGTCGTTCAGGGAACCTGGCGCAGGTTTTGCCGTAGGTCGTGCTCTTCCAACGATCCAGCTCGCCCTTGAGATTGCTTTGGTTCAATTCAACTATCCCTCCAACATATACATGCACGAGCCGCCTCAATCGCTGCATAGCTAAAGAGACGTACCCTTGTTTTATATTCCACATCATCCCTCATTCACCTGCTAGACTATGACAGGGTTGGAGTGTCAAGACCAGAGTAAGAATGTGAATAAAGCACAGTTCATAAATGCAATATTTCGTCAGGAGATCCTGCTCCATCCTACCCCGTCGTGTTGTCCCTTTTGCATTGTGCATCGCTTTCGCTTTGACGCTTCCATGCCAGTTGCAAACCATCCCCCAACAATGGCATTAGCTTCTTTCGCATGAGTATAGGAGTTGCCAAGTTGAAGTTGCCGCGTATGCCGGCCCCTTGGCTGGCAAAGCCAGCCTGCTCTTCTCGCATAATCCATACCAGTGCGCGCAGGTGTTTGTCATTGTCGAATGACGCAATAGACGATCGCGTATCGCCTCCGCGAGCATTGAGGTTGCTGAGTTGTTGGACAGTTTGCATTGTCAGAGGCCAGGATCACCTAAGTAAGTCTCAACAACTTCCTGAGTGATCCTCGAGTGCAGTTTAGGCTTTGGCTGCTTGCCATAAATCCCCGTATGTGGAGGCTATGGTTGTTCCCAACGCTATCGCCACAGACGATGAGCTCTCTCATACTGCAATGCGCTTGTTCAACTTAATGCAAAACCGTCAATTTTGCTCACGAGCCGGGCTCGTTCGGGAAGCACATATGGCTCGTTCCGCGCTTTCTCCCAGCTTGAATCGGCTGGCTGGTCTGTGGAGACACGAGACGCCAGAACCAATAAGAGGGTCTTAACAACTTCGTTGCCCACGAGGGTGCAGCAGCAAATTGCTAAGCTTATAGAAGGCGATCGCTTCAATGTGACCTATGTTGGAGAGTGGCTGATACAATGCTGTCTCGATGCCTTGGTCAACTCATTAGACTACCTCGACAATGCAAGGCCCAGCTGGTTTGGAACATCGAATCAGGGCGACGCATGGAGTTTGATAGACACTAAAGAAATCCACCTGTTGCTTTCGAGTTTCAAGGGCCACAGCATTTCGTGATAACGAAAGAAGAGCAACAAAGGCGAGACGACCGTAAAGCAGGCATATGCGCCAGTGCGGATGTCTATCGCCCCGACTACGCTCATCTTCTGGTTCGTGCCGGGCATCGGAATCCACACCTGCTTATCGCGCAGCATCCACATGGATCTTAGAATCGGGAACATACGCACGCCACCTTCGTCATCATAATCATGAAGAACATGGTTGCCTGCCGCCAGCGAGCTGAGGACTGTGCTTATAGCACTCGTCTTGTCCCTTGCCCGGGGATCATATCCCGGCTTGGCTGAGTGTCGAGGGCAGTTGTGCCTGTGACCCAAACCCTTCAAGGAAACATACATTGTCGATGCGCAGATTCAGACCCCGTATTGGACTGCGGCATAGACGCGAAAGCGCACCGCAGTCAAGATGGAACATGCATACTCGAGTCCCGAATTGTGCAACATCTTGCCAGGCCACCGGCCCAAATAGCGCTCGAGAATTTCCGTCCCAAACAGGCTATTACCTATGCAGGAAAGTGCATTTTGTAGCAGAACTACTATTCTATCAATTGCAAGAGGGGGGGCTTATCCGTGAAACACCAACTACGCACTCACCTTGCCACAGCGCTGGCAACGCTGTGCTTGTTGGCAGTATCCGCTGGCGCTCTAGGCTCATCCGTTACTTTGCTAGATGGAACCACGTACGATGCAGATCTAGTAGGTTTCTTCACCTTTGATGGAGTGGACCATTTCGTCTTCCGACTGACCGACGGATATCTCATGGCCTGTCCTCGATCTGACGTGATGCTGATACAAGTGAGCAAATCATCCATGGGCAGCACCCAGGTTGGGCAGCAGGTACCGCCCCCAGCTATTGCCATCCCTTCGACGCCGATATCGGGTCCATTGTTCGAACTCTCCGGCATATGGAGCGCTGACCTCAACGGATTCGGCGGTGAGATCAGGATCGAACAGAGCGGTACAACACTCTCGGGTAGCGTCTTCGGAGACACCTTGGCAAACGGCAGAGTGTCACCTGACGGCTCAGTCGCCTTCGAACGAATAGTCGGCAGCGGCAATCAGGTGTATCGTGGCACGGTCTCGCGGGATGCATCAGGAAACTTGATCATAGAAGGAACCTTCGACTGCAATATCACAGGCGGAAAAGGTCTTCCCTGGCATGCAGTGTTAACGAAGCCTTCCGCGGGGTCACCATCGGCTCAGCTTCCGACAACACAACCCGCAGTCCCGCCAGCGCTCGAGCCAAGCTACTTGCAAGCAGAACGTGAACCCAACTATAATATCGCAACCGCAAATCCAATAGCCATTAATACAAATGTCACAGGCGCCATCTCCACAGATGGTGATATTGACATGTACAAGGTTACGGTGACCACACATGGAACTTTCCACGTGACATGTACACAGCCCGCAGATTTCTTCATGGCAATACTGAATGAAGCGGGAAGTCAGATCGCCGGAGATGATCTGGGAAGCAGCGGGACAACAATGGTGCTCAATGCCGACGTTTTTGAACCAGGCAACTACTATATACTCGTACGCGGATACTCAGGCAACATCAAGTCTGATACCCCTTACACCCTGAGGGCAGAGTTTCGGGAAGCCCGTGATGCCTTCGAGCCCAACGACAACGTTAACCTGGCATCGGCAGTCGTCTCCGGAAGGCAGTTCGATTCCTTCATCTATAGGCCCGGGGACATCGATTACTACAGCGTCAGTGTTTCTGGACCCGCCACCATCAAAGTGACGTCTACACAGCCGGCCGACTACTACCTCTCCATCGTGGACAGTTCCGGCACAAAGGAGCTCTACGGCGGCGACTTAGGAAGCAAAGGAACTAACATGCTTCTTGAAGGGGACGTATACGACCCGGGAACCTACTACGTAGTGATGCGCGGGTACAACAAGGACATATACGAAATGCACACTCCCTACACCATGACCATAACCGTTACGCACGGAGGTACTGACAGATTCGAGCCGAACGACACGCCTGGGCAGGCCGCAGTGCCGCCTCTTGGGCAAACCTTCGCAGCGTTCATATCCCGCCCGGGCGACCTAGATTACTACAAAGTGGACATCGCTGGACCATCTCAGGTTGTGGCAGAATCTGACCAACCAGTTGACTTGCATCTCTCCCTCATTGACCGCGACGGCAAGACAGTACTCCTCGGCGACGACTACGGCCATCCAGGGAACAAGATGGTCCTGACCCATGACATATTCCAGCCTGGAACGTATTACGTATTGATGCGGGGATATAACACCAACATATACAGCATGCACACCCCTTACAACATGAAGATCACAGTCAAGCCTGCACTGTACGACCCCGCAGAACCCAATAATTCCGCCAATGAGGCCAAGAGCATTCAGCTAGGACAGCCGGTAACCGGGGTGATCGCAACAGGCACTGATGAGGATTGGTGGCAGTTCACTGCACCCCTCTTGGGCAAGGTGCGGATAACCTGCACACAGACGGCCGACTTCAGACTCAGAGTCGTGGATGCAACAGGAAAGGAGATAACCAATCAGGACCTGGGCAACAAGGGAACTCTCATGGACCTCACGTTGCAGCTCACACCACTGACAAGGTATTACGTAGTTGTGCAGCCATACAGCAGCAGTTGCTATAACATGTTTGAAGCTTATCAACTCATTGTAGGCTCAGCTATCTAGTCAGCTGTCAACAGAAGAAGATGAGATGAACGATGAAGCCGCCGCATCCGCGGCGGCCTTCCTTTTTGTTTGCCGCATGCTCCCTGCATGGCTCCCCGCCATACCCCATCGTGCATCCAAGCTGTCCGGGACAGAGCTACCTCAGCACCTCGTACCCGGCATCCTCCACCGCACGAACCAAGTCTGCAGGCTTTGCCGCGTTCCTGTCGTATACGACCCTGGCGGACTTAGCCTCAAGATCAACCTCTGCCGACTCGACTCCTACTACACCCATAAGAGCACCCTCCACAGCGGCTTTGCAATGCCCGCAACTCATTCCAGCCACGTTGAGCAGAGCCTCACTGTAATCGCCTACCATTCCGGCAGCGGCAGCGGATTTCTCCGTGGATCCCGGTCCGGCCACCATGTTCTCCTTGCTATCTGACGTGCTCTTCCTGCCATAGGGCATATTATCTACCCCTTTCACCTCTGTCCTGGAGATCCCTCGAGGCCTCTCTTTTCCGAACCCTCTCAATCGCAATGAATTCGAAACTACCGATACCGAGCTCAACGACATCGCAGCCCCGGCATACACTGGCGGAAGAACTCCGAAAGCCGCAAGAGGGATCCCAATGGTATTGTAGACAAAGGCCCAGAAAAGATTCTCCTTAATTATGGTAATAGTCTTCTTGGCCAGCTTAATGGCATCGAGGAGCTTGCCCAAATTACCCACAATGGTAATATCCGCAGCTTCCATGGCAACATCAGTCCCTGTACTCATGGCAACCCCTACATCCGCAGTGGCAAGGGCAGGGGCATCATTTATCCCATCACCCACCATGGCAACGGCAAGCCCAGCCTCCTGCAGCCGTTCAACCTCGCGCGCCTTGTCCTCAGGAAGAACCTCAGCCAGGACGTTGGGTTTGGGTATTCCAACACGTTCGGCGATAGCTGCCGCTGTGCGCGCGTTGTCACCGGTAATCATATATACGTCTATGCCGAGGTCCTGAATCCCCTTGATGGCCTCCACCGAACCCGGCCGTACTTGATCAGCGATTCCATAGACCGCAGCGACCGCTCCGTCCACCGCCTGAACTACGGCGGTCCGCCCCTCATCTTGCATTCTGGCAACAGAGGCCCCCACAGCGCCTGCGGCAATCAAACTCGTAACCGGGACTTCTGAACCAGCCCCATTCGTCTCCTCAGCCGTCCCCGCCACCAGCCCGCTCCCGAACCTGCGCTCGGCTGCAAGCCCTTCACGGTCCACGGATACGCCAAGTTCATCTAAAAAGCGAAGCGTTCCGACGGCAACCTGTCTTCCTTCCACAGTTGCGACGATGCCGCGCCCCGGAACCGTCCTAAACTCGTCGGGCATCGGAATATCTATCCCTGCCTGCTCAGCCGCTTCTACTATCGCCCTGCCGAGCGGATGCTCTGAAGCCCGTTCAGCAGAAGCGGCGAGTCGAAGCGCCTCTTCACGCCCGTGAGGTGCAAAGACTTCGACTTCTTCAAGCGACGGCACGCCCGCTGTAATCGTCCCAGTCTTGTCGAGGACTACTGCCTTCACTGAGCTAAGCCTTTCCAGATGCTCTCCCCCACGTATCAAGATACCCAGCTCGGCGCCACGCCCAGTGGCTACCATGATAGCCGTCGGGGTCGCGAGCCCGAGCGCACAAGGACACGCGATGACCAGCACAGCCGTGGCGTTCACCAATGCCTGAGACGCGCCTATTCCTGCAGCCATCCATCCTGCAAACGTAACCACAGCCACAACCAGAACCGCGGGGACGAAATAGTATGACACCACATCCGCCAAACGCTGTATGGGCGCCTTACTTCCCTGCGCTTCTTCCACCATGCGGATAATCTGAGCAAGCGCAGTCTCCGAGCCCACCCGGGTCGCCCGCATCTTGAGCATCCCGTGGCCGTTGACGGTGCCTCCTGTTATGGCGTCGCCCGCCTGCCTGTCCACGGGGATGCTCTCGCCTGTGAGCATCGACTCGTCTATAGCAGAAAAGCCTTCGATTATCACGCCGTCTACGGGCACGCGTTCACCCGGCCTGACTATCAGGATGTCGCCGACTTCCACTTCATCCACGGGAACCTGAATTTCGGTCCCGTCAGCCTGCAGCACCGAGGCGGTCTTAGGAGACAAAGCGGCGAGTTTCCGTATGGCCTCGCTCGTCTTGCCCTTCGCCACATGCTCCAGGTTCTTTCCCAGCAGCACCAAGGTGATGACTACTGCAGCGGCCTCGTAATAGACGGGGCCTGAAACGATGAAGGTGTGGACCACGCTGAGGATGTAAGCAGCGCCCGTGCCTAAGGCTACAAGAACGTCCATGTTGGCTCCGCCATGGGCAACTGTCCTCGCGGCGCTGATATAGAAGCGGGATCCAGGCACGAACACCACTGGCGTGGCCAAGACGAAGCCCACGAAGGGGTCGATGAGAAACATCAACGCCTCTATCCCGAAAATGTCGGCTATCATCCCCACAACCAACGGAATGCTGAATGCAGCGCCTATGTAGAACAGTCGCCAGTTGTTGATCTCCTGTTGCTTTCTTTCCTCTGTGCGCCTAGCATCCTCTTCAGCATCGCGTGCTGCCTCCCTCGCACCATATCCCGCAGCCTCTATCGCCTTAACGAGCCGATCCGGGCTCGTCTGATCAGGATCATACTGCACCCTTGCAGTCTCGGCCGCCAGATTAACGGCGGCATGTGCCACCCCGGCCTCATTTGCCAGCGCACGCTCGACTCGAGCGGCACATGCGGCACACGTCATCCCCGTTATGGCGAAGTCTACCTGGCGCAGGCCTCTTACCTTCTTATCAGGCGTGCCCCCTACATCCCCCCGCCCGGGTTGCCCTTTTTTCTTTCCGCGCCTCTCCGGCCCCAACCCCGTATCCGAGCCCACGCTCTCCACCTTGCCGTGCAGTATTATATCCATTCGATCCGTTCTGCCGCCATTTGACTTCACATCTATCACCCCCATCTGGTCTCAGTTCACAGGCGTTTTCGCCACCATGCTACATTCGTCATTACAAAGAGTCAACAGATCCTCTGCAAGAGCCTCTTCCCCAAATCAGCCCGGCATGTGGGCATTATGGCCTGCTGCCATTTCACATAGTGCATAAGGCACCGGAACTAGCTGCACTCATCAGCAATATACTGCCACTGGACGACTGGACGATCCAAAATCGAACCTGACTGAGATGATTGAGGTGATATCACGTGCTGCCTTCCAGAGAGTTTTTTAACATGGTGCAGGAAGCGTACAACGATGAAGTTGAAACCGTAGATCGCTATACAAGGATGGCACAAATCGCTCCAACCGAAGCAATTCGCCGCGGGGTACTTCAAATAAGCAGAGATGAGTTGCGGCACGCTTTCTTCTTCGATTCAGTGCTCTCGTTGATACGTCCCCCTGAGAACATATCTTGTCCAGGGGTTCGCATGCCTGCTCCGGTTGTGCCCGAGCCCGGACCTTGGATACCGTGTCCGCCTGTGGCGGAGCCATGGCCCGCGCCGGCCCCGGAGCCGATAATGCCCTCACCGGAAATTCCGTACCCTGGCATGCCAACGCCAGGATGGCCTACAATGCCATGCCCCGGGGCGCCAATGCCCAGTCCTATTCCGTGCCCTGGCATGCCTGCACACCCTTGGTATGGGATGCCGACCATGCCATGTCCGGGTATGCCAATGCCTAGCCCGATGCCTTGGCCCCAAATACCTATTCCGGGAACACCTACAATGCCCGGACCAATAGCGCCTCCACCCGAGACTCCGGGAATGCCGTGTCCGCCGTACTACACTCCTCCACAACCACATGTCCCGTCGACACCGGGTCCGGGACCAATTCCACCGGTGCCGGAATTCCCTGAGCCGCCCCCAATGCCGCCTAAGGGACCATGTCTCGGTTGTATGCCAGAGAACGCGGACGAGTAGATCTGCTATCACCACTAACCGATTGGGAGCACCAGATGAATAATTC
>ERZ795060.2763-NODE-2763-length-17256-cov-6.436951_pt1 | contig 17256 bp, 8 predicted proteins | sample MGYA00375144_ERZ795060 | MGnify/ENA primary metagenome ERZ795060 (study PRJEB30189, sample SAMN05720157) | activated sludge metagenome | isolation source: anaerobic digester from wastewater treatment plant | place: Japan | collected 2015-05-15 ...
CCTTCATCGACTTCTTGCGCAGCGAAGCCGCGATGAAGGTGTGGCTCGATTGGGGATTCACGAGGTTGCCTGGCGCGTAATCGTGTCGCGCTGATGCGCCTCCGCGACCAGTATCACGAGGCCGGGCTCGGGTGAGCCCGGCCTCGTGTTTTCGCACCCGTCACTCTGGCAAGATGTGGTACGCCCGGGCGCCGGGTCGCTCGAAGCGCACCATGAACGATGGCTTCTCTGGCACCAGCCGACCGACGCGCGCGCCCGTCTCCAGGTCGATGACGGCGCTCGGACGCGTCACGGGTAGGGTGATCGCGACCGGATCCTTCACCTTACCGGGGTAGTCAGCCGCGAGGAGGAAGACGCGGTCACCCCGACGCATGCCACTCAGGCGCACGGATGGCTCGGCCTTGGCATCGGCCAGCAGCTCACCCCCGGTGATGATCTCTTCAACGGGCGCCACGATCCGGATGGCGTCGGCATAGGCCGCGAGGCTCTCGGTGTCCCAGACGCGGCTGCTCCAGAAGAGCAGGCCACTCGCGCCGTTAGCAAAGCACTCCAGGAGCGCGTCGCGGAACGCCCCGCCGGGGAAGACGCCCGCATCGCCCGGTGTGAGCCAGGGAATGACGCGGTTTCCCTTCAACGCCGCGGAGTCCTTGCGTGCGACGTCGCCGATCATCTCGAGGTGGTACGGCTCGAGCGGGGTGTATGTGGAGACCTGGCTGCCATGGATCCACTCCGGGTAGAGCCGGTCCACTGACCAGACCTCCTGGTAGGGGGCCCCAGGCTGGAAGTCATAGCCGCCGCAGAGGGGGATCGGGCCACCCGCTGCCTTGGACGCCTCGCGCACGGCGCCCATCAGCTCCTTCCACATGGCGATCCCCTTCTCGACCTGCCACTCCTTCCACTCCTTCAGGCCACTCGCGGCAAAATCGGCCTGGCAGCGTTTGCATTTCGGGGCATCCACCGGTCCGGCCCATCCCCATACCTCGATATCGGCGGCGAAGAGGTTCGGCTTTGCCTTGGCCGCCTCGCGCGCAAGCCGCGCCACCTCCTCTTGGTAGGCGGGACCGCGGTAAGAGGGACAGAACTTCTTGCCAGGGCCATCCGGGAGCTGGCACATCAGATCCGGGTTGCCCTTGTTCTTGTTGAGCATGACGTGGATCGGTGAGTCAATCGCGACTACCTGAAATCCCTGTCCGCGCAACTCCTCCAGGAAGGCCCAGAGCGTCTCGTCGCCCACCCAGCGCGGGAAGACAGGCACATAGGTGAAGCCGAGAGTGCGGAAGGCCTCCGCCGCTTCGGGCCACGCTCGCGTCTCGGCAAGCGACCACCATCCCAGACCGGTGAGGAGCTGCTTCGGCTGCGGCGCCGGCTGGATCCGCACCGCGCGCAGGCGTTGTTTTCCCTCGGGAGCCTGATCACCCTCCCAGGAGATACGATACCGCAGTTCGCCCTCCTGGCCATCACGCCAGTCGCCGGTCAAATAGAGCCGGCCCCATGTCTTGCCGCTCTCCCCCGCCTGGGTTGAGAAGAGATAGCGCGTGCCGCCACCAGGGAGGGCCTCCGGCTTCACCTCGGCCACCGGAACGCCACCCAGCGTACCAGCAACCAGGCGCACTCCTGGCGGCAGATCCAGCGCCACCTTTATGGGCGTATCCTTCGGAAGCGAGCAGAGGAATCCCACCGGGTTGGGCGTGGCGATGTTCGTCGAAAAGAAGACCACCGGCTTGTGGAAGTAGAGCTGGGCCCCCTCGGTGCAGAAGGGCACGGGCGGCCCAGAAGGCGGCGCGGAATCTTCCGGACCACGCAGGACCCACAGCTCGTCGCTCACCATCAGCCCGGCGCCATATAGCGAGAGCCCGATGTAGCGCGCGCGCAGGCGCAGGTCACCGAAGGTCAGGCGGTGGACCCATCCCTTTCCCTCCTCGGCGGGCACGCCAAAGCGCTCGCGGTCGCCCTCGTTCCAGCGCGAGAAGGATGCGACCCGGCGATACTCCTTCCCGTCGGTGCTGGCAACCAGGTCCACCCAAACCGGGAAGGAGATGCCCGGCTGCGGCGAACCACCCTGCAGCCGGATCGCGACCTCACCGATGGGCACCTCGGCGCCCAGGTCGAGCGAGAGCTGCTGCAACCCCGCGTAGGAGAAGCCGACCGACTTGGCATCGAACCACAGGTGATTGTCTGGCCGAGCGCAAAGAGCGCCATCGGTCAGGTCGAGCGCATCGGTCTCCCCCTTCGCGGTCAGAGCGTAGTTCGGGGGTGGCAGGAAGCGGACCGGCTTGCCTGCCGCGAGGTTTTCCGGATCCGCGGCGGTCTGCGTCGCCGCGAACACGAGTAGCATCGCTATGATGGCTCCAATTCGCATGATCTCCATTCCTCTCTCACGCGAGGGGACGCCCGCGCGGCCCGTTACATTGGTGGAGAACCTGTCCGGCTGCCCGGGCCCGTCTGTTCCGAGCGCGCCTGCCCCGTGGCGTCGATGCGACGGAGGGTGATCCGGCCATCCAAGGCGTTCTCGAGGGCGAAGAGGTCCTTTCCGGAGGCGTGCTCCACGGTGACCGTCACGGCGCTATCGCCCGATTCCACCGACAGGTTACGCACGGTGGGTGCCGAGGTGTACGGTTCCAGCACGGTGACATAGAGCGCATTCTTGCCGCGCCGGCGCGCGATGCAACACGACGTCGGCGTGCCCCTGTCGGGATCCTTTGCCAGGATCACCTCAGCCCCGGCGGGCTGAGCCTGCATCAAGAGCAGCGCGCGCTCGCCAGCGCGAAAATCGGCACGGAAGGATGACCCGCCTGGCACGCCCCGGCGCACCTGGGTCAGATGGGCGTAGCCGGTGGCCGTGAACGTCTCCGCTGGCTTCAGCGGGGCCTCCGTGCTCACATCCCCGAGGCCGTGGAAGGCGAGATCGTAGGTGTGCTCGGCATCAGAGCGTGCCCGGAATACGTCCAGAACGTACGACCCTACCAGGCAGAGAGTGCGGTCCATCGAAACTCCCGGGTAGGCGGTATCGCAGGTGGCGCGTGCCGCCCGGAGGAGATTACCTGGGTGGAAGAGGCGCAAGACCCCGAAAACGCGCTGGTCGCCCCTCTCTGCCGCGAAAACACTGAGCGAGGTGCCCTGCGGTTCCTGGGCCACCTCATCCACAGTCAATGTGTTGTGCGCGATGCTCTGGTTGGCCCACGTGACGTGCATCGGGTTGTTATAGCCCCACGAGCCGGCATCCGGCATCAGTATCTCCCCCAGGCCATACAGGTCGAAGTGGAGACGGTCCGGATGGTCGTGCCCGCTGCCATACGGGCCAAAGGTGAAGTTAACCGCGGTCGACTCGGGCGTCGCGGGACGCTGCCGCAGGATGGCGAAACCGCCGACCGGGAAGAGGGTGCACCCGTTGACGTGGCGGCCGCTGAGGCCGATGGTCACGTCGTCATCGAGGGAGTAACGCCCCTCGGGCACCTCCCTGGGAGCGTGAACCAGGCTCCAGAAATCGAGGGCACGGTCATCAACGGTTGTCTCGTCGAACCCGGGGTTGATGGCCAGATTGCCCGGCACGCCATCGGCGGTGACGGTGACATCGTCCCACAGCACTTCGCCGGCGCCCTCCTCAAGGAAGAGATGGAGGCGGATGCTCCGCTGGTCGCCCGGCTTTGCACCCGGGCGTGCCGGGATCTCGACGGCCAGCTGCCGCCAGTCGCCGGGTTGTTTCACGCGCTCGGTGAAGAGGAAGGTGCTGTCGAAATTGCACCGGATGTGCGCACTCCCCCCATCCATCGCGAGCGCGCGCACCCAGGCAGTCACCCGCGCCGGCCTATCCGCAGGCATGCGCACATCCTGGACGAGGGCTGCGCGGTCGCCTGCGGCGCATTTCAGTCGGAAGGCGTTCCGGCCAAGTCGGCCCTCTCCTTCGGCGAGAGCTGCCGTGGGATGGCCCGATGGGGTCCAGACGTTCCATCCCGCGGCCGCGGCACGTCCGTAGCCCTTCCGATGCCGGCGGATCAGCCAGGCATAGCGCGGGTCGTGATACTCACGATACGCCAGTTCATAGATGGGGTGGTAGGCAAGCTCGCGCGTGCCGGAATCGCCAACGCGCGCGATGAGCCCATTGGGGAATGCATAGAAGAAGGGCGCGTCCAGAAACGACCGGATCGAGCGATCCCCGGGAGGACCGAACTCCTCGTGCGGCGCGCACCCCTCGAAGGGGCCGAGGATGCCGGGCAGCTTCGCGTGCCACAGGTCGATCCCGGAGTTCTTCGCCGCCACCATCACGTACATCAGCGCCGACGCGGTGTAGTAGGTATAGCCGATGCTGCGCTCCCAGTGAATGCCGTCGGAAAAGATGGAGTGCGTCAGCGTCTGCACGGCGCCATAGAGGTAGGCGTTGCGCTCCGGATCCCAGATGCCATTCACCGCTTCCTCGATCAGCGCGCGGTCGCCAATGGCGAAACCGCACGACGCGATGATGGCGAGCGCCCAGGTGCGCCAGTTGCTCGAATTGCGGTGGTGACAGCGGTGTCCACACTCCCACGCCAGGATCCGCAAGAGGTCTTCCTCGATGCGTTTCCGGTCTGGTGCGCTCATGAAGGGCGCGCCCGCCACCAGATCATACGCCATCGCCGCGTTGACCGCCACCGGACCTTCGAGCAGCGTGCTCTCGGTGAAACGCCCTGCGGCGCGAGTGGTCTTCAGCGTGGGGCAGATCGCCGCGAAGGCAAGCAGCATGTCGCGGCACCTTCGCCCGAACGCCTCATTCGCGGTGAGCGCGTAGCCTTGCCCCAGGATCGCCGCGGCGCGGAAGTCGGCGGGGGATGGTTTCCCTTCTGGGAGCGGCCGGGCCAGCGCTGCCTCCGCCTCGCTGGCAATCCGCTCGATCGTGGCGCGTGTGTAGGGATCGCCGGCCGCTGCATCTCGATGGATCCGCTCCAGATCGGCAGAGGTGCAGAAGAGACGTGGGTGAGGCGGAAGCTTTTCCGGGAGAGGCAGCCGGTAAAGGTCGCGGTGCGAGGAGATCGCCGGCGCCCCTGGCAGCGCGGCAACCGGCAGGAACATCAGGCCTCCCAGGATGATGAGGATCGGGTGTTTCATACGCCATACTCCCTTTCGCGCACGCCCCCGGAATGTCGTAACTCATTTCGCGGGAGAGGCGGCTCCGTCCTGTAGCACTCGGATGCCAGCGCGGCACGAGAGAGCCCAACCGGATGTCATCCAGAGGTTGACCGCGTGCTCCAAGGCCGATATAATGAGGCGTGTCGTGATGCAACCTGGTGCAACAGGTCCGCCCTCCGCCTCGATGGGCGTTCGATTGCCGGAGCGGGCGACCCGCGGTCCAGTGATGAGACCCAACGAGACCGGTTCCACGAGACACGCCGTTGTTGCACCATGGCGCTACGCCCACACTTCCACACTGAAGGAGCAGCACGCGACGTGACACTCTCTACGCGCGCGATTTTCCTCGGCCTGGTAGCCGTGGCGGTTGTCGTCTTCATCGTCTCCTGGGCGGAGCTGGTGACAGGCCAGATCATGATCGGCTTCCTCCAGCTGCCCCCGGTCGTCCTGGCGCTTCTCTTCCTCCTGGTGCTCGTGAACCGGGGCGTCGCGCGCTGGGGTGGGAAGATGGCGCTCAACCCGCAGGAGCTGGCCGTCATCCACGTGATGATGCTTCTGGCGGCGATGATCTCCTCGCGCGGGTTGATGGAGAAGCTGGTCCCCACGCTGGTCGGCCAGAACTACTTCGCGGATAGCACCAACAATTGGGCCTCGCTCTACTTCCAGCACATCGCCCAATGGCTGGTGCCCTGGGACGTCAAGGGCGGCGAGAAGCAGTGGCTGGCTGTGCGCTTCTTCGAGGGGCTGCGTTCCTGGGAGACGCTGCCCTGGATCGCGTGGCTGCGCCCGATGCTGGCATGGTCGGTGCTGGTGCTGGCGATGTTTTTCGCCTACCTCTGCCTGGCAACTATCCTGCGCAAGCAGTGGGTCGAAAACGAGAAGCTCTCCTTCCCGCTGGCTCAACTGCCTCTGGAGCTGATCCGCGGCGGCGAGGGTTCCTTCTTCAGCAGCCGGATCTTCTGGATCGGCTTCGCGATCCCCTTCACGATCTTCACCATCAACGGTCTGCACAACCTCTTTCCCACCATCCCCGGGGTGACGACGCAGATCAACGTGAAGCAATACCTCACCAACCGGCCCTGGAGCATGGTCAGCTTCTTCATGGCGTTTCTCTCGCCGGCCGCCATCGGCTTCTTCTTCCTGTTGCCCACCGACCTGCTCTTCAGCCTCTGGTTCTTCTTCATCCTGGGAAAGGTGCAAGAGGCGAGCTACATTCAGCTCGGTTTGGTGCCTGAGAGCACGCCGCACGGCGGAGCGCACCTCCCGGTGGGCGCTCAGTCGACAGGCGCCTGGTTTGCCCTGGCGGCCTACCTCCTCTACGTGAGCCGGCCCCACCTGAAGCGTGTGTGGCACGCGGCCAGAACGGGGCGCGACGAGGGTTCTCGCGGTGAGCTGCTCTCCTACCGGACCGCGGTCTTTGGCCTGGCATTCTCCTTCGTGGTCATGATCGTGTGGGCCGTCGCCGCGGGGATGTCGCCCTGGCTGGCGTTCTTCCAGCTGGCCGTCTTCCTCTTCGTCCAGGCGATCATCATGGCGAGGAGCACCAGCGAGGGCGGCCTCCTCATGACCGAGGGCACCTTCGTTCCCGCCGACCTCCTGGTGGCAGGAATGGCGCGCAACACCCTGGGGCCGCAGAACCTGACCGTACTCGCCTTCCTCGATGGCATGTTCACGCGCGACCTGCGCGGCATCCTGCTCACCGGTTTCCTGGATGGCCAGCGCGTCGCGGATGGCGTCGGCCTCTCGCGCCGTCGGCTTCTGACGGCGTGTACGCTGGCGGTGGTCGTGGCGATGGTGCTGGCCGGGGCGCTCCACATCTGGCTGCCCTACACCAAAGGCGGCCTCAACCTTTACTCCTATATCTATCGCTCGCACAGCATCCAGTTCTTCCGCGAGAACCAGGTGGCGATGCAGGGGACCGTGCCCACGAAGTGGTACTACCTGGGTTGGGTGGGGTGCGGCGTGGCGGTGACCGCGTTCCTAGGATGGATGCGGATGCGGTTCTACTGGTGGCCGCTCCACCCGCTGGGCTACGCGCTCACCTCGACATGGACCATCCTCGTCTTCTGGTGCCCCATCCTGATCGCCTGGGTCTGCAAGGCGAGTATCTCGCGCTATGGTGGCATGGCAGCTTACCAGCGCGCGCGCCCCTTCTTCCTGGGGATGGTCTTCGGCGAGTTCACCGCCGCCATGGGATGGACGCTCGTCGCGATGGCGACCAACGCGCCGGCACCTGCCTTCCCATGGCCATAGTGGGCCTGCCCCGGGCCATCGATGCCACGGATGAAGGGGGCAGAGACGGGCTCACGCAGGTGCGATGCCGGAAGCTACGCGCTGCTTTTGGGCAAAGCCCCTGCGGGGCAACCTCTCTCATCCCGCGCTGCTGCGCTTGCGCCGCGAATGTGGCCAGGTCCAGCCCGGCAGGGCTTCGCTCGCAAGCAGCGCGGTGATTTACCGCCGCGCGGTGCCTGGGGGCGTGGCTTGCGTCCAGGTGACGCGCGCCTCGGCATCGATCCCCCGGATGAAGGGGACGGAGACGCGGGCTTCACGCGGGCGGGGATGTTGACGCCGCGGGATACGCGAGGGGTGCGGCTCTTCCGGGTCAGTCGCCCCGGACGGTGGGTATCGGCCCAGCCTCTTTCTTGTCGAGCCCGAAGTAGGCCTCAAGCATCGCCCGGGCAATGGGACCGGATGAGGTGGAGCCGTGTCCTCCCTCCTCTACCAACACGGCGATGGCGATGGTGGGGTTCTCGAAGGGAGCGTAACAGCAGAACCAGGCATGCGCCGCCTTCTGTCTGTGGTGCTCTGCCGAGCCGGTTTTGCCCGCGACCGCGATCTTCTCCAGCCGGGCCACCGCGCCGGTGCCATGCGCGACCGTCTGCCGCAGGCCCTCGCGAACGATCTTGAGCACCTCGGGGCGGATCGCATCGGCCCCCGTGAGCTTCTTGCCCTCGACCGGGAACTCCTTGATAACGCGCCCCTTGAGATCCGTCACGTTTCGAATGACGCGAGGCCGATAGAGGGTGCCGCCGTTGGCCACCACTGAGATCATGCGGGCGATCTGGAGCGGTGTCGCCAGGATGTAGCCCTGCCCGATGGAGGTGTTGGCGGTATCGCCGGGATACCAATGCTTGTACTTCTTCCGCCGTGGGATGTTGCCAGAGGCCTCTGAGGGGAGGGGGATGCCCGTCTTCTCGCCCAGCCCAAAGCGCTCTGCCCAATCGGCGATTGGGTCGGGGTTGCGCGGGGAGAGGGCGAGCGCGTACTTGTAGAAAAAGACGTCGCACGACTTGGCAATGGCGGAATAGACATTGACGGTGCCGTGGGTGCTCCAACACCGCTTTGGCTTTCCGATGACCATGTATCCCGGACAGAAGGCGGTAGACCGTGTGTTGATTACTCCATTTTGCAGCAGCGCCGTGGATGTCACGATCTTGAAGGTGGAGCCGGGCGGGTAGGCGCTGCTGATGGCACGGTTCTGCAAGGGATACTTGGGGTTGCTGCCGATCTTCTCGTGGTACTCCTTCGGATCCAGGCGGCGCGTGAAGATGGTCGGATCGAAGGATGGGCTGCTTGCCAGGGCAAGCACGTCGCCGTTGCGCGGGTCGATGGCCACGGCCGCGCCGGCCTTCCCCTTCAACTCCTGCAGCTTCCTTTCCGCAGCCGCCTGCACCCGGACATCGAGCGTCAGGTTCACTGTGTTGCCGGCGATGGGCGGCTCAGTCCCCAAAATGCTCAGCTGGTTGCCATAGGCATCGCGCTGGATGCTCTGCCGGCCTGGTGTGCCGCGGAGATAAATGTCTGCCAGCTTTTCGACACCCGTCTTGCCGATAATATCGCCGGACCGGTAGCCGTCGTCGCGCATGCGCGCCAGCTCCTCGGCGTTGATCTCGCGGACGTAGCCCAGCAAATGGGTGGCAAAGTTGCCTCGCGGGTAGATGCGCACCGGCTCGCTCCGCACGAGCACTCCGGGCAGGTAGGGCTGTTCCTCGGCAACGGCGGTGACGATATCGACCGGCACGTCGCGCGCAATCACCACGGGGTGAAACCGGCCGATGCGGTTCTTCTCGTAATCCGCAAGCAGCTCTGCCTTTGGCCGGCCAAGGAGAGTGGCCAGGCGCTCGAGCAGTGCATCTAGCCCGTTGGGCACCACCTCGGCAGGGAGGATACTGATCGAGAACGCGGGTCGTGTTGCGGCCAGGAGCACGCCGTTGCGGTCGCGGATGATTCCGCGAGGCGCGGGCAGCTCAATATCGGCGCGCCGGTTCCGTTCAGCCTCCTGGCGGTAGAAGTCGCCTTGAGCGATCTGCAGGTACCAGAAGCGAAGAAGCAATACGAGGAACAGGAACGCGATCAGGACCATGAGCGAGCGCAGGCGGATCTGCGCCAGCGTCGTCTCTCGTCCGGCGTGGTAGTAATGTCCCGGATCGCTGCTATGTCCCGCCATCGGCTCCGGCACTCGCTCCATGAAGCGTACACACGCCCGGGATCTGGCTCTCGGGCATCTTCCTGACTTCTACCTCCGGGCAATACTCGTTGGCACGCTTATTGGACGATGTGCAGATGGTGACCTCCTCGATTCGCGCTGACGCGCCGGCGGGCGATCCGGACGCGGCCCCGCCAGCGGCTCCGGAGGAGGCCCGGTTGCCGTGCGCTGTCGGGCCACTCTCCTGGTCCGGCCGCACCGGGCTTGCAGGATGCGAAGCCGCTCCGCCACTGTCAAGAGGCATCGGCTCGTGTCCGGATGGCCGCTCCGAGTCCGAAGCGACCGGCGCCTCCTGCACGCCGACGTCGTCGGCCCCCGTTCCATGAAGCACGCACGTCTCTGTCGGCTCGAACCCGCGTGGGAAGCCTACTCGTTTCCGTCGGGGACACTGCCGGACGGCAAGTTGCTCGCTCTCGAGGCAGACGACGCGGAAGACCGTGTTCTGCTCAATCTCCTGGCGGATGCGCTGGCGCTCCTCGGGGGTCGTCACCTGGCGCTCCTGGGCTTCCCGGCGGGCGATATCCGCCTTGGGCTGGGCTCGCTGGTGGCGCGCGATAATCGGAAGGGCTGTCTGCATCAGCCCAACCCATACCGGAGCGCAAGTGCTGCCGCCGAAGGTAGAGGGGCCCATCGGCGTGTAATCATCGTTGCCCACCCAGACGGCGGCAGAAAGATCTTTGGTGAAGCCGACGAACCAGGCATCGCGGAGGTCTTGCGACGTGCCAGTCTTGCCGCATGCGCCGGGGATCACGTGCGCGCGCCGACCCGTGCCCCGGGTGACCACGCCACGAAGGATATCGGCCATCACCTTCGCGGTCTCGTAGGGGATGGCGCGTGTCAGGCTGGGCCGGTTTTCCTCCATCACCCGGTCATTGCGGCCAATCACACGTACGATGGCGATCGGCTTGGCATGTAGCCCGCCGGTGGCGAAGCACCCGTAGGCCGATGCCAGCTCCAAGGGGGTTACCTCCGATGTGCCGATCGCCAGCGACAGGTTCCGCTCCAATGGGCTTCGGATCCCCATCCGTTGGGCGTAGGCGATCACCCTGTCGACCCCCACCATCTGAAGCATGCGAATGGCAGGGACGTTGATCGACTGCTCCACGGCCTGGCGGATCGTCACCGGGCCGCGGAACTTGCCGTCATAGTTTCTTGGCGCCCACACCTTATCGCCGTCCGGGAAGGAGATCGGGGTGTCCTGGAGGATGAAGTTCGGGCTGTAGCCGCTATCGATGGCCGCCGTGTAGACGAACGGCTTGAATGCCGAGCCGGGCTGCCGACCGCGCCCCTGGGCCGCACGGTTATACATGCCACCCTTTGGGTCTCGGTAATCGAGACTGCCCACCATCACCTTGATATGGCCGGTGTGTGGGTCGACCGCGACCACGGCGCCCTGCCCAACCTTCTTACCCTCACGCCGGGCACGCTGTACTTCCCTGATGAGGGCCTTCTCGGCGGCCTCCTGCATCTGAAGATTCAGCGTCGTCTCAACGCGCAGCCCGCCGCGATACACCTCATCCGGTCCCCACTTATCCACGAGTTGCTTGAGCACGTAATCGACAAAGTGGGGGGCGCGCTTTACCCTGGCGCGGCCATATTGAATGCCGACCAGCCGGACCTCCTCCGTCTTGGCCTTGGCTGCCTCCTCCTCGGTGATGTAGCCCAGCTCCGCCATGCGGGTGAGCACGACGTTGCGCCGCCTGATGGCCGCTTCTTTGTCGTCATAGGGCGACCAACCAGAGGGCTTTTTCGGGAGTCCGGCGATCAGGGCGCATTCGGCGAGGGTAAGCTTTGAGGGCGGCTTGCCGAAATAGGTGCGCGCTGCGGCTTTCACACCGTAGGCGCCGCTGCCGTAGTACACCTGATTGAGGTAGCGCTCCAGGATCTCCTCTTTCGAGAGCCGGCGCTCAATCTCACGCGCCAGAAGGATCTCTTGCAGTTTGCGCGACACGGTCCGGCGATGGCTGAGGTAAATGTTACGCGCGAGCTGCTGCGTCAGCGTGCTTCCGCCCTGGACCACGCGCCCGCCGCGCACGTTCTCCACCAACGCGCGCAGGATGCCTCGGAAATCGATCCCGGAATGCATGTAGAAGCGCGAGTCCTCGATGGCGATGGTGGCATCCTGCAACTGCTTGGGGATCTCGGTGATCGGCACCGGCTCGCGGTTCTCCTCGTACACTTGAGCGAGGAGCGCCCCATCCGAGGAGTAGATCAGCGTCGCTTCCTTGGGAACCCAGGCATCGATATCTTCGTGGGTGGGGAGCACCTTCGAGACACTGTAGAAGGTGGCAGCCAGAAGCCCCAGCGTTCCCGCCATGAGGAGGAGGATGCAGATCTTGATAATATTCCAGGTAACGCGAAGCCTTCTACTTCGAATTCTGCGCATGCTTTATCCTTGAGCCCTGCTGAATTGGTTCTTGAGCCGGCCCGCCACGGGCCGCCATCAGGGCCAGTCTGGCCCCGCACTCTAATCCTTTAGAGTGTTCCGGGCGCACTGTGGTTCATTTCATGCCCAAGCTCCCTCTCCAATTATACCCGAAACGGAGCGGGGCTTGCAAGGAAAAGCCAGGGCGAGCAGGCAGACAGGGATCAGGGATGCGCGCTTGGCTGAGGGCCTTTCGCCTGCATGATGGGAGCGGAGGGTGGCTCGGCCACGGGCACCTCCACCGGGATCATCAGCTTCTGGCCCGGCACCAGCCGCGAGTTGGAGAGGCCGTTCGCGCGGCGGATGGCATGGACGGCCCTCGGTAGGTACTCATGGGAACCGCAGTGATTGCGCGCGAGACTCCAGAGCGTATCACCGCGCTCGACAGTGACCGGCACGAGCAGTGTCGTGGTGCGCGACCTCCGGTGAAGCCCAATGGCAAAGAGGACAAGGAGCAAGACGGCCACGAGCAGGCTCAGGACGACAAACCGGTGGCGTGACGAGCGGATCTCCACCCAGGCCGCCTCGCCATAGGGCCCGGGAACGGCCTCAAGCAACCGGAGTTCGCTGTGCCTCATAGTCACCCCTCACCACGCGTCGAGAGCTTCGCGCGGCCTCCGATGTCGGTAATGACCGGCAGATAACGGGGTTTGCTCGCTGTTACATACCCACCTGGGGCTTGTTCTAAACACGCCTGTGCGGGCGCCGTTGCCCCTGCGGCAACGGCGCCCGGGAGAGCGGCGCGCGGCGACGGGATATCCGGGCCACCATCACCCTTCCACCGTCTCTGACTGAGGCACGATCGTAGGCGTCTCCTCGATCATGCGGCGAACCTCTCTCTCTTGCTCCGGCGTGGGCACGGTGGGCTTTCCATCGCCTTCCGCGCGGCTCCGGTATTCACGCCACATCTCCAGCCCCTTGTGAATGCCATCGCGCACGCTGGCGAGCGTCACCAGGGGCCGAGCGACCGCCTCTTCCACGACAGACGTCGTGGTATCCACGCGAGCCGCGACACGCTCTGCGAGATCCTCGCCCAGATCGAGAATCCGCTCCATCGTCTGGGTGAGGTCGCGCGATACCTCATCGAACCGGCGGGTCACATCGGAGGTGATTCGCTCCGCACGCTGCGTGAACTCCTCCGATATTCGCTCCGCACGCTGCGACATATCGTTCGCGAGCATCTCGGCGCGCGCCGATATCGCCTCGGCTCGCTGCGTGAAATCCGCCGCCAGATGCTCTGCGCGCTCGGAGATCGCCTCGGCGCGCTGGCCCACATGGCTGGTGACATCCTTCACCATCCTCAACGTGGCGCTTGCCTCGTTGAAAACGGGCTGCGCCTGCTGGCGGAGCTGGCGAAGCTGGTTGCGCACCATGAAAACAAGGAAGACCAACCCGCCCAGGAGCACCAGGTTGACGAGCGCGATGACGATCAATGCAACCGTTCCCCAATCCGCAAGCGTCATCTTGCAGCCTCCTCTTCCGCTTCCGCGGTTTCGCGTTCATGTCACTCGATTCAGGAAGGATGTACCCGACGCTTGCGCCCCGGAAACGGTTCCGGAACCCCTTGAACACACACGGTCTGCGGGCGCAGGAACTCGCGATGCACCGCGCCGAAATGGGGAGTGATGGATACGCCGCTACCACAGGCGGTGATTGGAGGTTCCACGGATGAAGGTGCTCTCTCTTGCCCGGTTCGTGTTGCTCGTGCTGCTCTTCGGCCCCCTCTTGCCGGCGCCCGCCAATGCACAACCGACTCTCTTGATTCCCAATGCCGGCTTTGAGGACGGCGATAACGATCTGCCCGGCTGGTCCTTTAACCCGGGCGAAGGGGGCGAGGGCGATTGGTCGTGGGAAACGCGGCGCGTCCACTCCGGCAAGCGCTCTCTCCGCCTGCGCAAGAGCAACGTCGCCGGTTATTCGATGCTGGTGAGCGACTATCTTCCGGTAGAGGCGGGCAAGGAGTATGAGGTGCGCGCCTGGGTTCAAGTGGAGGGGCGTCCGCGCGCCAACGTCTACTTCATGGTCAGCCAGTACACCGCCGATTCGCCCGAGATGTGCCTCCCGAACGCCTTCAGCACGCCCCGCCCGCTCTATACGGGCGACGGCTGGAAGCAGCTTCGCGTCCGCTTTCCCGTCCGCCCAGGGAGCGCGCGCATCCGTATCCATGCTCTCATAAGCCAGGCGCCAGCCGCGGTCCTCTGGGACGATTTCGAGCTGGGGCCGGCCACCGAGGAGGTCTATGCGCCTCGCTACGAGAAGCCCCGGCCGGAGGAGCTGCCCCCACTGGAAAAGGCGCGCGAGCGCCTGCAGCACCGGAAACGCGCCGTCGCGGAGGGGAAGGTGATCGACGGGCGTGCCCGCCTCTTCTTCGATGGCAAGCCCACGGAGCCCGCGTTCTACGTCGCTCCCTTCCATAACCAATGGAATGCCCAGATCGCTGACTTCCGCGACGCCGGAGTGCGCGTCTACCTGCTGCCGCTCACGCTTGGACGAGGTGTTTACAGCGACCGTGGTCCCTGGATCGGCGCTGGCAAGATGGACTTCAGCGAGGTGGACGAGCTCCTCTGGCGGATTCTGCGCGTGGATCCCGATGGCTACATCCTCTTCTATCTAGCCACCGACCCGTACCGCGAGTGGGGCGAGGAGCACCCGACCGAGGTCTGCACCGATCAGGATGGCCGGAAGGCCGTCGTCCAGATGCACCCGAAGGATTGGGGGCGCGAGCCGGATCCCAAGGCGCGCGAGCGGTACGCCCCCTCTCTCGTCTCTTCCGTGCTGCGCCGCGATACCATTGAGGCGATCCGTGGTTTGATCCGACATGTGAACGCCAGCCTCCCGGGTAAGGCGGTCGCCGGCTACCACATCGCCGGCCTCAACGATGGCCAGTTCTTCCAGTGGGCCCGGCACAACCCGAAGGACCTCCACCTGGCGGATTACAGCGAGGCCTCGCGCAAGGCATTCCGCGACTGGCTCCGCCGCTTCTACGGCAACGATCTCGCCGCTTTCCGCCGGGCGTGGGACCGCCAGGATCTCACCTTCGAAACGGCGGAGATCCCCTCGGGCGAGCGCCGTCTAGCGCCCGGCTTCTTCCTGACGCTCCCTCGCGATCAGGATATCGCCGACTACAACCGCTTCTACAGCGAGGGAACGGTTGAGACGATTCACGCCTACGCCCGCGTGGTCAAGGAGGAGACGCGGGGGCAGGCGCTGGTGAGCACCTACTGGGAGGACGCGTGCGCCAATGTGGACAGCCACCTGGCCACCGGGCGCATGCTCCAATCGCCCGATATCGACTTTCTGGCGGGGCCGGCGGCCTACGGCGTGCGCATGGCGGGCGAAGTCGGCCAGTGCCACTCCACCTGGGGATCGGTGGGCCTGCACGGGCGGATCAAGCTCACCGAGCAGGATTGGCGCTCGTGGCTTTCCGAGTGGCGCGACCCGTACTATGACTACAGCGTGGGTCGGGCGGAGAACGCCGCCGATCACAACGCCATGGTGCGCCGCGAGTGCGGCATGATGCTCGCCTACGGGCATGGCACCTGGTGGTACGACATGTCCGGCGGCTGGTTCCGCGACGACCAGATCATGCGCGGGATCGCCGAGGCGCGCGCCGCCTTCTCCCGCGACCTAAAGCTCTCGGGCCGGCCGCGTGCCGACGTTGCCGTCTTCGTCGACGAGCGCAGTTTCGATTTCCTCCGCTACCGGGCGGCGGGACCCTTCCGGTATGAGGGGATCGTCCGGCAGCTCTACCAGCTCAACCAGTCGGGGGTGCCCTATCACCTCTACCTGCAGCTGGATCTCTGCAACAAGTCGCTACCGGAGTACCGCCTCTATCTCTTCCTCAACGCCCACCACCTCTCACCCGCTGAAAAGGCGGCGATCAAGGCGCTGCGCCGGGCGGGCAAGACGCTTGCCTTCGTGCATGCCCCCGGGGTGGTCGGCGAGGCCGATCAGGCGGCGGCGATCACGGAAATCACCGGCATCCGGGTGCGTTCGGCGGGCGGCGAGACGCGCCTGACCGCAAATGTGGCGCCCACGGCGGGGCCTCTCAATCCCGGCGATGCCATCTCCAGCGCTGCGCTCATGGGTCCGGCGTTTGTCGTCCAGGATGAGAAGGCGCGAGCGGTGGGCACCTATCCGGAAGGCGGGACGGCTGTGGCTGCACGCGACTTCGGCACGTGGAAGTCGCTCTTCTTTGGGCCTATTGGCATGACGGATAGCTTCCTCAACGCCCTGGCTCGGTGGGCCGGCGCCTGGGTTGCCGCGCCCGCGGGCGATGCCGTCTATGCCAGCCAGTACTTCCTGACCATCCATGCCCTGGTCGATGGGGAGAAGAAGCTGACGCTGGCCACTCCCAGCCGCGTCGAAGACCTCACCACCGGCAAGATCGTCTCTGAACGCACGCAGAACCTCTCCTTCCCGATGCGCCGGGGGGAGACGCGCTGGTTCGCGCTCACGCCGCGGTGACGCGGGATGGGAGAGCCAGGAGAGAGTAGGAGAGGGCCAGGATGCTCCCGATGAGGGGGCGCCTGGCCCTCCGGCTTAGAACGGCCAGTCCGGACGCGGGAGTGGCAGGCGGAACGCGGCCTCCAAAGCCTCGAGCAACTCGGGAGGGCCGCTGAGATCGTCGGTCGTGGCCAGGCCGGTGGCCGGAACGACGCCGAGCCACATCCGGGTGAAGGCGTTCACCGAGGCCTGGAGCACCGGGAGCGACGGATCGTGCCCCCGCCTGGCGCTGGATTCGGGACCGAGAGTGACCACGTATTCGCCGCCAACTCCCCGCCAGGGGGCATCCTCATCGAGCAGCTGCTCGATCGGGTCGTGGAGAGAGAGGTTGAAGCGGAGGTCGCACCACGGCAGGCGCGTGCGCGCCAGGCACCCGGGGAGGTCGAGAATGCGCGCCTGCCACCAGGCGCTCGCCCATGCGTTGCTCTCGAACTCCCCACCCTTACTGGTCTGCCGGCGCTGGAAAGGACGGTCCAGAAGATCCTGCAGCTGTATCCCGGGCGGATCGCACAGGCGCACCAGACGGACCTGGTCGCCCAGACTCTGGATAAGCGCCATCAGCTCCAGAAACTCCTCGAGCGTGCGATAGGCCATCCAGACCACGCAATAGGGGCCATGCTCGGCGTTGTCCGCTCTGCACCAGATGTGGTGCCCCAGCGCGCCAGTGCGCGGATCGCGGTATCCCAGCCCGAAGCAGTTTTCGGGGTCCATATCCATGCGCGTCATCTCGGGATGGGTG
>ERZ795060.2774-NODE-2774-length-17215-cov-12.320629_pt1 | contig 17215 bp, 12 predicted proteins | sample MGYA00375144_ERZ795060 | MGnify/ENA primary metagenome ERZ795060 (study PRJEB30189, sample SAMN05720157) | activated sludge metagenome | isolation source: anaerobic digester from wastewater treatment plant | place: Japan | collected 2015-05-15 ...
CGGGGCCTAGACGCAGTATTGAGCGGTCTCGGACCTACCCCGGCATCGCTGAAGCAATGGCGGACCAGTGGGGGCCGATTCTAGCGGGCGGTATCGAACCATCAACCGAGGGGAGTGGTTATTCCCAGCCGCTGTAGGGCTCGAAGGGAGACAGGGACGGACGGGGTTTCTGGCCCAGGTGGTCGGCACGGAGGACGCCCTTGGAGCCCTCGCCGCCGATGGCGTTCTGCAGGGCCTGGGTCTGGGGTCCTTGAGGACGGCTGCGGAAAGGATCACGCTTCTTGACCGTGGGGGTAGCCGGATTCGAGAACAGGGCGGGATCGACCCCCAGGAACTGCTGGGCCGTTTCCCCCATTGCCACGGCGATCATCTGTCCGAACATGGGCCGGACCTCGGGCGGCAAGGTCTGGAGGACCCGCTCGATTCGCGTGATATCGTGGCGGGCATGGATGGCCTCGATGTCGCTGGGCTTCACCGCGATGTCGCCTGTGTTGGGGAAGTTCCGCTTGTACTCCTCGTTGAGGGCACGCGCGCCGGCCATGTCGTTGGCGGCCAGGCGTTCCAGGTAGGCCCGGCGGTAGTCCCTGATCTTGTCACGCTGTTTGATCAGGTATTCGACCAGCTCGGCCTCGGGGTCGCCGGCCAGGGTCTTCCAGCCCACCGCGTCCGCGATGAGGCGGGCGGTGCTCTTGAAACCCTTGAGGCCGCCGTCCGCGCTGTAGACGGGGATGGTGCCGTCCGGCATGGGATGGTCGTAGTCGGCGTATTCCCGGCCCAGTCGCTTGGCCAGCTCAGGACTCAGGACGGTGGAGGCCCGTGCCAGGGCGACACCACCGGGGACCAGCAGGGGTAAAGCCCGTTTCGTGCGGGACCAATCGCCCTTCTCGCCGCCCCCCGAGAACATGTCCGCCGCCACTGCGCCGGGGAGGGCCAGGATGGGCGGCACAAACGGGAACGGGAAGAACGGCTGATCCTCCCCGTGGGGCGCGGGCAGGGCTTCCCACAAACCAGGCAGCTTCAGGCCGGCAGCCGCACCCGCCCCATAGAGAAGGCCCGTGGCGGTCAGCATGCGGCCCATCGTTCCCCAGTTCTGGCCGCCGATGATGGGCCAGGATTCGGGGAAGGCTTGCGCCCCGGACCCCAGGGCACGGCCGTGAGACAGCAGCAGTTCGCCTATCGCGCGGGGGAACTGCACAAACTGCCTGAACGGAGCCCACCAGTTTATCATGCCCACCCCGGTGTTAGTGAGGCCGCCGGGGAATTGCGTAATGTTTACAATCTGGCGGGCGAACTCCTTGGCACTCACCGCGTCCAGGCCCTCAGCCAGGGCCTTCATCATGGCACTGTTCCAGGCCCACAGCTTGTTGAAGCGTTCGGTGGCCGTGAACAGACTCATCATGGCAGCCTTGATGGACTCCACCGTGGACATCGCGCCCACGCCGCCGGCCTTGGCACGACGGATGGCGGCCAGGGCCTCGATCTCCGAGACCGAGCCGATGTTGGCGTACTCGGGGAAGGCCATCTCGAACGCCTGCTCCAGGCTGCGGCCCTCTTTGGCAACCAGGTTGGCGAATCGGTCGATGCCGGCCAGTGTCTTGCGCAGGCCACCGAACAGATACTTGCCCTCCACCACGCTGCTGGTGGTCAACAGGTTCTGCATGATGTTCAGGGCCGCAGAGGGCACGTTCAACCCCAGCGTACTCAGGTAAAAGTAGGACGACAGCTTGGCCCCGGCCGTCTTCCACGACAAGTCCTGGATGCTGGGGCGGGCCAACTGCTTAAGTATCCAGTCGGCCTGCTTCTCGCCTATCGCCTTGCGGACGTGGGGGTTCTCGAAAAATTCGGCGGCGGTCTTCTTGAGGCCCGACCAGCCCAGGCTGTACATGGCTTCGGAAGGGGTCAGCTTGCCCATTGCGGCCGGCACAAAAGTCTCTATGGCCAGGCGGGTCTTGATGGGGTCGCCGGTTTCGGACATCCGGCGGACTTCCTCCTTGATGAGTGGACCCCAGCCCTCGATGGTCCAGGCCACGGTGCGGCCGACCGAGTGGGCGTAGTGCTCCATGACCGCTATCGGCCGCAAGCTGTACTCTCGGACCACGGGCACCACCACGCCGTCCACCTCCTTGGTGACCTTGGACAGGGCGGTGAGCACCTCTGAAGTTTCGGGCGTGAATTGGTCGCCGATTTCCCGGAAGGTGCGGGCCTCGGGGATCATCCTGCCGAAGCGGCGTTTCAGCTGATCGGCCAGGGCAGGCGTGGCGTCTGAAAGCGTCTTGGCCTCGGTCTCACCCAACGCCTCGGAGACCAGTTGACGCCACATCCGGATGTTCTTGCCACCGGCCTCGTGGACTCCGACGTGCGGATAATACCCGTCCAGGATCATGGCCACGTTGGCTTTGGTGAGACGCTCCTTGCCCATCGCGGCGGCCTGCTGAAGCCGGCTGTAAACCTCTTCGCCATCCAAGCCCATCGCGTTCAACTGCTTGATGAACAGCGACCGCTGCTTGGGATCGGTAATAGCCTCGAATTTCCGGAGGATGATATCGGAGGCTTCCTTCAGGGCATCGGTGAGCGACTCCTGGAAGCCGGCCGGCACCAGCGCCCGCAGCCCGGCCTCGTTGCCTATGCCCACCCGTTCGATCTTGGCGGCCCATTCGGGCCCCAAGTGTTTTCTGGCCAGCTCGCGCACCAAGCGCCAGGTGGGGTGATTAGGATCGTACATGCCCTCCCGCACCATGACGGCAGCAGCTCCCTCACGGAAGGTCAGGGAACGCCCCAGGGTGGCCTCCACCTCCATGAGCCCGCTGGACAGCTTGGTCAGCACCTTGGCCCTGAAGTTGTGAAACGAGTCCAGGATCCCATGCAGGTACTTGAGGAAAGGCGTCCCCCTGAAGATGGACTCCGCACTCTGGAGCCGCCAGATGATGGGGACCAAGGCTTTCTCGTAGCCGGCCACCACCTTCGAGAAGTTGAACATATTCTTGGCCAGGGGCACCCGGTACTTGAAGGCCAGGACGGCACCGATCACCACCAGGGGATTGGCCACCGTCCTCAGCACACGAGAGAAGGGGTCGTCGCCTTTGGGCCTCCACCCCTCCTCGGTCATCCCCCGCTGGCTGGGGCTGAGCCGTTGAGGGTCGAAGAGGGCGGTAGCCACACCGCCGGGGTCCAGGCGGAGTGCATTCTCGGCCGCCATTCCGAAACGGTCAAACCCCACCTCCGGCACGTAAGTCCAGTTGGCCATGCTCTCCCCTTACTGAAGTGCGGCCAGCGTACCCAGGACGGCGGGATCGGAGGCCATGTCATCCAGGTGGACGCTCTTGGCCGCTTCCATGTTAATTCGGCCACCAATCACGCCCTCCGACCGCGTGAGTTCCGGCAGCCCCATCAACATCATGCCCAGCCCCGGATCGTTCTTCATCACCAGGGCGTGCCGCTTGGCCACCAGATCATTCAGGACCATCTCGGCACGGGCGTTCTGCATCTGTCCCGTGCGGGCGAGAATCTGGAGTTCACGCTGCCGGTTGAACTCACGGGCCTCCTTCTCCAGCTGACGCTGAAAGTCCCGTCCGCTGGCCTTCTCGAAAGCCCTCCACGCCAGCGGGGCCAGGCCCACCGCCTCCAACCCCAGCATCGGCATCCTGCGCAATGCCTTCCGCAGCAGCTTCGGCGCATCGGTGAGTATGCCCGCCGACTGCTCCGCTGCCTCCCCCGCCGCCGCCCACGCCGCCCGCGCCGCCTCCGCCGCCTTGTCGGCCTCAGACTTCAGGACAATGGCCCCACGCTCGGGGGGCATCTCAATCCGATAGACACCGCGGGGCGGGGGCGGGGGTCCCACGTAATCCTTACGGCCCTTGGCCGCCGCATACCTAAGCCGCCAGCCTTCGGCAATCTTCGCCTTCCAAGACGCCATCGCCTCGGGCGGAATAAACATACCGGACTGCACAGGCTTGCCTGCGGGACTCGCCGCACCAGCCGCGCCCCCCTCCAAGACAGCTCCGGCAGAAGGGCCGACAGACATGGTGGGGGTTTGGGTGCGGGCGGCCCGAGCCGCCTCTTTAGCCAGCATGTCCAAATTGGCTTCAGCCTGTCTCGCACCCATCTGAATGGCAGCCTCCAGAGGCTCCAGCAGGTCGTCACTCATCAGGGCCTTGATGTTGAAGCTGTAGGTGGGCAACACCTTGTAAACAGGCAGCAGCTCGCCTGTTCGAGGTGAAAGTCGTGTCCCCACCTGGACTTTGCGTTTGTCCACACGCATCAACAGGCCGTCGTCTACCAGCTGGTCCAGGTCTTCCGGGTGCACCCGGAGGGCGTCGGCTAAAGAGAGCTCGTCCCACTCTTGGGTGAGGGCTCGGACAATGGGTTCGTCCCTCAAAGCCGGGCTGATGATCCCCTCCTTAGACAAGCCGGTCGTCCCCCGCTTGCGAAGGTCCTCTGTGGACATGCCGGTGAGCCGCTCCAACAGAGTGTCAGGGTCATCTGTGTAGCCCCCGAATTCGGTAGACAAGGACATGCCTTCGGCCGAACCATAACCGGAGGTGGATTGTTCCAGCAGAGTGTCGATTTCCCTTCGGAGTTTGCGGGCGACAGAAGGCTTCACCTTCTCAGTAGGCATCTTCAAGGCATCGTCGGGGATGTCTACGCCTAACTCCTTCTTGGCGACCGCACGCGCCCACTCCCAGCCACGAGCCATGTCATCAAGAGTGGCCGACTCCCCCGGCCCGTAGAGGTCAAGCGTTGTCAGCAGGAATAATTTATTCAGCTCTTGGGCCAAATCTTGTGGAGACAGCTCTTTCAACAGGGCCTTGTTGTCTCGAACAGCCGCATAGAACCGTAGCTTCAACTCCTTGTTCAGCTTGAGTGGTGCCGTGGGCATCGGCCTTCCCACCGTCAGCGGGGGCTCATTTTCCGCACTAGCCAGAATGGCGTCCGTGTGAGGATGAACACTGGCTTCAAGAACGCCTGCCTTGATCGTCGAAGTTCGCGGGTTGTAGGAGGTTCCGCGCGCACGGATCTCCTTGGCCGCATCCGAGTCAAGGTCCTGAACCAGGAGTCCCTGGTATTCCGCGTTGGCTTTCCTCCACTCTTCGACAGGGAGAGACGACGCACTCCAGTCGCGGATAATGACTTCCGGCACCTTCTGATCGGTGTAATCCTGGATGATTCGGGCCACGTCCTCAGCACCCCAAGGGATTTCCTCGAGGGTGAGCAGTCCATTGGTAGAGCGTACTACAATAGCATTAGCCAGCTCGAACAACTCGTCGGGTTTGGCCTTGCGATACTCGTAGTGCGTGATCCCGTCGATGATAGCGGCCCGCAACTTCCGAGGCAGTCCGGGAGCTTTTTCGACAGCTTCCGGAATCACGGTCGGCCCGGTAATCTTGAGGCTGGAGGCGGCCTTTTCTGCCACCTCTTCCAAGTGGTCCTTACGAGCTTGCCTGGCGAACCAGTCCGAAATTTTCTGGTCTCGGGCCTTTCGCTCGGCAGGCGTCAGAGACTTCAAACGACTGAGAATCTTTTCTTTGCGGGCAATCTGGGACTCCATCCGAATCAACTCTGCCTGCTGGCTGGCCGTGAGAGGTTTGAGTTTCTTAGGCTTGACCAGCTTTCCGGTTTTCTCGGATCGCCTGTATCCCAGGAGTTTCCACCGTTGCCCTCTGAGGTCCTCCAGTTCCTCCCGTAACTTACGGATCTCCTTGTCGGTAGTGGTCACCGGGGTCGCTGCGGTGATTACCGGCTGTGGTGAGACTGATTTCCCCCCTTTGTCCGTCTTCCGGCTGAACACCGGCATGGTGGGGGGGTTTTTCGGCAGAGGCAGCCCCCCCTTGCTTTCAGGTGTCGGGGTCGGGGTCGGGGCCGGGGTCGGGACGCTAATAGGCGGAGCAGGGATGTCGGCGGGGTCTGGCTCGTTGGCCGCCATGCCCAGGGCTTGTGCAAACAGGTCGAGGGCCGCGTTCTCACGCTCCTCCAGGTCGATCTGGGCGGGTCTCTTCTTCCTCTTCGCCATTGGCCTTTCCCCCGCGACTCCGAATCATGGTATCCCGGACGATGAACAGGGCCAGCAGAAGCACCCTTGAAAGAAACATCACCAGGGCTCGATCTACCTCCGCCGGCACGAACCACCTCGCTACATGGCCAGAAGTTGGGCGAGGGTCATGGCCTCACCCGCTTTAGCCTCAGCATAGCGATTCATCAACTCCATTGCCATCTGTGCCCGTTGGGCGTGCCGCTGGCTGGCATAGTTGATGGCCATCTCCAGCATCTTCTCTTTCCTCTCTCGCTCGTACTGATCCCGCTGGAAATTGATCATGTCGTCCTGGAGTTTCTTCGCTGCCTTATGGTCTTCCTTAGCTGCCTTCAGCTCGCGTTTATGCTGGGCAACACGGGCTTTCTCGGCCCATTCTTCGGCAAGCGGCGGCTTCCCCTGCAGCCCCCTGACGATATCACCATACTCCCTGTAGCCCCTAGGAAAAGTCCAGAAGCCCAGGCCAGCCCAGGCCCACCAGGGGATCATCTTGGCGACGCTCCCCAACATGGAAGAGGCCCCCGCGCCTGCAGCGGCGGCGTCTTTGGCTCTGAGGCCACCCCGCAGGACGCGGGCACCCTTTTTGAACATTCTGGTGGCGGCCTCCCGGGCGGCTCGTCTACGGCCTATGGCGGCTGCGACCTTGGCGGCTGCCCGTGCGGCCGTCCGGCCTACCATCCGCCCCCCTGCGGCCAGGTAGGGAGCTGCCATCCGCCCCCCTGCGGCCAGGTAGGGAGCTGCAAACCGTCCGGCCAGTACCCCGCCCGGCAGCAGCGCGGCGGCTGTCAGCGCCAGCTCGGGGAGGTTGTCGTGTATGCCTTCGGCAATTTTCTGTGCCGTGCTGGGCTCTCGCTCGCTCTCGAACGCCCGGAGTATCCTCTGCTGCTCAGGGTCTTCGGCAGCCAGCCATTCCCGTTTTGTGGGGTCCGCCCGGTCGGGGTCGTACCAGGGAGCCCCCCACAGTGCGGTTGCCAGGAAGTCATCGAGTCTCGACGCCATGTCTTACCTCCGCGTCTTACTTGTGGGCCCGCCGGCCGTTTTCTTGGGTTTCGGGGTCGGGAATTTCAGGTCGTACTTAGACAGGTCGCCCTCCGCCGCCGCCCAGTCCATCATCGCCTGGTCGGCCGGCAGGGGGTTCACTGAGACCGCCGGATTGAAGGCACCCGCCACCGCATCGGGGGACAGGTTGATCGGCGGAGCCCCCGGCGTCTTGGGCTGCGGACTCAATCCCTGGTAGCCCTGGTTGAACCGTGACGCCGCGTTGGCCCACCGCTCCCGCATCAGGTTGACATAGGCGTCGGTCACGGCCCAGTCGTCATCAGCGGCGGCGATCATCAACTGACGCATCAGGTCGGCGTGGTCCTGTTCATAGGCGGCCCGCTCCGGCCACATCCTGATGAGGTCGTCCGCCTGCTGCATCAGGTCGTTCTCGTAGGCGGATAGCACCTGCATGGCTTCGGGGAACCGTCCGGCCATCGCCAACTGCATCGCCTGGCCCGCGGGGTCGGCGGTCTTGACCAGGTACTCCACGGAGGTCTGCCCCTTGGCCGACTGGGCATATCCGGCCATCGCCTTGTAGAGCCGCATGGCCACCCCGCCGGCTGCCTCGTGGGCTTCGGGGCTGAGCTTGCCGGAGGCCCGTGCGGAGTCCAGGGCCGCCGCCAGCCGGGCCGCATAGGCATGCACTCCGTCCGTCACCTGGGGGGGCAGAACCCTGGGCAAATCCTTGGGACTGGTGGGAGGATTATCCACCGCGAAGGTGTCCCCGTAGTATTTGAGGGCATCAGCCAGCACCGGGTCCTTGGCACCCACCGCGTCGAGCACCCCGTTCCAGCCCTTGTTCAGGTCAATGGTGGTCACGAGGTCCTGGACAGGCACCCGCTCCTCGAAGTTGATCCGCTGCGTAACCTCGTCAATCCGTTTCTGCCAATCCATGAACCCCTGTCGCGTGGCAGGCGTCACCCCGCCCGAGACACCCCCACCGAAGGCACCTCCACCGAACGCATAGCTGGCCGCAGGCATGGCCACCTCGCCGCGAAACGCCGCCCCCATATCGAGGCCGCCCCCACCCATGAAGGACATCCCGCCTGCCGGTTGAGTGGTGGGCGTGCCGCCTGCCGGCTGGGTCGTGGGTGTACCCCCTGCCGGTTGAGTCGTGGGCATGCCCCCTGCCGGTTGAGTGGTGGGCGATCTACCCGCGCCCGTGGCGTATTCCAGAGCCTTGCGCGCCCAGTGGTTCATGGGGTTGGTGGCATCATACTGGTTGAAAACCCCCGTCATGGCCAGGATTTCTCGGAGTCGGCCGACGGTGCTGATCCGGGCTCCCAGCATGGCCCCGTGGGCACGGATCATACTCTGGTCGTAGGGGTGGGCCATTGAATTGCCGAAATTGAGCAGCGCCCCAACCTTCTCGTTACGAGCCTGATTCTTCCGCCGGACTTCCTCCAAATACTGGTCGCGTTCTCGTTGGAGTTTGGCCTCCTGGTCGATCCGGTCTCTCCAGGCGTCCCGGTCGGCTTGCCGCTGGGCGGCCTCGTGGGCCCGCTGCTTTTCGGCTTCGGCCGCCTCGAACTCCCGTTGACGGTTGGCTTCAGCGGCCCTGGCGAACGCGGCGCCTGTATTCTGGAAGGCTTGAGCAAAAGACGCAGAAGTACGCGCTTGGGCGTCCGCCTTCATGGCAGCCTCCAGCTCGTTCTTCCGCTGAATCCGCTCAGACATCCCCTGCAGGGAGTCAGACGCAGCCTGCGCCGCACCCGTGGGATTGATGATGATCTGAACCCCCGAGCCGCCGGTCGGTGCCGTACCTACTGGATCGTACTTCGCCACAGCCTGCCTCCTCTCAACCTGCCGGCTCCAGCCGGGCTTTCAGTTCATCCACTTGGGCAGCCAGGGCCTTCAAGGCAGCCAGGGCTACACCTATCGCATCCACCATCGCAATCGTGCGGTCGCTGCTGCCCAACCCGAACAGCTCCTTGAAGTCCTGAGCCATCGGCCCCACATGGTCGGGGGTGCCGGGCTCATCTTTGTACTGCCACCGCTCGATGGGCAACTGCTTGACCTTCTCCAGAATCTGGCCGGCATCCACCGGCTGGAACCCCTGCTTGAGGTTGCGATCCGAAAAGATGCTTGCGGCCAGCACCGCATCTCCTACACCCCCGGCCACCCCGCCGACCCAGGAGCGGTCCTCGGGGGGCTTCGGCTGGTCGAAGCCACCCATGCCCTTCATGGTGGCAAGCAACTCGACGAGGTTGAAGGTGAGGTTGGCCCAGTTGAATATGGTCTGCTGGTTGTAGTTATCAAACATATGCTTGAGGGAAATCATCTGGGCCATGAAAGGGGCCTCGCCCACCCACTGGTTGGCGTTGAGGAACATCTCCGCGCCGGCAGTCTGACCCATGAGGTAAAGCTGGTCGGCCGCACTCTGGATCATCGTATAGTTGTAGATGGTCTTCGTCTTTTCCTGCTGGCCCCACTGCTCGATGTCCTCCAGCAGCTTGCTGGTTTCGACATACGCGCCCGTGAGACTCTTGCCGGCCTCGGCCAACGCAATCGCTCCCTGGCCCTTCGCCGTGGCGATGGACTGTCGCAGGTTGGTGCCCAGCTCCGCAAACTTGGTAGAGGTCTCCGCCCGCAGCCGGTTGTAGTCCGAGTAGAGCGTGCCGGCCAGATTACCAATCTGCTCCATGCCCTTCAACCAGGTCTTGCGCACGATGGACAGGGCCTGCGGGCTGTCCAGGTCGTAGCCGGCGGCCTGAAGCTCAGTGAGGGCCTGATCGGCTCCGGCCTTGATGTTGTCCCGGATCGCACCCCGCACAGTGTCTAGCTGGTTGGCTACGTCGTCCCGGAGCTTGTTGAGGGTGTCGGCGGATTTGCCTTCCAGCCAGTTCATGGATTCGGTGCCGAAGCGGTCGATGTCGTTCAGCCGCTTCATCACGTCGCTGTAGGCCTGCTCGGCCACGTCGCGCACGTTCTGAACGTCCGCTCTGGCGTTGGCCATCGAGGAGTCGATTTCGCCCAGGCGGGTCTGGAGACTGCCCCCGAACGCCTCGTCCAGCTTGCGCTGCGAGTTGGCGTACCACTGGCCGAGGTCCTGCATAAAGGCCGTGGCAACCCGCTTGTTCTCTTCGGTGACGCGACGGTAGTTCTCCAGGTCGCTACGGACGGCCTGGCCGTAGTGCCCCAGCATGTCTGTCTGGGACTCGAAATTCTTGGGATGAAAAGGGTCGTTCCGCCAGGCTTCCTCCTCTGCCACGGTGCTGTACCATGCTTGAAGGGCACTCTCGTCGTTGATATCCCCCTCGAACCGGGGCGTCTTCGGCGCCTTGGGGGGCTTCCAGCCGAGGTCCCACCGCTTGCGGTACCGGTCATATCTGGCCTTTTCGGCGTCATAGGCGGCCCAGGCGGCGTTGACCTCCCGAGCCTTGGCCTGGGCAGCGGCGAGGTCCCAGGTCGGGGCACCGGGCGGCCCTTGCGTGACCGAGTTCATTGCATCGTAAACCGCGCTGCTCATTCGTCTTCCCCCCTGGAAAACCCCTCTACCATCACCTTAACATGTTCTGTCGTCCGCCGCTACGCCCGTTCGTCCCCTCCCTGGCCCAAGTTGCCCCAGGCGGTCATGGACACCAGGGTGAAGTCCACGTCCGAGGACAGCACCTTAATGCCGGGATAGACCACGTAGTCGGAGACCAGGGCCTTGCCGATGCAGGCGGCGGGCTCCTCCACCATCGCGATCTCCTGCGTTACCAGAGGCGTAGTGTCCATGCGTTTGAAGCCCTGGACGGTCAGTTTCAGGTTGGGGTTGGTAGCCGGATTGGTATCCCCGCCGTGCAGGACCACGTTCGCGCCCACGCTCTTGAGGGTGCGTCTCAGGTTGAGGACGCGGGGCACACGCGGATCATCGTCCGCGCCCAGTGGCCAGCCCACCACCTCGAAGGGAATTGGAGAGATGGCGAAGCGGTCCCCCGGCTCCAAGGCCACCCCACTGGTAAGCGTCAACTCATGGGACGTGTGCCGAGTGGCAGCCAACTTCCGCTTCTGTCCGGCGCTGTTTCCCGACAAGATATAAACATACGGCTGCACGTCGCTCGGAATCGAAAAACCCGAACTGGTCGAAACCAGCTTAGTGGTGTCCCCGGCATTGGAAGCCGTGACCACTCCGTTGCAGGTGCCCGCCAGCGGGAGCATGGTCTGGCTTCCCACGCGGTCCGTGTTCATACAGTAGACCGCCCCAGTCGCCGACAAAAACCAAGCCCGATCCGGCCCTCCCTTCTCGGGGTCAGATCCGACAGTCACGAGCTTGAAGTTCATGTCTTTGAGCCGCGAAACACAATTCGTACTACCCCATATGGCCATCGCCTCTTCGCGGACGGGATTGAAAACAAACAACACCCCGGCCTTCGCGTCATACCCTACCGACAGGGAAGCATGATTGTTTGCCCACTCTTCCTGGATGACCCGGTCGAGAGCCCCCACCCTCGTCACCTGACCAGTTGTACCGTTGAGCACCACCAGCCCAGACGGGGTGATATAGGCGACATCTGTCCCCACCGAGCAAGCGGCATAGCGACCCACGATGCCATAGCCGACAGCGACCTCATGGACGGCCATAGCCGTACCCGACCGCGCAAAACGATAGGCCCGCGACGGGGCCAGGCCGTACAGGACCGATCCGGCCTGCACAAATGTTTCGATGCGATCCGACAGGGTGGGCGGCCGGTACACGTTGTCGGCCGGGAAAGTCTCAGCCGCCTTCTTGTCGGTGCGGGACCACCAGACCTCGCCCAGCTCCTCGCTGCCCGCGGACGGGTCGGGACGCATCACCGTCACCGCCCCCATCATGGCGATCCGGTCCCCCGTGGGATGGGGAGCGCCGGGGTCGTCCCACTCCGGGTCGTACACCGGAGCCGCGAGGGTCAGGTAGGCATCGCTGGAAGTCCCCTTCCAGTCCGCCGTAACGGAGTCCCCCGCGCCCAACGCGAATGTTCTGGTGCCCGTCCCCAGTCCCGGCTCCTGCGTCAACGCAAACTCCCGGTACAGAGTGCCCCCATTTCCGACCGTCCGGTAGATTTCCACCGTATCATAGGGGTGGCCGCTCTCAGGCAGGGTGATCGTACCAGTGATCGTCCCCACCCAGTCATTAGGAACCTTGTCCAAGTCGGTGCCGAAGTTCCACGTCCCCACATAACCCGTAACGGTGGCCAAGACCAGAGGCGTCCACACATTGCGAATCGCGTTGCCCAGCCGCACCCCCACCATCCATACCCCCTCCAACACGATCCTATAGCCCTCGTCGGGCTCGTCAACCCAGAAGGGCTCCGTTTGAATCTCGATCTTGCTGTCGTGGCCGAGACTCTTTCGGCCGACATGTTGGATAGTCGAGGCTTCAACCGAGAGGGAAGGCAGCGACGTGTATCCAAAAGGCGCCCACGCTGTCCAGAGCTCCCCGTAATCACGACAGGTGAAGGTAAAGGACCCCGAAGACCCACACAGCACATACAGGAACCGACCCCGTGCGGCCACATCCTGGACGGTGCCCGGCACAATAGGACTGATCCAGCCGAGGTTCTGAGCCCTCCACGCTTTCACTGCGGTGTCATAAAATTGGAAATACGTGGAGGTTGAAGTCGCCATCACAAAGCCCCGCAACAGGTGGGGGGTGGTGCCCCTCTGGAGTTCGACGTACTTGAAGAAATAGGGCTCGCCCCCGTCCCAATAGACGGGCACAAGGTTAGAAAGCCTGCGAAACCCGGGGAACCGCCGCAGGCCGCCCGTGTAACGGCCGTCCACGCCGGTCAGCTCGGGACAGAAGCCGGGCCGGACCAGGGCGCGTCCCGTGCGGAAGTCCCCGGCCGGCAGATCAAACGGGTAGTTCCAGGCCCGATCCGACATCACGCTCCTCCTGTCTTACTCCTCCAGCGGCATCTCCAAGGGGACATCCAGGTCGGCCTGCTCTTCGAGCGTCCAGGTCTGGTCGAACCGGAAGGGCCGGCTGCGCATCAGAGGATCACCCCGCAGGCCGCCCGTCCAGCCCACCCGCGTCCCGCCCCGAGGCAGGTCGGGCAACCGGGGTGTAGTCGTGCTCTTCGCAGGAATAATCTCCATATGTCCCCCCTATGCGGGCAGCCTGGGGGACCCCCGAAGGAGCCCCCCAGTCCCCGCATGTGTTAAGCGACCCAGCGGTCATCGTACATCGTCCGCGTATCGAAGTGGTCCCCTGTGATATCCTGCATCTTGGACAGTTGCACCTGCACGGCCCGCTTCACCTTGGCATGCTGACGTTCGAGCAGGGCATGTTTCCTGGTCTGCCCCGCCGACGCCATGATCTGCTCCGCGCAGTGCAACGCCACCTGGGCCTCGATGAGCCGTCCGTAAACCGGCACCACCTCATAGTTGACGGCCCCGTCCAGGGCCGGATCAAACGCCGGACTCACCGTGCAGGTCCGCGTGGTGCGATCATAAGCCGTGATGGTCCGCTCCTGGATGTAGGTGCCGAAGGTCCGCAGCACCGCCCCCACGTAGGCATTCTCACGGGTGTCCAGCTCGCCGGCCGCAGGAGCCTCCGCCAGCACGAACGAAGTCGGTGTGGCCAGGGCCGCCGTCCCCGATCCATAGTGCAGCCGGAAGTCCCCGTTGGGAATATACTCCAGCTCCACGTCGAACGCATCGCCTGTCCAAGCGGGGTCCAGCCGCAGCAGCCGGCCCTCCAGACGGAACGAACCGCCCCGCCAGCAGGACTCGGGGCGTTGCACCCACTGGCTGGAGGGGAGGCCCGTGCTGTTGTCCAGCTCGGCCAGCCTGACCACCTTCTCCACCGAGGGAGGCAGCAGATACACCTGGGTCCCGCTGACAATGCTGAGCGTCATGCGGGCCTTGATGGGGTTGTCCGCCAGGCAGTTGAGGTCCGCCAGCGCGACCTGGAAGTTCTGCTCGATCATCTCGATCAGGGCGTCCTGGTCGTACTTGGGATTCTCGGAGGGCTCATCCGCCCACCTGCGAATCGCCGAAATCATGCGGTCGATGAAATACCCCATACAATCCCCCGCCGTCAGTCATTATGCACGTACAGGCCCGGCTGTTGCCAGAACGGGTTGTACTGCTCCACGCCACCCAGCATCTTGCCGATGTGACGCTTGAGCCGCAGTTCCTCCTCGTTGTCCTCCTGCCACTTCAAGAGTTCGTGCCGCTCGTTGCGCTCGGCATCCTGGATGGTCTCCCTGGGGGTGGGTGTCCGCCAGTTGCTCCACTTCTCCAGGGCTCGCCGATCCTCCGCCGTGAAGTCGCCCAGGTTGTCCAGCACCAGCAGTTCCCGGCACCAGCGTTTGGCCTTGTCCAGCCAGATGGCCACCACCCAAACCTGCCGCTGGGCATGGAAGTATGTGAAAAACGGCCGCTTCAGACGGCTCGCCAGGAAATTACTCAGTTCCGTGGTGCGAACCAGATGCCGCTCGGGATCTATAGCCAGCACCCCTGCCGGCAGTTCCGCACTCATGCCCCATCCCCTGGTTGAAATATGACTCTCCCCTGGAGCCTACGCAACCCCAGGGGAGGTCAGTGAGGAGGGGGAGCACACTTGTTCAGGCATGCAGCGTCAGCCCCTCCGTCTGACAACTGCCAGCCAGGTCATCAGCTCGTGGCGATGACCTCAGTGATGCCGCCGATCTCCAGCGACTGCGGGATTTCGGGGGCGTACTCTTCGTGGAAGGTGAACGGTGCCTGCACGAAGTCGGTGATCTCGCCATCCGAGTTGCGCACGTGCGCCCAGATGCCGTTGATGCCACCGACCGGGGCCACGAACTCCAGCTCGCCGCCCACCTGCCCGTTGCTGCCGGCGCCCGGCAGGGCCGGGGGCGTGTAGCGAATGATGTTGTTCTTGACCTTCAGGCCGTACAGGTAGCCGCTGTCGATCAGGGAGCTGACCCGGAACGACTTCCGGCGGCCGTCGTAGACGTAGCCGTAGTCGCTGAAGCCGCCCTGGTAGTTCAGCGGGGTCCCGTTCACGCTGAAGACGCGCAGGTCATCCAGCTCACCGACGTAGCCGTTGACGACGCCCTGCGTGGTCAGCAGGACGTCCGGCTCGGCTTCCGCGCCCATCGAATCGCAGAACCCGCCGAAATACTTGTTCAAGGCCGCGTCCGTCAGCACCGAACCCAGGTTGCTGATGATCATGGACTTGAACTGCGGGACCTGTGAGAGTTGCAGCCCGAAGATGGAGCCGGTGTTCTTGATCCAGCTCTTGAGCCCTGACGGCCCCATAGCCTTGGAGTTCCGCAGAACGATGATGTCCCCGGTCGTGGTTTTGTTGATCTCGCTGGCGAATTTGATGAAGTTGCCCGAGGACTTCTGGGTGTGGTCCACCCGCACCGTCCCGGCCAGCACGTCCACGCTGTGTACGACCAGCGGGCACGCGCCGTTCCGTCTGGTAGTGCCGGCCGCGTTCCAGATGTCCACCAGCATACCCGGCTGGAACCGCCGGATGCGTCCCGTGGCCAGCGTGAAGGTGGCCGAGGTGTCGTTCGTGGTTCCACCGGCCGTGACCGTACCGACCGTCCCGATGGCCCGGTTGGCGGTGTCACGGCTGAAGAACAGGTTCGCCCGGTGCTGAGCCAGGTTGCGGCTCACGCCCTGGATGGTTTTCTCGACCACCTTGCCGATGTTTGCGGTCAGGCGGTCGCTGCGCAGAATCTGGTGTGGCAGGAAGATGTTGCCCGTCCACTGCTTGAGCCCAATCGTCCGCTGCACGAAGTTGGGCGCGACGAACTCGGTGATGCCAGGGAACGCCCGAGGCGTGTTGGCATCGTACGAGACAGCCGTGTGGTACAAGGGCCCATCCGGCGTCTCACCGTAGACGATGTCGCCGCCGTTGCTGTCGCCGTACACACGGAACGCGCCCGCATTGGACACGACAAAGGTGTGCAGGACCTGCCAGGCCCGACCCTGAGCGTCGCGAACAGCGCTCACGTTGTCCTGGACAAAGTCCTTGAAGATGGGGTCGATCTTCAGCCGGGCATCCTTGATACCCGCCTGGAGACCTTCCCTGGTGACTTTGGTTACTGCATCTGCAAGTGAAGCCATGCTAATTTCTCCTGACAACCTCCGCCCGGTAAGGACGGAGCTTCCCCAGTGTCAGGTCCCCGGCTGTCAGTTCGGACCCCGTGCCCGAACCGCCCATGCCCACCCGCGTTACTCGAAACGCATGATGTAGGCCATCTTGCTCAAGAGCCCCTTCCCGTACTCCGGGTCATCCAAGGGCTTGAGTTCTGGCGGTGTCGTGACTTGGGATTCGGCATGGCTTATGGACGGTCCCGGCCCCAGTCCTGGAACGGATATGGAGTCATCAGAACCCCAGGCACCCAGCGCCTCGACAAGCTCGCGTGACTCTTTGGTCACGGCTTGCAGGAGCTTCGGCCCGTATTCCTCCCCGTCTCGAATCCGGCCCTTCACCCTCTCCTTAACGAACTCCCTGAGCTTCTCCGCTCGGGGACCCCCCTTACTCATCAGTTTACCCAGAACGGGATCTTTTTCAAGAGCTTCAATCGCCTCTGCAAATACCTGGTTCCGGGTCTTCTCGTGCTTCTCCCCGATGACCGACCGGATCAGCTCCTGGAGGCTCGGGTCCAAGTCCTCGATGCCCACCGGCTTCTGGCGCGCCGGTGTCGGGGTCGGGATGTCGTCTTCCTCTCCCACGTCCTCGTCCTCCTCCTCAACCGGACGATTCCGGTTCGCCCTGGCCTCGTCCCACAGTTGCTGGTACACCCTCATCTTGCGGGCCGCCCGCTCGCCCGTGACGCCCTGAAGCTCCAGGAGACGGGCAAACGCCGTCGCGTCCCCCGCGTCGGCCGCCACCAGCCAGTCCCGAACCTGCTGCTGGAACTGGGCCACCTTGTTCTCGGCTTCCGCCCTCATGCGGGCGGCCTCCTCGAACTTCTGGCTGGCCGCCACCCCCTTCTGCACTTCCGCCAGGAGCCGCTCAAACTCTTCGGGGCTGAACTTCTTCTCCTCCCCGTTGATCTTGGCGACCACATTCCCCTCACTGTCCAACTGAAATGGCATCTATGCTCCCCTTTCCGGTTATGGCCGATTTCCTGTTATGGCCGATTTCCTGCGCAGGAAAATTCGCTCTTTTCCGCTCATTTAAGAAACCACGACTACCTCATTGGCGGGCCGGGCGGAGGTCCACCGCCCATGCCACCC
>ERZ795060.2776-NODE-2776-length-17212-cov-4.885003_pt1 | contig 17212 bp, 14 predicted proteins | sample MGYA00375144_ERZ795060 | MGnify/ENA primary metagenome ERZ795060 (study PRJEB30189, sample SAMN05720157) | activated sludge metagenome | isolation source: anaerobic digester from wastewater treatment plant | place: Japan | collected 2015-05-15 ...
GGTGGCCGGCGTGATCGCACCGCTGGTGATGCATTCGGCGCCGGCCTTGGCGCTGACCTCGATCGGCATGCTGAGCATCGGCATCGCCGCGTGGTTCTGGGTCAAGCCGCGCGTGACCTGATCGCGCCGGGGCCGCCGCCGCGGCGCAGGGCTCAAGCCGCCGCGTCGGCATGCCGATACGCCAGCGCATGGACTCCCAACGTGCCGCCGAAGAGGCTGCCGCGGCCGCGCCCGGCCCCAACCGACAACGCCTGCGGGTCGTCGCGGCCGCGGCTGGCGCGGCCGTGCTGAGCGCGGTGGCCGCGGCTGGCTGGTGGGGGCTGCAGCCGGATCCGGCCCGCAGCCAAGGCCGGCGCGCGGTGGCCTCGGTGGCGCCGCACACCAGCCCGCCCGCGTCGGCTGCGTCGGCCGCGTCGGCTGCATCGGCTGTATCGGCCGCATCGGCCGCATCGGCTGCATCGGCTGTATCGGCCGCCGTGCCCGACGTTGCCGCCGCACCGAGCGTTGCGCCGGCAACGCCCGCCGCCGGCGCCGCGCATGCGCCCAGTGCGGCCGTGGCCGCCGCCGCGCCCGCCGCCGCCGCCGCGATGCGCGCCACGCCCGCGGCGCGCGAGGAGGCGCCGATGGATCGGCTGCAGCGCCGGCTCGCCGAAGTGCTGGGCCCGTCGGTGTCGGTCGACGCCGCGCGCGCCGGCGAGCTGCGCGTGCTGACCCGCAGCGCGGTACCGGCGGCCGGTTCGAGCGCTTCGGCCGCGGCCGCGGCGCGGCAGTGGGGCTACGCCGGCCTGACCGGGCCACGCCGCTGGGCCCGGCTGGATCCGGCGTTCGCCGGCTGTGCATCGGGGCGCGAGCAAAGCCCGATCGACCTCCGCGGCGGCATCGCGGCACGGCTCGAGCCGGTGCGCTTCGACTACCGCGCAGGGCGCTTCGGCGTGCTCGATGCCGGCCACACCGTGCAGGCCGTCGCGCCGCCGGGCAACGCGATCGAGTTCGGCGGCACGCGCTACGAGCTGCAGCAGCTGCACTTCCACCGCCCGTCGGAAGAGCGCATCGACGGCCGGCAGTTCGAGATGGACGTGCACCTGGTGCACCGCGACGCGCAGGGCCGGCTGGCGGTGGTGGCGGTGCTGCTGCAGCGCGGCGCCGCGCAGCCGCTGTTGCACGCGGTGTGGCAGCAGCTTGCGCCGGCTGCCGACGACGACAGCGCCGTGCCGGCCGAGATCGATCCGAACCAGCTGCTGCCGCAGGACCGGCGCTATTACAGCTACATGGGCTCGCTGACCACGCCGCCGTGCACCGAGGGCGTGCGCTGGCTGGTGCTGCGCCAGCCGCTGACGGTGTCGGCGCCGCAGATCGACGCGTTCGCGCAGCGCTACCCGATGAACGCGCGGCCGCTGCAGCCGGCTGCCGGGCGGGTGATCCGGCAGTCGATGTAGACGCCGCGGCGGCGCGGCGGCGCGGCGGCCGCGCCGTCAGTGCCGTCAGCGCGTGCGGCGGTGCGCTGCGGGCGGCGGTGCCCAGTGGATTCCACCCCCTCGTCCAGCGCCGGGTGGGCGAGCAGCGCGCGCGTCCTCCTGCGTGCCGAACGCTGCATGACTCGAGCCGGCAATATGTCACGCCGCGCGCCCGGTCGCGGCCGGCACATGATCTAAGAGACAACTTTCAGTGGTTCTCGCAAGTTCTTAATTTTGCGATGATTTTTCCTCGAGACACCTGAAATTAGACGCCTAAGTATCTGATTTCATTGATTTTTTCTGCCCGGCTCGTTGCTTCGGCGATTCTTGTGAGCTACAGTGTCGTTTAGTGGCTGCAGGTGGAAAAAAGTGTCGGAATGGGTGTTTAGGGGAACGTCGGCCCTGGCGCTGGATGCCAAGGGGCGGATCAACGTGCCCGTGCGCCATCGCGACCCGCTGGTGGCCGCCTGCAACGGCCAGCTGACGCTCACCCGCCACCCCGAGGGTTACCTGCTGCTGTACCCGCGCCCCACCTGGGAGGCGGTGGAAGCCGAACTGATGGCGCTGAAGGCTGCTTCCGACGGCTGGCGCCGCATCTTCCTGGGCAGCGCGGTGGACGTGGAGATCGACAGCGCCGCGCGGCTGCTGGTGCCGCCGGAGTTGCGCGACGCCGCCGGGTTGAACAAGGACGTGCTGCTGATCGGCACCGGCCGGCGCCTGGAGCTGTGGGACAAGCAGCGCCACGATGCGGTCGAAGCGCGTGTCGTCGCCGCCGGCATGACCGACGAAGTGCTGGGCCTGAACCTGTGAGCGCAGCCGCAGCGCCATGCACGCACACCACCGTGCTCCTGGCCGAAGCCGTGGAGGCGCTGGTGCACAGCCGCGACGGCTGTTATGTCGACGGCACCTTCGGCCGCGGCGGCCATGCGCGCGCGATCCTGGCGCAACTGGGCCCGCACGGCCGGCTGCTCGCCTTCGACAAGGATCCGCAGGCGATCGCGGCCGGCGCGGCGATCGCCGACGCGCGGCTGCAGCTGGTGCATGCCGGTTTTTCCACGCTGCGCGCGCAGCTCGCGCAGCGCGGCATCGCGCAGCTGCAAGGCGTGCTGCTCGACCTGGGCGTGAGTTCGCCGCAGCTGGACGACCCGGCGCGCGGCTTCAGCTTCCGCTTCGATGCGCCGCTGGACATGCGCATGGACACGACCCGCGGCGAAACCGCCGCGGACTTTCTGGCGCGCGCCGACGAGCGCGAACTCACGCAGGTGATCCGCGACTATGGGGAAGAACGGTTTGCTGTTCAGGTTGCAAAGGCGCTTGTGGCTCGCCGACAGGGCGGGGCGGCCATTCGAACCACGGCTCAACTGGCCGAAGTCGTGGCTGGTGCGGTCAAAACCCGCGAGCCGGGCCAGAACCCTGCAACGCGCACGTTTCAGGCTCTTCGGATTCACGTCAACGCCGAGCTCGAGGAGCTCGAGCAGGGGCTGAACGCGGCGCTGCAGCTGCTGGCGCCCGCAGGACGGCTGGTGGTGATCAGCTTCCATTCGCTCGAAGACCGTCTGGTCAAGAGCTTCATCGCGCGCGAAAGCCGCGACGAACCAGACCGGCGCGCACCGTTCGCGCCACCGCGCCCGCGCCGGCTGCGCGCGCTGGCGCGCGTGCGTGCCGGCGCCGCCGAGGTCGCCGCCAACGTGCGCGCGCGCTCGGCGGTGATGCGCGTGGCCGAACGCACGGCGGTGCCGTACGACGCCGCCGCCGCCACACCGCCGCGCTTGGCCGGTGTGGCGTCGCGGCATGCGCCGCGCCGCGGCGGGCGTGGGGGCCCGAGGGTGTGACGCGCGTGAACCTGCTGCTGCTTGCCGCCTTGTTGGGCAGTTGCCTGTACCTGGTCAAGACCGCGTACGAGTCGCGCCGGCTGTTCCATGCGCTGGACCGCGCACGGCTGGAAAGCGCGCAGCTGGACACCGAGTTCAAGCGGCTGGACGCCGAACGCCAGGCGCAGGCCACGCACCTGCGCGTGGAGAAGATGGCGCGCGAGAAGCTGCGCATGCGCACGGCCACGCCGGCCGTCACGCACTACGTGGCCGAGGCTGCGAGCGCGGCGGCCTCGGCCGCCGTGGCCGCTTCTGCAGCCTCGACTGCGACGCTGCCAGCCGGAGCCGGGGCACCATGAAACTGCGGGGCAAACCATCTGCGCGCGGCGCCGCGCGCGGCCTGAACTACGCCACCAGCCCGCTGCTGGCGTCGAAGACGCCGCCGTGGCGTTCGCGCTTCGTGGTCGCGCTGGTCGGCCTGGCCTTCGCGGTGCTGATCGCGCGTGCGCTGTACGTGCAGGTCGTGGGCACCGAGTTCTATCAGCAGCAAGGCGACAAGCGCTACGGCCACGTCATCGACGTGCCGGCCAGCCGCGGGCGCATCGTCGACCGCAACGGCCTGGTGCTGGCCACCAGCGTGCCGGTGCCGTCGGTGTGGGCGATCCCGAAGGACTTCAGCGCCGACGTGCAGCAGCGCAAGGCGCTGGCCAAGCTGCTGCACCTGCAGCCGTCGGAGCTGGAGCAAAAGCTCGAGGGCAGCCGCCACTTCGCCTGGCTCAAGCGCCAGGCCGACGCCGAGGTGTGGGCCCAGGTCAAGGCGCTGGAGCTCAAGGGCGTGCACAGCTTGAGCGAATACCGCCGCAAGTACCCCGAGGGCGAAGCCGCGGCGCACATCGTGGGCTTCACCAACATCGAGGAAAAAGGCCAGGAGGGCATCGAGCTGGCCTTCCAGCGCGACCTGCAGGGCCGCGACGGCTCGCGCGAAGTGCTGAAGGACCGGCTCGGCCGCGTCATCGAAGACCGCGGCGAGCCGGCCGATCCGGTCAACGGCCGCGACATCACGCTGGCCATCGACTCGAAGGTGCAGTTCTTCGCCTACCAGCGCGTGCGCGACGCGGTGGCCGAGCACAACGCCAAGGCCGGCAGCGTGGTGGTGCTGGACGTGGTCACCGGCGAGGTGCTGGCGCTGGCCAACTACCCGAGCTACGACCCCGGCAACCGGCGCAAGCTGTCCGGCGAGCAGCTGCGCAACCGCGCGCTGACCGATACCTTCGAGCCCGGCTCGACGATGAAGCCGCTGATCGCCGGTTGGGCGCTCGAGACCAAGCGCGTCAAGCCCGACACCGTGATCAACACCGCGCCCGGCAGCCTGGTCGTCGGCCCGCTGGTGGTCAAGGACGCGCACCCCTACGCGTCGCTCACCGTCGAACAGGTGATCCAGAAATCCAGCAACGTCGGTGCCGCGCGCCTGGCGATGCAGATGCCGGCGCGCGAGCTGTGGGAGCTGTTCTCCACCGTCGGCTACGGCCAGAAGCCGCAGATCGACTTCCCCGGCGCGGTCACCGGCCGGCTCAAGCCCTACAAGACCTGGAAGCCGGTGGAGCAAGCGACGATGGCCTACGGCTACGGCTTGTCGGCCTCGCTGCTGCAGATGGCGCGCGCCTACACCTGCCTGGCGCGTCCGGGCGGCGACGTGATTCCGGTGACGTTGCTCAAGCGCGACACGCCGGTCAGCGGGGTCAGGGTCTATTCGCCGGACACGGCGCGCGAGATCCGCCACATGCTGCAGCTGGCCGCCGGCCCCGGCGGCACCGGGCCGCTGGCGCAGACGCAGGGTTATTCCGTCGGCGGCAAGAGCGGCACCGCGCACAAGCAGGAAGGCAAGGGCTACGCGGCCAACAAGTATCGCTCCTGGTTCGTCGGCATGGCACCGATCAGCAACCCACGCATCGTGGTCGCGGTGATGATCGACGAGCCCAGCAAGGGCGTGTACTTCGGCGGTCTGGTTGCCGCGCCGGTGTTCAGCCAGGTAGTGCAGCAGACGCTGCGGCTGATGAACGTGCCGCCGGACCTGGAAGTCACGCCGCAGATCATCGCCTCCAAGTCGGCGCCGGCCGAGCGCGAAAGCTTCTGATGCCCTGGCAGCCGCTGCTGCACCTGCCGCATGCCGACGCCGCCGCGTCGTGGCTGGGCGCGCGCGTGCACGGCCGGCTGCGCACCGACCACCGCCAGCTGCAAGCGGGCGACGCCTTCCTCGCCTGGCCGGGTTATGCCCACGACGCACGCCGCTTCGTGCCGGCCGCGCTGGGCGCCGGCGCCAGCGCCTGCCTGGTCGACGACCACCATCTGGCCGGCTTTCATTTCACCGACGCGCGCATCGCCGCGGTGCCGCACCTGAAGCAGCTGGCCGGGCCGATCGCGCACCGCTTGCTCGGCCGGCCCAGCGAGCGGTTGAAGGTGGTCGCCGCCACCGGCACCAACGGCAAGACCTCCACCGCCTGGTGGCTGGCGCAGGCGTTGACGGCGCTGGGCCAGCGCTGCGCGCTGATCGGCACGCTGGGCATCGGCGCGCCCGGCGACGCCTTGCGCGGCGGCGGCCTGACCACGCCCGATGCGGTGCAGCTGCAGCAGGCGCTGCACGATTTCGCTGCCGACGGCTTCGCCGCCTGCGCGATCGAGGCCTCGTCGATCGGCCTGCACGAACACCGGCTGGACGGCACGCACATCGAAGTCGCGCTGTTCACCAACCTGACGCAGGACCATCTCGACTACCACGGCGACATGGCCGCGTACTGGAATGCCAAGCGCGCCTTGTTCGCCTGGCCCGGGCTGAAGGCGGCGGTGGTCAATATCGACGACGCGCACGGCGCAGCGCTGGCCGACGCGCTGCGGCTGCACAAGGTGCCGCAGCTGTGGACCGTGTCGCTGCAGCAGCCGGCGCGGCTGCGCGCGTCGGGGCTGCACCACGACGACGGCGGGCTGGCCTTCGAGCTGTGCGAAGCCGGGCAGCGGCTGGCGCTGCGCAGCGCGCTGATCGGCGGCTTCAACGCCACCAACCTGCTGCTGGTGGCCGGCGCGCTGCGTGCGCTGGGCGTGCCGCTGGCCGATGCCGTGCGCGCGGTGCAGGCGCTGGGCCCGGTGCCCGGGCGCATGCAGCGCGTGCGCATCGATGCCGCGGGCCTGCCCGAGGTGGTGGTCGACTATGCCCACACCCCCGACGCGCTGGACAAGGCGCTGGCCGCACTGCGGCCGCTGGCGCGGCAGCGCGGCGGCAGGCTGCTGTGCCTGTTCGGCTGCGGCGGCAACCGCGACGCCGCCAAGCGCCCGCTGATGGGCGCGATCGCGCACCGCCAGGCCGACCACGTGGTGCTGACCGACGACAACCCGCGCGACGAACCGCCCGGCTACATCCTGGCGCAGATCCTCGCCGGCATCGCCGGCGACGACGCGGTCGACGTGATCGAGGACCGGCGCGAGGCCATCGCCTATGCGGTCGCGCAGGCCGCGCCGGCCGACGTGCTGCTGCTGGCCGGCAAGGGCCACGAGCGCACGCAGGAAGCGGCCGGCGCCAGCCGCGAGTTCTGCGACGCCGACGAGGCGCGCGCGGCGCTGGCGCGGCGCGCCGCGGGAGCCGCCGCATGATGCTGACGCTGGCCCAGGCGCAAGCGCTGCTGCCCGGCAGCACGCTGGTCGGCGACGGCAGCGTCGGCTTCGAACGCGTGCACAGCGACACCCGCAGCCTGCAGCGCGGCGACCTGTTCGTCGCGCTGCGCGGCGAACACTTCGACGCGCACGACTTCCTGAGCGCGGCGCGCGACGCCGGCGCGGCGGCGGCGCTGGCCGAACGCGGCCTGGCCGAAGCCGGGCTGCCGGGCTTGCGGGTGGCCGATGCATTGGCCGCGCTGCAGCAGCTCGCCGCCGCGTGGCGCCGGCGCTTCACGCTGCCGCTGATCGCGGTGGCCGGCAGCAACGGCAAGACCACGGTCACGCAGATGATCGCGGCCATCCAGCGTGCGGCCGTGGGCGATGCCGCCTTCGCCACCGCGGGCAACCTGAACAACCACATCGGCTTGCCGCTGACGCTGCTGCGCTTGCGCGACAGCCATCGCCTGGGCGTGGTCGAGCTGGGCATGAACCACCCGGGCGAGATCGCGCTGCTGGCGGGCATCGCCGCGCCGGTGGTGGCGCTGGTCAACAACGCGCAGCGCGAGCACCAGGAATTCATGGCCACGGTCGAGGCCGCGGCGCGCGAGAACGGCGCGGTGATCGAAGCGCTGGATGAGCAGGGCGTGGCGGTGTTCCCGGCCGACGATGCCTGCACGCCGCTGTGGCGCGAACTGGCCGGCGCGCGCCGCGTGCTGAGCTTCGCGCTGCGCGCGCCGGCCGAGGTGTACGCCGACCACGCGTGGCGGCAGGACCACTGGGCGGTGCGGCTGCACAGCCCGGCCGGCAGCGCCGATTTCGCGCTGCGCGTGGCCGGCGAGCACAACGTGAAGAACGCACTCGCGGCCGCTGCCGCCGCGCTGGCGGTGGGCGTGCCGCTGGCCGCCATCGCGCAGGGGCTGCAGGCCTTCGAGCCGGTGGCCGGGCGCTCGCGGCTGCTGCGCCTGCAGCGCCGCGGTGCGGCAGCGACCCTGATCGACGACAGCTACAACGCCAACCCCGATTCGGTGCGCGCCGCCATCGACGTGCTGGCCACGCTGCCCGCACCGCGCTGGCTGCTGCTGGGCGACATGGGCGAGGTCGGCACGCAGGGCCCGGCCTTCCACGCCGAGGTCGGCGGCTACGCGCGGCAGCGCGGCATCGAGCAGCTGTGGACCGCAGGCACGCTCAGTGCCGCCAGCGCCAGCGCCTTCGGGCCTTCGGCGCGGCATTTCGGCGCTGTCGAGGCCTTGCTCGGCGCGCTGGGCGAAGCCCCGCCCGCGGCGTCGCTGCTGGTCAAGGGCTCGCGTTTCATGCGCATGGAGCGGGTGGTGCAGGCGCTGCGCGCGCAAGCCGAAGGGACGGATGATGCTGCTTAGCCTGAGCCAATGGCTGCTCGGGCTGTACCCCGAGGAATTCAGCTTCCTGCGCGTGTTCCAGTACATCACCTTCCGCGCGGTGATGGCGGCGATGACGGCGCTGCTGATCGGCCTGGGCTTCGGCCCGGGGGTCATCCGCCGCCTGGCCGCGCTGAAGATCGGCCAGCCGATCCGCGGCTACGGCATGCAAACGCACCTGGCCAAGAGCGGCACGCCGACCATGGGCGGGGTGCTGATCCTGATCGGCATCGGCGTGGCCACGCTGCTGTGGTTCGACTGGAGCAACCGCTTCGTGTGGATCGTGCTGCTGGTGACCTTCGGCTTCGGCGCCGTCGGCTGGGCCGACGACTGGCGCAAGGTGGTGCGCAAGAACCCCGAAGGCATGCCCTCGCTGGAAAAGTACCTGTGGCAGTCGCTGATCGGGCTGCTGGCGGCGCTGTACCTGGCCTTCAGCGTGTCCGAGACTTCCAACCTGCGCGTGCTCGAACTGTTCATCCGCTGGGTGGGCAGCGGCTTTTCCAACGACCTGCCGCCGCAGGCCGACCTGATGGTGCCGTTCTTCAAGACCATCAGCTACCCGCTGGGCGTGTTCGGCTTCATCGGGCTGACCTACTTCGTCATCGTCGGCGCCAGCAACGCCGTCAACCTCACCGACGGCCTGGACGGGCTGGCGATCATGCCGGTGGTGCTGGTGGGCTCGGCGCTGGGCATCTTCGCCTACGTGGTCGGCAACGCGGTGTATTCGCGCTACCTGCTGTTTCCCTACATCCCCGGTGCGGGTGAGCTGCTGATCTTCTGCTCGGCCATGGGCGGTGCAGGCCTCGCCTTCCTGTGGTTCAACACCCACCCGGCGCAGGTCTTCATGGGCGACGTCGGCGCGCTGGCGCTGGGCGGCGCGCTGGGCACGATCGCGGTGATCACGCGCCAGGAGATCGTGCTGGGCATCATGGGCGGCATCTTCGTGGTGGAGGCGCTGTCGGTGATGGCGCAGGTGAGCTTCTTCAAATACACGAAGAAGAAGTACGGCGCCGGGCGGCGCATCCTGAAGATGGCGCCGCTGCACCACCACTTCGAGAAGTCCGGCTGGACCGAGACCCAGGTGGTGGTGCGCTTCTGGATCATCACCATGCTGCTGTGCCTGGTCGGGCTGGCCAGCCTGAAACTGCGATGAGCGCCGCTCGGCCGTTCCGAAGGCGCTCGCTCCCCCTTGGGGGGCCGAGCCTGGACACGACCAGTCCAGTGGACTGGTCGTGCCTGGCGAGGAGCCGGGCCATTGGCCCGGCGCGGCCTGCAAGGCCGGCGCGCAGCGCCTTGGGGGCGAGATGAGCGCGCTGCAAGGGCAAACGGTGCTGGTGCTCGGGCTGGGCGAGTCCGGGCTGGCGATGGCGCGCTGGTGCGCGGCCCAAGGCGCGGCGGTGCGCGTGTGGGACAGCCGCGAGGCCCCGCCGCAGGCGGCGGCGCTGCACGAGGCGCTGCCGCAGGCCCAACTGCTGGGCGGGGCGCTGGACGAGGCGGCGCTCGAGGGCGTGCACCGGGTGCTGAAGAGCCCGGGGCTGGCGCCCGGCGACGAGCGCATCGCAGCGCTGCTCGCGGCGGCGCGCGCGCGCGGCATCGCGGTGCAAGGCGAACTGGCGCTGTTCGTCGAGGCGCTGGCCGAACTGCGCGCCGAGCGTGGCTACGCGCCGAAGCTGCTGGCCGTCACCGGCACCAACGGCAAGACCACCACCACCGCGCTGGCGGCGCTGCTGGTCGCGCGCGCCGGCCAACGTGTCGCCGCGGCCGGCAACATCGGCCCGACGCTGCTCGGCAGCCTGGGCGCGGCGCTGGCGGCCGGCGATGCCGAAGAGGGCGGCCTGCCCGAGGTCTGGGTGCTCGAGCTGTCGAGCTTCCAGCTCGACGGCATCGAAGGCTTCGAGCCCGACGCGGCCGCGGTACTCAACGTCACCCAGGACCACCTCGACTGGCACGGCAGCATGGATGCCTACGCCGCGGCCAAGGCGCGCATCTTCGGCGGCGATGCGCTGATGGTCGTCAATCGCGACGACGCCACGGTGCGCGCGATGGTGCCGCAACCGCCGTCGGCCGACACCCCGCGCAAGCCAAAGCCGAAGTTCGTGCCGCGCCGCGTCTGCAGCTTCGGCCTGGACGCGCCGCGTTTGCCCGGCGACTTCGGCCTGATCGAACAGTCGGGCATCGCCTGGCTGGTGCGCGCGCTGCCGCTGGACGAGGGCGTGAAGCTGCGCAAGGGCGAAGCGCCCGAGATCCACCTGCAGCAGCTGATGCCGGCCGACGCCTTGCGCATCCGCGGCCGGCACAACGCCGCCAATGCGCTGGCCGCGCTGGCGCTGGCCACGGCCATCGGCTGCCCGCTGGCGCCGATGCTGCACGCGCTGCGCGAATACCGCGGCGAGGCGCACCGCGTCGAGCCGGTGGGCCTCGTCGGCGGCGTCGAGGCCTTCGACGACAGCAAGGGCACCAACGTCGGCGCGACGGTCGCGGCGCTCGAAGGCCTGGGCGCCGAGAAGGCGCCGGGCCGGCTGGTGCTGATCCTCGGCGGCGACGGCAAGGGGCAGGACTTTTCGCCGCTGGCCGCACCGCTGGCGCGCTTCGGCCGTGCCGCGGCGCTGATCGGCCGCGACGCTGCCGCGCTGCAGGCCGCACTGGCCCCCACGCTGGACGCCAGCGGCGTGCCGCTGCAGCCGCACGCGAGCCTCGAAGCCGCCACCGCCTGGTGCTTCGAGCAGGCACGCCCCGGCGACGCGGTGCTGCTGAGCCCGGCCTGCGCCAGCCTGGACATGTTCCGCAACTACGCGCACCGCGCCGAGGTCTTCATCGCCGAAGTGCAGCGCATCGCGGCCGAACGCGGCGAGGTGAGCGCATGACGGCGAGCGCACGCCCCGGCTGGATCACGCGGCTGGCGCAGGCCTGGCCCGGGCGCAAGGACGACGCCGCGCTGCCGGTGCGCGACCAGGTGCAGATCACGCCGCAGCACAACACGCGGCTGACGCACTTCGACCGGCCGCTGTTGTGCGTGGCGCTGGCGCTGCTGGCGCTGGGGCTGGTGATGGTCTATTCGGCGTCGATCGCGCTGCCCGACAGCCCGCGCTTCTCGCGTTATGCGCCCACGCATTTCCTGACGCGCCACGCCTTGTCGCTGGGCCTGGGTTTCGTCGCCGCGCTGCTGGCGCTGCAAGTGCCGGTCAGCGCGTGGGAGAAGTGCGCCTCCTGGTGCTTCGTCGCCAGCCTGGGTTTGCTGCTCGCGGTGCTGGTACCGAAGGTCGGGCTCGAAGTCAACGGCGCGCGGCGCTGGCTGCCGCTGGGCTTGATGAACTTCCAGCCCAGCGAACTGGCCAAGCTGGGCATCGCGCTGTATGCCGCCAGCTACATGGTGCGCAAGATGGACGTGAAGGAAAAGTTCATCCAGGCGGTGTGGCCGATGGCGGTGGCGCTGGCGCTGGTGGGCGTGCTGCTGCTGGCCGAGCCCGACATGGGCGCCTTCATGGTGATCGCGATGATCGCGCTGGGCATCCTGTTCCTCGGCGGCGTCAACGGCCGCATGTTCGCGCTGGGCGTGGCGGTGCTGGCCGGGGCTTTCGCGCTGATGATCGTGCTCAGCCCGTGGCGCGCGCAGCGCATCTTCGCCTACCTGGACCCGTGGAACCCGGCCTACGCCCAGGGCAAGGCCTACCAGCTGACGCATTCGCTGATCGCCTTCGGCCGCGGCGAACTGCTCGGCCAGGGGCTGGGCGGCAGCGTCGAGAAGCTGTATTACCTGCCCGAGGCGCACACCGATTTCCTGCTGGCGGTGATCGGCGAGGAACTGGGCTTCGCCGGCGTGGCCGCGGTCATCGTCGCCTTCTTCTGGCTGACGCGGCGCATCTTCGTCATCGGCCGCCAGGCGGTGGCGCTGGACCGCGTGTTTGCCGGGCTGGCGGCGCAGGGCATCGGCATCTGGATGGGCGGGCAGGCCTTCATCAACATGGGCGTGAACCTGGGCGTGCTGCCGACCAAGGGCCTGACGCTGCCGCTGCTGAGCTACGGCGGCTCGGCGATCCTGATGAACATGATCGCGCTGGCTTTCGTGCTGCGGGTCGATATGGAGAGCAGGGCCCTGATGAGGGGAGGGCGCGCATGAGCCCGCGCCGGGCCGCCCCAAGCCGGCTCACCCCCTCGGGGGGGCGAGCCCGCGCCGAGCGAGCGCCTGCGCGCTCGCGAGTGGCTGGCGAGCGCCGTGCGGCATGCAGGCCGCACGGCGGGCGCGCAGCGCCCTGGGGGCTGTCATGAGCCACCTCGTCATCATGGCCGCGGGCACCGGCGGGCACATCGTGCCGGGGCTGGCGGTGGCGCGCGAGATGCAGGCACGCGGCTGGAGCGTCAGCTGGCTCGGCACCGAAGCCGGCATGGAAAACAAGCTGGTGCCGCCCACGGGGTTGCCGCTGGATCGCATCGGTTTTTCGGGGCTGCGCGGCAAGGGCCTGCTGCACACCCTCACCGGCGGCGTTCGGCTGCTGAAAGCCTTCTGGGATTGCCTGCTGATCCTGCGCCGGCGCAGTGCCGACGCGGTGCTGGGCATGGGCGGCTACGTGTGTTTTCCCGGCGGAGTGATGGCCTCGCTGCTGGGCAAGCCGCTGCTGCTGGTCAACGCCGACGCCGCGCTGCTGCTGAGCAACAAGGCGCTGCTGCCGGTGGCCGACCGCGTGGCCTTCGGTTTCGACGGGCAGGCCGCGCGCGCCACGCGGCGCGCGCTGGTCACCGGCAACCCGGTGCGTGCCGAGATCGAGGCGCTGCCCGCGCCGGCCGAACGTTTCGCCGCCCGCAGCGGGCCGCTGCAACTGCTGGTGATCGGCGGCAGCCTGGGCGCGAAGGTGCTCAACGACACGCTGCCGGCGGCGCTGAGCGAGATGGCACCGGCCGAGCGCCCGCGCGTCACGCACCAGACCGGCAGCGCGCACCTCGACGCGGTGCAGGCCGCCTACGCTCGAGCCGGCGTCGAGGCCGAGCTGCTGCCCTTCATCGACGACATGGCACAGCGGCTGGCCGCCTGCGACCTGGTGGTGTGCCGCGCCGGTGCGGTGACGGTGAGCGAACTGTGCGCCGCCGGCGTGGCCGCAGTGCTGGTGCCGCTGATCGTCAGCACCACTTCGCACCAGCGCGACAACGCTGCCCACATGGCACGCCACGGCGCCGCGCTGCACCTGCCGCAGGCCGAGCTGAACGCGCAGGCGCTGGCGCGGCTGCTGCGCGGCATGGACCGCGCGGCGCTGCTGGCGATGGCCGAGAAGGCGCGCGCATTGGCCAGGCCGCACGCCGCCGCGCGCGTGGCCGACGAGATCGAGCGGCTGGTGCGCAAGGAGGCGAGATGAAGCACGCCGTCAAGCCCATCCATTTCGTCGAAGGTCCACGAGCCCCGACGAAGGGCGGCGAGGCGTGGGGGGGCTGCGCATGAAACACGCCGTCAAGCACATCCACTTCGTCGGCATCGGCGGCACCGGCATGAGCGGCATCGCCGAGATCCTGCACAACCTGGGCTTCACCGTGTCCGGCTCCGACCAGGCCGACAGCGCCACCTCGCGCCGGCTGGCGGCGCTGGGCATCCGCGTCTTCGTCGGCCACGATGCGGCGCAGATCGCCGGTGCCGAAGCCGTGGTCACCTCCACCGCGGTGCAGGCCGACAACCCGGAAGTGATCGCCGCGCGCGCCAAGCGCGTGCCGGTGGTGCCGCGCGCGGTGATGCTGGCCGAGCTGATGCGGCTGCGGCGCGGCATCGCCATCGCCGGCACGCACGGCAAGACGACGACCACCTCGCTGGTCACCAGCGTGCTGGCCGAGGCCGCGCTCGACCCGACCTTCGTCATCGGCGGGCTGCTGCACAGCGCCGGCGCCAATTCGCGGCTGGGCTCGGGCGAATACATCGTGGTCGAGGCCGACGAGAGCGATGCGTCGTTCCTGAACCTGAACCCGGTGCTGTCGGTGGTGACCAACATCGACGCCGACCACATGGAGACCTACGGCCACGACTTCGCGCGGCTCAAGGGTGCCTTCGTCGACTTCATCCACCGCATGCCCTTCTACGGCGCGGCCATCGTCTGCGCCGACGACCCCGGCGTGCGCTCGATCATCCCGATGATCTCGCGCCCGGTGGTCACCTACGGGCTGGACGAAGGCGTGATGGTGCGCGCGGTGGACGTGCAGGCGCTGCCCGGCGGCCAGATGCGCTTCACTGCGCAGCGGCGCAACGGCGCGGCGATGCCCGAGCTGCAGATCACCTTGAACCTGCCTGGCGAACACAACGTGCGCAACGCGCTGGCCGCGCTGGCCGTGGCCACCGAGCTCGAGCTGCCCGACGCGCCGATGGTGCGCGCGCTGGCCGCCTTCAGCGGCGTGGGGCGGCGCTTCCAGCGCTATGGCGATCTGCCGGCACCGCACGGCGGCAGGTTCACGCTGATCGACGACTACGGCCACCACCCGGTGGAGATGGCGGCGGTGCTGGCCGCGGCGCGCGGCGCCTTTCCCGGCCGGCGCATCGTGCTGGCCTTCCAGCCGCACCGCTACACGCGCACGCGCGACTGCTTCGAGGACTTCGTCAAGGTCATGGGCACGGCCGACGCGGTGCTGCTGACCGAGGTTCACGCCGCCGGCGAGGCGCCGATCGTCGCCGCCGACGGCCGCGCATTGGCGCGCGCGCTGCGCGTGGCCGGCAAGGTCGAGCCGGTGTTTGCCGGCGAGGTGGCCGAGCTGGTCGGCGCGCTGGCCGAGCAGGTGCGTGACGGCGACGTGGTCATCGCGATGGGCGCGGGCTCGATCGGCACGGCGGCGCAGAAGCTGAAGGACTTGCTGGAGGGCGCGCCATGAACGTCGACGCGAACATCGACGCGAACATCGACGTGAAGGCGCTGGGCAAGGTCGCGGTGTTGATGGGCGGCGACTCGGCCGAGCGCGAGGTCTCGCTGATGTCGGGCCGCGGCGTGCTCGATGCGCTGCGCTCGCAGGGCGTGGATGCCGGCGCCTTCGACCCGGCGCACGCGCCGCTGTCGGAGTTGAAGAGCGCGCGCTTCGAGCGCGTGTTCATCGCGCTGCACGGCCGCCACGGCGAGGACGGCACGGTGCAGGGCGCGCTCGAGCTGCTGGGCATCCCCTACACCGGCTCGGGCGTGATGGCCTCGGCGATCTGCATGGACAAGGTGATGACCAAGCGCGTGTGGCTGGCCGAGGGCCTGCCCACGCCGCGCTGGCTGCGCCTGGGGCAAGACGAGCTGCAACGCGAGCGCGTGCTCGAGGTGCCCGCGCGCATCGGCTTGCCGCTGATCGTCAAGCCGCCGCGCGAGGGCTCGTCGATCGGCATCACCAAGGTCAGCGTGGCTTCGCAGATGCCCGACGCGGTGCAGCTCGCGACCCGCTACGACCCCGACGTGCTGTGCGAGGAGTTCATCGCCGGCCTCGAGCTGACCTGCCCGGTGCTGGGCAGCGGCGCTGCGGCGCGCGCGCTGCCGGTGATCCGCATCGCTGCGCCCGACGGCAACTACGACTACGAGCACAAGTACTTCTCCGACGACACCGGCTACCACTGCCCCAGCGGCCTGCCGGCCGAGGTCGAGGCCGAGGTGCAGCGGCTGACGCTGGCCGCCTACCGCACGCTCGGCTGCCGCGGCTGGGGCCGCGCCGACCTGATGCAGCGCGCCTCGGACGGGGCGCTGTTCCTGCTCGAGATGAACACCTCGCCCGGCATGACCGGGCATTCGCTGGTGCCGATGTCGGCGCGCGCCGCCGGCATCGGCTACGAACAGCTGTGCCTGCGGCTGCTGGCCGATGCGGCGCTGGACACGCCGGCGCGCGGCGAAGGCTGAATGCGGCGAAACGACGCGATGCACAGCGACACCGTCTTGCCCTGGGACGTGCGGCTGATGAACGGCGCGGCCAGCGCGCTGTTCGCCGTCGCCGGCCTGGTGCTGGGCGCTGCCGCGTTGCTGTGGCTGGCGCGCTCGCCGTGGCTGAACATCCGCGCGATCCAGCTCGAAGGCGAGCTGCAGCGCAACAGCGTGGCCTCGATCCGCGCCAACGCGACGCCGCGGCTGCAAGGCAACCTGCTGGCAATCGACCTGGAGCGCGCGCGCGCCGCCTTCGAGGCCGTGCCCTGGGTGCGCCAGGCCACGCTGCGCCGCGTCTGGCCCGACCGGCTGGCGGTGCAGCTGGTCGAGCACCGCCCGGTGGCGCTGTGGCTGGGCGACGACGGCAATGCGCGGCTGGTCAACGACCGCGGCGAGGTGTTCGAAGCCAACGTCGGCGACGTCGAGGACGAAGCGCTGCCCGAATTCAGCGGCCCCGCGGGCAGCGCGCTTCAGATGCTGGCGCTGTACCGCAGGCTGGCGCCGCTGTTCGCGCCGTACAAGCTGCAGCCGGTGTCGCTGCAGCTGTCGGGCCGCGGCTCGTGGAGCGTCGAGCTGGACAGCGGCGCCACGCTGCGGCTGGGCCGCGGCAGCGAGGACGAACTGGCCGAGCGCGCCGAGCGTTTCCTGCGCAGCATCGGGCAGGTCACCGAGCGCTTCCAGCGCGACCTGGAATATGCCGACCTGCGCCACGCCGACGGCTATGCGGTGCGGCTGCGCGGCATCACCACCACCCTGACCCCGGTTGGCGCCAAGGTCGCCAAGACCGCCAAGAAACCCGCTGCGACGCGATAGGAGCGCCATGCCCAAAGAGAACAAGGACCTGGTCGTCGGCCTGGACATCGGCACCGCCAAGGTGATGGTGGTGGTGGCCGAGGTGCTGGCCAACGGCGAGCTGCGCGTCGCCGGGCTGGGCGTGGCGCCGGCGCACGGTCTGAAGCGCGGCGTGGTCGTCAACATCGACGCCACCGTGCAGAGCATCCAGGAGGCGCTGAAGGAGGCCGAGATGATGGCCGCCTGCAAGATCGCCAGCGTCTACACCG
>ERZ795060.2779-NODE-2779-length-17201-cov-20.672227_pt1 | contig 17201 bp, 8 predicted proteins | sample MGYA00375144_ERZ795060 | MGnify/ENA primary metagenome ERZ795060 (study PRJEB30189, sample SAMN05720157) | activated sludge metagenome | isolation source: anaerobic digester from wastewater treatment plant | place: Japan | collected 2015-05-15 ...
TTTAAATTTACAAGGGGAGTTAGCAATGTCACAACAGGTAAATTTATTTCGTTTAACAGTTCGCTAACTCTTTCTACTGTATATACATTGTTCTGCTCATCCCTCAAGTAGGAAATCAGAAGAATTGCGGACCCTTCGGGAGCGTCTTCGAACCTTTCTTTCATCTCATTCCAAGGCAATCCTATGAGATATTCCACAGAAAGATTCCCTAATCTTTTAAATATAAGCCGGGCCATTTCGTACAGGTCGATGCCCAATGTCGTCCTATCGGTCACGACAAACACATGTTTTACGGACAATATTTGTAGCATTAAATCGACATTTGCCGCGACATCCAAATCCTCGAACACTCCAGTCATATTTTGCTCCAAAGCTGCAAAATATACCAAGGCTCTATTTGCCACGCTTCCAAACACAACGGGAATATCAGATAAATTGCCGAGATCTTTTCTATGGGCAATTAAGAAATTTAAGGCATCGTCATCGAAGCATAATATGATATCAATGTTTTGATTCGCATATTTGGATTTGATGTATTCCTTGAACTTATCATAATAGCCACCAGGATCAAACCTCTTTGCATCAAGAAACTCATAAAAAAGGTCGATCGAGTAATCCTTCTCTTGCAATTCCCTTTCAAGAGTATCATTAAATATCCTAGTGTAAATATATTCCGGATCATATGAATGCAATACTAGAATTCGTCGTTCCCCACATATAGCAACCGTGCTGAACGACAACAGTAATAATATTGATAGACATATTCTATTTCTCAATTTGCCCTTAATCCAAAGACGCCACATGAAATTGCCTCCGCTTGTAATACTATGAGGAGATAGACTACCATCGCATTTGACCCACACCCGCCTTATATTGACAGGATAGAACATCCTCTCTATTACTATTGCAACATTATAATAACGCTGTAATTAATAGAATAGTTTCTTTATTAGCCTTCATTTTAATTTATTATATTATAATACATGATGCGCCCTCATAGAAGACTTGTTTTGAAATTTTGTATTTTACAAGATTTAGATCCTGTGTAACAATATTACAGTGAATTAACCTTCACTTACGATAGAGGCCAAATCATCCATGTTGCGTTTAACGAAAAACAATCAACACTCCACAAATGCACCGCTAATTTTTAACGAATAGGAGGAATGACAATTGACCGTTAAACGAAGGCTCATTTTGCTGTCAGCTGGAATTTTGATAGCTTTGTGCGTGGTTGGGTTATTGTTTTATAGGGGAAGCCGTGCAATTATTATCGACCAAATCGATCAAGGCGGAAGAATGGCGGCCGATACAGCTACTGCGTCGCTTTCCAACTGGATAGACATTCACACTAATATAGTAAAACTCATGGCGGAAAATATAACATACATGTGGGAAAACTACGGAATTTCCGGTTACCTCATTAAGGATTATCTAACGAAGACCTTGGATAAACATAAGGACTTGGGCTTTATTGAAATTTACATGTGTACCACCAGAAATGAATTCATGAGCGCTACCGGTTGGGAACCACCTGCTGGGATGGACATGCGCCAGCGTCCCTGGTATGTAGCAGCAGAAAAATCAAGCGACGCAATCTTCACAGAGCCCTACGAAGCGGTGAATGTGAAGGGCCTGGTAGTCACCGCGGCCATCGCAGCGAGAGACAGAAAAGGAGAGCTGTTAGGCGTTGTGGCTGCTGATATTTTAATCGATGATGTAATAAATTTCGTGACTTCCCAGAAACTGCTTGGTTATGGCTACGGCATGCTTCTAGATCAAAAGGGTAATCTTATAGCTCACCCAAATAAGGATTACATCATGAAGCTTAATCTAACACAACCATCCAACGTCGTATCGCAAGATCTCGTTTCGATCGCTCAAAAGATGATCAAAGGAGAGAAATCTGACGGCACATACACGCTAAACGGGGAACAAAGAAGGATATTTTTTGCCCCCCTCAACAATGGCTGGTCCGTAGGGATCACAGCTACTACCAAGGAGATTTTTAACCCTCTGATAAAACTTGGAATCACATTGCTCATAATCAGCGTGGTATGTCTAATAGCCTTAGGGCTATTTATATTCTTCACAGCTAGGGCCATAACGAATCCCATCTCCAAGCTTTTAAGCGTAGCTCAAAGTGTGACCAAGGGCGAGCTGACCGCAAGGGCCTCTCTGCAGGGAAATGATGAGCTTGCCCAGGTAGGAAAGGCATTGGATCAACTAATTGAGCACCAGAGACAAATACTCCTTGATCTAAGAGCCAGAAGCGACAAGCTGTCACGTGATGCAGATTCCCTGGATGAGATTTCCGAGACCACTGCCAAATTTGTTGAGGTAATAACCAGAGAAGCAAAGGAATTAAAAGAAATCGCCGAGGACAACGCAGATGCCATTTCTTCGGCAAACGCCGGCATAGAAGAGGTGGCCTCAGCTGCTCAAGGAGCTGCAAAAGCAGCTGCCGAGGCTTCCAGTCAGGCCGAAATCTTACGAGGAAATGCCCAAGAAACCGGCAATCTGATAACCAGTGCAGCAAGGCGTGTGACAGAAATGGCTGACTCGTTCCGTCAGATTGCTAAAGTAATCACACAATTGAATGACCGGGCGGGGCAGATAGGAAGTATCGTATCCACCATTTCCGGTGTAGCCGACCAGACAAACCTGCTTGCTTTGAACGCGGCTATAGAAGCTGCAAGGGCCGGCGAATATGGCAGAGGATTTGCGGTAGTAGCTGACGAGGTAAGAAAGCTTGCCGAAGAAAGCAACAAGGCTGCCATGGAGATAGGTGCCTTGGCTAAATCAATTATAGAAGAGACCTCCAAAGCCGTAGAAGTTACCAATAAAGGCGTTGAGCTTGCAGGAGCAGGCGAAAAGGAAGCGCTGATGATGGAAACGCACATATCAGATGTGCTTAAGGCCATCGAGCTCATAGTAGATCAGATTCAAAACGTAGCCGCTACAGCCGAGGAACAATCAGCAAGCACTCAGGAAATGGCCGCCTCAATAGACAGGGTTGCTCAGGGAGTTGAGACAACACGCAAGAAAGCAGATGACATGACTAAATCGGTCAAAGAATTGGAAGAACGGGTGACAACTTTAAAGCATGCCTCCGAAGAGCTGGAAGCACTTGCCAAGGAGTTGCACGCAGAGATTAAACTATACAAACTAGATTCTTCGGTAACCGCCGCCCAATCAACAGGACTCGTTCCTTTAGATTAACCAAAAACTAGCGGCAGGGCCTATAAATACAGCAGGCCCTGCCGCTAAAATATCTATCTTATTGGGACAAAGCCAGTCTTAGTAACAATCTTTTGTCCCTCGTCGCTCAAGATGAAGTTTATGAACCTCATCGTTTCTCCCGTTGGCCAACCTCTTGTAAACATAAAAAGATACCTAGAAATGGGATACTCCCCTGTTCGTGCCGTCTCGGGAGTTGCCTTTACCTTCTCCACGCTGACGCCTTTTACGCTGTTATTTAAATATCCTATTCCTATATACCCTATGGCCAATGGATTCATGGACACCGCCTGCACGATTGCACCATTGGATGCCAATACCTGAGCTCTGGGCGTTATCTTCTCGCCTTTCATTATTTTTTCTTCCCAAATTTCAAATGTCCCGGAGCTGGTATCTCTTGTTATGACAGCTATCTTTTTATCGGGGCCCCCAACTTCCTTCCAATTGGTGATTTTGCCGCTATATATATCCTTAAGCTGTTGTAAAGTAAGGTTGTTTACGGTATTTTTGGGATGCACTATAGGAACAATTGCATCTATGGCAACTCCAAAGGGTACCGGGTATGCCCCCTTTTCAAAGGCCAGTTTAGCTTCCTCCTGCTTGATAAATCTAGATGAATTTGCGATATCGCAAGTTCCATCAATCAATGCCTTGATCCCGTTTCCACTGCCCTCACCGGATATCGAAAATTTGGTATTTGGATACAGTGCGACATACGCTTCCATAGCCGCCTGTGCTATCGGCAAAACAGTCGTGGATCCCTTTAAAGTTAGGCCTGCAGCCGAAGCAATCCCATTCAACTGGCCCAACGCCAAAACTGACAGCAACAAAAACACTAAAAATTTTCTCATTGTTATCCCCCTTCTCGCTTTCGATCTTTTAACTTCAGGTAAATGATAACAAATCGATCTGACGTTTACGTGACGTTTGAGTAACGAACCCGTTACATCGACAAACCGAAAGCCCCATCAACAAAAGAGAAACACAAATGGTGCCAATAAAAACACGGATAATACAGCCCTGACAAAGTATATTGCAGTAAGCTTCCAAAAATTAAGTGGTATGGAAGAATTCAATATCAGAACGCCGATCTCAGTCATATAAATTATGCCTGTAGCAGATATGCAGGCACACATAAACTTACCGGCGACTGTGCTGCAAGTGGCTCCGATGACTGCGGCCAAAAATTGATCCGCATAGGCAAGAACGAAGGCAGGGGCCACCTTATATGCTTCAGGTATTTTAACCAATTCAAGCAACCAGGCAAAGGGCAAGGAAATCCATTGAAACACTGGAGTATAGGTCGCAATTATGAGCACAATGGTTCCCCAAGATACGACAAGCGGCATCGTGCTAACGATAAGAAACGAAAAAGTCTGATAGCATGTCTTAAGTATCGTATTAAGCCCTTCCCTTTTTGCCCTCTCTACAGCAGACGTCAAAGCCCAATCCTTTAATGAATATCCGGCAGGGATTTCTTTTTCCGGAATTCTTTGACCTGATCTTCCGGAATACGTATCGGGAATGTTTTTAAAGGGCCATATGCGTGGGGTAAGCACGGCAAGTATGAAGCAGACCGCATAGATTGAGATCAAGATTTGGAAATACATGTGAGGCAATCCCACAAAATCCGCCATGACGTAAATGTAGGCAACGCTTATTACTGAGAAAGAAATCGATATGATGGAGGCCTCGCGATCACTATAATATCCCGCATCATGCAATCTAGTGGTTATCACTACGCCTACAGAGTTGCTCCCCAGCCAAGATGCAAGACAATCGATAGCAGATCTGCCCGGAAGCTTAAAAAGAGGCTGCATCAGCGGACGGGCTAAGGTCCCGACATACTCCATTAATCCAAAATCAGTGAGAAGCGAAACCGCTGCGGCCAGAACACTAAAAATTACCAATAAAGAAGGCGCTAATACCAATGCAGGCGTTCCACCCGTGTCCATGCTCCATATCGCTTCAGGGCCTATTTTAAAATAAATCATGACGAAAAAAACTGCTCCTAAGACCCTCGAAGTAATCCAAAGAGGACGAGTTACAAAAAGATCCTTAAAAAATTGGCTTTTGACTATGAAATTAGGTCTAACGAGAGAAGCGTATAACGTAATAACTGCGCTCAATACCACTAAAACCATTGCCGCTACAGTAAGGAAAGGTTTAAAGGTTTCTTTTGCCCAATCAATAATGATTCCCAGTATTGTGTTAAGAGTGCCATCCTGAGGAACAGGAACCAAAAACAAAATAATGCCCAACGCTGATGGAATTATAAAGCGCAAAATTTCAGCCATCGAATACTTTGTCCTTGATCCGGTCATATACCAACACCCCTATCTGTGTCGAATTGTTTGCTAGTAATATAATCCGCATAATTTGGTCGAATATCAAGTGGTAAATAAAATTGGCAGGGAAATGAAAAGGCTATATTTCCCTGCTTAATAAGTTATATTTGGCGAAAACAAACTCCTTTAGCTCTTGTAGATAGCGTATTTCAAATAAAAATCAAAAACAATTAACAATTTTAAAGCCCAAGCTCGTCAAGTTTTTGTCGCGTAGGCATCCCTTGTGAATCCCACCCCTTGGCCTCGTAAATGAGGTCGAGCAACCTATCCTGGTTTACTACACACCCCTTGGCAGGACCGTCCGGTGCGGGCTCTTTGCTGAACCGTTCGGGTAAATAATCGTCTTTTCTGGTGAAGCCCTCCCTCGCATTAAATAACCGTTCCAGGTTAAGGACGCGTTCGCTGATCTTAAAAAGATCTTTATATGAGCATTCTATTCCCGTAGCACTGCTATAAAGCTCTGCCCATGTCCTGGCCTTTATAGCAAGAGTTATGCTCGTAAACAAACATACACCGAGCAAGTTGGTCGCCATGAAATATTCTTCCAAAGGTTTGACCCATGACTTATTCTCTTCGCTAAGGGGATCGACGCGCTCAAATACCCCCACCTCTTCTTCCAAATAGCCAAAGGCATCAATGATTGCGCCGTAGGGCCTTAAATGATCCGCTCCGCGGGGCGAAATCATGTGTGATAAGGCTTCGCCCTTGCTAGCTCTGACTCCGTCGGCAGCCATCTCTAAGCCCTTCACATGCATTACGTATTTCTCTGCATTTCCACCAATCTCTTTCGCTGCTCTGAGAGAACCTTCTCCTAAAAGCGTTGCAAATGCTCCCTTTCGCAATGCAATGCGTTCCACTAGCTCCACTATGGCTTCTCCGTTTCCCCAGTTAAGCTCTAAGCCTTCTGTGGTCGTCGTATCAATTATGCCCTTTTCGTACCATTCCATAGCTGTGGCGATCACTTGGCCGGCAGATATTACGTCGAGCCCGGCGTCGTTAGAAATGTAATTCGCAACAGCGATGGAGTAAAGATCAGCGTTGCCCAACTTTTGCCCGAAAGCTGCAACGGTTTCATATTCCGGGCCTGCACCAGAAAGCCCTTTGTACTTCCCTTCAGGGATTCTCGTTTTGCGCACACAGCCGATGGGACAGTTGTAACAACGGTCCTGTTTTACCTCTAACTTTCTGTGATAAGCTTCATATCCGATCTCTTTGTCGAAATCCGTTGTCGTACGCTGCCAATTATACGCAGGAACAAGGCCAAGCCCGTTCATGGCATCGAAGAAGGATGGCGTACCGTATTTCATCAATTCATCCTTTACAAAAGCTTCGGCAAAAAGTTCTTGGATAGCCTTTTTAACTGCTTCATCGAACCTTTCTGAATCATGAACAGGAAGGCGATTGGCTGAACCATAAACGGCAACGGCCTTTAGGTTTTTGACCCCCATCACGGCACCACCACCGCCGCGGCCGGCAGCATGATCATTTCCCATCATGACTGCAGCATAGCGGACAAGCCTTTCGCCACTGGCACCGATGCAGGCAACCTCCGCTTTAGGATTTCCGATTTCCTTTCTTATAGCCTCTTCTGTGTAACCCGTGCTTTTACCCCACAGCTTTTCCGCGCAGTGAAAGGTTACTTCGTCATCATCGATGAAAATGTAGGTTGGTGATTCGGCGCGCCCGTGTATCACAAGCATGTCGTATCCTGCCCTTTTAAGCTGCGGTGCCCACGCTCCGCCTGCATTAGAAGCCCCGATCGTCCCCGTCAGAGGCGACTTGAACATCACTACCGTCCTCCCACAAGAAGGCGCTTTGGTATCTGTAAGAGGACCACAAATAAACAATAGCTTGTTGTCTTTACTTAAGGGGTCTATTTTTTCTGGAAGGTTTAACGAAAGATATTTAGCTCCAAATCCCTCTCCGCCTACGTAGTTCAAAATCCACTCGTCCGGTATTTGCTCAACCCAATACTTCTTTTCGGTTAGATCTACATTTAGGACCTTCCCATTATAGCCGTTATACACTTTTCTCCCCTCCCCGGATAGGGACAACAAGTTGTTTTCCTTTCCAAAGGTGGGAGGCATAACCGTTTCCCGCTATGCCCTATCGGCTGGCAGCCATCTCCCTGGCTTGCGAGGAAGGCTGACAACTCGGAAAACACGGCACATAATTTACCGGCTCAGACCACAACATCAACTCCTTCAATAAGACATAAACCTGATCTTCTGCCTGTTTTCGATACAACGTCGTCTTTTCCCTATTGGCTCGCCTCCTGACCCTCAAAATTTGGCCTTATGTTTTTATAGTTGAGTTGTGCATTAATTATAACTCAGAATAGCACTTCATACACATTTTTCGTAAAAACAGTTTTAATCAGATTAGTGATATCTGGTTATTCTAATTCCAGGAAAAATCCTTAGTGTAGCATAATCACCTTGGCTAGCTTCTCGAAGCAAGGGAAAAACTCAGTATATTTTGTATGCACAAAAACTAGAACCTCGGGCTCGGAGTTCACACCAATTTCTCTATTCCAGGGCCTTGGATATGACCGCTAACATTAACTCCAACATATATCTGCCCTTGGTCAACGCGCCATACAGTTTGAAGCAAAAGTTGAGCGCCCCTGACTTGAGCTTAGCAGCTCCATTTGTTCATCATATGAATAAAAATGCTCGATAAAGGTCAAATTTCAAGTATTTTTATCATAAACGACATTGAATTGATTATAATCTTAAAAACAGCGATTACTAGATCTTTTGCTTTACCTGGATATCGGGTAGAGTGTCACTATACTCACTATCCATGAGGTGAAGTTGGTGTCTGATAATACCGCGCATTTTTAAGGCAAGGTCCAAACAATAAGTCCTAAATTCATCGATGTTAACATCTTTAACGCTCTTTGCATGAGGAAAAAATAACCTCATGAAACCAGAGCAAATGCGTCTTATGGCGGTCACATCGCGTGTATCGCTTGACTTTGGAACCATCAGGAGGTTCTCTACAATAGCCGGATAAATAATCTCGTTTCTCAACGAATGCATAACTTCAGAGAAATACTCCACATTAAGAGCCCATCCATGAGCTTTCATATTTTCTCGCATCCTTGGTATGTCCCAACCTTTTATAAAACCATGGAAGCGATCAATGAGTGCTGATTCTTGAAAAGCATAAGGCAACTCGGTAAACACATCCGTGTCTTCACGCATCTTTTCGTCTGATATATTGCCCATCAATACCAATCCTGCTTTTCCTGTACCCCGATAATCACCTACACGATACTCCCCCGATTCCATATATCCCTTTAATGCACCCCTTATTTCGTCCACATCGGGAAAGCTGATGGTTTGCACCTCGTCAAAAGCTACATAGTCATAACGGCTAAGTAAGCCTGGAGTGCTACGTGAGATATCGTAAAACAAACGTGCTCGAGTAATACTTCCTCCGCTGACCAGCCAACCATATTTCGATAGTTGAGACATCATGTAAGATTTACCCGTACCTTTGGGCGCTAATTCGATTAAGTTAATGCGGTTTTCTACAAATGGAAGAAGCCTGCTGAGGAGGGCAAGCTTTTGGCGAGTATCCAAAAACCCTGCAGGATTATAATCTACTGCCAAAAGCAACATATCTATCCACTCGCTCAACGTAAATTCTTTACGTACTTCCTGGTAATAGTTAACATCTACTTTATAAGGCTTAAAGGGTTTGAAGCTTATCATATAAATAGCTCCATCGCCTTCTTTTCCAGTCACTCCAAAAGGATTCCACTCGCATTCAATGACTCCCCAAGTTTCGCTATCATTCAGGAGTTCCTCGCGATTATGATTAAGCACATGATCCTTGACAATGGCTTCATATTTACGATTTGGGAAGCCCAAATCCGGCAGTTTAAAAACGCCGTGACCAGTACGGACATCTATCTCGACTCGTATCTTGGCCAAAAATTTGACCCGTTGCCCATCGTTGATCATCTTGCTTTTTAACAATTCCCAATCATTCTTAGTGGGGATATTGTTTTTTATGTAATCTCTGACTTCATCCAAATTCAGTTTCCCATCATCATCGGAGAAGCGCATAACAATCCAATCACGCAAATAGGAAGGGATGCTCAAGGATGAAAAAAATTTATTCTGGATTGGATCCTTATAGACGACCATTTCTTGGAAAAAAGTTCTTATTTTGTCCTGTAAAACATCGTTAGCATTCATTTTGAAAAATCACCTCACAATCCCAGATCATCCTGAATAAAGCCTTTTACTGCTTCGAAGGTAATTTCTCCTACATTACGATTAGCACTATACAGCGTTCCAGTATATTTGCCTGCTTTCCAGCCCTTTAATTTAAATTCCCAAGTTAAAGCCTCTGCTTCTTGTCCTTTTAAACTACTGCCAGCTACTTGCAGCTTAAGATTTCTTATCGCTCGATTGCATCTCACGGCAATAACACCCTCACCCTTAGGATTCAATTTGATAGTCTCTGCAATCAACTCAAATTTCAGTGGAGCCTCAACACCTGCTTTTCTAACAGCAATCACCGGCGATAGACACTCCTCAGGCGCAGCGCCGCCGTGAACCTCTCCAGGGGAAGCCATACAACCCTTAAACCTGCAATGGGTAAGCAGGCAAATGACGTTGTTTACTAAAACCCATAATGTATTAGCGTCATAATTTTCACTGAGGACATCATCCTGTAATGCTGCAAAACGACCTCTTGAATCAACTGTAGTCCCTTGAGGAGGATCCACCCTTTCTTTGCTTATAGCTGCAAATCTACTAAGACCATGGTCAGAAGTGACAACCACAACAGAAAATTGAGATAGCAATTCCTGGACTTTAATAGCCAATTTGTCAATGAGCTCCATTTCCTTAAGAAAAGATTGAGGAAACGTGTAGGCGTAATGATGGGCTATGTCGTCTAGATCGCGAATGACTTCCTCGTCTTCCTCCCATTCTTTATTAGCATCAGTTATGGTAGGTATGTTAGCTCTAGCCAACATCACTTCGCATTCAACCTCTCCATCCATTGTCAGCAACTTAATCAATAATCCAAGCCATTCTGCCCCCATAGCATCAACCCAAAGTATTTTTGAACCATTGGAACGTTGCTTAGCTACAATATCGCTTCTTCCTTGGTAATTCCAAAGTAATTGTTCACTCGCCCATTTATCGATTAGATCATGTAAGCTATCATCTGCTCTATCGATCAATCTACAACGGTTATAAGCGAAAAAGTAAGCATCAGCAAACTCATCGTCAGTGGAAGGAAACCCCAAATACCATGTTAACTTGGGGAAGGCTACTTCAAGATAATCCCACCAAGGGTCAGTGGAATGACTCGATAGAAGTTCAGCAGCAGAGGACACTAGTTTTTCTCGCTCGGTCACTGAAAGATCAGTCAACACCGCAATCCGTTCTAAAGGACTTGATAGTTCATCATATTGTTTCCAAAATTCAGGTGGCATGACAGTGACGCCGAGGAGTTTTAAAAGCTCTTTTCGCTCCATGCTAAAGGACAGCGACTTAGGGAGTGAAAAAATTGCCATTATAACATTATCAATAAAGTCGCTCACGCTATTGCTTTTCTCAATAACATGATATAGATAAGAATCGGGGTTGCTTTTTGCCTTGCTCCATAGCCATACAAGCCAACGTTTTCTCTCATCCAAGTTTTTCCACATTACAAACAGCTGTTGAGAATTATAATCTGCAACATTTAATATGCGACTGGCAACGCTATCCAGACTTTCCTCTTCCCTCATTTGAGTAGCCAACCAATTCCAGTTCTCCGAAGATCCCCATTCTTCCCTAATTTCCTCCCAGTTGGCATTTCTGCTGACATAATCAAATGGAGAAGGATATATACATACCTTACATCTACCCCCTAATCTCAGTTTTGGCAACCAAGCAGCCATATCCGTTTGCAACCATATTTTATTAACGTTGCTGCTTTCCCATCTGGAAAGATATTCTTTTATTCCACTAATAATCAGAAAATCCTCAGACTCGATATGAAAGGGTGCCACTACAACCTCGCAATCACCTTCTCCCTCAATCGACAATATGTCGGGAAGGAGGCCCTCTTCATAACGTGGTACATGATCCATTTCAGCAAGGAAAGACTCATTTATTGATAACAGCGGTATATAGAGTCGTCGTATTTTTTCAGCAGGCCATTCAGCTAAAGAACGGATAATTATGGCACTTTCGGGATCAAGTCTGATACATTCTGCCAGTGGGATTAGCAAAACATCTTTACAGTTTAATATTTTCTCTTTAAGGTAATATTGCAGCTTTGTCATGTCAGGAAATACGTCATGACCATCACAAAACTCCGACAGATGAACAACTCTATCCACCTCATGGATAAGTTTAGCGACAAGCTCATCCCAAGTCCGGCATCCCTGCACAAGAATGAAGCGAGTAGCAAATCTGCAGCTTTTACTCTTTTCTTCCCTAATATCAGATATTAATTCATTGATATTCCTAAAACATTTCATCGGAGGAATCCCCACTTCATCTTTCGCGGTTTCGTTTCGACTTTGGATATAGAAGCTAATACCTTGGTCCCAACAAGAGCGTCATCGGCAGCTAATTGTATTATTAGTTGCTTTATCTCCTCTGGTGGTATGGTCTCGATGACCTTTAATATTTTGGGGTAGGCTGTAGAACGATAATTTTCGGTTACCCACTTACGCACCAATTGATGTATCTCACTTAACAGCATGGGCCAGCGATATATGTTTCCGTCTAAAGTTTTACGAATATAGGCCTGCAGTTGATCGGCCATATTTGCCTCAAGCACCAGCTCGGCATAATCACCAGCGATCACCCGTATAAACCTATCGGAAACATATTGCTGATCTTGGAGATTGACAAACTCAGCAGCGTGATGAGAAAGATGTTCTATCAATTTATCTATATCCGTTTCAGCCAGTTTATGAATGTTATCGTAGCACTCAAAGAATACATGATGATCTTTGCCTTCCAACATCCATTGAATAGGGACGCCTCTTTCCTCACTCCATCTCTCTGGAGATTCCGAGCCCGTAAGCTCTTGCCAACGTTGTCGAAGCTGCGCTATCTTCTTTTGCCGGACTTGATTATTTAAGGTCCGCACTATAGCTGATCTAGCCTCATCTTCACTTGCTTGAGAAAGATCGGACAGTTCATTGTACAGCGCTTCAGATTCGGCATCGCTTAAGGTATGACCCGTATATTTCTGAACTAAAACCCCTACCACAAAAGGGCCTTTATTTAAAACTGACGCCAATTGACTGCTATAGCGACGTATATCTTCCGATCTGTTAACCTTTATGCCCTGACTTGGGCGATAAATCAGTTCATAAAGATATTCTATGAGGGTACCTATCTCATCAGGTTGACCTTCTTTATACCAAATAAGTGGCAGTTTGCCCTTGAACCAGTTGTTGCGGAAATAGTTACGAAGTTCATTTAGATCCTGTCTCTTCACTCCTAAAAGACAGTTTAATGCATCCACGAGATCAAGCTCTGTGACTACTTCGGGTAACTTTTCTTTAACGCTTTCTTCGGTCCACAAGAATGCGTCCTCATTGAGCAGGATTCGCAATTTATTCATAACATGAGAAACTTCTAAGCGCAGTTTTTCCATGAGCGAGATCAGTTGGGGATTATAAATCTCCCAAAAACTCCGCATACCTTCCTGCATTCTTTCCCTGTTAATCATCTTTGACAGGTCATGGCACACTGGGTTGACGACATCTACTAACCCCTTGATATCCCGGTCTCCCAATTCATCCTTAGCGAAAGTTAAAATCTCATTAAGTTTTTTCACCGCTTCAATAATATGATTAGCTGAACCAATTGATGATGCTCTCTTGATGTAATATATAAGGGTCCATAATGGGAAACCCAATTCGGAAACTATCTTTCGAATATTTTTGCGCGCCTCTTCGGGATAAGATGCCTGTTCTTGTGTTAGATAAAAAACGTTGCGTGCAATATGACAAAAACACTCGCCATCAATAGACATTTTTCTAATCGTGTAGTTTTCGGAAAATTTGAACCCCTTCATAACCTGTTCAATAAGTTCTGCAAGCTTATTGGGATTTAGCGGGAAAGAATTGTTGCCGTCGGAATAATAATAACCATTGGCATATTTACGTAAAAGGAAGGCAAAAATCAAGATACCAATAGGCGAAGGCATAAGGCCGTATGGAGGCTGTTGTAAAGCCTCCCATAATTGTTTTAAATTGACATGATCATTAGTGTTAAAAAACTCATCCACAACTCTTTGCATCTTGCTCAAAGGATGATCTGAATGAACGGACACCTTGCCTTCCCAAAACCCTAGCAATTGGAGTTCGTTTACCACATTTTTGTATGGCTGTTGAATGTTATGCGCTATTCCTAAGCCTATCTCTGCACCAGCCTTTCCCCACGATTGGGCATACAGAGTAGCAACCTTACTCAACTTTTCTGGACCATAGGGAAAGACCGAGTTAACAATATCTTCTAGATAACCCGTAACAGCCTGACAACCATCCAGTTCTTCCTGCTGTCCCTTAAAAAAGGCACGAATTCTACCTATGCGGACCATATTAAGCCATTTATCTACAATGTCTTTGGACTTAATATCGTAATACCTCTGCATTTTATCCTCTTTTGCTTCCTGATAATATCTACAATGAGAACGGGAATCTAGCCAATCTTTCCAGTCTCTCGCACCGAAGGCAACTTGACTGATCAGTATGCAATAATGTGGACAGGCCTTGCTAACCTCAGCAGCCACGACCTCAGAACCAGCCAAATCTCCCTCTTCTTGGGCAACCAAAAAAATTACTCCTATCTCATATGGTTTATCAACCCCTTGAAGTAGGCGTTCGCGCCGAGACTTGAATTCTTTGGCCGAAAATATTTGAATTGGATGGCGAAGTTTGGTTGCACCTGACAGAGAAAGTAACCCAACGATTTTAGATGCAAAACCAACATCAGAGTCCTTTTCCTTAGCAACTTTTTCGAAATTAAAAGCATTTTCGACCCATCTAAAGCATTCATTTAACTTGTTTTGATCTATGGTAGAAGTTGGTATTATGTATTCTAAGTCATTGCCTATTGATACGGCATACATAATATTCCTCGAACAAAGCTCGTCAGCTATTTCTTTGACCTTTTGATAAAGTTCGGTCCCAAGAAACATGTTTTTTATGTTAGATAGTTTCGGCTTAAGCAGGGAGTGAACGCCTTGGGTTTGGTTCCATAAGGCAAGTAATAATAGCATTAGACGAAATACCCTCAGTTCTTCCTCGTTCATGTCGCTTTTTTTGGAATTGTAATAACCAAGAAGGTTGCCTATTGCTTCGACATTGCCGATATTAACGTCTCTAACATCCTCGAAGAAGTATTGCCATAAATAATCAGGAGTTAACCAATACCAAGAATTCTGAGGATAATTAGCAATAAACCATTGAAATGAGCCGGGTGGATCTGTCTTTAAAAATTGGAACAAAGTGCGTTGACTTGAGCTATAAAGCGATGAAATTGTGGCTAAGAGATAGGCAGTATACGGGTGAATAGGAATCATTCGTTTGATCTCTTCCTTATTAATTTGTTCTCCCAAAACATGAATTTGAAGTACTGCTTTTTCTACTTGACCCCATAGGGAATCCAACTTATCCTCCCATTCTCTCTTATAATCAGGTTTTATCTCGATAACATTAGAAATAAGCTTATATGCTGTGATAGGAACCATTTCTAGCTGACAATTGTGAAACCGATCAAGCAGCTTTTTTCTAGTCTCCTCATCTACACGCGTAAATTGATTCAGAGAACGGTGGGTTATAAGGATGAGGTAGAAGGGCATGTCCGCTGTTGCTTGGGCAAGCTCTTGCAATGGCGTAACAGGTACGTTATTCGTGAAGAATTCTGTAAATTCATCCCAGATGAATATTATGCCTTGCAATTCGTTGGCTTCGATAACCTCTTTGATCCAAGCCTTGACAGCAGCAGGAGAATCAGCTAAAGTCAACCCTTCTTCTTCCAACACGGCAGCTACTTGTTCTCCAAGTTTCACATCGCCAGCGCGAAGGCGCTCAATTACACCGGCAGCAGTTGCAACAGTCCGAAATCGCCCACGATATTTAACAAAAGCTGCCTCCCAATTAAATATGCCGCTTGGATCACTTAATTTGCTCACAAGTTGATCCATAAGGCTTTCGCTGAATGCGTTAGAATAGCCATGTGCTCGTAACTGCTCTTTAATCGCCTGTTGTATTTCTATCATTAAACCGCGGCTTGAAGTAATATGCCCAGACGCCGAACGGTAAATCACCAAGTAAGGCTTCTTTTGACGCAGTGCCTTGAAGCGCTGCCATAAAGGCGTCAGAATTTGATGTTTTTTAAAATACTCTTCAATAACTTCAAGGTCATCCTCTAGTAAGTGCTTAATCACAAAGGAAGCATAAGTTTTGCCCGTACCGTAGGCTCCGGTAAGCCATATAGAGCGCTTATCTCCGCCATGCGCTCGTTCTAAAGCAATCATTAGTTTGTCCAATAATGTCTTCATCTGATCATGGGGGATGAAAAACTTCCAGTCCTCCCTGTGATTTTTATCTACTTCTTCAGAGAACACTGGAATAAAGTCTTCCCTTACAGCCAAGAAATCGCTATATCGCCACACTGCCATTCCTCCTTTTCGGACCGGCAAATTATTATCCCTTTATCGTCTATCATAAAATAATCTTGATCCATTTTAATCAAACGTTCCAGAATACTATCCAGGCTACAACCAAAAACCACCCATGGCCAAGCAAGACTCTCAGACCACGGAAGTATTGTTCTGTCCTGCTGAAGATATAATTTACCAATTGAGTGTATTATAGCAGAATCGTTAGGTTCTCTGCCGATGCGCGATATGCGGCGTGGCTTGTTGCCACCAACATGCCCCTGACCAAGCTCTTTTCCCACTGGAGTTCGTTCAAGCAATCCAGCAAGTTCCATTATGGCATTGATCACCGTTCGTTCGGCCAAGCGGGGAACTGATTGTTCGAGCATCGCTTTTAACTCAGTTGTGGACCATGTACCTAGTCCCAGATGTGCATACCAACGTGCCGTTGGAAAAGAAAAGACGACGTTGACCCAAAGTAATTCCCAAAGAGATAAATCATCTACTCCACGTCTAATAAATTCCATTCCCAATGCAGTTAAGTTACCCTTTTTATCCTCTATGCCTGCCGTTTTTAGCCATGTGGCAAAGGAATCAACCTGTCGATTGCCCAGGGTCGAGTTTTGTCGCCAACCTTCACGATCAGAAAGGTAAAATTCCAGCCATTCCTTTCGTAATCCAAAATGCTGATGCCGAGACCATCCTTTCTCATCATAATCACATCTGCGCAAAACCAAGCACCTCAATTGGTTTATTGTGATGATTCAAAAAAATATTGTCTAAATCACGTACAATATCAACACGAATTAAACTATCATCACGAGCTGATAAACCCTTCACAATCCCTATTAGCGCATCCTGCGGAACGCCAAACAATGTATACGGACCCTCGTCAGTACCCTCATACAATTCATGCACAGTGAACTCATATCGTGATGTCTTTTCCGCATATCGATAGAGGCTATAAAG